>ERZ1673746.99-NODE-99-length-121318-cov-19.170481_pt1 | contig 121318 bp, 94 predicted proteins | sample MGYA00580205_ERZ1673746 | MGnify/ENA primary metagenome ERZ1673746 (study PRJEB41218, sample SAMN15661771) | gut metagenome | host: Homo sapiens | place: Canada: London | collected 2015-08-20/2019-03-30 | study: EMG produced TPA metagenomics assembly of...
CGTGGCCGAGTTTTTGATAGTTGGTGCCATAGCTTGGGCTATTGCCACGGGTATCTGAATTGTTGTAGCTGTCGATGGTTTCCTTGCCGAGTGCTTCGGCAAGATCTTTCAGGGTGGTAGGCTCACTGCCGCCCAAAAATATCTGACTGTCCATGTTGCCCACGATGGTATCCGCATTATCCTTGTAGATGGCTTTCAACTGGCTGCGGGTCTGCAAAACCAGACACGCCGAGATCTCACGGCTGCGGATAGTGGCTACCAGCTTTTCCAGCTGAGGAATTTGACCAATGTTGGCACATTCGTCGATAAGACACCGCACATGGACCGGCAGCTTACCGCCGTATTGGTCATCTGCCTTATCGCAGAGCAGATTGAAAAGCTGCGTGTAGATCATGGAGATCAGGAAGTTAAAGGTGCTGTCTGTATCGCTCATGATGAGAAACAGCGCCGTTTTTCGGTCGCCCAGCTTGTCCAGTTCCAGCTCATCGTACATGGTGGCATCCCGGACTTCCTGAATGTCGAAGGGTGCCATCCGGGCACCGCAGGAAATAAGGATCGACTTGGCCGTTTTGCCGGCAGCCAGCTTATAAAGTTTGTACTGCCGCACTGCAAAGGATTTTGGCTTCTTCTTGCCCAGATCCTCAAACAACAGGTCTACCGGATTCTGATAAGTTTCATCGTCCTCAGACACCTGCATAGTATTCAACATTTCCAACAGTGTTGCGAAGTTTTGCTCCTCAACCGGGGCTTCGTAGTGGAGGTACGCGATCAGTGAAACCAGCAAAAGCCGTTCAGCCTTGTCCCAGAATGGGTCGCCGCCCTGACCCTCACCCTTGGTGTTGGTCATCAGTGCGGTAACAAGTTTCAAAATATCCTTTTCGCTGTGGATATAGGCCATCGGATTGTATTTCATACTCTTGGAAAAGTTGATGGTGTTGAAAATCTTTAGCTTATAGCCCTTTTGTAACAGGGCGTTGCCGCACTCGATCACGATACTACCTTTCGGATCGGTGACCACATAGGAACTGTGACATTGTAAAAGGTTGGGCTTGAGCCAAAACCGGGTCTTTCCGCTGCCGGAGCCGCCCACCACCAGCACGTTTTTGTTCCGGGCGTTCTTGGGGTCAGGCGGGCGGTTGCTCATCATCAGCCGTTCCGTTTTGGTCAGGATGATGTTGTCGGAAAACTTGGGAGCCATGAACGGCTCAATGTCCTTGGGGGTGCCCCACCGGGCAGAGCCGTACTCCATGCCATGCCGGTACTTCTTGGCGTTTTTGCCTTTCAGGTACACTGCCAGTCGCATTCCAGCGCCGCAGCACAGACCAATGAACAAGTCAAATAGGTGCAGACTGGGCAGCGGATTTGAAAATGCAGCCGGGAGCGTATCCATCAGCGATACGATTTTGTCGCCCAGTTCCTCGCCCGCAGCCAGCCGCCATGCCTCGCCCAGATTGGTAGCTACAAGCCCAATCACCACATAGGGCAGATAGAGCGCCAGCAGCTTGGAAAGCTTCTTTTTGCTCATAGGCCGCGCTCCTCCTGCTTGTGCCGCACTTTGTCCGGCAGATTTGCAACGGACTGCGCCAGATCATGCAACTTTGCCAGCACAGAAGGACGCTTGGTTTTATCCAGCACCGATGCCGAATATTCCTTGAACGCTGCGCTCAAGGCATCCGTGTCCTGTGCCTTGAAGTAGACCAGATACCGGGGCGGCTTGCAGGACAGGTCTTTCTGGATGGAGTAGTCGATGTGATACCGCTTAGCATAACGGTCAAAGTCCTTGATGCCAGTTTTCTGAATCTCCACATTGGTCACGCCACGGTTCTGCCGCACCAGCCGCTTCATGGACTGCTTGCCCTGCGAAGCGTGCTTGTCGTACTGCCGCAGCAGAAACTGCATCCCGCGCAGCAGGGTGCGGGCGGACAGTTTTGTGGTCGAGATGGCAAAGTTGACCGTCTTATGCTCGATTTCTTCCTGCATCGTTACCACCTCCCTGAGAGAAACTCAGCTTAACGGTCATGCTCTGCCGGGGGCTTGCTCACAGCCTTTTCTGCGTCATTCTGAACCGATTCATCCGGAACCGGAATGACCATCAGGCGGCGTCCCAGAGGGAGAAAAGCTTCGGGCTGATGGAAATGTTCTTCGTACTTCTGCGCCAGCTCCGGGGAGAGCGACACAAAATCCTCCTCGCCCAGCCCCACCACCAAAAAGTCTCCGGCAATGGCATCGTACATCTGCCCGTTCTCATCCCGCAGGGCACGGTTCAAGGGCAGTCCCATGAGCTTGCCGTCATCGTTGTAGACGATGGCAACCGGGTCATTAGCAAAGGGGTAGCTTGCGCCGATCGAGCCGCCCACCGCCTGCTGCAAGGCTTTCAGGTCGTTATCGATCTCGACTTGCTGCGGATACTGTCCCGGCGCAATTTTCAGCACGGACAAGGTGTTTTCTTGCATGTGAATCCTCCTTTCCGTTCAGTCCGATCTCACCGCTCCGTGCCGCTTGCATCAGAGCCGCCACGAAGAAGCCGAAAATGGCACCTGCTTCGAAAAATGCGAATCCGATAAAAAAGTTCAGCATGGCATACCTCAGTCGATGCAGATGCAGGGCAGCTTCTGGTCGTCTGCCATCAGGGTGATGCTGTGGCTTTCCAGATACTTCTGGAACAGGTAGAACTCATCAATGGTCAGAGAGATGACCCTGCCGTCCATGTTGGTGCGAGCCAGAATCACCGGGCCAGTCAGGTAGTGCTTGCCGCCCATCTTCAGCACCTGCGCCGGGTTGTAGCAGAGCAGCAGCGAGGTGTTGGGAAGGTTCAGGCAGGCATCGTCCTCCTCAAAACAGGGCAGGATGCCCGGAGCTTCGTCCAGCGTGATGACGGTCAGCTCCATATCCGGGGCAATGGCTGCGAGGTAGACCTCACCGCCCCGGTTTGCCGCCAGTGCAGCGCAGATACGCACGTCAATGGTGATTTTCTCGGAGCGGATGGTACAGGTAGCGTTGTTTTTCATAGGCGTTTCTCCTTTTGTTTGCAAAAGAAAAAGACCCCATCGGGTCTTTCGTTACGGTATAAGTCAGCGTTCATTCTGCCGCTGCTGTTTACGCTGCCACTGATCCAGCAGCTTGATGATGGTGTCCTCCATCTGTTTCGGGGTGTAGCTGCGCGGGAAATATTTCCGCAGGGTGTCGTTTTTGATGACCACCTTGTCCAGCTCGTCCTTTTTCTCTTCTCCCATGACCGCAAAGGCAACATCATACGAGAAATGTCCTTCCTGCGCCAGCTTTTTAAGCCGCTGCGCTTGGGATAAAGACGGTGCATTCTGGGTGTCGTTCATTGCTTCTAAAAAATCCCGCTGTTGGCTTTCGTCCAGATAGGACAACTCCACAGCGGGATTGAAGGCAATTTTCTTTTCGTCTACCATGTCCAGCAGTTCGGGGATAAGGTTGGTCAGGCGGATGAACCGCTGGACGGTTTTATATCCCTCGCCAGCATCTTCCGCAACCCGTTCAATGGACAGCTTCGACTTCTGGACAATTTGTCCAGAAGTTAAATCTGACCTAGCACCTTGATTTTTTATTGCTTCCAGCTTCATTTTGTAGGCGAAAGCCCTTTCACTGGGCAAGATGTTTTCACGTTGGAGATTCGAGTCCACCATGAGCAAAACTGCGGCATCATCATCCATGTTGCGGACAATGACCGGCAGGGCATCCAGCCCGGCAAGCTGTGCAGCGTGCTGACGGCGGTGCCCGGAGATGATCTCATAGCCACCCTCCGGGCGTGGGCGGGCGATCAGCGGAGACAACACGCCGTACTGCTCTACGCTTTCTACGGTGCGCTGCATGGACTCGTCATCCAAGACCTTAAAGGGATGGTCTTTGAAAGGGAACAGCTCCCCGATGGGAATCTGCTGAACCTGTTCCCGTTGTTGTTCCTGTCGGGATTCTTCCGTGGAGAAAATGTCATCTGCCCCTTTCAGCGACACGTTTAAGCTGCCTTTCGACATTCGCCATCACCTCCCTTGTCAGAGATTTATAGGCTTCTGCCACCTTGCCTTTGGGATCGTGCTGGAAAATGCTCTTACCCACGGCACTGATCTCCGCAGCGCGGACAGACCGGGGAATAGTCTGGTCGAACACTTTGATCTTGCTGCCGTAAGCACCCCGAATCAGATTGTCGATCTGCTGTCCATAGTTGGTGCGGCTGTCGGTCATGGTTAGCAGGATGCCCTCGATTTTCAGCTTGGGGTTGATCTGCCGCCGGACTTTCTGCACAGTCTGCAAAAGCTGTTCCAGACCCTTTGCAGACAGATACTGCGCCTGCACGGGAATCAGGGTGGTGTCTGCCGCCGCCAGTGCATTTATGGTCAGCATCCCAAGGGAAGGGGTACAATCCAGCAGAATGAAATCGTAGTCGCGCTTTGCACTTTCCAGCACCTGTTTCAGCATCTTTTCCCGGTTCATGCAGTTGACAAGGGAAACTTCCAGCCCTGCCAGTTCAATGTTTGCCGGAATCAGGTCAACGCCCTCTGCATGGTGCAGGATGCCTTCACCGGGCGGAATGCTCTGGTCATTCATGGCTTTTGCCATCAGGGCGGAAAGAGTGGTGGGCAGTTCATCGGGCTGCTGCCAGCCCATGCTAATGGTCAAGCTGCCCTGCGGGTCAGCGTCCACCAGTAGGACTTTTTTGACCTCCATCGCCAGCCCGATGCCCAGATTTTCACAGGTGGTGGTCTTGCCGGTGCCGCCTTTCTGGTTGACGATGGCTATTGTGGTTGCTTTCTTTGAAATTTTCATCACCTCCGCATCGCTAAGTCGTGGTTGGTTTGGTTCTGGTAGGAAAGCTGCATCGTGGTGGGTGCGTTGTACAGAGAAGCGAGCAGGTATTGTTTCATGTTTCGGATCGGGCTGCTGTTCTCTGCAAGGCACTTCAGCACAAAACGGATATGGTCGGCGTTCAGCTTCTTAAAGCGACTGCGTACCACCTCGGCTGGCTTATCGTCCCCGGCAATGCGCAGCGTCTTGCGGTTGGTGGCGCAGGTGTCCACCAGCAAATCTACGATCTGATAGATGGTGTCCTCATCATCCGGGCAGAGCCGGAGCAGGGTGTCTATCTCCAAAGACTGAGAGAAATATTCTTCCAAGTGTTCGCGCTTGCTCATCCCATCATCTTCTTCGGAATAGAAGGGATAAGTTTCACTCGTTTCAGTATTATTTTCATCAGTCTTATTACATCGTGATTTTGCAGGGTCTTGACTTGCGCTTTTGAAGCCTCCAGAATCGTGAAAATCACGATTCTGGAATATTGATTTTGACGATTCTGCTGAAAAGTTCTTCACATACACCAAACTTGGCTTTCCCAGACCTCTGCGTTTTCGTTCAATCAAACCAAACTTTTCAAGTTCCCGGAGCAACTTGGTTGCTTTGTTGTCTGCGCAACACAACGCCCTCTTGACATCCTCAATGGTGAAGATGATGAACACCCGGCCCTGCTCGTCCAGCCAGCCATTTTTGACGGAAAGGCTCATGCGGTCGAGCAGGATACCGTACAGCGTTTTGGCATCGGTTGACAAGGTCAGGAACCGTGGTTCCTGAAACAGTGCTTTTGGGATACGGTAGAAAGCGAAAAGCTCTCCAGCTTGTCCATAGAAGTAGTCAAGGGTCATACGGTTGTGTCAAGGGCTGAAACCGACAGTGATACAGAAACATTGTAAAAACCTCCAGTGAAAAGTATTTTGTTGAGAAATGAAAAAAGCGCAACTTCGATTTTGGGGGTCGAAATTGCGCTGGGCAACATGTTATAATACAATGTCTTGACGAAAAACGGAATGGACGTATAATAAATTGTGTTATTTGAAAATTTTATATAATTTGCCCTTTGCACGGTCTCTCTGCTGGCAACAAACAAAATTTTATCGATCGAGGAGGAAAATTAATGGGATCAGAAACAATTTCTGCAGTCATGTCTGCTTTGGCTATTATTTTGGGAATGATTGGTGCGATGTTTTCGGTAAAGCATACTGCTTCCAGTATAGAGAAAACGTCTGATGGTGACGCAAAAGAAGCAAAAGAGGCTGCTCAAAAAGTTCAGGAAGGAAATAAAGACATTATTTCTTTGATGTTGAATAATATGTCCGAATTAAGAGAATATTATGTCATTAATAAGCGGCAGGCTAATCGGGTGTTTAATGCAACATTGACGGCTTGTGTTATGGGTGGAATTATCTTTATCATTGGAAGTATCGTAGCATTTTGGGGTGGCCAGAAAGTATCGTTCTATACAACAATTTCCGGATGTGTTGTAGAACTCATTTCTGGCTTGTTTTTCTGGCTTTATAAAAGAACGATTGATCAGCTCAATCTTTATCACGAGAGATTGGGTTCAACAGAAAAGTATCTCACAGCGGTGCAGTTGGTTGATAAAATGTCAGAACAAGAAAAAGATAGTATGTATCGGTATATCATTGAAATGATGCTGATTGATAACAGTTCAAAGTGTCGTACAAAAAAGCCTCCGGAGAATAAGATACAAAATACATAATACTGTTGAACTTTGTGATGGCTGCTGAAGGAGAATTGTTGGCCAGCAAGTGATTTGTTGTATTTTAAATTAACCTATCAACGTCGAATATTGTTTATCCTCGCACCTTTGTGTGGGGGTGCGTGAGTGCGTGGTTCGGGAGAGCGCTTGCATGGCATGCAAGAGGTCAGCGGTTCGATCCCGCTATTCTCCACCAAAAAGACACTGCACAGTTTATGCAGTGTCTTTCTTTTTGCACGTTTGCTGCGTGAGTGAAAAACAGGAAGATGAACGGTGCCGATCGGAGTTTTGACGATTTGCGGCGCTGTCCTGCTACAGTAAACCGTAAGATAAAAGCAGAAGACGCTCTTCCCGGATGGAAAGGGCGTCTTCTGCTTTTTCAGTCGTTCTTCACGCCCGCCGGAGCCGGCTGGGCAGAGGCCGTGTCAAGGCCGACGAGATATTCCGGATCGACCTTGTCCTGTGGTTTCTTTTTTGATAGCATGGTGATTTGCCCCTCCTAAGAGATTTCGCGGGAAGCACTTCTCCCCGTCTGACAGGGAGAAGTATATATTCCAAATCTTAGGAAATGCCCGAGAAATTTATTAAGAAGGACGTAAGAGGTTTGAATTTTTTATGAAAAAGTTTCACAGGACGTAAAAGCCTCTCCCTTTGGGAGAGGTGTCACCGCAGGTGACGGAGAGGGCAAGGATGCTGAAGAAAAAGTTCAGACACAGCGATAGGATCTCTCTGACAAAAGAGCTTGCTTATCGCAGTGCGGCGGCTCTGCCATCCGCAGATTGCGGATATGCACCATGACGGTGCCGTTGGAGACGTAGAAATACGGCTCGCCCCATACGGTCTCGTAGATGACCTGCACCGGGAAGATGCGCTGGGGGCTCTGCATCAGCAGCTTGAGGATCTTGTACTCGGTCTCGGTCAGGTCGGCCTCCTGCTCGTCCACCCAGACCCGGTTGCAGTCCAGCGCGATACGCACGCCGTCCCGGATGTCCGGGTCATCCTCTACGATCATGATGGTCTGCATAGTCTATGATTCCTTTCCTGTATTGCATAGTATCCGTATAGCAGATTTTCTGCATTGTGGACAGCGTATCACATACTTCTTGGGATTTGTGGGATGAAATCCTAAGGAATTCTTAAGAAAGCGGCCCTTTTGCCTCTTGCGGAGCGGGGCGGGGGAGAGTATTCTTATAGAAGAATACACAGGAAGTGAGGGTATCCCTATGCACAAAAAAGTTTTGGTATGTCTGCCCCTGAACGACACCCACCGCGCCGCGCTGGAGGCATCCGTGCCGGAATTTGAATTCCGTTTCAACGCGTTGGACGATGTCCACGCCGAAGATGTGCTCTGGGCCGACATCGTGCTGGGCAACGCACCAGTGTCGATGATCCGCCAGAACAAGCACATCGAGTGGTTCCAGTCCAACTCCGCCGGCCCCGACGCCTATCTGAAGCCCGGCGTCCTGCCCGAAAACTGCATGGTGACCAACGCCACCGGTGCCTACGGTCTGGCCATCAGTGAGTGGATGCTGGCCATGTGGCTGGGCATCCAGAAGGATATGTTCCTCTACCGCGACCGTCAGAACCAGCGCCAGTGGGCTCCCATCGACCGCCCCGTGAGGGGCATCACCGGGGCGCGGGTGCTCTGCGTCGGCATGGGCGACATCGGCTCCAACTTCGCCCGCCGCGCCCATATGCTGGGCGCTGAGGTGGTGGGCGTCCGCCGCACGGTCCACCCCGATACGCCCTGCCCGGACTACTGCCTGCGTGTGGTGGCCCAGAGCCAGCTGGACGAGGAGCTGCCCGAGGCTGACCTCATCGCCCTGAGCCTGCCCGGCACCCCTGAGACCAACAAGCTGTTCAACGCCGAGCGCTTCGCCCGCTGCAAGGACGGGGCCATCCTCATCAACGTGGGCCGCGGCACCACCGTGGACAGCGACGCCCTCGTGGAGGCCCTGCGCAGCGGCAAAATTTTTGGCGCGGGCCTCGACGTCACCGACCCGGAGCCTCTGCCTGCCGACCACCCGCTGTGGGGTGAGCCGGGCGCTATCATCACGCCCCACAACTCCGGCAAGTTCAGCCTGCCCAAGACGCTGGACAACATCGTGGACATCTTCATCCACAACCTCAAGCGCTACGCTGCGGGCCTGCCGCTGGACAATCAGGTCAACCGCACCACCCGCTATGCCGCTGACCAGAACGGCGGCCACCGCCTGCTGAGCACCCTGTAAAATACGATAGTGTGATAAAAAGCCCATCTGCACCGTGGTACAGATGGGCTTTTGGTTTAGAGATTCATCGTGCCAGCACCACCGAGAGGGTGACTTCCTTGGCGTCGGGCGAGAGGTCGAAGCTGCCGCCGTCCTGTGCGGTGAGGCAGATGGTGTAGACCTTCTTCGCGCTGAGACGGGCCGGGGCATCGTCGAAGTGCCAGTCAGACACCTCGTGGTAGCGGCCATCCGTGCCGAGGGCGAAGAGCTTATAGTCGGCGGCATTTCCGGTCAGGCCGTTGATGCGGAAAGAAACAGTCGTCGCGGGGTGGAGGTTGTCGAGGGTGGCGGTGTGGAGCCAGCTTGCGGGGGTGCCGGCGCCGCCTGCGGCCTGGAACTCTGCCGCCGAAAGCACCCGGCGGGAGGTCTTGTCCAGATCGACTTTGCGGTAGGGCATCTCGGGCAGGAAGACGAAGCGGTCCTGCAGGCGGAGAAGCTCTTTGTAGCCGGTGGGGCAGTAGAGCTTGTTGCCGTCACGGCCCGCGTACATACCGATGGCCATGTTGTTGTAGCCGTAGAGGGAGGCGACGTCCACGGTGAGGACGGTCTTTCCGGTGTCGAAGTCCAGCACGATGTACTGCCACATGCCGCTGTCCACGTCCTGCACGAAGCCGTAGATGTAGCCGGTGGCGGTGGAGAGCTTCATCATGGAAGTGTCGCTGAGGTCGTCGCGGCACCAGACGCTCTTCATGGTCCAGCCGTCGGCGGTGCGGATGGTGTCCACCCGTTCGACGCCGGGCATGATCATGCAGTTGCCCTTGAGCAGCCAGTTGCGGTCGTAGATGTTCTCGTAGCTCTGGATGGAAGAGTCACTGTCGGGCTTTGCGAGGTTGGGGCTGCCTGCGCCGAACCAGTTGCAGACGATGGTGCTGACCCGGCCATTGCCGTGGTCGTAGACGATGGCCGAATTTTCCACCGACACCGGCATATTGGCGGGCAGCTCGTCGATGACCGGGTGGCTGGCGGCGACTTCGCCGGTGCGGATGTCCACAGCCATCAGGCTGACGGTTTCGAGGTTGTCGGTGAAGAAGACCAGCTCCCGGCTCAGAGAGGGCGAGCAGCCGCCGCCCCATGCCAGACCGCCGCCGGTGGTGGCAGCGCCTTCGCGGCTGTCTTTTGCGCCCACGCTGTCGTAGGGGGTGCGCCAGACGACTTCAACGCCGCCGTTGGCACGCAGCAGGTAGCAGGCAAGATTCGTCAGGATGACCGCACCCTCCCGGCAGGAGGCAATGCCGTTTTCAGCACCCTCGCCCGGAGCGGGAGCGTAGACGTGGACTTCGTGGTCGAGGTCGGCGGTGCCGCCGGCAAGGATGGTTTCGATGGCATTGTGGGAGATGTAGCCCATCGCGCCCTGCTGGCCGCGGCTGGGGTAGATGCGGAAGCCGCCGGTGACGAACCAGAGGTTGCCGTCGTAGTCAAAGACGATGGAGAGCAGATTCTGCTCGAGGCTGCGGCCAAGCACCCGCTCGGCGGCCTCTTTGATGTTGATGTCCAGTACCTTTTCAAAAACCGGCAGAGGCGTACCGTTCTCGTCGGTGGCACGAAGCATCAGCACATGGTTGTGGCTGGTGGGGCAGACGATGAGGTTGCGCCCGTCCACAAAGGAATAGGAGCTTTGGATGAGATAGCCGCCGCCGTCGTGCTTGGCGGGAGAGAAAAAGCCGATGGTGCGGACTTCTTCTGCGTCGAGGTCACGGATGGCCAGACCGCCCAGGAACGGGCTGACGGGGTTATCGAAGTTGTCGAAGAAGATGGCCGGGGAGGCGTTGGGGTTCGTCTTTTCCATTGCCACGTTGACCTCGGGGCAGATGCCCACGGGGAGGACGGCGTCGGTGGAGTCGGTGTTGTAGCAGTCGTGGTGGATGTTTGACTCGCTGCGGCCCATAAAGGGGTTGGCGTCCACGACTTTCGCCGTCAGAGGCTTCGGCGGCAGGGCGGTGTCTGCGCCGTGGAAAAGGCCGGACAGAAGGCAGTCTGCCCTGGCGGCGGGGGCCAGCTGGCAGGACAGCAGTGTGAGAGCGGAAGCGCTGAGGAAGTTGCGTCGGGTCATTTTCATGGTGGAGTCCTCCTTTTTTGATAACATGACCTCTCAGCCTCCCCTCGATAGGGGAGGTGGCACGCCGCAGGCGTGACGGAGAGGTTAAAGGTTCAATAAAATATTCACCCGGAACAAACCGTTCTCGGTCTCGACGGTCATAGAACCGCCATATCTGGAAACGGCCGTCTGGATGGAGACGAGGCCGATGCCCATTCCGTCGTGTTTCGTGGAGTGGAGGATGCCCTGCTGGCGCTTGAGCACACCGTCATAGCGGTTCTCTACCAGCAGGCCCAGCATGGCGGGGCTCAGCATCCGGGCCAGCACCTTCACCTGCCGCTGTTCGGGCGGCAGCTTCTGGCTGGCATGGAGAGCATTTTCCAGCAGATTGCCCAGCATCATGCAGAAGTCAGCCTCCGGGATGGCCAGCTGGCGGGGCAGTTCCAGCCGCCAGTCCACCGGCACGCCGAGGCTGTGGGCCTCGTGGTCGTAGTGACCGGCCAGAGCGTCCACGGCAGGATTCGCGCAGAGGGTGGGGCGCTCCTCGCTCAGCTCGGATTCGTACTGGTGCAGGTAATTTTTCAGCTCATCCACCTGCCCGGCCTCGGTGAGTCCGGCGATGACGTGGAGGTGCTGGCGGAAGTCGTGGCGGAGATGCCGCGTCTGCTCCATATAGGTCCGCAGCTCGGTGTAGCGGCGGGATTCCACGGCAAGAAGCTGGTTTTCCCGGTCGAGCTGGGCGCTGCGGGTGTACTCCCGGGCCACCTGATACATCTCGTACAGCAGCAAAAAGATGCCCAGCAGAGAGATGGTGACGGCCAGAACAGAAATGATCATCAGACGGTTGATGAGCACGACGGCCGGGTCCAGCGGCATGCAGAAGACGAGGAAAGCCGCGTAGATGGTGGGCAGCGGCCACGCCGACTGCCAGAAGGCTTCGCCCCGGTACTCCCGCAGCAGCCAGCGGCTCCACTGGACGGCGGTGAACCAGAAGATGATGCAGAGCACTGCCGAGAGTCCCAGCTTGAGCAGGGAGGTGGAGACGAGACAGGCCGGGGCGTCGTTGCCTACCTCAGCCCGGGCGTTGAGCACCACGGAAAGCAGGGAGCAGACTGCCGTCATGACGCCGGAGACGGCGAAGAGAAAGGCGGTCTGGCTCACGGAAACTTCCGGACCCACCCGCCAGCGCAGCAGCCAGAACGCCGCCAGCAGGGTGGGCAGAAGCAGGATATGGCTGTCGAGTTCGAAGATGGCGCAGAGGGCCGCCGCTGCAAGGCAGATGACCGTGACGAGAGTGGCTGCCAGCACAGCGGTGCGCCGGGGGGCCTTCACATGCTCCCACAGGGGCGCGAGACAGAGGAATGCCCCCGGGTAGAAGACGGCGAGGTCCAGAAAATAGCGTCCAAATAAAGAAAAGTCCAAGGTCGGGCCTCCTCTCGGCGTCATAGCTCCCGCCGCATATGGCGGAACTGATATTGTGTGAACTGGGCGAACAGGGTGTTCTTATCCTTCTGACGCACGGGCAGGCAGGTGCCGTCCAGCATCTCGAAGCAGTCACAGTCCAGCCGGAGCACCTTGTCCATGTTCAGGATGACGCCCCGGTTGCAGACGAGGAAGTTCTCCTGCGCCCGCAGCAGCTGCTCCACCTGGGAGAAGGTGGAGACGGTCCGGCACTCGCCGTCGTCGCTGACGATGCGGACGTAGTGGTTCTGGGCCATGGCGTACTGGATCTTCCGCAAGGGGAGATGTACCTGCTGCCGTGCGATGCGGACTTCCAGCTCCGGTTCGGCCCGGAAGAGCACCCGCCGTAGCTCGTCGGCCAGCTGGAAGAGCTTTTCTTCCCGGTAGGGTTTGAGCAGATAGTCGAAGGGGTGGACGGGGAATGCGTCCCATACGTATTCCGGGGACGAGGTCACGAACACCAGCAGCAGGTCGGGGTCGGCCCGGCGCAGGATGCGCGCCGTCTCGATGCCGTTGGTGCCTTCCATGCAGATGTCGAGAAAAACGACCTGATAATTTTTTGAGGGGAACGCCGCCAGAAAGGCGTCGCCGCTCTCATAATGGTCACAGACCAATGGTTGCCCGCCGCCGAAAGCCAGCTGCAAAAGGCTCTCCAACCGCTGAGCGTCGGGCAGGCGGTCTTCTACGACCGCAAATCGAAGCTCCATCCTCAAGTTCCTCCCTTATGACCATATTATAACATAACCATCGGGGCTTAGACACAGCGATTCACGCAGGAAACGACCCCATTCACGCAGGTTTGACGGCCCCGATGCAGCAAAACAAATCGTTCTGGCTCCATCAAACCACAAAACGAAACCTTTGTAAAATATAGAAATTTTATAGACATCTATTCTTTATAAGAATGGATAGCCTTCTCTGTCTGCTTCGCAGACAGCCCCCCAAAAAAAGATAATGGAAATTTGTGATGAGAGGATGAAATTTTGTGTTGTTGAAAACTTTCGGCAGACATAGAAAAGCGCACCCCTTCTGCTTCTGTGTGGAGAAGGGGTGCGCTTCGTTTATACTTCGAGTTCAGGCAAATACTCTTGTTTTTCTCATCTCTTTGCCAAAAAGTGAGATGAAGCACACAAAAGGACAACGAAATGCCCGGCACAGAGTAAGCAAAATACTCTGTGCCGGGCGGAGATGAGAAAAAGTTTCTTAGTGGTTGGCGGCGCGGTAGATGGCGATCATGTCGTCGAGGCTGAGTTTTTTGGCCGAGCCGAGGGCGGAGCCGGAAGCCTCGAGGCAGCGGCGGGCCATCTCGTCGATCTGCGCGTCGGTGGGGTCGATGCCCAGCTCGTGGAAGCTGGCGGGCATCCCGATGCTGTGGTAGAAGTCCACCATGGCGTCGATGCCTTTCAGGGCGATCTCCTCGTCGGTGCCGTCGGTGGTCACGCCCATGACGTTCCGGGCAAAGCGGACGAAGCGGGGCAGGCAGTCCTTGTAGACGTACCGCGCCCAGCTGGGCCAGAGGGCGGCGAGGCCCGCGCCGTGGGTCACGTCGAACATACCGCCCATCTCGTGCTCGAGTTTGTGGGACATAAAGTCGCCGCTGGCGATGCCGCAGCCGGTCAGGCCGTTGTGAGAGAGACTGCCCGCCCACATCACCTCGGCCCGGGCCTCGTAGTTGGCCGGGTCGGTGTGGAGGATGACCGCGTTCTTCATCACGGTGCGCAGCAGGCCCTCGGCCAGCGCGTCGGTCAGCTCCATATTGCCGCCATTGGTGAAATAGCGCTCCATGGTGTGCATCATGATGTCGGCGCAGCCGGACTCGGTCTGATAGTCGGGCAGGGTCTTGGTGAGCTCAGGGTCCATGATGGCGAACTTCGGGCGGCTGATGTCGTCGTTGTAGGCCCGCTTCTGGTGGGTGTCCACCCGGGTGATGACGCTGCTGTTGGATGTTTCACTGCCCGCCGCCGCGATGGTCAGGATGCTGGCCACCGGCAGGCACTTCCTGGCCGTGCGGGTGTGTTCGTACAGCTCCCAGACGTCCTTTTCCGGCTCGGCCAGGCCGTAGGCGATGGCCTTGGCCGTGTCGATGACGCTGCCGCCGCCCACGGCCAGCAGGAAGTCGATGCTGTTCTCTTTGCCGATGCGGATGCCCTCGTAGACCTTGTCGAGGTGGGGGTTCGGCACGACGCCGCCCAGCGTCCAGCTGGAAATGCCGGCCTCGGCCAGAGAATTTTTGGCCCGGTCCAGCACACCGGAGCGGACGGCGCTCTTGCCGCCGTAGACGATGAGGACACGGGTGCCGCCGTATTCGCGCACCAGCGCGCCCACGCGCTGTTCGGTGCCTTTGCCGAAGATGACCCGGGTGGGGGAGTAGAACTCGAAATTGCTTGCCATAGTGGTCTGCCTCCTTGTAAGTGCTGCTTTCTGAGCAAAAGTATACACGAAATAGATTCGAAAGTCTACAGGCCCTGCGCCTGCCGCCGCAAAATATTCGGGACAAAACAAAACCCGCATCCTCCCGGCAGGAAAACGGGAGGATGCAGGCTTCATTGGAAAACATCAGACAAAAAACCTGCCGACTTGAGGCGGTTGCAAGCCCTCAGTCGGCAGGATGCTTACTTCTTCGGAGTCATAGCCTCTTGACCTCGATTTCTTCATTTTTCGGTCTGTACCGGACGTTTCATAGAAGATTCTCCTTTGAAACGGTGAAGAACGATCAGCAGGGGAATGAATTTCTTAGTACATTGGAATGACCCTTTTCTTAACTGTTGGAGTGCGGGATACGAATCACAGAGATGAATTTCATATTACCACATTCTTTCGAGTTAGATTTGCGAAGGGAGTGTCATTACTTAGTACATCGGAGTTTCTCCTTTGGAGTTATTCAAATAAGACGTTCCGTACAAAAGCTTTCTTCATTGGGATCACCTTCGGCGGATCTATTTGAACGCGAGGGGTTTTGTTTCACAGACTGTTCTGTTATTCGCTTTATTGATGCTCAAGAACGGCTCTTGTTGTTGTGTTTTTATACGGGGGAAGCATCCCGTTTGTGGTGAGCCTCTGTTTTGCTTCTCAGCGAACCCCGACAGTCTGTGCGTACTGTGCGGGTTCCATATCGACCATCGGTCTTCGCTCCTTTCTACTTAAAGTCAGCGGGGTTAGCTCTCATTTGAGCTTCTGCTGTACTTCTCTGGTTTCTGGCTTTATTATACACGCGCGGGCGCGGTTTGTCTATTCGCAGAATGCACAATAAATTGGACATAATTTTTCAAGAAACAACTAAAAAATTGTATTGTTCGTACAAGCGGGCGACAGGAACAGCCTCCCTGCGCAGTCTGGACGGCCCGCAGTGCCTTTTGTGGAAAACCTCTGCGCAAGAACTGCCAAACTTCTTCCGTGCTATCTTCCGCCGCGGTGAGCAGAACGCCCGGTGAGCCCGTATTATAAACAGGTAATATTACTTAATAAAGATAAGCTTCTAATTAAGAAAATTTCATGGATCGCACACTTGACGGCCATATGAATTTTATATACCCGATATACATGGAACGTATAATTTTGCCGGGAGCGTTTCATATTGCCTCAAAAAATGAAACAAACCACTAAGAAATGACGAAGAATTTGGTCAAAATGGACAGTTTGGCTGCGCATTATTAAGCAAGATGCACAACGCTCCCGGCCAAGGTGTGAAATAAGATATAACAAAAAGTAGAATATCGACCAAAGGTCTTATCAAACTGCACCAATCGTGCTATGATACCAGACGCAAAAGGGCTGCGCTGAGCGCGGAAAGAGGGTGTGTTTCCATAAAAACAAACGCACCTTCTTTGATTTTTAGCACAGCTGCTTTAATAAAAGAAACGAAAGGAGATAGAGTGAAAACGAACGATACCTTTACGCTTCAGGATAAGACTCTGCTCAGAAAGGAGGCAAAGAGATGAACGCATTGACTGCGGCCCTGAAAGAGGAGCTGAATGTGGAGATGATCTCCCTCGGCGGCCTGCAGGTGCCGGAATCCGTGGTGGTCAGCTGGGGCATCATGCTGTTTCTGGTCATCGTCTCCATCCTGCTCACCCGGAACCTCAAGGTGGACCACATCTCCAGACGGCAGGCCATCCTTGAGATGGTCGTCACCACCATCGACGGCTTCTTCACGGGCCTGCTGGGCGAGCAGGGCAGACGGTATGTGCCTTACCTCATGACGGTGGCTCTCTACATCGCCTGTGCGAACCTCATCGGCGTGTTCGGCATCAAGCCCCCCACGAAGGATCTGAATGTCACCGCTGCGCTGGCGCTCATGAGTATCTGCCTCATCGAGTATTCCGGCATCCATGCCCGGGGCGGCAAGGGCTTCCTCAAGAGCCTCGCAGCTCCTACCCCCATCATGACCCCCATGAACATCCTCGAGATCGCCATCCGCCCCACCAGCCTGTGTATGCGACTGTTCGGCAACGTGCTGGGCGCTTTCGTCATCATGGAGCTCATCAAGCTGGTGGTCCCGGTGTTCGTGCCGGCCATCTTCAGCCTGTATTTTGATTTGTTCGATGGTCTCATCCAGACCTATGTCTTTGTCTTCCTCACCTCGCTGTTCATGAAAGAGAGCATTGGTGGAGAAGAGTAAACCTCTCCGTCACGCCTGCGGCGCGACACCTCCCCTATCAGGGGAGGCAAAGAGGAAATTGATTAAAAAATTAAAAGGAGAAATAATTATGAACGGACTCGTAGCTCTGGGCGCTGGTATCGCAGCGCTGACTGGTATCGGCGGCGGCATCGGCATCGGCATTGCCACCGGCAAGGCAACGGAGGCCATCAGCCGCCAGCCGGAAGCTTCCGGCAAGATCCAGACCAACCTGCTGCTGGGTGCAGCTCTGGCCGAAGGTACTGCAATTTTCGGCTTCGTCGTTGCTCTGCTCATCATCCTGTTCCTGGGTTGATAACGGAGGCATGACGAATGCTGACTCTGAATCTGAACCTTCTGTATACAGTCGTCAACATTCTGGTTCTGTTTTTGCTGCTGCGCAAGTTCCTGTACAAGCCTGTCATGAACATCATCGCACAGCGCCAGAAGCAGGTGGATGACGCACTGAACGCCGCCGAGACCTCCAAGCAGGAGGCCGTTGCGGCCCTGAACGACGCGCAGGCAAAGCTGCGCAATGTGGACGCCGAGGCTGTTGCCCGCCGCACTGCCTACGAGCAGCAGGCCGAAAAGGACAAGCAGCAACTGCTGGCTGACGCCCAGAAGCAGGCCGACGCCATCCTGGCCGAGGGCAAAGCTGCCGCCGAGGCCGAGCGCCAGCACAAGCTGCGTCAGGCTGACGCCCAGACCACTGCACTGGCCCGCGCCATGTGCGAGAAGCTGCTGGCCCGCAGCCTGAACGAGCAGGACGACGCCCGCCTGCTGGACGACCTGTTGGAGAAAGCGGGGGCTGAAAATGGCAAGTGAATTCAGCACCGAGTTCTTCTCGGCCAACCGCATCGTCAAAGCTGACCTCCGTGCCGCCCGCACCCCCCGCGAGGAGGACCTGGAGCGCATCAAGAAAGAGGTCGCGAAGCTGTACGACGCCACCGAGGTCATCCTGAACGTCACAGTGGACGACAGCCTCCTCTCCGGCTATGTGCTGCAGATCGGCGACCGCGTCTTCGATAACTCCGGCCGCCACGCCATCGACCAGATGATGGCCGACAAGCCCTCTCTGGCCACCCTCAAGACCCGCATCGAGGACTACAAGCCCGCCGCTACCAGCGAAGAGGGCGGCGTGGTCATCTCCTCCGCCGACGGCATCGTGGAAGTGGAAGGCATGGACCGCGCCGTCTACGGCGAGATCGTCACCTTCGAGAATGGCGCCAAGGGCATGGTGGAGAGCGTCGAGCCGGGCCGTCTGGGCATCATGCTCTTCGACGGCGCTGAGACCGTCGGCGTCGGCACCATGGTCACCCGCAGCGGCAAGCGCGCCGGCATCCCGGTGGGCGACGGCTTCCTTGGCCGTGTCATCGACCCGCTGGGCGAGCCCATCGACGGCAAAGGCCCCATTGAGGCTGTGGGCTACAACCCCATCGAGAAGCAGGCCCCCGGCATCCTCGAGCGCCAGAGCGTGGATACGCCGCTCCACACCGGCATCCTCGCCATCGACTCCATGTTCCCCATTGGCCGCGGCCAGCGTGAGCTGATCATCGGCGACCGCCAGACCGGCAAGACCTCTATCGCCACCGATGCCATCCTGAACCAGAAGGACACCGGCGTGCTCTGCATCTACGTCGCCATCGGTCAGAAGGCTTCTTCCATCGCCCGCGTGGCCGAAGATCTGAAGAAGCACGGCGCGATGAGCTACACCACCATCGTGGCGGCTACCGCTTCCGACAGCGCCCCGCTGCAGTACATCGCACCTTACGCCGGTACGGCTCTGGCCGAGTATTTCATGGCGCAGGGCAAGAGCGTCCTCATCGTCTACGATGACCTCTCCAAGCACGCGGTGGCCTACCGTGCCATCTCCCTGCTGCTCCGCCGCTCTCCGGGCCGTGAGGCTTACCCCGGCGACGTCTTCTATCTGCACTCCCGTCTGCTGGAGCGCTCCTGCCGCATGAGCGACGCACTGGGCGGCGGCTCCATCACCGCGCTGCCCATCGTTGAGACTCAGGCAGGCGACGTGTCCGCTTACATCCCCACCAACGTCATCTCCATCACCGACGGCCAGATCTTCCTCGAGAGCGCTCTGTTCAACGCCGGCAACCGCCCGGCTGTCAACGTGGGCCTGTCCGTCTCCCGTGTCGGCGGCGCAGCCCAGACCAAGGCCATGAAGAAGGCCAACGCCAACCTGCGTATCGAGCTGGCCCAGTACAAGGACATGGAGTCCTTCGCGCAGTTCAGCTCCGATCTGGACGCCGAGACCCGCCATCAGCTCGAGCACGGCAAGGCTCTGACCGAGATGCTCAAGCAGCCGCTCTATCAGCCCAAGACCGACGCCGAGCAGGTGGTCATCCTTGTGCTGGCTTCCCACGGGATGCTGGACGAAGTGCCTCTCGCTGAGCAGCGGGCGCGCACCGCTGCCTTTGTTCGCCAGTTCCATGCAGATGTGTCCGGCACGATGGATGCCATCACGGCCACCGGCAAGCTCACTCCCGAGCAGACCGACACCATCCTGAACGCATGGAAGGCCTACGAGGGAGGCGAGAGTCATGGCGTCCAGTAAGCTGCTGAAAGAGCGCATCGAGAGCATTCAGGATACCCGCAAGATCACGAACGCGATGTATCTGATCTCTTCCTCCAAGCTGCGCAAGGCACGCAAGAACTACCAGAACGTCCTGCCCTACTTCACCCGCATGAGAGACACCATCTCCCGTGTCGTCCCCCATCTGCCTGATGAGCCGGTGCATCCGTTCTTCCACGAGCGGCAGAGAGAGGACGGCAATCCCCGCCGCGCCTATCTGGTGCTGACGGCAGACAAGGGCATGGCAGGTTCTTTCAACCAGAACGTGCTGAAACTCCTGCTGGAAAAGGCTGACAGGAACGACCGTTTCTATGTCATCGGTCAGGTGGGCTACCGCGCCCTCCGCAAAGACCCACGCCTGGTGCGGGAGTTCCAGTACGGCGCGACTGCCCCGTCGCTGCAGCGCGCCCGTGACATCACGGTGGACGCCATCGACGACTTCAAGTCGGGCAAACTGGATGAGATCTATCTGATCTACACCAAGATCCAGAACGCGCTCACCAGTGAGCCGGTCATGGTGCGTCTGCTGCCGCTGGACCGCGAGCATCTGCAGCCCGCCCCCAAGGGTCTGGGCGACCCCCGCGGCGAAGTCGAGCTGGTGCCGGACGCATGGACCGTGTTCGAGCAGACCGCTCCTATCTATATGCACGGCATGATCTTCGGTGCCATGACCGAGAGCTTCTGCGCAGAGCAGAGCGCCCGCATGACCGCCATGGATTCGGCCACCAAGAGCGCCAACGATATGATACGCGACTTGCAGCTGGAATATAACCGCACCCGCCAGGGCTCCATCACTCAGGAGATCACCGAGATCATCGGCGGCGCGTCTGCGGTGAAATCACAAGAATAACTTTTCCGCATAGCCTCCCCTCGCCAGGGGAGGTGGCACGACGCCAGTCGTGACGGAGAGGTTGACACATCTATAGCAATTCAACTTTTTAATGCAACAGCAACAGCGTTGAATTGCATATCGCAAATATGCTGTTTGGATGTTGCACTAATTTCTTGACTTGCGATAATAAACGAGGCAAATCTATGATACAGGGAAAAATTATTCGCGTGGCCGGCCCTGTGGTGGACGTGCAGTTCACCGCAGGCCGACTGCCTGCCCTGCAGGAAGCGCTGACCGTGACCGCAGAAGGCACCGAGCGCACGATGGAGGTGGCGCAGCACGTCAACGAATCGACGGTGCGCTGCATCATGCTCTCGGCCAGCGAAGGTCTGGGCAAGGGTATGGAAGTCACCGCCACCGGCCACGGCCTGACTGCCCCGGTGGGCGAGGCCACGCTGGGCCGTATGTTCGACCCGCTGGGCCGCCCCATCGACGGCAAGGGCTCTGTGGACGATGTGCCGCATTGGCCCATCCACCGCAAGGCCCCCAGCTTTGCAGAGCAGAAGCCCGCTACTGAGATCTTGGAAACGGGCATCAAGGTCATCGACCTGCTGGCCCCCTACGCCAAGGGCGGCAAGATCGGTCTGTTCGGCGGCGCAGGCGTCGGCAAGACCGTCCTGATCCAGGAACTTATCCACAACGTGGCCACCGAGCACGGCGGCTACTCCATCTTCACCGGTGTCGGCGAGCGCTCCCGTGAGGGCTGCGACCTCTGGGGCGAGATGAACGCCTCCGGCGTCCTGAACAAGACCGCGCTGGTCTTCGGCCAGATGAACGAGCCCCCAGGAGCCCGTATGCGGGTGGCGGAGACCGGCCTGACCATGGCCGAGTATTTCCGCGAGGAGACCCATAAGGACGTGCTGCTTTTCATCGACAACATCTTCCGTTTCGTGCAGGCCGGCTCTGAGGTCTCCGCTCTGATGGGCCGTATGCCCTCGGCTGTCGGCTATCAGCCCACGCTGGCCAACGAGCTGGGCGCTCTGCAGGAGCGTATCACCTCCACCCGCGACGGCTCCATCACCTCGGTGCAGGCCGTCTACGTCCCCGCTGATGACCTGACCGACCCCGCCCCCGCTACCACGTTTGCACATCTGGACGCGACCACCGTCCTGAGCCGTAAAATCGTCGAGCAGGGCATCTATCCCGCTGTGGACCCGCTGGCTTCCACCTCCCGCATTCTGGAAGCCGACATCGTGGGCGAGGAGCACTACCGCGTGGCCCGCAAGGTGCAGGCAACGCTGCAGCGCTATCAGGAACTGCAGGACATCATCGCCATTCTGGGCATGGACGAGCTGGGCGAGGAAGACAAGCTCACCGTCACCCGTGCGCGTAAGCTGCAGAAATTCCTGTCCCAGCCCTTCTCGGTGGCTGAGAACTTCACCGGCCTGCCCGGCAAATATGTGCCGCTGGCCGAGACGGTCAAGGGCTTTGCCGCCATCGTGGACGGCAAGTGCGACGACCTGCCCGAGTGGGCCTTCTTCAACGTAGGCACCCTCGACGACGCCCGCAAGAAGGCAGCGGACAAGCTGGCGGAGGAAAAAGGCGGTGAGGCCTGATGAACAGCTTCATCCTCAACATCACGGCTTCCAGCGGTGAGTTCTATCAGGGCAGCTGCGAGAGCATGGTGCTGCCCGTGAAGGACGGCGTCTACGGTGTTCAGGCCGGCCACAGCCCGGTGCTGGTGGCTATCCACATGGGGATGCTCAAGTTCACTGTGGACGGCGAGACCCGCGAGATTCTGGTCGGCGACGGCATCGCTGAGGTGACGCCCACCTTCGTGCTTCTGCTGGTGGACAGCGCCGAGCGCCCCGAGGACATCGACAAGAACCGTGCCGAGGCTGCCCGCATCCGCGCCGAAGAGCGCCTGCAGCATAAGCAGAGCATGCACGAGTACTACCAGACCAAGATCGCTCTGGACCGCGCCATGCAGCGTCTGCAGACTGCTGCGAAGTATAAGCGCTAAAACTTCCTATCTGAACGATATTTCTCCATTTTTCTCCATAAACAAAGGGCCTGCCCTTGCCGCACCTGCGGCGGGGCAGGCTCTTTTTTTGCGCTCCGCTCTTGACAGAAGAATCACAAAGTGATATGATTTTAATATCAAATAAATCACTTCCACACCCATCAAAGGAGGGAACTTCATGGAAGAAAAAGCTCTCACCGCCAAAAAAAGCGGCTTCTCGATGCTGCCGCTCTGCTTCATCATTTTTGCGTCGGGCGCAGCGCTCTTCGTGTACGCCATCGGTCATCTGGAACGCGGGGAAAACGCCCTCGGCGGCTTCCTGCTCGTCGTCGCCATCCTCGGCTACATTGCGGGCATTATCGCCCTCCCGGGCTTCAAGGTGCTCAAGCCGCAGGAAGCGCTGGTGCTCACCCTCTTCGGCCACTATGCAGGCACCCTGCGGGAGCCGGGCTTCTACTGGGTCTGCCCCTTCTGCACCGCCGTCAACCCGGCGGCAGGCACCAAACTGAGCCAGAGCGGCGACGTGGACGGCGGCGCCCATGCCGCCTCCCAGAGCGACGGCATGGGCAAGAAAATTTCTCTTAAAATGATGACCCTCAACAACTCCCGGCAGAAGATCAACGACTGTCTGGGTAACCCGGTGGAGATCGGCATCGCCGTGATCTGGCGGGTCACCGACACTGCCAAGGCGGTGTTCAATGTGGACAACTACAAGGAGTACCTCTCCCTCCAGTGCGACAGCGCCCTGCGGAACGTGGTGCGGGTGTACCCCTACGATGTGGCCCCCAACGTGGACACCACCGGAGACGGCGTGGCCGACGAGGGCAGCCTGCGGGGCTCCTCGGAGGTGGTGGCGGCCCGCATCCGGGACGAGATCCAGAAAAACGTGGCTGAGGCAGGCATCGAGGTGGTGGAGGCCCGGATCACCTATCTGGCCTATGCGCCGGAGATCGCCGCAGTGATGCTCCAGCGCCAGCAGGCCAGCGCCATCATCGACGCCCGCAAGATGATCGTGGACGGCGCCGTGGGTATGGTGGAGATGGCTCTGGACCGGCTGAGCGAAAACAAAGTGGTGGAGTTGGATGACGAACGGAAAGCGGCCATGGTCTCCAACCTGCTGGTGGTGCTCTGCGGCAACCGGGACGCACAGCCCATCGTGAACAGCGGCAGCCTGTACTGATGGCAGAGCCCAAAAAGCAGATCCCCCTGCGCCTGAACGCAAAGCTCTATGAGGCCCTTGCCGCATGGGCTGAGGACGATTTCCGCTCGGTGAACGGGCAGATCGAGTATCTCCTCACCGAGTGTGTGCGTCAGCGCAAAAAGAACGGCCGGTACGTCTCCGATCAGATCGACCTGCCGCCGGAGCTGGATATTGAATGACCCTGCTCCCCTCCGGGGGGCAGGCCTTGCAAAAACGCCGATGGTATATCGGCAGGGAGGATGATTATGACAACAGGTGTAGTACCCGCAGCAAGCATCGCAGGCATGGTGTTTTCGCTTGTCGTCTCCTTCGCACTTCCCATAGGCCTCTTTGTTTACGCAAAAAAGAAGCTGGGTGCGAAGACGGCACCGTTCTTTATCGGGTGCGGCGTTTTCTTCGTGATGGTGCTGATGCTGGAAGCTGCCATCCATCGCATCGTGTTCCAGCTGGCCGGAGAAGCGCTGACCGGAAGCGTGATCCTATACGCAGTCTATGGCGGCCTGATGGCAGCTCTTTTTGAAGAGACCGGTCGTTACATCGCCATGAGGTTTCTGGTGAAGCCGATGGATTTTCCGAATGCCTTTATGTATGGTGCCGGACACGGCGGCGTGGAGGCAATGCTTCTGTGCGGCGTGGCATCTATCAGCAACATCGCAAGTGCCGTGATGATAAATTCCGGCACCATGTCTGCACAGCTGGCGACTCTTGATGCAGAGAAGGCGGCAGACACGGCAGCGGCTCTTTCGGCGCTGTGGACGACACCGAGCTTGACGTTTTTTGCAGGCGGCGTAGAGCGGATCATTGCGGTGGTGCTCCATCTGAGCCTGTCGATTCTGGTGTTCCAGGCGGTGCGCAAAAAGGCCCCCATGGAGCTGGTGCGAGCCTATCTGTTCCACTTTGTCATCGACTCGCTGTCCGTTCTGCTCAGTGCAGTGGCATCTGTCTGGGTGGTGGAGCTTGTCGTCGCACTCGTGACCGGCGGGGCTGTCCTGATGGCAAGGTATGCCTGCATGGAAGAGTGAACGCGCGGAAATATTCTTGATATATAGGATATAAAAGTCCCCTCTTCGTCATTGGAGCAAGAACCGTGACGAAGAGGGGACTTTCGCTTTCTGTTACTTTTTCTCGTGGTCGGCCCAGCCGCTGGACTGGATGACTTCGCCGTCCGGGGTACACCAGAGGGCTTCCACGCCGTCGAGGGACTCGATGAGCTTCTGGCCATCCTCAAGGGACATACAGAACAGGCCGGTGGTGAGGCAGTCGGCCGCACCGGAGTCGGGGGAGAGGACGCTCACGCTGTCAAAGTAGCGGGCGGGCCAGAGGGTATCCGGGTCGATGAGGTGGTGGTAGCGCACGCCGTCCACGACGTAGTAGCGCTGGTAGTTGCCGCTGGTGACGAGAGCCATGTCGCTCATGTTGACACCGGAGACGTAGGAAGAGCTGGCAGTGTAGACGTCCGAGGCGTTCCACGGGTTTTCCACGCCGCCCGACCACTGGGAGCCGTCGGGCTTTGTGCCGATGGCGCGGAGGTTGCCGCCCACGCTGATGAGGGCGCTCTTCAGGCCCCGGGCCTCAGCGGCCTGTGCCGCCATCTCCACGGCGTAGCCCTTGCCCACGCTGCCCACATCGAGGGACATCTCCGGGTCGGAGAGATAGACAGTCTTGGCATTTTCGTCGATGACGAGGTTGGAGATGTCGCAGTGCTGGGCGGCGGCATCCAGCGCCTCCTGTTCGGGCAGCTTGTTGTCCGCCTCGTTCGTGTTGGCTTCGGCGGCCTCGCGGTAGTCGTGCCAGATGCGGAGGACGCTGCCCATGGCGATGTTCAGCTTGCCGTTGGTGGTGTCGTACATCTGCCGGGCCAGTTCCAGCATCCCGAGGATCTTATCGTCCACCTGAACGGGGGCGACGCCGGCGTTGTCGTTGATGGTCTTGACATTCACCACGCCGTCGTAGTCGTTGTAAATGTCGTAAAGGCGGTGGTATTCCAGCAAGTCGGCGTGGAGGGCGTCCATCTGACGGGAGAACTCCTCCTCGCTGTCGCAGTAGGCGATGACCTGCGTGACAGTGTCGAAGGCATCGTAGAAGATGGTGCTGTACCGCTGGGCGTCGGCGCTCACGCCCGAAGAGGCGGGTTTCTGGGCCGAGCCGCAGGCGGTGAGGACGCCGAGGCAGAGCGCCCCGGTCAGCAGAGCGGAAACGAAACGCTTGATGCTCATGCCTGCTCCTTTGCCGCAGCGGTGAAGGAGGCATGCTCTTCCGACAGGTGGGCCAGCAGGTCGCCGAAGACCCAGTTCTTGTTGGACGGGGTGACCACGGCTTTGAGGGGGATGTTCACCTGTGCCTGCTTCATGAGGTCCAGCAGGGTGTCGAGGTCTTTCTCCTTGAAGTTCGCCAGCACCAGCGCGGGAGGGTAAGCACTCGGTTCCAGCACGAGGGTGCGGGAGGTCTTGACCTCCACCTCGCCCAGCAGCTGGGCGACGGTCTTGCCTGCATCGGCAGGGGAGACGAGAAGCAGCTTCATGCCGAAGGCGGGAGCCATCCCCTCGAGGATGCCCCGGTCGGCGGCGGACAGGTTCCAGCCCAGCGCCAGCGGGACGCCGGCGTTCTGGTTGCGTGCGATATGTGCTTTCATAGTGTGAACCTCTTTCTTTCAGAGTGAAGTTTTTTGTAAATACACTATAGTATAGCACAGATAACAGGAAAAGAAAACGACTGCCGACCCTTTTTGCAAAGCGGGTAGCAGTCGAACAAGAAAGACGCTATTGTATTTTGTCAAAAGTTGTGATATTCTGAAACTGCCGTCAGAAAAGGCGGCAGGCACTGTCTGCAAATGCAGGTGGTCACGCTCCTCCGGCGAAGCGCCAGTGGAGACGAAAATCTTTTTGCTTCCCCTGACGCGAGAGCGAAAGGGGGGATGTTCCATGACGTTTGAACAGGTCGTATTGTTGCTTACGCTTCTCGGCGGGGCGATCTACATTACCTTTGAGATCAGCTGGACCATTTTTAACAACAAAAAGAAATGACCGCCTCTGCCCTCAGAAAGCAAGCGGTCATTCTTTTTGACTTAACGCCGGAAGAGCGCTGACCATTTGTGGGACAGTGCCTTCTTTATTTGTAGTATAATCGTTTCAGCGTGAATTGTCAACGCTGAAAGCGTAACTTAGTTCATCTTCTTGCCGAAGAACTCTACTTCCTTACGGATGAAGCTCATCAGCTCATCGAACTGGTCGGGGGTCAGGCTCTGTGCGCCGTCGCACTTGGCCTTGGCGGGGTCGTTGTGGACTTCGATCATCAGGCCGTCGGCACCGGCGGCGACAGCGGCCTTGGCCAGCTGAGGCACCATCCATGCGTGGCCGCAGGCGTGGCTGGGGTCTACGATGACGGGCAGGTGGGTCATCTTGTGGAGCATGACCACGCCGGCGAGGTCGAGGGTGTTGCGCATACTGGTCTCAAAGGTGCGGATGCCGCGCTCGCAGAGGATGACGTTCTCGTTGCCCTCGGCCATGATGTACTCAGCGCTCATGACGAACTCCTCGAGGGTGTTGGCGAGGCCGCGCTTGAGCAGGACAGGTTTTTTCTGACGGCCTACAGCCTTGAGCAGTTCGAAGTTCTGCATATTGCGGGCACCCACCTGGATGAGGTCTACGTTCTCAAAGAGGGGCAGATGTTCGGTGTTCATGATCTCGGTGACGATGGGAGAGCCGGTGGCACGGCGGGCCAGCTTGAGCAGGTCGAGACCCTCGCTGCGCATCCCCTGGAAGGAGTAGGGGGAAGTGCGGGGCTTGAACGCACCGCCCCGCAGCAGGGAAGCACCGGCTGCCTTGACGCGCTGGGCGCAGTAGGTGATCTGCTCCTCGCTCTCGATGCTGCAGGGGCCGGCGATGACGGCAAAGCTGCCGCCGCCGATCTTCACGCCCTCCACGTCGATGACGCTGTCGTCCGGGTGGAACTTGCGGTTGGCCTTCTTGTAAGGCTCCGACACGCGGCGGCAGGTCTCGACCACGGGGTTTGCCAGCACCCAGCTCTCGGCGATGGCCTTGGTGTCGCCGATGAGGCCGAGGATGTGGGTGTCGCTGCCCTTGGAGTCGTTGATCTGCAGGCCCATGCCTTCCAGCTCGGTGCAGAATTCATGGATCTTCTCTTTGGGGGCGTCCTGTTTGAGTACGATGATCATGGCGGGTTCTCCTTTTCCTGTTCTGGTACGGCAGGGGAGATGAGGCCGCCTTGCCGTTGATGTTTCCGTATTGCAAACTTCAGTATCGTGAAGTGATTGGGCATGGACATAGCATAGCACTTCAGTTTCATGAAGTCAATAGCCTTTCCGAAATTTTTTGAATTTTGGGAGAGAAAGTGGTAAAATAAAGTAGCCCTCTCAGTCTGCTTCGCAGACAGCTCTCCCAAAGGGAGAGCCTTTGAGAAAGCGGCAAAACACACAATAACGAAGTAAGAAGGTCTTACATATGGGCAAAGAAGCAAAAACCAACGCCATGCGCATTCTGGAGCGGGCCAAGGTGGCCTACACCGCGCATGAATATCCCCACGAAGAGGGCGTGGCCGTGGACGGCGTGACTGTCGCCGCCAGCATCGGCGAAGACCCTGCCTGCGTCTACAAGACGCTGGTGACGCAGGGGAACAGCAAGAACTACTTCGTCTTCGTCATCCCGGTGGCGGCAGAGCTGGATCTGAAAGCCGCCGCCCGCAGCGTGGGCGAAAAAAGTGTGGCGATGATACACGTCGCTGACATCAACAAAGTCACCGGCTATGTCCGGGGCGGCTGCAGCCCGGTGGGCATGAAAAAGCAGTACACCACCGTCTTCGATGAGAGCGTGCTGAGCCAGCCGAAGGTCTACGTTTCCGGCGGGCGCATCGGTACGCAGGTCTGCTGCGCTCCTGCCGACCTCATCAAGGCCGCACGGGCGACTACGGCAAAGATCATCTTCTGAAAGCCTGGTACGATAAACTCACCGCATAGCGATAAACAGACGTTTGGTCAGAGAGATATTAGCGCTGTGCAGAGGCTTTGTTTTTCGCATCCCTGCCCTCTCAGGCGCTTCGCGCCAGCTCTCCCAAAGGGAGAGCCTTTAAGAGGATATTTATTATAAAAAGATTTTCTAATAAGTCGTACTTAAAAAGAAAAACAGTGTCGAAACTGCACAAAATTTTTGAAAGTTTTTTGACAGCAGGGAACACAAGGGAAAATTTGTCCGAACGCTCTTTGCAAAGGCGTTTTTTTGCCGTATACTGTAGTCAGACGGCGGACGGAAGAGCGCATGAACTCTTTTTCAGCCGGAGAAGAACAGCGTGGACAACGAGGTTTGCGGAGGATGAGCAGAATGCGAAATGAGCTGCTGGGTACCATGTGCCGTCCCGGTACGGGAATGCATCAGGGGCTCCGTGTAACCTGCTGCGGGTCCAGTCTGTCCAGAATGAAATAAAAGGCCGTGGTGTAAGTGCATCACAGCCTTTTTTGTTTTTCGTCGCGGGAGATAGAGAAAGAGAGGTTGGATACAGATGATTCGTAAAGTGGCAGTCATTATGGGTTCGGACAGCGACTGGCCGGTGGTGAAAGGTGCCTGCGCCCAGCTCAAGGCGCTGGACATCCCCTTTGAGGCGCACATCCTGTCGGCCCACCGCACCCCTGCCGAGGCAGCGGAGTTTGCAAAGAATGCCAGGGCCAACGGCTTCGGCGTCATCCTCTGCGCAGCAGGCATGGCGGCCCATCTGGCCGGTGCTTTTGCCGCAAACACCACCCTGCCGGTCATCGGCATCCCGATGAAGGGCGGCGCGATGGACGGCCTGGACGCTCTGCTGGCCACCGTTCAGATGCCCAGCGGCATCCCGGTGGCCACAGTGGCCCTGAATGGCGCGAAGAACGCCGCCTGGCTGGCTGCTGAGATCCTGGCCCTTGGCGATGAGGCACTGGCTGCGAAGCTGGATGCGGAGCGCGTCGCCATGGCCCGGCAGATCGCGGCCAAGGAAGAAAAACTGCAGAAAGAGATCGAGGAACTGTAATGTCTGATTTTGCATACCCGCTTCACGAAGAGTGCGGCGTTTTCGGCATCTATGACCGTGCCGGCACCGAGGACGTGGCCGCTGCCGCCTACTCGGCCCTGTACGCGCTGCAGCATCGCGGACAGGAGAGCTGCGGCATCGCCGTGAACGACGACGGCGTCATCAACGGCCACCGGGACCTCGGCCTTGTCAATGAGGTGTTCACCCCGGCGGTGCTGGCCTCGCTGGCAAAGCCCACGGCCCACATGGCCACCGGCCATGTCCGCTACGCCACCTCCGGCAGCCGCGTCCGGGCCAACGCCCAGCCCATGATCGTCCGCCATGGCCGGGGTACCATGGCCCTCTGCCACAACGGCAATCTGACCAACGCTCTGGAGCTGCGCCGCCAGCTGGAAAACGAGGGTGCCATCTTCCATGGTTCCTCCGATACCGAGGTCATCTGCTACCTCGTCACCCGCAACCGCCTGCGGATGGGCAGCATCGAGATCGCCATCAGCAAGACGATGGACGTCCTCGAAGGTGCCTACAGCCTCGTGGTCATGTCGGCCACCAAGCTCATTGCCGCCCGTGATCCCCGCGGTTATCGCCCTCTCTGCATCGGCACCCTGCCGGGCGGCGGCTACGTCTTTGCCAGCGAGAGCTGCGCATTGGATGCCGTGGGCGCGACCCTGCTGCGGGACGTGGAGCCCGGCGAGATCGTCATCACCGACACCAAGACCGGTGAGCTGCGCTCCATCAAAGACCACTGCGGCCGTCCCGACCGCCAGATGTGCGTCTTCGAGTTCATCTACTTCGCCCGCCCCGACAGCATCATCGAGGGCAGCTCGGTGCATGAGGCCCGCAAGCAGGCTGGCCGCTTCCTGGCTCAGGAGCACCCCGTGGAGGCCGATGTGGTCATCGGTGTGCCGGACTCCGGCCTCGACGCCGCCCTTGGCTACTCTCAGGAGAGCGGCATCCCCTACGGCATCGGCTTTATTAAAAATAAGTACATCGGCCGCACCTTCATCCAGGGCAGCCAGAAGCAGCGCGAGAACAGCGTCCGCATCAAGCTGAACGTCGTGACCAGCACCGTCAAGGGCAAGCGGGTCGTACTGGTGGATGACTCCATCGTGCGCGGCACCACCTCTGCCCGCATCATCAAGCTGCTGCGGGACGCCGGAGCAAAGGAAGTCCACTTCCGCGTTTCGGCACCCCCCTTCAAATATCCCTGCTACTTTGGCACCGACATCCCCGACCAGAAGCTTCTGGTCGCTACCGGCCGCACGGTGGACCAGATCAACGAGATCATTGGCGCAGACACGCTGGGCTACCTCTCCACGGAGCACGTCGTCCAGCTGGCCCAGAATGCCAACTGCGGCTTCTGCACCGCCTGCTTCACCGGCAAATACGCTGTGAAGCCGGAAGAGGTGCTTTCCACCGATATTCATGAACGCCACCTGAATGACCGTCCCAAGGACGAGAAAAAGTTAGGAGAATAACAATGGAAAAGAGCTATTCGGAAAGCTATGCAGCCGCAGGTGTGGACATCACCGCCGGCTATCGTTCGGTCGAACTCATGAAGCAGTATGTGGCCCGCACCATGAACGAGCACTGCATCGGTGGTCTGGGCGGCTTCGGCGGCCTGTTTGAGCTGGACTGCACCGGCTACAAGCACCCCGTCCTCATCTCCGGCACCGACGGCGTCGGCACCAAGCTGAAGATCGCCATGATCATGGACAAGCACGACACCATCGGCATCGACTGCGTGGCGATGTGCGTCAATGACGTCATCTGCGCCGGTGCAAAACCGCTGGTCTTCCTCGACTACATCGCCTGCGGCCGCAATATCCCCGAGAAGATCGCCGAGATCGTCAAGGGCGTGTCCGAGGGCTGCGTTCAGGCTGACTGTTCTCTGGTGGGCGGCGAGACCGCTGAGCACCCGGGCATGATGCCGGAGGATGAGTACGATCTGGCCGGTTTCACCGTGGGCGTTGTGGACAAGGAAAAGATCCTCAATAACGAGACCATGAAGCCCGGCGATGTCATCATCGCCCTGCCCTCCACCGGCGTCCATTCCAACGGCTTCTCGCTGGTGCGCAAAATTTTTGACATCGACGGCGACCCCGCCGTCCTGAAGACGGCCCCCGCAGAGCTGGGCGGCAAGACCCTCGGCGAGGCCCTGCTGGCCCCCACCAAGATCTACGTCAAGCCTGTGCTGAAAGTGCTGGAAGAAGTGGATGTCAAGGGCATCTCTCACATCACCGGCGGCGGTTTCTACGAGAATATCCCCCGCAGCCTGAAGAAGGGCTGCTGCGCCCGCATCAAGAAGGAGGACGTCCGCACTCCGGCCCTTTTCCATCTGATGCAGAAGACCGGCAGCATCTCTGAGCACGATATGTTCAACACCTTCAACATGGGCGTCGGCATGGTGCTGACCGTCCCCGCTGAGCAGGCCGACAAGGCACTGGAGATCCTCCATGCCAACGGCGAGCCGGAAGCTTACCGTCTGGGCGTCATCGCAGAAGGTGAGGGTGTCGAGCTGTGCTGAACATTGCAGTGTTAGTGTCCGGCGGCGGCACCAATTTGCAGGCGCTGCTGGACAGCGAGGCCCGGGGAGAGAACCCCGGCGGCAAGATCAGGCTTGTCGTGGCCTCCAAACCCGGCGTCTACGCGCTGGAACGCGCCGCCAATGCGGGCGTCGAGGGTGTGGTGGTCCGCCGGAAGGACTACGCTTCCAGTGAGGATTTTGACGCCGCACTGCTGAAAACGCTGAAAGAACATAACATTGACCTTGTGGTCCTGGCAGGCTTTTTGTCCGTGTTAGGCCCCAGCGTCATCGAGGCCTATCCCCGCCGCATCCTGAATATCCACCCCGCCCTCATCCCGTCCTTCTGCGGGCCGGGAATGTACGGCCTGCGCCCCCACGAGGCCGCGCTGGCCCGGGGCTGCAAGGTGACGGGCGCTACCGTCCACTTCGTCAATGAGGAGTGCGACGGCGGGCCGATCCTGCTGCAGAAGGCCGTGGACATCCTGCCCGGCGACACCCCTGAGGTGCTGCAGAAGCGTGTAATGGAGCAGGCTGAATGGAAGCTGCTGCCGAAGGCTGTGGCAATGGTTTGCAGCGGAGAGATAAAGTAAAAACTCCTTCCGTCACGCCTGACGGCGTGCCACCTCCCTCAAGGAGGGAGGCTTGAGGCTCCCTCTCCGAGGGGGCTGTCGCCGCAGGCGACTGGGGGAGTTCCGTAATAGGAGAATTTGACATGGAAAAAATCAACCTGAACGAATATCTGGCCGCGAACGAGTACCCCGGCCGCGGCATCGCGGTGGCAAAGGCTCCGGATGGCCGTCAGATGTTCATCGGCTATTTCATCATGGGCCGCAGCGAGAACAGCCGCAACCGCGTCTTCGACCCGGTGCCGGAGCGCGGCGGCATCTGCACCATGGCTGCCGACCCGGCCAAGCTCGAGGACCCCAGCCTCATCATCTATAACCCCGTGCTGACTCTCGGCAAGACCCATATCGTCACCAACGGCGACCAGACCGACACCATCTTTGACGAGATGAGCCGGGGCAAGAGTTTCGCCGACGCCCTGCGCACCCGCACCTTTGAGCCGGACGAGCCCAACTACACCCCCCGCATCTCCGCTGTGGTGTACGCCGACGGCAGCTACCAGATGAGCATCCTCAAATCTGCCGACGGCAACGGTGAGAGCGTCCAGCGCTATTTCTTCGACTACCCCCAGCCCGTGGCCGGTGAGGGACACTTCATCAGCACCTACAAGCACAACGGCAATCCCATCCCCAGCTTTGAGGGAGAGCCGCTCCGCTTCGCCTGCCCCCGCACCATCGGCGACTTCGCCCACGGCCTGTGGCAGAACCTGAACCCCGACAACAAAGTCAGCCTCTTCGCCCGGGTCATCGACCTGGAGACCGGCGAGAGCGGCGACATGATCTTCAACAAATACGACGCTGTGTGCAGCGACCTCGACGACCCCGAGGAGCCGGAGCTGCTGCCCGAAGAGCTGGAACTGCTCAAAAAGCTCGACGCCGAGGAAGAATAACCTAAGACACAAGGAGGATGCACCAATGAATGAACTCGCACTGAAGTACGGCTGCAACCCCAACCAGAAGCCCAGCCGCATCTATATGGAGGATGGCTCTGACCTGCCCGTCACCGTCCTGAACGGCAAGCCCGGCTACATCAATTTTCTGGATGCCCTGAACTCCATCCAGCTGGTGAAGGAGCTGAAGGAGGCCTGCGGCCTGCCCGCTGCCGCTTCTTTCAAGCACGTCTCCCCGGCGGGTGCCGCCCTGGGCCTGCCCCTGACCGATGTGGAGCGGAAGATGTACCACATCGCCCCGGACATGGAGCTTTCGCCGCTGGCCTGCGCTTATGCCCGCGCCCGCGGTGCGGACCGGATGTCCTCCTTCGGCGACTGGATCGCCCTCTCTGACGTCTGCGATGTGCCGACTGCAAAGCTCATCCAGCACGAAGTGTCTGACGGCATCATTGCCCCGGGCTATGAGCCGGAGGCACTGACCATCCTCGCCGGCAAGAAGAAGGGCAATTACAACGTGGTCGCCATCGACCCGGCCTATAAGCCGAACCCCGTGGAGCACAAGCAGGTCTACGGCATCACCTTCGAGCAGGGCCGCAACGAGCTGGCCATCAACGCCGACACCATGCTGACCAACTGGGTCACCGAGAACAAGACTGTGACCGAGGAGCAGAAGCGTGACCTCATCATTGCCCTCATCACCCTGAAATATACCCAGTCCAACAGCGTCTGCTACACCGCAGGCGGCCAGACCATCGGCGTGGGCGCCGGCCAGCAGAGCCGCATCCACTGCACCCGTCTGGCAGGCCAGAAGGCCGACAACTGGCAGCTGCGCCATATGCCGAAGGTGCTGGAGCTGCCCTTCCGTGACGATGTGGCAAAGCCCAACCGCGACAACGCCATTGATGTTTACATCGGCGACACCCCCGAGGACGTCATCGGTGACGACGTCTGGGCCGAGACCTTCACCCGTCAGCCCGAGCCGCTGACCGCTGAGGAAAAGAAAGAGTACCTGAGCCATGTCACCGGCGTCTGCCTCGGCTCGGATGCGTTCTTCCCCTTCGGCGACAACATCGAGCGCGCACGCCGTTCCGGCGTGACGGCCATCGTCCAGCCCGGCGGCTCCATCCGCGACCAGCAAGTCATCGACACCTGCAACAAGTACGGCATCGCAATGGCATTCTGCGGCATCCGGCTGTTCCATCACTAAAAAGCCTCTCCCTTTGGGAGAGGTGTCACCGGAGGTGACGGAGAGGGAAAGGACGCTGAGAAAAAACCGCAGGTACGGCGATAATATCGCTCTGACAAAGAGTCTGCCTATCGCTGTGCGGCGGCATTGTCGTACCGGGCTTGCCCTCTCAGGCGCTTGCGCGCCAGCTCCCCCAAAGGGGGAGCCTTCTGTGAAGGGAAAATGTCAGAAAAACAATAACCTGTTTGGGAGGTTATAAAAATGGCAAAAAAAATTCTGGTCGTTGGCGGCGGCGGACGCGAGCACGCCATCATCAAGGCATTGAAAAAGAGCCCCGACTGCGGCGAAGTCTGGTGTGCGCCCGGCAACGGCGGCATCGGCTATGACGCCCACTGCGTCAACATCAAGGCCACCGACGTGGAAACGATGGTCGGCTTTGCGGAGACGGAAAAGTTCGACTATGTCGTGGTGGCTCAGGACGACCCGCTGGCACTGGGCATGGTGGATGCGCTGGCGGCAGTCGGCATCCCGGCCTTCGGCCCGGACAAGGCCGCTGCCCGCATCGAGGCATCCAAGGTCTTTTCGAAAGACCTCATGAAGAAGTACGGCATCCCCACCGCAAAGTATGAGACCTTCGACGACCCCGCCAAGGTCATGGAGTACATCAAGGCTGAGGGCAAATACCCGGTGGTCATCAAGGCCGACGGCCTTGCGCTGGGCAAGGGCGTGCTCATCTGCGAGAACGAAGAGCAGGCCGCCGAGGGCGTCAAGGAGATCATGCTGGACAAGAAGTTCGGCGCTTCCGGCAACCACGTCGTGGTGGAAGAGTTCCTCACCGGCCCCGAGGTCAGTGTGCTGAGCTTCACCGACGGCAAGGTGGTCAAGCCTATGGTGTCCTCCATGGACCACAAGCGCGCCAACGACCACGACACCGGCCTGAACACCGGCGGCATGGGTACCGTCGCGCCGAACCCCTATTACACTCCGGCCATCGCTGCCGAGTGCATGGAGAAAATTTTCCTGCCCACCATCAAGGCCATGAACGCTGAGGGCTGCCCCTTCAAGGGCTGCCTCTACTTCGGCCTGATGCTCACCCCGGACGGCCCGAAGGTCATCGAGTACAACTGCCGCTTCGGCGACCCTGAGACTCAGGTGGTGCTGCCCCTGCTGGAAAGCGACCTGCTCAAGGTCATGACCGCCTGCACCGAGGGGACGCTGGCCGACACCGAGGTCAGGTTCTCCGACGGCGCTGCCGCCTGCGTCATCCTCGCTTCCGGCGGCTACCCGGTGGCCTACGAGAAGGGCAAGCCCATCACCGGTCTGGTGGACGGCCAGCTGCCCGATGAGCCGGACGTCACGGTCTACCACTCCGGCACGGCCATCACCGAGGACGGCCAGCTCGTCACCAACGGCGGCCGTGTGCTGGGTGTGACGGCCACTGCGCCCGGCCTGCCCCGCGCCATCTCCATCGCCTACGAGGCGGCGGAGCACATCCACTTCGACAAGCTGCACAAGCGCACCGACATCGGGATGCGGGCGCTGAAAGCACTGGCAGAGAAGCAGTAAATGCAGCTCTGAAGGCTCTCCCTTTGGGAGAGCTGTCACCGAAGGTGACTGAGAGGGCAAGGATGCTGACAAAGATGCGCAGGCATGGCGATAGCATCGCTCTGACGAAGGGACTGCTTATCGCTGTGCGGCGGCTTTGCCGCACCGGGCCTGCCCTCTCCGTCATTGCTTCGCAATGCCACCTCTCCCAAGGGGAGAGGCTTTGGCAGGCCGGGAAGCTCTGAGCTGACTGCTGAAAGCATATATGCCGCAAAATACAGTGCGCTGTTGTCAAGAAAAGCGGCTTCTGAACAATAATACTTGTTAAGATGTCGTGGATCTGGACAGCGGAGCACTTCTGTTTCTGGTAAAATAAAACTCCTCTCAGGCTGTGCGGCCTGACCGACACGCCAGTGGCTCCCCCTTTGGGGGAGCTGTCACCGAAGGTGACTGAGAGGGCTGACAACAAGGGGGATTTCCCAATGGTATATCGTATCTATGTTGAAAAGAAACCCGGCTTCGACGGCGAGGCCCAGAGCCTGCGCAATGAGCTCGTCTCTCTGCTGGGCATCAAGGAGCTGAACGGTCTGCGTCTGCTCAACCGCTACGACGTGGAGGGCATCGACGAGGCTTTGTTCGAGCAGTGCGTCCCCACCGTGTTCAGTGAGCCGCCGGTGGATAACACCTACGCCGAGCTGCCGGTCTCCGACGGCGTGTCTTTCGCCGTGGAGTATCTGCCCGGCCAGTTCGACCAGCGCGCCGACTCTGCCGCCGAGTGCATCCAGCTCATCAGCCAGGGCGACCGCCCGCTGGTGCGCTCTGCCCGCGTCTACCTGCTGGAAGGCACCCTGACCGATGAGCAGGTGGCTGAGATCAAGAAATACGTCATCAACCCGGTGGAGGCCCGCGAGGCTTCGCTGGACACCAGGGCTACCCTGAAGATGGAGTATCCCATCCCCACCGAAGTGGAGGTGCTGGACGGCTTCAACGAGCTGGATGAGGCGGGTCTGAAAAAGTTCATCGACGAGAAGGGCCTCGCCATGGACCTGGGCGACATCAAGTTCTGCCAGGAGTATTTCCGCTCGGAGAAGCGCGACCCGACCATCACCGAGATCAAGATGATCGACACCTACTGGTCGGACCACTGCCGCCACACCACCTTCGGAACCATTCTGGATGACGTCCAGATCGACGATGCCGTGGTGCAGGAGGCCTTCGACCGCTACATGGCCATGCGTGCCGATCTGGGCCGGGAGAACAAGCCCCGCTGCATGATGGACCTGGCTACCATCGGTGCCAAGGAACTGAAAAAGCAGGGCATCCTGAAGAACCTCGACGAGTCTGAGGAGATCAACGCCTGCACCGTGAAGATCAAGTGCGACGTCAACGGCAAGGATGAGGACTGGCTGTTCCTCTTCAAGAACGAGACCCACAACCACCCGACGGAGATCGAGCCTTTCGGCGGCGCTGCCACCTGCATCGGCGGCGCGATCCGTGACCCGCTGTCCGGCCGCAGCTACGTCTATCAGGCTATGCGCGTCACCGGCGCAGGCGACCCCCTCAAGCCCGTCAGTGAGACTCTGCCCGGCAAGCTGCCCCAGCGCAAGCTGGTGACCACCGCTGCCGCCGGTTATTCCTCCTACGGAAACCAGATCGGCCTTGCCACCGGTCAGGTGGATGAGATCTATCACCCCGGCTATGTGGCAAAGCGGATGGAGATCGGCGCTGTTGTGGGCGCAACGCCCGCTTCCCACGTCCGCCGCGAATGCCCCGCTCCCGGCGACGTCATCGTTCTGCTGGGCGGCCGCACCGGCCGCGACGGCATCGGCGGCGCCACCGGTTCCTCCAAGGCCCACAAGCTGGACAGTCTCGAGCACTGCGGTGCTGAGGTCCAGAAGGGCAACGCCCCCATCGAGCGCAAGCTGCAGCGCCTGTTCCGCCGCGAGGACGCCTGCAAGATGATCAAGCGCTGCAACGACTTCGGTGCCGGCGGCGTCTCTGTCGCCATCGGCGAGCTGGCCGACGGCCTGTATATCGACCTGAACAAGGTCACCAAGAAGTATGACGGCCTCGACGGCACCGAGCTGGCCATCAGCGAGAGCCAGGAGCGTATGGCCGTGGCTCTGGCCCCTGAGGACGTAGACAAATTCATCGCCATCGCCACCGAGGAGAACCTTGAGGCCACCCCCGTGGCAAAGGTTACCGAGGAAAAGCGCCTGAACATGGTGTGGAACGGCAAGTCCATCGTCAACATCAGCCGCGAGTTCCTGAACTCCAACGGCGCTGAGAAGCACCAGAACGTCCACATCGAGAAGGGGACTGTCTGGCAGCCCCAGTGGGCCGGCGTGACCTTCGAACAGAAGATGAAGAACATGGTGGGCGATTTGAACGTCTGCAGCAAGAAGGGCCTTTCTGAGCGATTCGACTCCACCATCGGCGCAGCCACCGTGCTGATGCCCTTCGGCGGCGCATGCCAGCTGACCCCGCAGAACGCCATGGTCGCAAAGCTGCCCGTGGACGGCGAGACCAACACCTGCTCCGGCATGGCATGGGGCTACAACCCCTACCTCATGAGCGCCAACCAGTATGTGGGCGCACGGATGGCTGTCGTCGAGAGTGTGACCAAGCTGGTGGCCTCCGGCTTCCGCTATGAGGACGCCTACCTGACCTTCCAGGAGTACTTCGAGCGCCTTGGCACTTCCCCGGAGCGCTGGGGCAAGCCGCTGGCCGCTCTGCTGGGCGCACTGGACGCACAGATGGGCCTCGGCATCGCCTCCATCGGCGGTAAGGACAGCATGTCCGGCTCCTTCGAGCAGCTGGATGTTCCTCCCACGCTGGTGTCCTTCGCCACCGCCATCGGCAAGGCCGGCCGCGTCGTCTCCACCGAGTTCAAGAAGCCGGAGAGCACCGTCGTCCTCATCCGGCCCATCCTGGACCCCGAGACCGGCTGTCCCAACTTCTTCTCCCTGAAGGCCAACTACAAGAAAGTTGAGCAGATGATGGAAGATGGCATGGTGGCCGCTGCTTCCTCTGTGGGCTATGGCGGTCTGGCCGAGGCTCTCTTCAAGATGGGTCTGGGCAACCGCATCGGCTTCAAGATGATGAACAACATGACCACCCACGATATGTTTAAGCCCATGTACGGCTCCATCGTGTTGGAGATGGTCTCTGACGCCCCGGCTGGTGAGCTGCTGGGCGAGACCACCGCGGACTACACCTTCGAGTGCTGCGGCGACAAGCTGGATATGGCTCAGCTGCAGGAGATCTGGGAGAGCAAGCTCGAGCCCGTCTATCCCTACCGCAAGGCCGGTCCCGCCGTCGAGAAGATCGACGGCAGCCTGACCGCCCCCGCTGCGCCCAAGATCGGCGTGGCAAAGCCGAAGGTCATCATCCCGGTCTTCCCGGGCACCAACTGCGAGTACGACACCGCCCACGCCTTTGCCCGCGCCGGTGCGGACCCCGAGGTGCTGGTCATCCGCAACCTGACCCCCGCTGACGTCACCGCCAGCTGCGAGGCACTGGTCAAGGCCATCAACGAGAGCCAGATCGTCATGCTGCCCGGCGGCTTCTCCGGCGGCGACGAGCCGGACGGCAGCGCAAAGTTCATCGCCTCCTTCTTCCGCAATCCTGCGGTCACCGAGGCAGTCCGCGACCTGCTGCAGCACCGGGATGGTCTGATGCTGGGCATCTGCAACGGCTTCCAGGCCCTCATCAAGCTGGGTCTGGCCGCTTACGGCGACATCCGCCCCATCACGGCCTGCGACCCGACCCTGACCTTCAACACCATCGGCCGCCACCAGAGTATGCTGGTGCGCACCCGCATCGCCTCCACCGGCAGCCCCTGGCTGTCCAAGTGCAGCGTGGGCGACCAGCACACCGTGGCCATCAGCCACGGTGAGGGCCGCTTCGTGGCACCTCAGAGCGTGCTGGACACCCTCATCGCCAACGGACAGATCGCGACCCAGTACGTCGATCAGGACGGCAGCCCCAGCATGGACATGAAGTACAACCCCAACGGCTCCGTCCTCGCCATCGAGGGCATCACCAGCCCGGATGGCCGTGTCTTCGGCAAGATGGGCCATTCGGAGCGCAGCGGCGAGTACCTGTACAAGAACGTCACCGGCGACAAGTACCAGCCTATTTTCGAGGGCGGCGTGGACTATTTCAAGATTTGATGGTAAAATAGCCCTCTCAGACGCTTACGCGTCAGCTCCCCCAGAGGGGGAGCCACTGGCGTGTCGGTCAGGTCTGAGCAGGATGAATAAAGTTTTCTGTTTCGGAAACGATAGTGCCCTGCTGTACAGATTCACAGCAGCTTGACAAAATGCCCTGCTGAGAAGCTTCTGCCCTCTGCAGCGAGGCCCGCCCTTTGATGTGCCAGTACACTTCCGGCGGACAGCGCAGAGTTACCCGGTTTGCCAATGGCTCCCCCTTTGGGGGAGCTGGCTGCCGGAGGCAGACTGAGAGGGCTACAAGGAGGAAACAACCAATGTCTCAGCATGACCGTTATATCAGCCCTTTTTCCACCCGTTATGCCTCCGATGAGATGCAGTACATCTTCTCGGACGACAACAAGTTCCGCACCTGGCGCCGCCTGTGGGTGGCCCTGGCCCGGGCCGAGATGAAGCAGGGCCTGACCAATATCACCCCCGAGATGGTGGCCGAGCTGGAAGCTCATGTGGACGACATCAACTATGAAGTCGCCATCGAGCGGGAGAAGCTGGTGCGCCACGACGTCATGAGCCATGTCTACGCCTACGGTCAGCAGTGTCCCAAGGCGGCAGGCATCATCCATCTGGGTGCCACCAGCTGCTATGTCGGCGACAATACCGACATCATCGTGATGCGTCAGGGCCTCGAGCTGGTGCGCAAGAAGCTCATCGGCGTGCTGGCAAAGCTGGCAAAGTTCGCCGAGGAGTACAAGGATATGCCCTGCATGGCCTATACTCACTGCCAGCCTGCCCAGCCCACCACCGTGGGCAAGCGCGCTACCCTGTGGGCCAACGAGCTGGTGATGGACCTCAACGAGATCGACCACCGTCTGGCGACTCTGCAGCTGCGCGGCGTCAAGGGTACCACCGGCACCCAGGCTTCCTTTATGGAGCTGTTCAAGGGCGATGCCGATAAGATCCGCGCCGTGGATGCTTCCATCGCCGAGGAGATGGGCTTCGACAGCGAGGCTGTCATCCCGGTGTCCGGCCAGACCTACAGCCGCAAGGTGGACGCCTTCATCCTCAACGCACTGGCCGGCATCGGCCAGAGCTGCATGAAGTTCGCCACCGACCTGCGCCTGCTGGCCAACTTCAAGGAGATGGAAGAGCCGTTTGAGAAGAACCAGATCGGTTCCTCCGCCATGCCTTACAAGCGCAATCCTATGCGCTGCGAGCGCATCTGCGCTTTGAGCCGCTACCTGATGGTGGATGTGCTCAACCCCAGCTTCACCACCGGTACGCAGTGGTTCGAGCGCACGCTGGACGACAGCGCCAACAAGCGCGTTGCCATGGCTGAGGGCTTCCTTGCCACCGACGCCATCCTGAACATCATGCTCAACGTCACCGACGGCCTCGTGGTCTACCCGAAGGTCGTGCGCAGCCGCCTGATGGCTGAGCTGCCCTTCATGGCCAGCGAGAACATCATGATGCAGGCCGTGGAGAAGGGCGGCAACCGTCAGGAGCTCCACGAGCGTCTGCGCCAGCACGCCATCGCCGCCGGCAAGCAGGTCAAGGAAGAGGGTCTGCCCAACGACATGGTGGACCGCATCGCCGCCGACCCGGCCTTTGGTCTGACCAAGGAAGAGATCGTGGCGGGCCTTGTGCCGGAGAACTTTGTGGGCCGCGCTCCCCAGCAGGTGGAGGAGTTCATCGCTCACATCCTCAAGCCCATCTTTGACGCCAACCCGGATGCTGTGGAACAGCACGCAAACCTGAGCGTCTAAACGTGATTTTACAGGAAAAGAGGCTGTTGCCGCAGGCAACGGCCTCTTTTCTGCACACAGAAGGAGTTTTCATGCGACTCGATAAATATTTAGCCGAGACGGCCCAATGCACCCGGAGCGAGGCGAAGGAACTGCTGGCGAAAGGCCGCGTCACGGTCAACGGCGCGGTCTGCAGGAAAGGGGATACCCAGCTGAAAGAGGCTGACGCCGTGGCGGTGGACGGCAAAGCGCTGGCCTACCGACAGTTCGTCTACCTCATGCTCAACAAGCCCGAGGGCGTCGTCAGCGCCTCCACCGACAAGCGGGACACGACAGTCGTGGATCTGGTGGGGGATGCCTATCCCCGGCGGGAGCTGTTCCCGGCGGGGCGGCTGGACAAGACCAGCACCGGTTTCGTCCTGCTGACGGACGACGGCGGCTTTGCCCACGACATCCTCGCGCCTAAACGCCATGTCTCCAAGACCTACACCGTCGTCATCGACACCCCGCTGACGGAAGAGATGAAGGCCGGCTTTGCCGCAGGCGTTACCCTTGCCGACGGCACGGCCCTTTCGCCGGCGGAAGTGTCCGCCCTCACCCCCGACGGACTGACGGTCCGTGTTCTGCTCAGGCAAGGCGTGTATCATCAGATCAAGCGGATGTTCGGCGTCTACGGTGCGGGCGTCAACGCCTTGCACCGGGACGCCATCGGCGGGCTTGCGCTGGACGAGAGCCTTGCCCCGGGCCAGTGGCGGGAGCTGACAGCTGACGAGGTGGCGAAAATTACCACGGGGTAAAGGACTGCTTTTCACCCGGTTTTCAAAAAAGTATCACATTTTACCGGTAAAATAGCCCTCAGAACCACGCAGAAAGGCCCTTTTTGGCCCGAAAATGACCCCGAAAGATAATTTCACCAAGAAAGAAGAATTTTTTTTGGTGAAATATGTTGCAAAAGTAAATTCTTTTGTGTAAAATATAAAATGTAATGCGGCGAAATTGTTAAAAATCACAATCCCGCCCACCTGCGGTTTGCACAAGAGAGGAAAAGGGGTATCCATTTATGGCCAATAGAGTATTTCAGAGCGTGATCTACCAGATGAAGGACGCGATCGACCGCGTGGTCGGCGTGGTGGATGAGACCGGCGCTGTCATCTCCTGCTCGGAGCTGAATCTGATCGGCGAGGTGCGCGAGGGCTTTATGGCAGAGCGTCTGACGGCCGGTGACCGCTTCGTGCGGGATGGCTACACCTACCAGCAGTTCTCCAGCGCAAAGCATAACGATTATGCCGTTTTTGTGGAAGGTGCGGACGAGACTGCGGGCCAGTTTGCCGCTGTGCTGTCCATCAGCCTGCAGAGCATCAAGCAGTATCACGACGAGAAGTTCGACAAAGCCAACTTTATCAAGAACGTGGTGCTGGACAACATCCTGCCCGGCGACATCTACGCCAAGGCCCGTGAGCTCCACTTTGCCACCGACGTCTCCCGCGTGGTGTTCATCGTCCGCGTCACCAGCGGCGGCGACATCTCCGCTTACGACGTGGTGAGCAGCCTGTTCCCCGACAAGCAGAAGGACTTCGTCTTCAACATCAGCGAGACGGACACCGTTCTGGTCAAGGAGATCCGCAAGGGCATCGACCGCACCGATATGGAGAAGCTGGCCGCCAGCATCGTGGACACCCTGTCCGGCGAGCATTACATCAAGGCTGTCGTGGGCATCGGCACCCCCATCGCCAACGTGAAGGACCTGGCTACTTCCTTTAAGGAAGCACAGATCGCCATGGAGGTCAGCAAGGTGTTCGACACCGAGAAGCAGATCATCCGCTACGACAATCTGGGCATCGCACGTCTGATCTACCAGCTGCCCACCACGGTCTGCGAGATGTTCCTGCGCGAAGTGTTCAAGCAGGGCAGCATCGAGAGCCTGGACCAGGAGACCCTGTTCACCATCCAGCGCTTCTTCGAGAACAACCTGAATGTCTCCGAGACCAGCCGCGGTCTGTTCGTCCACCGCAACACGCTGGTGTATCGTCTGGAAAAGATCAAAAAGCTGACCGGTCTGGATCTGCGTGAGTTCGACGACGCTATCGTGTTCAAGGTAGCGCTCATGGTCAAGAAGTACCTGTCCAACAACCCGGCCAAATATTGATATTTCGTCTCAGCCGCTTCGGCTGCGGACGCCGAAACCGGCCGCTCGACCCCGATGCTGGCCGGTTTCTTTTGTAATGGTCTGGAACTTCTGTGCCAAATAAATTTTTCAGGAGCAAGATACTCATGATAGATTTTGAACATGTCACCAAGATATACAAACGGAGTGATACTCCCGCTCTGGAGGACATCGACTTCCATGTAGACGACGGCGAGTTCGTCTTTCTGGTGGGCCACTCCGGTGCCGGCAAGTCCACTCTGCTCAAGCTCATCCTCCGCGAAGAGCTGCCCACCGAGGGCCGCGTCATGGTGGACGGCAAGGACGTCGCCCGGCTGCGGCGGGGCAAAGTGCCTTTCCTTCGCCGCCAGATGGGCATCATCTTCCAGGATTTCCGCCTCATCCCCACCATGACGGTCTACGAGAATGTGGCGTTTGCCATGCATGTCACCAACATCGGCAAAAAAGACATCAAAGAGCGCGTCAACTATATGCTGGAGCTGGTGCATCTGGAAGATAAGGCAAAGGTCTACCCCGAGTTCCTCTCCGGCGGTGAGCAGCAGCGCGTGGCCGTGGCCCGTGCTCTGGCCCACAGCCCCCGCCTCGTCATTGCGGACGAGCCCACCGGCAACATCGACCCCGAGATGAGCCTTGAGATGATGGAACTGCTGGAACGTGTCAGCGAGATGGGCATCACGGTACTTGTCGTCACCCACGAGCATGAACTGGTGCGCCGCTTCAACCGCCGCACCATCACCCTGAAGCAGGGCCGCATCATCTCCGATGTTCCGGCCAGTTTCGGCGAGGAGGTGCACGTATGAAGATCTCTACGTTTGGGTTCCTCACCCGGCGCGGCGTGCGCAACCTCGGCAAGCACTGGGCCATGACCATCGCCTGCATCGCCTCCCTCAGCGTCTGCATGACCCTGAACATCTTCGCCAGCCTCATTGAAGTCAATGTGGACAGCATGGTGAGTTATCTGGGCAGCCAGAACGAGATGGTGGTCTACGTGGACCCCGAGGCCGATGACGCCACCATCCAGTCTGTGGGCAATGCCCTCAGCGGCACCGCAGGTGTGAGCCGGGTGCAGTATATGTCCAAAGAAGACGTCCTCAACCAGTACAAGGGCTATATGTCCGACTATGCCGCCCTGCTGAACGAGTTCGAGAACGACAACCCCTTTAAGGCCAATTACCGCGTCTCCCTGTCTGATCTGAGCCAGATGGAGACCATCAGCAAGCAGTTCGAGAACATCAGCGGCGTCTATAGCGTCACGGCTCCCATCGAGATGACCAGGACCTTTGTGGAGGTCCAGCAGGCCGTCACCAAGGTCGGGCGCGGTCTGGTGCTGGTGCTGATGGCTGTCAGCATCATCACGGTGGGTACCACCATCCGGCTGAGCGTCTTTGCCCGCCGCCGTGAAATCGAGATCATGAAGTATGTCGGCGCTACCAACGCCCTCGTCACCCTGCCTTTCGTCATCGAGGGCCTGACGATGGGCCTGCTCTCCGGCATCCTGACGGCAGCTGCCACCATCGGCGGCTATGCCTACATCGTTCAGCTGTCGCCCACGCTGGGCGGCCTGTGGCAGATGCTCATGGGTACGGCTCTGGTGCCGCTGGAAAATGTCTGGCCCACCATCCTGACCTACAGCCTCGCGGGCGGCGCTCTGGTGGGCGGTCTGGGCAGTATGTTCTCCATCCGAAAGCACCTGAACGTGTAAGGAGGGCCTACTGTGTACCACGACAAGCATTCCGCAGGCTTTGTCCTGCACCATCCGCCCCGCCACGCAAAGCCGTCGGGCCATTCGGCCATGATGCGTGCCGCCTGTGCCTTTCTGGCCGCCGCCTGCCTCGTGCTGAGCGTGACGGTCTACCCGGCCAGTGCGGCCACCAGCATGAGTTCGCTGCAGAACAAGCTGGACAAGATCTCTGCGTCCATCAAGCAGCATAAGACGGAGCTGAACGACGCCAAAAAGAAGGAAGCTGCTGCCAAGGCCCTCGAGTCTGAGCTGAAGGAAAAAGTCTCGGTGCTCCAGAGCCAAATCAGCGTCCTCAAGAGCCAGATCTCCGAGGTGCAGAACAGCATCGGCGTCAAAGAGCAGGAGATCACCGCCAAGCAGAATGAGATCGCCCGGAAAGAGCAGGAGATCGCCGACCAGTGGGACGATTTCAAGAGCCACATGGCCGCGATGCAGGAGCTGCGGGACGGCGGCAGCGTCGCCATGCTCCAGTCTGTGAACGATCTGTACGAGCTTCTGACCTTCAATGAGGTCATGCAGGACATCTCGGTGAAGGATACTGAGATACTCGACAACATGAAGGCTGCGAAGGAAGCCCTTGTGGCCGACCGCACCCAGCTCGTGGAGGAGCGCACCCAGCTGCAGAACAAAAAGGCTGAGCTGGACGCCCAGAACAAGCAGATGCAGTCCAAGCAGAGCGAGCTCAACAACAGCGTCAAGGAGGCCCGTCTGAGCGCCGCTGAGGCCCAGCAGGCCCAGAAGAACGCCCAGGCGGCCATCGAGTCGGACGAGATGAACTACGAGGCCGTCAAGAAAGAGATCCAGAAGCTCATCGCAGCGGCAGCGGCCAGCAAGCCCCAGCTGAGCTTCAGCGGCTTTATCTGCCCGCTCAAGAGCTATACCCGCATTTCCAGCGAGTACGGCTGGCGCAAGAACCCGGTCTCCGGCGTCAACAAGCTCCACGCCGGCATCGACTTTGCCGCCCCCGCCGGCACTCCTATCTACGCAGCCGCCAGCGGCTATGTGCAGGTGGCCGGCTGGTCCAGCGGCGGCTACGGCAACTATGTCATCATCTATCACGGCAAAATGACAGACGGCAACGCCTACTCCACCCTCTACGGCCATATGCGCTCGGTGGCAACGTCGGCGGGCAAGTATGTCAACCAGGGCGACCTCATCGGCTATGTGGGCTCCACCGGCAACTCTACCGGCAACCACCTCCATCTTGAGGTGTGGAAGGGCGGCTCCAAGGCCAATGCGGTCAATCCCCGCGGTTATATTCCGATAAGATAATACAACTGTAATTGAAGTCGAGGGGTCAAAGGAGGCCACAAGGCGAAATGAACGAGCAAAAACGCAAGCGCATCCTTCGGGTGGGCTGTCTGATTCTGGCAGGAGTGTTCCTGCTGTCGGTACTGGGCAGTGTCATCCTGATGTTTTTGGTCTGAACTGGGGGAGGACATTGAATGAACCGCAAAATTTCCGTAGGGATGACCGTGACCATCGTCATTCTGGCAATGACGGTCACTTTTTCCATCACGATGCTGATGGCGATGCGGCTGTTTGACCACACCGTCACCAGCGTGAAGGAAAAGGAGAGCATGTACAACAAGGTGGCTGAGGTAGACCGCTATGTGCGCGCCAACGACTACTACGACATCGACGAGACCATGCTGTACGACCGTCTGACTGCCGGTTATCTGCTGGGTACCGGTGACAAGTACGCCCGCTACTACACCGCCTCGGCCTATACCGACCTGCTCAACGCCCAGAGCGGCAAGCTGATGGGCATCGGCGTGGAGCTGGCCATCGACCAGTCCGGCTACGCCAAGGTCATCAAAGTGTATGACGAGTCTCCTGCCAAGGAGGCCGGCCTCCAGCGGGGCGATTACATCACCACCATCGACGGCGCAGACATCAAAAGTCTGGGCAGCGTGGAGGCTGTCCAGAACAAACTCCGGGGCGAGAGCGGCACGAGCGTCAATGTAGGCTGGCTGGACAGCGAGAACGCCCAGCACACCGCCGATCTGACCCACTCCGGCTTTACGGCCAACAGCGTCGATTCCGTGCTGGTGCAGGGCAATGTGGGCTATATCAAGATCTGGCAGTTCGACAACTCCACCCCCAGTGAGCTGGACTTTGCGCTCCGCAGCCTGACCGCCAGCGGCGCCCAGAGCTTCATCTTCGACCTGCGCGACAACGGCGGCGGCATCCTTGACGACGCCATCAGCTGCATCGAGCTCGTCGCGCCGGAAGGCGTGCTGGCCTACGCGGAGGATAAGGCAGGCAACCGCACCCTGCTGGGCAGCAGCACCGGCGACTCGGTCATCAGCCAGCCCACCGTCTGCCTCGTGAACGAGAACACCGCCAGCGCGGCAGAACTCTTTGCGTCCAGCCTGCGCACCCTGTGCGGCACCCGCCTCGTAGGCAGCACCACGATGGGCAAAGGCACCATCCAGAGCGGCCCCCAGCGCCTCTCGGACGGCAGCGCCGTCGTGGTCACGGTGGCAAAGCTCATCTGCGGCGACGGCTCCTGCTTCGACGGCACCGGCCTGACCGTGGACGTGGAGCGCCCGCTGACTGCCGACGAGCAGGTCAGCTACTATGACTACACCCTCGACACGGACCCGCAGATACAGCGCGCCGTCAGCACCGCGCAGCAGCTCACCGGCGTCACCACCGTGGGCGGCGTGAACGACGCTGACATCGCCGCCGACTCCGCCGCAGCCTCTTCGGAGGCCGCAGCCGAGAGCACCGCTTCCGGCGAGGCCGCAGGGGAGGCAGAGGCTTCCTCCGAGGCCGGTGCAGAAGGGGAGCAGGAGGCTTCCAGCACGGAAAGCGCATCTTAAAAAAGGCTCTCCCTTTGGGAGAGCTGGCGCGTGAGCGCCTGAGAGGGCAAGGATGCTGAAATGGAACAGGGCAAGGCTATGATGGTCTTGCTCTGACAAAGGCCGCTGCCTATCGCTGTGCAGCGGCCATTTTTCTGTGGCCTTGCCCTCTCCGTCATCGCAAGCGATGCCACCTCTCCCAAAGGGAGAGGCTTTGGCATGTACGTTACCAAATGACAACCGAAAAACAGAAAGGAAAACCACTATGCCGGAGCTGACCGACCTCTCCGTTATCCGCACCCTGTGCGAAAAATACGATTTCGCGCTCTCCAAGGGCTTTGGACAGAACTTCATCATCAATCCCGGCCTGCCGCCCAAGATCGTGGACGCCAGCGGCGTCGATAAGAGCTGGGGCGTGCTGGAGATCGGCCCCGGCATCGGCGTGCTGACCAAAGAGCTGGCCCAGCGCGCCGCCAAGGTGGTGTCCATCGAGGTGGACGAGCGCCTGCCGCCCCTGCTGGCCGAGACCATGGCGGGCGTGGAGAACTTCAAGCTGGTATTGCAGGACGTTCTGAAGGTAGACCTCCGCGCCCTCATCGAGGAGGAGTTCCCCGGGATGCCGGTGGCTGTCTGCGCCAACCTGCCCTACTACATCACCAGCCCCATCGTCATGAAGCTGCTGGGCGACCGCCTGCCCATCCGGAACCTCACCGTCATGGTGCAGAAGGAGGCCGCCGACCGTCTGGCCGCCGCCCCCGGCACCCGGGCCTCCAGCGCCATCAGCTGCGCCGTGAGCTACTACGCCACCTCGAAGCTGATGTTCACCGCCGCGCCGGGCAGCTTCTACCCGGCCCCGAAGGTCACCAGCGCTGTGGTGCGGATGGACATCCGCCCCACTCCCGCTGTACAGGTGGAGGACGAGGACGGCTACTTTGCCCTCATCCGTGCCGCTTTCGGCCAGCGCCGTAAGACCGCCGCCAACGCCATCGCCAGCGGCCTCGGCCTGCCGAAGGATAAGGTCATCGCGGCCATCGAGGCGGCGGGCTTCGACGCTCGCATCCGCCCCGAGGCTCTGACCCTCGAGGACTTTGCTGCCGTACAGCGGGAGCTGAAGTAAGATTTTATCAGAATAAAACGCCAAGGCCCCCGCAGTCCGGAACAGAACTGCGGGGGCCTTGGTCGTTATGTGGAAGGAATGGAGGGTGACAGTGTGCTTACCTCAGCAGTGCGCTGTGATCTGCGCCGCCCACGATGAAGGTGGCGGTGGAGCCGCTGTGGCTGAGGGTGAAAGGCGTATCGCCCGCACCGAGGGCTGCAACATCGGAGAGGGAGAGGGTGGAAGTGCAGCGTTTTGACGTTCTCACCGTTCTCGTCGTTCTCTACGAGCTTCACGAGGCCCAGCTTGTTGTTTTTATCCATGAGGTGGATGACCTCGTCCAGCAGCTTTTTGCCGTCGCGGCTTTGGATGGCTTTGTCGGCGTCGGGGCCGGGGCCGGACAAAGATATTGACAAGCGGGGAGGTTTCTGGTATTCTACTAAAGTACCCTGTGCAAATGATACTCGCTGGTGTGGCGCAATGGCAGCGCAACTGATTTGTAATCAGTGGGTTGCAGGTTCAACTCCTGTCACCAGCTCCAAAAAGTCCTACGATATACCGCTGAAAAGCGGCGTGTGTCGTGGGGCTTTTGCTTTTGTGTCTCCGACTGCATCGCCGCCATTCAGAAAAATCATGCCGCCCGGCGGGGCGCGGGTGTTGAAATCGGCTCATCACGACGCCGCTGTGGTGTTTGGCGGTGTAGCCCTCTCAGGCGCTTTCGCGCCAAGGCCGGGTTGCGGCTCCCAGCGTCTGCTGCGCTGCCGCTTGCATCCTGCTGGCCGCTGCCCCAACAGCTCCTCCCTGTTTCCGCCGCTGGCGGCGGTCGTCGCCGTTGCCCCCAGAGGGGGAGCCCTTGGCAGGCTGGGCAACTTCCTACTAGACGCCTGAGGCGCAATATGGCGTAAAAGGGCGGGCCTTGCTACAGAGGGCGGACTCGTCTTTGTACAACCTCTCCGTCACGCCTGCGGCGTGCCACCTCTCCTTGTAGGAGAGGCTTTGGCAGGCCGGGCCACTTCTTGCTGCCTGCTGAAAGCCTAATATAACGTAAAAAATAGTGCCCTGCTACAGAGATCAGCAGCAGCTTGACAAGGATATTGTTCCGAAGCTGCTGCCCTCTGTAGCAGGGCACTGCTGTTTTCAATATAAAGAAACTTTGCTCGTCCAGCGTGGGCTTGACCGTCACGCCAGAGGTGCTTCGCACCCGGGTTGCGGCTCCCAGCGTCTGCTGCGCTGCCGCTTGCATCCTGCTGGCCGCTGCCCCAACAGCTCCTCCCTGTTTCCGCCGCTGGCGGCGGTCGTCGCCGTTGCCCCTAGTAGGGGAGCCTCTGGCGAAGAGGCGAAGCTTCACGAAATGCCAAGGCCTCCCCTCGGTAGGGGAGGTGGCATCGCGCAGCGATGACGGAGAGGTTTAATCCACTGCTACATACCCCGCCTTCTCGATGCACCTGCGTCCCTCGTCGGTATCCAGCCAGTCGTAGACCTTCCGCTGGGGGCTGTCGGGGGCGGCGTCCGCGTGGACGACTGCGTAGAACTCGTTGCAGAGCGGGTAGCTCTCATCGGCGATGGTGTCATTGCCGGGGGTCACGCCGTCCACAGCCAGCAGACGGAGGCCGGGCTTCGAGTACATCTGGTCGATGTAGTAGTAGACCGAAAAGCCGATGGCGTTGGCGGAGTTGTTGTACTCGGCGATGCTGTCCACGAGGCCGCCCATGTCGGCGGGGGCAAGCTCGGTGGGCGCGGCCATCAGCTGGCCGTCGCCCTTGTCGATGAGCAGCTTTTTGAAGAGGGTCTGACTGCCCGAGTCCACACCCCGCTGGAACGCCACGATGGGGGCGTCCGCGCCGCCCACGTCCTTCCAGCTGGTGATGCGGCCCGCATAAATATCCCGCAGCTGCTGCTGGGTCAGGCTCTGGACGGGATTCTCTTCGTTGACGATGAACACCAGCGCGTCCCGGCCAATGGCTTTCTGCTCGAGCTTTGCGTCGGCCTCGGCCAGCTCTTCCTTGACGTACTCGGGGGCCTCGTAGACGATGAGGAGCTGTGCGCCGTAGTCCTCGCTGTCGCTGCGGGACCAGAGGCCGAAGTTCTCCCACGCATAGGCCGTGGTGCTGACGGTGATGCTGGTCTGGGCCTCGAGAAGGTCCATGCCGGTGACATCGGCCTTCATCTGGGCCATCAGGGGGATGCAGGCCGTGGAGCCGTCGAGACGGGGGAACTCGTCCTCGGTCAGGAAGGGGACGGGCGTGTCCGGGTCGGGGACAGACGCCGCCGGAGAGTCGGCGGGGGAGTCCGTAGTGCCGGTCTTGCAGGCAGTGAGCATCGCCGCCCCGAAGCCGAGGCCCATCACCCGCAGGAAGCTGCGGCGGGAGATCATCTCTTTCATATCAAAAACCTCCGTGTCAGTACAGGTAGCCCCCGCCAGCGTCGTCGCTGGGGGAGGAGAAGATGCTTTCGCGGTAGAGCCACTGGCCGGTGGAGTCCATCAGGCCGTAGTCGAAGCCCTGCCGCGCGATAAAGCAGTCGTCGGGTAGATCGTCGATGCTGTAGCAGCTGCCGAGGCGGCGGAGAAGCAGATTGCCCTCCATGTCCAGCACGTCGGAGAGGTTCGACGAGTCGCTGTTGTCCCGGTGGGCCGTGAGCAGAGGGCCGTTGGCGGTGTTGGTGAGGTAGGAGGCGTAGGTGTACTGCTGGGCCTCACCGGCGGACGACCAGAGCAGCCCATCGCCGCTGTAGGTCTGGATGGCAACGGTGTCGTAGTTCTCGCTGTTGTATTGCAGCAGGGCGTAGCCGTCGGGCAGAGCGGTCAGACTGACATAGTGTCCCTCTTCGACGGGCGTCACCTCTACGTCGGTCAGCAGCGCGCCGGTGGTGCCGTCATAGATTTTAAGGACATTGTTTGCCGTCAGCACAGCGACATTACCGGAGTGGTAGTCCGTGTCGCTCCGCTGGACGGCGGTCTTTTCGCCGCTGGCGAGGTCGATGAGGGTGTAGGGGTTATCCGGGTCATCGCTGCCGAGGAGGGTGACACAGCCGGGCGTGTAGTCCATCACACACCAGTCGAAGCGGCCCAGCTCCACGGCCTCGCCGCTGTTCAAATCGTAGAGGACGGAGCGGCTGTCCTGACGGCTCTGAAGGCAGGCGACGCCCACGCCGCAGGCCGAGACGGCGCTGTCCTCTTCGCCGGTGAGCAGTTCGCCGGTGGTGACGTTGTAGAGGGCTTCGCGGGCGATGCCCCAGTCTGAGCCGCGGAACCAGCTCAAATCGAGCCAGTCGGCAAAAACGCCGCGATACGATGCAAGGGTGTTGGCTGTGCAGCCGTCCTCCCGCATCAGCACATTGCCCTCCCGGTCGGTGATGAGGACGTATTGGTGGAGCGGCTGGTCGGGGTCGTCGTAGGCGTAAGTAAGGCCCTCGGGCAGGTCGTAGCAGTTGAAGATGAGGCGCTGGCTGTCCTCGTCCACCACGAGACAGTCGAGCGCTGTTTCGGGTACGGGAAGCTGGGCGCCTGTGGCGAGGTCGTACACCCGGATGCCGCCGGTGGTGCCGTTCTCAAAAGCCCAGACGTCAGCGTCGTCCCGCAGGATGAGCAGCCCGCCCGAGAGGGTGGCGCTCACGGCGTAGGGAAAGGTCATGACGGCATTGCCGTCGGCGTCGTAAAGGGTGGAAGTGCGCTCCTCCGTGCCGGGGGTGGAGTGGGCCACGAGGTAGTGGCCCGTCTCGCCGGTGAGGGTGTCCTTCAGCAGCTGGATGCTGTCGGAGCTGCTGGCTTTGTAGAGCACCCTGCCGCCCCGGAGGATGGTGCCGCCGCCGTTCCCGGCGTAAGAGTAGAGGTAGTGGAGCGCGTCGTCGCTGAGCCATGCGTCGCTGTAATACTGCGGGGCCTGCGACGCCGCCGTCCCCTCGTGCCGGGGCGACGCCGCAGGCAGCAGCGAACAGCTCGTCAACAGCCCGCCCGCCAGCACGAGGCAGGCGGCGCGGCGGCTGAGTCGAAGCAGAGTGGTCTTCATAGAAACACCTCACAGTCTCCCAGAATTTGACTTTCCCATCTATAGTATATACGAAAGACCCGGACATTTCATTGCAGAAATGTGGCCGGGTCTGGTTACAAAATTATGACGATGTGGGGTACTTGACAAACCGATGCAAAACATCTATACTGAAAACAGGAAAGGTGTTGCCTGCAACTGGGTCAGCTCCTTACTGATACGTCAAAAGAAATGACCGCACAAGTTCGCAGCTGGGGCGGTCATTTCTTCTTTTTACGGCGAGGAATATTGTCAGTGCGAGGGTCGTCTTTTTGAAAGACGGCCTTTGCAATCTCCCAAGTGATTTGAAAGGTTGCAAGGATGACCGCCACCAAAAGCGTCGCCAGAGCAAAAACGAATTCTTCTTCGCTCATAAGTATCGCTCCCCCTTTCTGCAAGGCCGCAGTCCGGGGTGGGCGAGAAAAGAAAATCTGCCTTTCCCGGAAGGGCCGCGCGGATGCTTGGCCGGACATATCGGAAAAGGAGCTTGACCACCGAAGTGTTGCAGACAACACCTTACTGACAGAATAGCATAGTTGTCGACAAAAAGCAACAGTCCGCACAGGAAGCTTCTTCTGTGCGGACTGTTTATTTATTCTTCGTCTCCCTGTTCCTTCAATTCCTTCAGGAAGGGCAGCAGGAAAGGCACCGAGATGCAGAAGGTGAGGCCATCGGCGATGGGCTGGCATAGTTCGATGCCGCTCAGGCCCCAGATGCGGGGCAGGGTGAGGATGAGCGGGATGAAGCAGACACCCTGACGGCAGCAGGCGAGGAAGGTAGCCCGGCCCGACTTGCCGATGGACTGGAACATCATATTCGTCACGATGATGACGGGCTGTAAGAACATGGCGACGCACTGATACCGCAGGGCGGGCAGGGCCACGGCGGTGACCTCGGGGTCATCGCGGAAGAGGCGGATGAGGGGCTCGGCGTTGAACCAGCAGAGGGCGTTGAGCACCGCCATAAAGACGAAAGCCGTCGAGATGGTGAAGATGGCCGCTTTCCGCACCCGGGCAAAGCGGCGGGCGCCGTAGTTGAAGGCCGCTACAGGCTGCAGGCCCTGTCCGACGCCGATAGCCACCGACAGCACGAACTGGAAGATGCGGGACACGATACTCATGCCGGCCACGGCGGCGTCGCCGTAGTTGCGGGCGGCGACGTTCAGCAGCATACTGCCGATGCTGTTCAGGCCCTGACGGCCGAAGCTGGGCGCACCGTTGAAGAAGATCTGCCCGAAGTCCCGGGCGCTGCGGGTGACCTGGGTGATGCGAAATCGGCTGACGGTCTTGCCCCGCAGGAACATGGAAAGCAGGATGCAGAAGCTGATGCTCTGGCTCAGGGCGGTGGCCGTGCCTGCGCCGCCGGTCCCCATGCCGAGGCCGAAGATGAAGACGGGGTCCAGCACGATGTTGAGCACACCGCCGGTGACGAGGCCGATCATGGCGAAGCTGGCCTTGCCCTCGTAGCGGAGGATGTTGTTCATCACGAGGCTGGACATCATGAGCGGGGCCGCGATGAGGATGGGCCGCGCGTAGGCGCAGGCGTGGGGCAGGATGGTGTCGGTGCTGCCCAGCAGCATCATGAAGTCGGGCATGGCAGCGAGACCGAGAACGGCCAGCACTGCGCCGAAGGTCAGCGCCGTGAAGAAGCTGGTGGAGGCGAACTTTGTGGCCGCATGGGTGTCCTGGCTGCCGAGGCTGCGGCTGATGATGCCGCCCGCGCCGTGGCCCAGCATGAAGCCGAGGGCCTGAATGATGGCCATCAGGCTCGACACGACGCCCACCGCGCCCGATGCGCTGGTGGACAGCTGGCCCACAAAGAAGGTGTCGGCCAGATTGTAGATGCTGGTGATGAGCATACTCAGGATGGTGGGGGCCGCGAGGCCGAGAATGAGCTTCGGCACGGGGGTCTGGGTCATTTTCTCGAACTGGAGCCTGCTGCGCTCCAGCTCGGCGGCGTCGGATGCGGTGCGGGGGGAAGACGGCATGGAAAAGTACCTCGCTTTCGGAAATCAAAGAAAATACCGCTCTTTGCGCAAAGAACGGGTAAAATGCAGATATATAATAAGTATAGCGCAGATTGGGGGAAATGTCGAGATGATGGCATTGCATCAGCGGCGGTCGGCTCCGTTGCAAAAAGTTAGGGTATTGAGTGCAAAAGCAGGAGAAAATGGAATGCCTTTTGGCAAATTTGCCAAAGAAAGGTCGAATTGCTTGTAGAAAATCACGTCAAGTGGTATAATTTATGGAAAGAAACAAAAGCGCGAAGATAAAAAACAGCGCAGAGAAGAGTTCCGGGGAGATCCTGCCCCGGGATACGGAGGGAAATCTTATGAAATCTGTGGCACAGACTATCATTGAAGCAGACCGCTTCTACACCATCGCCGCCAAGACCGGCAGCGTCATTCAGGCTGTGGAGAGCGTCAAGGACGGCGGCAACATCCGTCTGGGCAAGTACGAGCACAAGCCCGAGCAGGAGTGGGCTTTCGTCCGCGAGGGCGACGGCGTTTACCGTATCCGCAACCGCGCTTCCGGCAAGCTCATCGACCTGATGATGACCGGCACTGCAAACGGCACCTGGCTCCACCTGTGGGAGGACGTGGGCGGCACTTCCCAGATGTGGAAGATGGAGCCCACCCCGGCCGGCACCGTCCGCCTGCGCTCCATGTGGGCTGCCGGCAAGTGCATCGACACCGTGGGCATGGGTACTGCGGACGGCGCTGTGCTCCAGATCTGGCAGGAGACTGCCGGCGAGGACCAGCTGTGGACCATCTCCGAGGTGAAGGACCGCACAAAGCACGCCCCCAAGGCGGAGGAAAAGCCCGCTGAGGTCAAGGCCGAGGCCGCTGCTCCCGCCGAGGAAAAGCCGGTTGAGGAAAAGGCTGCACCTGCTGTGAAGAAGACCACCAGAAAGCCTGCGGCAAAGAAGACCGCCGCCAAGACTGCTGCGAAGTCCGCTGGGGCAAAGGCCGAAGCCGCACCCGCCAAGGCGGAGGAAAAGCCCGCCGAGGCCGCTCCTGCTGCAAAACCTGCCCGCAAGACCGCTGCCCGTAAGAAGACCACGAAGGCCAGCAAGTAAGCTTTTTACATAGAGAGCTTGCCCGGCAGAAGCCCTCTCAGTCACGCCGCAGGCGTGACAGCTCCCCCAGAGGGGGAGCCATTGGCAGGCCGGTCAACTCTGAACTGACCGCTGAAAGCTCAATATAACGCAAAAAAGAGTGCCCTGCTACAGAGGGCAGCAGCTTCGGAACACTGTTCCTTGTCAAGCTGCTGCTAGCCTCTGTAGCAGGGCACTCCTGTTTATGATAGATTAAACTTTGTTCATTCAGGCGAAACCTGACCGACACGCCAGAGGCTCCCCCTCTGGGGGAGCTGGCGCGAAGCGCCTGAGAGGGTCAGCGCCCCATCTTGCCCTTCTTGAACTTCAGCGCCGCTGCGATGAAGCCCTTGAACAGGGGATGTGCGCGGTTGGGACGGCTCTTGAACTCGGGGTGGAACTGTGCGCCGAGGTGGAAGTCACGGCCCGGCAGCTCCACGGTCTCCACAAGGCGGCCATCGGGGCTGGTGCCGGAGATGACCAGACCGGCGTCCTGCATCTCCTGACGGTAGTCGTTGTTGAACTCGTAGCGGTGGCGGTGGCGCTCCCAGATCTCGCTCTGGCCGTAGCACTCGGCCATCTTGGTGCCGGGCAGGACGGTGCAGGGGTACTTGCCCAGACGCATGGTGCCGCCCTTGGGGATGTTGCCCTGCTGGTCGGCCATCAGGTCGATGACGTTGTGATGACCCTCGGGGGTGAACTCGCTGGAGTTGGCGTCGGCGTAGCCCAGAACGTGGCGGGCGAACTCCATGACCATGATCTGCATGCCGAGGCAGATGCCGAAGTAGGGGACATCGTTCTCGCGGGCGTACTGTGCGGCCTGTATCATGCCTTCGATGCCGCGGTCGCCGAAGCCGCCGGGGACGATGATGCCGTCCACATCCGCAAAGGCTTCCCTGCAGGCTGCCTGGTCGGTCAGGTCCTCGCTCTCCACCCACTTGATCTCTACCTGACTGTCGTTCTCAAAGCCGGCGTGGTAAAGGCTTTCCATGACGGACAGATAGGCGTCATGCAGCTTGACGTACTTGCCCACGAGGGCGATGGTGCAGGTCTTGGTGCGGGTGGCGATCCGGGCCAGCATCTCTTTCCACTCGGTGAGGTCGGCAGGGGGAACATCCAGATGCAGCTGCTTGACCACCACGTCGTCGAGGCCGCCGGTGTGGAGCATCAGCGGACACTGGTAGAGGCTGGGCATGGTCAGGTTCTCGATGACGCACTCCGGCCTGACGTTGCAGAAGGTGCTGATCTTCCGGCGGATGTCGCTGCCCACGCTGCCGTCGGCGCGGAGGATGATGATGTCGGGGCTGACGCCCATGCCCTGCAGCTCCTTGACGGAGTGCTGTGCGGGCTTGGATTTGTACTCATCGGAGCCGGAGATGTAAGGCACCAGCACCACATGGATGAAGCAGCAGTTCTCCTTGCCCTGCTCGAGGCCCACCTGACGGATGGCCTCGAGGAAGGGCTGGCTCTCGATGTCGCCAGTGGTGCCGCCGATCTCGGTAATGACCACATCGGCCTCGGTGGAAGAGGCCAGATTGTAGATATAGCTCTTGATCTCGTTGGTGATGTGGGGGATGATCTGAACGGTCTGGCCGAGGTAAGCGCCCTGACGCTCCTTGTTCAGCACGTTCCAGTAGACCTTGCCGGTGGTGAGGTTCGAATACTTATTCAGATTCTCGTCGATGAAGCGCTCGTAATGGCCCAGGTCCAGGTCGGTCTCGGTGCCGTCGTCGGTGACGAAGACCTCGCCGTGCTGCAGGGGGCTCATGGTACCCGGGTCCACGTTCACGTAGGGGTCCAGCTTCTGGCTGGCCACCTTGAGGCCGCGGCACTTCAGCAGTCGGCCCAGAGAGGCGGCGGTGATGCCTTTGCCCAGACCGGAGACGACGCCGCCGGTCACGAAAATAAACTTTGCCATAATGGTTCTCCTCTAATTTACAGATATTCTTTTCCGTGAATAGCACGATAAGCAAATACTTTCCCTCAGTGGGGGCGCAATACGGATTATTGCGCGGGGTCGTAGGAGTCCAGTATCTCCTGCGCGACCTCGGCGCGGTCGCGCCGGGTGTCCATCGCTTTTTTCTCGATGTAGCGGTGCGCCTCGGCCTCGGTCATGCGGCCCAGCTCGATGAGGCAGCACTTGGCGCGGCTCACCAGCCGCACCTGCGCCAGCTTTTCCTGCATCCGCTGATTCTCCTGCCGCAAAAGCAGGAGGCGGTGGTTGCTGGCGGCGGCCATGTGGATGGCCTGCAAAAAGAAGGTGTTGGAGAAGGGCTTTGTGACCAGCAGAACGCCTTCTTCGCTCAGCGGGGTCAGAAGCTGCTCGGCGGCTGCGGCCTTGGCCAGAAATATCACACCGGCATCTGTTTTCTCCACGGCGTCGGCGCACAGCTCGTGGCCGAACTCATCCGGCAGCGGCGAGTTGACCACGATGAGCTCAAAGTCGGATTCCAGCATCCTCCGCCGCGCCTCCGCCGCACTTGGTACGATGATAGGCCGCGCATAGCCCAGCTCCGTCAGGCGTGCGGAGATATATTCGTTGGAGCTTGCGCCCGCGCTTACGATCAGGGCACGTCCCATTCGGCTCACTCCTTTCCTATGTCATTCTGCATCAGATGGCATTGAAGTAGTGGACGCGCTCATATTCGGCGGGGTCGGAGGCGTTCTTGAGCGCCTCGCAGCGGCGCAGAGCCTCGGCATAGTAGCGGCGGCTCAGCTCGTCGGGCAGGAATTTGTGAAGGAACGCGCTGTTCCTGGCCACCTCGACGGCCTCTTCCAGCGAGGCGGGCAGGGTCTCGAGGCCGAGACCGGCGGCTTCGTCCGGGATGAAGAGGTTGCGGTTGACAGGGGCAGACAGCTCCATCCGGTTCTCGATGCCGTCGAGGCCCGCTGCCAGCACGAGGCCGATGGCGAGGTAGGGGTTGCAGGCGGGGTCGGGGCTGCGCAGCTCCATGCGGCAGTTGTCGCCCTTCACCTGCGGGATGCGGACCAGCTGGCTGCGGTTCTGGCGGCTCCAGCTCACGTAGCGGGGGGCCTCGTCGCAGCCGAAGCGGAGGTAGCTGTTGGGCAGGGGATTCGTGAAGGCCGTCAGCTCCCGGCTGTGGCGGAGGATGCCCGCCATGAAGCTGCCCGGGATGCTGTCGGGGGCGATGTCGCCCTCAAAGAGGTTCTTGCCGTCCATGGTCAGCGAGAGGTTGATGTGGAGGCCGCTGCCGGCCTGATCGGGCAGGGGCTTGGGCAGGAAGCTGGAGTGGAAGCCGTTGCTGGCTGCCACAGCCCGGACGATCTGCTTGAACAGGAAGATGTTGTCGGCGGTCTTGAGGGGGCCGGCGTAGTGGAAGTCAATTTCATTCTGGCCGTGGCCGTTCTCGTGATGGCTGTGCTGGGGGGCGAGGCCCATCTGCTCCATGGTCAGGCAGATGTCCCGGCGGATGTTCTCGCCGGCGTCCAGCGGCGCTACGTCGAAATAGCCGCCTGCGTCGATGGGGATGCGGGTGGGACGGCCCCGGTCGTCGTTCTCGAAGAGATAGAACTCGCACTCGGTGCCGACGTTGCAGCGCAGGCCCAGCTGCTTGAACCGGCGGTTGATGTCCCGCAGGAAGCCGCGGCAGTTGCCGCCGAAGGGGGTGTTGTCCGGCTTTTCCACGTCGCAGAAGAACTGCATCACCCGGCCCTCAGCCGTGCGCCAGGGCAGGATGGTCATGGTGGACAGGTCGGGCCGGAGCACCAGGTCGCTCTCCTCCACGTGCATGAAGCCTGCGATGGCGCTGCCGTCGAAGCAGACGCCATCTTCCAGCGCCTTGGGAAGGTCGCTTGCCAGCACGGCGATGTTCTTCTGGAAGCCGAAGATGTCACAGAACGCGAAGCGGACAAATTTTACGTTGTTGTCCTCGACGAAATCGAGGATGTCCTGCTGTGTCGTATAACTCATAGGTGTGTGTCCTCTGAAAAGTATGTCTTCTTAAAAAACGCCCAAAGGCCTGCCTCTGTACAGAGGCAGGTCTTCAGGCTGGTGTAAGAAATAGGAAAAGGAGAATGGCTCAGATAAGCGCCTCAGCCGGTGGTGCTTTATTCTACGCTGGTATGTGAAGATCAGACGTAGTAGAGCATCTTGCTGTAGCTGGGCAGAGGCCAGTAGTCCTCGCCGCAGATGGTCTCGGCGTCGTCGGCGGCGGCGCGGAGGGCGTCCATCTTGGGCAGAACGTCGTCGTGGAAGGCGACGGCCTTTGCGCTCTCGTCGGAGAGGGCCTTTGCGGCATCGACGGCAGCCTGCAGCTCGTCCACAGCGTCGCTCATGGCGTCGGCGTCGGCGGACAGGCGGGTCAGTGCCTTCGTCTCGCTGCGGACGCTCAGGCTCTCGCTGACGGCCAGCTTGGAGGCGGCGGTGTTGGCGACCTCACTCATGTAGGCGTTGACGGCGGGCAGCAGCTGCTTGCGGGCCATCTCCAGCATGGTCAGGGCCTCGATGTTGATGATCTTGGAGTAGTGCTCCATCTCAACTTCGTAGCGGCTCTCCATCTCGACCTTGGTCAGGACGCCGAAGTCCTCCATCAGGGCGATGTTCTTCGGCTCGATGAGGGCGGGCAGAGCGGCGGGGGTGTTCTTCTTGTTGGGCAGGCCGCGCTTTGCTGCTTCCTCTTCCCACTCGGCAGTGTAGCCGTTGCCGTTGAAGATGACGCGGCGGTGGTCGCGGATGGTGCGCTTGACGAGGGCGATGGCGGCGCTGGTGAAGTCGTCGGCCTTCTCCAGCTCGTCAGCGTAGCCCTTCAGCTCCTTGGCGACGGCGGTGTTCAGGATGGTGTTGCAGTCGCTCAGGTTCTCGGCGGAGCCGGGCATACGGAACTCGAACTTGTTGCCGGTGAAGGCAAAGGGAGAAGTACGGTTGCGGTCGGTGGTGTCCTTGCTGAACTTGGGCAGGACATCGACGCCCAGGTCCATCTTCATCTTGACGGGGCCGGCGTAGGGAGAATCGGAAGCGATGGCGTCGATGACGGCTTCCAGCTCTTCGCCCACGAAGATGGAGATGATGGCCGGAGGTGCCTCGTTGGCGCCCAGACGGTGATCGTTGCCGGGGGTGGCGACGGAGGTGCGGAGCAGGTCGGCGTACTCATCGACAGCCTTGATGACGGCGGCCAGGAAGACCAGGAACTGCAGGTTCTCCATGGGGGTGTCGCCCGGGTCCAGCAGGTTCTCGTGGGTGGTGGACATGGACCAGTTGTTGTGCTTGCCGCTGCCGTTGACGCCCTCGAAAGGCTTCTCGTGCTGCAGGCAGACCAGACCGTACTTGGGGGCCAGCTTCTTCATCATCTCCATCGTCAGCAGGTTGTGGTCGATGGCGACGTTGGTGGTGTCGAAGATGGGGGCCAGCTCATGCTGGCAGGGAGCTACCTCGTTGTGCTTGGTCTTGGCGGGGATGCCCAGCTTCCACAGCTCTTCGTCCAGCTCCTTCATGAAAGCGGAGACCTCGGGGCGGATGACGCCGAAGTAGTGCTCTTCCAGCTCCTGACCCTTGGCAGAAGGCGCGCCGAAGAGGGTGCGGCCGGTGAGGATGAGGTCCTGACGGGCCTCGTAGTCTTCCTTCTTAATAAGGAAGTACTCCTGCTCGGGGCCGACGGTGGTGGAGACGTAATCCACATCCTTGCCGAAGAGCTTCAGGACGCGGACGGCCTGATTGGACAGCGCGTTCATGGAGCGCAGCAGGGGAGTCTTCTTGTCCAGCGCTTCGCCGGTGTAGCTGACGAATGCAGTGGGGATGCAGAGGACGTCGTCCTTCACAAAAGCGAAGCTGGTGGGGTCCCATGCGGTGTAGCCGCGGGCCTCACAGGTGGCGCGCAGGCCGCCGGAGGGGAAGGAAGAGGCGTCGGGCTCGCCGCGCACCAGCTCCTTGCCGTTGAACTCCATGATGGCGGTGCCGTCGCCCACGGGGGAGACGAAGCCGTCATGCTTCTCGCTGGTAATGCCGGTCAGCGGCTGGAACCAGTGGGTGTAGTGGGTGGCACCCAGCTCCATAGCCCAGCGCTTCATGACGCTGGCCACGACGTTTGCCACCTCGATGTCCAGAGGTGCGCCCCTGTGCAGGGTCTTCTCGAGGCTCTTGTAGGTGGCGCTGGGGAGGCGCTCCTTCATGACGTGCTCGTTGAACACCTTGCTGCCGTAGATCTCCATAACATTTGCTGCCATAAATCCTACTCCTTACTTGAATTGAAATACTTCAGCTGGTCGCGGATTTTTACGCGGAAAGAGGCGGGCTCTCCCGCGAAATATCGGGTTAAACGAAACGACGCTGCGAGTCAGGAGGTGACTCACAGCGTCGTTGCTGTCTATGCGATGATTATAGCCGAACGGGGCGAAAAACGCAATAGACAGATTTGACGATTCTGCACAAACTGACTCCCGATTTTTTGGAGTATTGCGCGGATGGTATGACTATTAGATGACCTGAAACAGGAAAAACTTCAGATAGTTCGTCTCCGGCACGCCCCAGAGGATGGGGTGGTCGGGGGCCTGCTGGCGCACTTCGATCTGGCGCAGCTGGCGGTGAGCGTCCTTTGCGGCGGAGCGCAGCATCTTGATGAACAGCTCCTCGGTGGCAAAATGAGAGCAGCTTGCCGTGGCGAGGTAGCCGCCCCGGGGCAGGAGCTTCATGGCCCGGTAGTTGATCTCCTTGTAGCCCCGCATGGCGTTTTCCACCGTGCGGCGGGCTTTGGTGAAAGCCGGCGGGTCGAGGATGATGAAATCGTAGGGGTGGCCTTCTTTTTCGAGGCGGGGCAGAAGCTCGAAGGTGTCCTCGCAGAGGAAGTCCATGTTGGTCAGGCCGTTGCGCTCCGCGTTCCGCTGGGCCATGGCGATGGCGTCGGCGCTGATGTCCGCTGCCGTGACCCGGGCTGCGCCGCCGCTGGCTGCGTTGAGGGCAAAGCTGCCGGTGTGGGTGAAGCAGTCCAGCACGGTGTGGCCGGCGGCGAGGCGGGCGACCGCCCGGCGGTTGTACTTCTGGTCGAGGAAGAAGCCGGTCTTCTGGCCGTTCTCGAAATCGACGTGGTAGTAGACGCCGTTCTCGCAGATCTCGGTCTGGGTGGAGGCGGGGTGGCTCTCACCCGGCAGCTCGAACCAGCCCTTGCTCTGCTCGAGGCCCTCTTTGGCCCGCAGGGCCTCGTCGTTCCGCTCGTAGATGCCGTCGATGGTCTGGCCGTCGGCCCGCAGCACTTCGGCGAGGAGGGGGAAGAGGAGGGGCTTCAGCTTCTCCATGCCGACGCTGAGGGTCTGGGTGACGAGGATGTTGTTGAAGCGGTCCACGGTCAGGCCGGGGAACTGGTCGGCCTCGCCGAAGATGACCCGGCAGGCCGAGAGGTCGGCGGGCTCGAGGACGGTCTTGCGGTAGGCCCAGGCGTACTCGACGCGGCGGCGCCAGAAGCTGGCGTCGAAGGTATCGTTGGCGTTGCGGGAGATGAGGCGGACGCGGATCTTGCTCTTGAGAGAGACGAAGCCGGTGCCGAGGTAAGCGCCCTTCGGGCTCACCACGTCGGCAAGGGTCCCGTTCTCAGGCTCTGTCTCCGGGAACTCGAGGATGTCGTTCTCGTACACCCACGGATGCCCGCCCACGAGGCTGGCCTCGGCTTTTTTGTTTACTTTATAAATAGGATAGCTGCGTTCTGATTTCATGGTTGCTCCTTAATAATTGAGGATGAACCTCTCCGTCACGGCTGACGCCGTGCCACCTCCCCTAACGAGGGGAGGCTTTGGCATTTCGGTAAACTTTCCCTCTTCGCCAGAGGCTCCCCTCGGTAGGGGAGCTGTCGAGCGATAGCGAGACTGAGAGGTTGTTCTTCTAACTCACCATTTATAATACCATAAAAATATGTTAGAATAAATACAAAAACCGCCGAAAGGAAGGAAAACGTCATGGAGATCGAGCGCAAGTGGATGGTGAACGGCTGGCCGGAGGGGCTGGCGCTGAAAGAGGAGTTTGCCATGCGGCAGGGCTACATCAGCGTGCGGCCCACCGTCCGCATCCGGGAAGAGGCCCTGACGGGCGGCAAGACCCACTACGTCCTCTGTTTCAAGTCGGGCGGTGGGCTGGCGAGAGAAGAGATCGAGCGGGACATCGACCCTGCGCTTTTCAATGACCTCGAGACGAAGATCATCGGCAGGCCCCTCATCCCGAAGCTCCGCCGCAGCTATCTGCTGCCGGACGGTGCGGTGCTGGAAGTGAATCATGTGGACGAGGGCCAGCCGACGGAGTTCTGGTACGCCGAGGTGGAGTACCCCACGGTAGAGGCAGCCCGCAGCTGGCAGCCTGCCGCCGTGGGCCTCGCGGGCTACCTCAGCGACGAAGTCACCGACCAGCCCGGCCAGAGCATGGGGGCCTATTGGGAGCAGACCCGGGGCTGAACCGACGAACGTAGTGGAAAAACCTTGAAGAGTATGATATGATGGTCGTATCACTCATACTGCGGCCCCGGACGGGCCGGGAAAGAAGGAAACAACTACGAAACGACCCAAATTCACGCTGTCTGTGCAGTACAATTCGCCGGTCATCCTGACATTTTTCCTCCTCTCACTGGGGGTGCTGTTCCTGGGCCAGTACACCGGCGGCTGGACGACCACCCATCTGTTCAGCGTCTACCGTTCCTCGCTGAAAGACCCGCTGTTTTACATCCGGCTCTTCGGCCATGTGCTGGGCCACGGCAGCTGGGACCATTTCCTGAACAATATGCTGCTTCTCCTCGTCGTCGGCCCGCCGATGGAAGAAAAGTACGGCAGCCTGCCCCTGCTCAAAGGCATCCTGCTCACGGCCCTCATCTCGGGCATTCTGCAGTGTGCGTTGTTCCCCCGCACGGCGCTGCTGGGCGCGTCGGGCATCGTCTTCATGCTCATCATGCTGGCATCCCTGTCCGGCTTCTCGGGCGGCATCCCCGTCACCATGCTGCTGGTGGCGGCGCTCTATCTGGGCCAGCAGATCTATGACATCATCTTTGTGCGGGACAACGTGGCCAACTTCATGCACATTGTCGGCGGCGTCTGCGGCACAGTGTTCGGCTACGTCAATGCGGGGCCGCGCAGGAAACGGAAACACTAGCCCTCTCAGGCGCTTCGCGCCAGCTCCCCCAAAGGGGGAGCCCTTGGCATGTCGGTCAAGTTACCACTGGACGAGCAAAGCGCGATGTCTCGGGAACGGTAGTGCTCCGCTGTCTAGGCTCACGGCAGCTTGACAAGGAGCGTTGTCCAGAAGTCGCTGCCCTCTGTAGCAAGGCCCGCTCTTTTGCGTCATATCAGACCTTAGGCGTCCAGTCGAAAGCTGCCCGGCACGCCAGTGGCTCCCCCTCTGGGGGAGCTGGCATCGCGCAGCGATGACTGAGAGGGCAGCTAAAAACAAGCAAATTTTATCATTCGCGTGGTTTTGTCGCTTGCTTTTTGATGGGCAGCGCTCTATTATATCATTTGTACAAATATTTCCCTTCGAATTTTCACAAAATCACCAAATGTAGTTTATCGGACGGAGGTTGTTTATGAGACGACTGCGCAGCCCATCCCCGGGGATGAAACTGCAAAAAAATCACGACAAAGGAGGACGGACTCTTTGAACGAACACGAAAAACCGCAGATAGACTTCATGCACAAGCTTGCGCGCCAGATCGTGGAACGCCGCAACCTTGTGTTCCTGTTTGTCATTCTGGCTGCCATCTTCACGGTGTTCTCGGTGCGGTGGGTCAAGGTCGAGACCGACATGACCACCTACCTGCCCAAGACCTCGGAGACCCGCATGGGCCTTGACATCATGGACGAGCAGTTCACGACCTACGGCTCTGCCGATGTCATGGTGGCCAACATCACGCCCGCTGAGGCCGATGAGCTTTCCGACCGGCTCACCGAGCTCAAGGGCGTCCAGATGCTGGACTACGACGACACGACCGACCATTATAATAAGGACGCGGTGTCGGCCCTTTACTCCATCACCTTCGACTACCCCGAGGACGATGACCAGTGCCTCGAGGCCCTTGACCGGGTGAAGGAATACCTCGCCGACTACGACATCTACGTCTCCACCTCGCTGGGCAACACCCAGCAGGAGACCATTGATGCCGAGGTGCGGGTCATCATGGTGTACGTTGCCGTCATCATCGTCATCGTCCTGCTCCTGACGTCCCAGACCTATGCCGAGGTGCCTGTCCTCATCCTCACCTTCGTGGTGGGCATGATCCTGAACATGGGTACAAACTTCATGCTCGGCACCATCTCCTTCGTGTCCAACTCGGTCACGAACATCCTGCAGCTGGCGCTGTCGCTGGACTACGCTATCATCTTCTGCAACCACTTCAAGGAAGAACACCAGACCATGCCTCTGAAGGAGGCCGTCATCGAGTCCCTGAGCAAGAGCATCCCCGAGATCAGCTCCAGCTCCCTGACCACCGTCGGCGGCCTTGTGGCGATGCTGTTCATGCAGTTCCGCATCGGCTCCGATATGGCCGTCTGCCTCATCAAGTCCATCCTCTTTGCGATGCTTTCGGTGTTCGTGGTCATGCCCGGCCTGCTGATGCTCTTCGGACCCTACATGGATAAGACCAAGCACAGGAACTTCGTGCCGGAGATCCCCTTCGTGGGCCGCTTTGCATGGCGCACCCGCAAGGTCATCCCTGTCATCTTCCTGGTGGTCATCCTCATCGGTTACCACTTCTCGAACCTTTGTCCCTACGCCTACGGCTACGATGTCATCAAGGTGCCCAAGATGAACGAATCCCTCATCGCGGACCAGATGATCGAAGAGAACTTCACCAAGTCGAACCTCGTGGCCCTCGTCTACCCCAAGAACGACGATTACAGCATCGAGAAAAAGATGCTGGAGGAGCTGGAACGCTATGATGAAATAGACTCCACCAAGGGTCTGTCCAACATCGAGGCCCAGGACGGCTATATGCTGGAAGACAAGCTCACCGCCCGCCAGTTCTCCGAGATGGCCGACCTGGACTACGAGGCCGCCCAGATGATCTACACCGCCTACGCCATCGAGAACGAGGAGTACGGCCAGATCATCGGCAACTTCGCCTCCTATAAAGTGCCGCTCGTGGATATGTTCCTCTACGTCTGCGACGAGGCCGACACCGGCATCGTCTCCCTCTCGCAGGAAGACCTGGACGACCTCCACGACGCCCGCGACCAGATGGAGAGCGCACTGGCCCAGCTGCAGGGCGACGACTACAACCGCGTCCTCATCTACCTGAGCCCCTCTCTGGAACCCGGCCAGACTACTTATGAGTTCACCGACACCATCCGCTCCATCGCCCGGAAGTATTACCCGGACGGCGAGCTCTACATGGCCGGTGACGCCACCAACGAGTACGATTTCCAGAAGTCCTTCGCCATCGATAATGTCGTCGTCAACGTCGTGTCCATCTTCATCGTCCTGCTGGTGCTGCTGTTCACCTTCCAGTCCGTCGGTATGCCCATCCTGCTCATCGTGGTCATCCAGGGCGCTATCTGGGTCAACTTCTCGTTCCCGTATTTCATGGGGACCAACCTCTACTTCATGGGCTACCTCATCGTCAGCTCCATCCAGATGGGCGCGAACATCGACTACGCCATCGTCATCGCCACCCGTTTCAACGAGCTGAAGGATAAGATGGAGCACAAGCAGGCCATGATAGAGACCATCAACTTCGCGTTCCCGACCATCCTGACTTCCGGCACCATCATGACCGTGTCCGGCATCCTCATCGGCCAGATGACTTCCGACGCCTGCATCGTGGGCATCGGCCAGTGTCTGGGCCGAGGCACCATCATCTCCATCCTCCTCGTCCTCTTCGTTCTGCCCCAGATCCTGCTCATCGGCACCCGCATCGTGGACCGTACCTCTTTTGCCGTGCCGAAGCTGGTGGCCCGCAGCAGCGGCAATGGCCGTATGCGGGTCAACGGCATCGTGCAGGGCGAGATCCACGGCTCTGTGGCCGGTACGATGAACGCCATCGTGGACGGCGACGTCCAGCTGACCGTCATCTCGGGCAATGTCTCTCAGGAACTGGACGACAACGAAAAACAGGAGGTGCAGAATGAAGACCAGTAACCATCTGCTGCGCCGCCTGACGGCTGCGCTTCTGGCCGCTGTGCTGGCGCTGAGCATCGCACTGCCGGTGTTCGCGTCCGACGACGGCGATACCATTTACATCAACAGCGTCTCGGACCTGCTCTCGCTGGCCAGGAACTGTGCCTACGACCAGTGGTCGGTGGGAAAGACGGTTATTCTACAGAAAGACCTCTCCCTCGAGGGAATGCTGTGGGAGCCCATCCCGTCCTTCAGCGGACAGTTCAAGGGCAGCGGCCACACCATCTCGGACCTGACCATTACGGGCCAGTATTCCCCGGCGGGCCTCTTCGGCATCGTGGAGGAACAGGGCTCCATCGAGTCCCTGAGCGTCCGCGGCGTCGTGTCTGTCTCTGACTCTGCCGACACCACCACCGGCGGCATCGTAGGCATCAACCACGGTACCCTCATCAACTGCCAGTTCACCGGCGTCGTCACCGGCGACAGCGAGGTGGGCGGCATCGTGGGCCGCAACGAGTCCGAAGGCACCATCGACCACAGCACGGCCCGCGCCATCGTCACCGGCAAATCTTCCACCGGCGGCATCGCAGGCTACAATCTCGGCGCTATCACCGGCTGCACCAATGTGGGCAGCATCAACACCGAATATCCGGAAGCCTCTCTCGACACCGATGGCTTCACGGCCAAGATGGTGGACTACATCAACAACAAGATGGCCGCCGCTGCTGATGACGCCACCAATTCCGTCACCAATGTCGCCACCGACACCGGCGGCATCGCAGGCCGCTCCTCCGGCATGATCCTGACCAGCGTCAACACCGGCACCATCGGCTACGAGCATGTTGGCTACAATGTGGGCGGCATCGTGGGCCGCACTGACGGCCTCGTATCCGGCTGTGTCAACCAGGGCTGTGTTCTGGGCCGCAAGGACGTGGGCGGCATCGCCGGTCAGGCGGAACCCTATCGCGAACTCGACCTCTCCAAGGACACCATCAAGCGTCTCCGTTCGGAGCTGGAGGTCCTGCGCGGCCTTGTCGATGACACCACCGGCGTCGTCGAGAACTCCACCACCAGCATCTCCAATTCCTTCAGCGCCATGACCAGCCAGATGGACACCGCCATTGCAGCGGCCCGTCAGCTGGACGACCAGGCCAGCGACTACGGCGACGAGGTGGCCGACGAGATCGACCGCGCCTCCACTCTGCTGGCCGATACCCTCACCAAACTCGAACCCGTCATGGACACCGGCGAAGATGCCATGACCAAGCTGACCGACGCCACCGGAAACCTCAAGTGGGCCATGCGCGAGATGGCCGCTGAGATGCTGATGGCATCCAACGCCCTCAGCAAGACCAGCAAGGGTCTGGACAAGGTGAGCGACGCGGCCGAGGATGGCCGTGACGGGATGTCGGCTATCTCTGAGGGTATCAAACAGCTGTTGGAGTCTGTTGATACCGGCGATGACAGCGCTGCCTCGCAGGCAATCTCCACCATCCTGACCGGCTACGACTCTCTCTCTGCCGAGAAGAAGTCGGATAAGTACCTCAAGAATGGTATCGAGCTGCTGAAGGTGGCCAACTCCGTGGCCGGCGTCTTCACGCTGGGCAGCGGCATGGCCCCGGCAATGAAGGCCGTCACCGCAGGCATGGGCCTGCTGCGCACGGCGTCCCTCCTGTCCAACGACAGTGACATTGCCCGTGCTACTTCCCAAATCGCAAGTGCCATCGGCACCATCTCTACCATTGCCACCCAGATGGGCGGCATCGTGGGCAGCGCTGCCAAGTCCGTCTCGGCCTCCGACCATCCCGAGCTGGCTGCGGCTCTGACCAAAGCCTCTGACGCTCTGGACGGCATGGGCGGCATCACCGACGGCATCATGGACAACATCAAGGACTGGGTCGGCAATAACGGCGGCGGCAGCATCAAGGATGGTCTCGATCAGCTGAGCGATGCTTCCGACAAGCTGAGCGACGCCATGGATGACCTGAGCGACTCCCTCGACCTGCTCAAGACCGACGCCGCCCTCACCAGCGCAACGCTGGCGCATACCTCCGTGGCTCTGGGCCAGATGCAGGACGGCCTCGGCGGCCTGACCGATATGATGGGCCAGACCCGCGACATCCTCCACTGGCTCAACCAGCAGGACCCCATCAAGGTGCCTCGTCCCTCGGCAGAGCTGACCAACACCAAGGACTCCCTCTTTGATGCTGTCAGCGCCCTGACCGACAAGATGGACGACATCAACAGCACTATGCGCACCGCCAGCAACCAGCTGACCGACAAGATGCGCGCCGTGACCGCACAGGTCAGCGTCGTGTCCAACCTGATGCTGGATGCTGTGGAAGAGATCAGCGATCCGGGCAGCAAGACCATCTACGAGGATGAGTCGGAAGACCTCATCGCCTCCCAGTCCGACGGCAAGATCGAGAACAGCATCAACCGCGGCAGCATCGACGCCGACATGAATGTGGGCGGCATCGCCGGTACCATGGGCGTCGAGAACCTGCTGGACCCCGAGGAGGACAACAAGGACGAGGGCACTTCGCTGCTGCGCACCTCCTATACCGTCAGCGCCGTCCTCATCGGCAACATCAACGAGGGCAGCATCACCGCCAAGAAGGACATGGTCGGCGGCATCGTCGGCCAGGAGGAGCTGGGCCTTGTGACGGCCTGCGAGTCCTACGGCGACGTCACCGGCGTCAATCAGGTGGGCGGCATTGCCGGTGCGGCCAGCGCCAAGCTCCGCAGCAACTGGGCAAAATGCGCCCTCAGCGGTGAAAAGTACATCGGCGGCATCGTCGGTCAGGGTATCGACAGCGACCTCACCGACGGCAGCCTCATCGCCATCAACAACCGCGCCATCGTCTCTGTGCTGGAAGGCCAGCAGTACGTGGGTGCTGTCTCCGGCGGACAGGACGGCGACTTCTATGGCAACCTCTTCGTCTCCGACGACCTGCAGGGCATCGACCGCCTGAGCCGCGTCGGTCAGGCAGAGCCGGTCACCTATGAGACCCTGCTGGCTCAGGAGAATGTGCCGGACTCCTTCCGCAAGTTGACCCTGACCTTCAAGGCCGACGGCCACATCATCAAGAAGATCAGCTTTGACTACGGTGCGTCTTTCACTCTGGACGACTACCCCGAGATCCCCCAGAAGAATGGATACTACGCTGAGTGGAGTACACCCGTCCTCGACCAGCTCCACACCGACACCGTGGTCAATGTGGAGTACACGCCCTACATCCCGTCTCTGAGCAGCAGCGTCACCCGTGAGAACGGACGCCCCGTCTTCTTCGTGGACGGCTTCTTCGGCGGTTCCAACGCCGTGCAGGTCACTCAGCAGGACATCACAGCCGATGTCCACGGTGTGACAGAGCAGTGGCTGCTGGAGTTCACCGATGACGGCAATGAGACCCACCAGATCCGTTATCTGACCCTCGGCAAGGCCAAGGGCAAGGTCTACGTCAAGCAGGCCGACGGCAGCTGGCATAAGGTGGAGACGGGCAGCTTCGGCAGCTACACCACCTTCACCACCACCGGCACCGAGGTCGAAGTGGCTTTCGTCCCCGCAAAGCTCCCCGTCTGGGCCTTCTGCGTCGGCGGCGCAGCCCTGCTGGTGCTGCTCCTGCTGCTGGCAAAGCGCATCAAGTCGAAGCGCGGCCCGAAGGGCGAAAAGCCCCGCAGGGAGAAGAAGGGCAAACAGCCCGAGACGGCGGACGCCCCCGCCGATGAGCTGGATACCCCCATCTCTGAGACGGATATGCAGTAAGCAATAAGAAAAGCAGGAGCTCCATCCGAATGGATGGGGCTCCTGCTTTGTTTGTAGGTTAGGCTCGTCTTCGTACAACCTCTCAGTCTCGCTGCCGCTCGACAGCTCCCCTAGTAGGGGAGCCTCTGGCGTGTCGGCCAGGCCCACGCTGGACGAGCAAAGTTTCTTTATATCAAAAACAGGAGTGCCCTGCTACAGAGGGCAGCAGCTTCAGAACAATGTTCCTTGTCAAGCTGCTGCTAATCTCTGTAGCAGGGCACTCTTTTTTGCGTTATATTGAGCTTTCAGCGTCCAGTAGAAAGTGGCCCGGCCTGCCAAAGCCTCTCCTACAAGGAGAGGTGGCACGCCGTAGGCGTGACGGAGAGGTTGTACAAAGACGCGCCTGCCCTCTGTAGCAAGGCCCGCCCTTTTACGCTATATTGCGCCTCAGGCGTCTAGTAGGAAGTTGACCGGCCTGCCAAGGGCTCCCCCTCTGGGGGAGCTGGCGAGCGAAGCGAGACTGAGAGGGTTATTCCTCCGTCTCCTTCACATCGTTCAGGAACGCCGCTATCTTATCGATCTGGTTCTCCGCCACGGCGCGGCCCGTCTCGTAGACCCGGCGCAGCTGGGCGGGGTCGCGCTCCATAGCGCCGATCTCCAGCGGGATGGGCGGGCGGATGACATAGTCTTTGCCCGATGCCTCCTGCATGGCGATGTAGGAGAGGGTCTCGTTGTACCGCTCGTGACGGTCGGCCACCGCTGCCACGAAGGCCGGATAGCGCAGATACCGCGCACGGATGGCGGGCAGCATGGGGTTCTTCTTTTTCACGAAGCCCTTGGGCTGGGTCAGGATGATGAGGTTCCGCTTGTAACCCAGGCTCTCGAAGAAGCGGACGGGGATGGAGTCGGCCACGCCGCCGTCCAGCAGGGAGTAGTGGCCGATCCTGACGGCCTTCGCCGCCAGCGGCATGGACGCCGAAGCCTCCATCCAGCGCACGTCTTCGGCGTCGCCGCTGCGGCACTTGTGGTAGATCGGGTCGCCGGTGCGCAGGTCGGTGCAGACGACAAAGAAGTCCATGGGCGAAGCGCGGAAGGCCTCTTCATCGAAGGGGTCCAGCTTTTCCGGCACCTCGTGGTAGCAGAAATCCTCGCTGTAGAGGTTGCCGGTGCGCAGCAGATTGCGGAAGCTGGCGTAGCGCTTGTCGTTGCAATATTCGGTGTTGTAGCGGATGACGCGGCCGATCTGGTGTGACTTGAAGTTGCAGCCGAACACCGCGCCCGCCGATACGCCGATGGTGCCGTCGGTGGTGAGGCCGTGCTCCATCAGGACATCCAGAACGCCTGCGGTGAACATCCCCCGCATGGCACCGCCCTCTAATACTAACCCTGTCTTCATATACTGACTCCTTTTCCCGGTGCGGCCCTCGTCGGCCGCAGCAAGCCGTTTCCGGTTGCTACCAGTATACTCGATTTTGCGCAGAAAACAAGAGACAACTGCACAAATCGCCCGCCCTGAGACACAGACTGTACCGCAAAAGTCGTACTTATAATCGAAAGGGCTGAAAAAACCGGAGAGAACGAGTCAAATTTGGGCAGAAAAAGCCTTGCCAACCGGAGGAGTATCCGGTATACTGATATGAAATATCGACCGTTTTGTGACAGGAAAATTGGGAGGAAGAGACGAACTATGAAAATGCTGGAAGACCGCATCCGCAAAGACGGCATCGTGCGTGAGGGCAACGTGCTCAAGGTGGACAGCTTCATCAACCATCAGATGGACATCCCGCTGTTCCGCGAGATGGCAAAGGAGTGGAAGCGCCTGTTCGACGGCAAGCCCATCAACAAGGTGCTCACCATCGAGGCCAGCGGCATCGGCATCGCGGCTGTGGTGGCCAGTGAGTTCAACGTGCCGGTGGTGTTCGCCAAAAAGTCCATGAGCATCAACCTGGACTATGACAACTACGAGACGAAGATCCAGTCCTTCACCCACAAGAAAATTTATAATGTCATCGTCTCCAAGAAGTTCCTCACCCCCGAGGACCACGTTCTCATCATCGACGACTTCCTGGCCAACGGCTGCGCCCTGCTGGGTCTGCTGGAGCTGACCGAGAAGGCTGGTGCCACCGTCGAGGGCATCGGCATCGCCGTCGAGAAGGGCTTCCAGCAGGGCGGCGACCTCATCCGCAGCAAGGGCATCCAGCTGGAGAGCCTCGCCATCGTCGAGTCGATGGACAGCAAGACCGGTGAGATCGTGTTCCGCGATCAGCCGCAGCAGAGCTGAAAATATCGACCTTCCAAGACCGCCGTCCAGCGGTCTTTTCTTTTGCCCATTTTTACGCCCCGTCGAAGCTGTCGCCGTCCTCGGGAAGGTCGGCGGAAGTCTCAGCATCGGAAGCGGGCGTATCCGGGACAGCGGCGCGGGGGACACCTTTATAGACCAGCGTCTGCTCGAGGACCTCGGCGCAGACCGGGGCCGAGAGGCTGCCGCCCGCTGTCGTCCAGCTGTGGGGCTCGTCGAGGCAGACGAGACACAAAAACTGGGGGTCGTCGATGGGAGCCACGGCCACAAAGCTGGCGATGCGGGCCTTCTCGTCGGCGCTGTCCAGCTTCTGGCTGGTGCCGCTCTTGCCGCCTACCCGGTAGCCCGCGATCCGGGCGTTCCGGCCGCCGCCGTAGAGGACGACGGCCTCCATCATCTCCCGCATGGTGCGGGAGGTCTCTTCTTTCAGCACCTGCCGCTTGCAGACGGGGGAGAGGTGGTCGATGACTTCGCCCTCCGGGCCGAGGATGTCCGAGACGACGTAGGGCTGCATCAGCCGCCCGCCGTTGACCACGGCGCAGACCGCCGACGCCATCTCGAGGTAAGAGATCTTGCTGCTCTGCCCGAAGGCGCAGGACGCCAGCTCCACCGGACCCATCCGGTCGGCGGTGTAGTAGAGACTCTTTTTCGGCTCGGCGGGCAGGTCGATGCCGGTGGGTGCGCGGAGGCCGAAGGCCGCAAAGTAGTCGCAGAACGCCTCTTTGCCCAGCCTTGCACCGATTTGGATGAAGCTCTGGTTGCAGGAGTTCTCAAGGGCCTGAGTGACGGTCTGCGCTCCGTGGCGCTTGTGGTTGGCGCAGTGGAAGCGGGTGCCGGCCACCGAGATGCTCTCGCCGCAGTAGAAGCTGGAATTTTTGCTCACAGCTCCGGTGTCCAGCGCCGCCGCGCAGGTGATGAGCTTGAAGACGCTGCCCGGCTCGTAGAGGTCGCTGACGGCCTTGTTCCGCCACTGGGTCTGCTGGGCCAGCTGCAATGCCGCCGCCCGCTCGTCGCCGGAAAGCCCCTCTACGGCCTCCCGGGCGGCCTTGTCGGCCAGCACACGGGGCTGGTTGGGGTCGTAGGCGGGGGTGGTGGACATGGCCAGCACGGCCCCGGTGTTCACGTCCATGACGATGCCCACGGCACGGGCTGCGACGTGGTGCTCCTTTACCGCGTAGCCCAGCGCGTTCTCGAGGTAGTGCTGGATGTTGGCGTCGATGGTGAGCCGCAGGCCGTCCCCCTCGGTGGGAAAGCGCTCGGTCTCATAGCTCTGCTCGAGGGTGTAGCCCCAGGCGTTCACCGCCGTGAGGACCACGCCGTTCTCGCCGGTGAGCAGGTCGTCATACTTCAGTTCGAGCCCCGAGACGCCCGCGTTGTCCACGTTGGTGAACCCCAGCACCGAGGCCAGAAACTCCCCCTGCGGGTACCAGCGCTTCGAGTCCTGATTGATGCGGATGCCGGTGATGCCGTTTGCCTCGCAGAAGTCCCGCACGGCGTCGGCCATGACCCGGTCTACCCGGTAGCGCAGGAGGCAGTCGTTGGAGTGACGGTCGCTGAATTTCTCGAGAAGCTTCCCTTCGTCCAGCTCCAAGATCTCTGCCAGCCCCTTGGCCGCGAGGGCGAGTTTATCCTCCGGCATCTCCCGGGGCGAGGCCCGGAGGGTCCAGCAGCTGCTGTTGGCCGCCAGAAGGACGCCGTCGGCGCTATAAACGCGGCCCCGGTCGGCGGGGACGACGGTGTCCCGCAGCTGCTGGCCCAGAGCGCGGTCGGTGTACCAGCCGCCGCCCAGCACCTGCAAAAATAAAAGCCGCACCGCCAGCCCGCAGCAGACCAGACAGAACACCCCCGCCACCAGCCTTGCCCGGGCGCGGAACGCCCGTTCCGGCAGGGTGCGCAGGGCGTCGGCGGGTTTTGGCGATTCGGACATGAGACAGCACCTCCCCTCCTGCAATTATATGCGCGAGGCCCCGTGACTAGCCGTCCGCCCCGGTGCGTACACTAAAGGGAAGGGGGGAGAGGATGAAGAAGAGGATCCTGCGTCCGCTGCCCGGCATGGACCTGCCGTTTCTGATCCTGGTGCTCACGCTGGTGGGCTTCGGGCTGGTGATGCTGGCCAGCGCGTCCAGCGCCGTGGCGCTCTACCGGCGGGGCGACGCCTGGGCCTATCTGCGGCCTCAGCTGCTCTACGCGGCGCTGGGGCTCTGCGGGATGTGGCTGGCCAGCCGGGTAGATTACCATATCTTCCATAAGCTGGCGTGGCCGCTGCTGGGGCTGTCGCTGATATTGCTGGCGGCAGTGCTGTTTATGCCCGAGTACAACGGCTGCAGGCGGTGGCTGGTCATCCCGGGGTTCGGCACCCTGCAGCCCAGCGAGATCGCAAAGTTTGCGGTGGTGCTGGTGTTTTCCCACATCATTGCACTGAACCACGACCGGATGAAGGATTTCAGCGTGGGCGTCCTGCCCTTTGCGCTGGTGCTGGGGGTGGTGGCGGCCCTGATGCTGCTGGAGCCGCACCTGTCCGGCACCGTCCTCATCCTCGGCATCGGCGCGGTGCTGATGTTCGTGGGCGGTACGGGGCTGCGGTGGTTTTTGCTGGCGGGCGCGGGAGGCGTCGGGGCGATCGGTGCGGCGGTGGCCGTCATGCCCGACCTCGTCCCCTACGCCGCCGATCGGCTCCGCTCCTGGCTCGACCCCTTCGCCGACCCGCTGGGTGACGGCCACCAGACCATCCAGAGCCTCTATGCCATCGGCTCCGGCGGGGCCACCGGCCTCGGTCTGGGAGAAAGCCGCCAGAAGCATCTTTTCGTCCCCGAGCCTCAGAACGACTTCATCTTCTCCATCGTCTGCGAGGAACTGGGCTTCGTGGGGGCCTGCGCAGTGGTGGGGCTGTTCGTGCTGCTGCTCTGCCGGGGCATCACCATCGCAGCCCACGCGCCCGACCGGTTCGGAGCGCTGCTGGTGGTGGGATTCGTGGTGCAGGTGGCCCTGCAGGCGGTGCTGAACGTGGCTGTCGTCACCAACACCATTCCCAACACCGGCATCTCGCTGCCCTTTTTCTCCTCCGGCGGCACCAGCCTCATGATGCTGCTGGGGGAGATGGGGGTGGTGCTGGGGGTGTCGAGGGGGAGCTGAGCCGACCGCCGCCAGCGGCGGAAACAGGGAGGCGAAGCTCGGGCCGCGGCCAGCAGGATGCGAGGCCCGCACCAAGGGCCGAAGCAGACGCTGGGAGCCGCAACCCGGAGAGACGTAGAGGAAAGGCGCTGCTCTGTACAACCTCTCAGTCTCACTTCGTTCGACAGCTCCCCTAGTAGGGGAGCCTCTGGCGAAGAGGCAAAGCGCTACGGAATGCCAAAGCCTCCCCTACTAGGGGAGGTGGCACGGCGAAGCCGTGACGGAGAGGTTGTACGAAGGAGGGCCTGACCGTAGTCTCACAAATCTTTCAACAAACTCAAATCGTGACATCCGCCCCTGCTTTTGCATATCGTGGGGTATCTTTTGCGGAATGGGGGCAGCGGATATGACACAGCAGAGCGGGCGGATTTGGGTGATGGGCGGGCGGCCGCTGAACGGCACGGCGGCGATACCGGCGGCGAAAAACAGCGTACTTCCGCTCCTTGCGGCGGCACTGCTCTGCCGGGGACCGGTGCGGCTGCGGGCCGTGCCGAGGCTGTCGGACGTGGAATGCAGCCTCGGGCTGCTGCGGGGCGCAGGGTGTGCTGCCTACTGGCAGGGGGCAGACATTGTGGTGGCCGGGATGCCCTCAAACAGCACCCTTCCGGGAGAAACCGCGGCACAAATGCGGGCCTCCATCCTCTTCTGCGCACCGCTGCTGGCGCGGCTGGGCCGGGCCGAGACTTCGCTGCCCGGCGGGTGCAATATCGGCGCCCGCCCCATCGACTTACATCTGGAAGGTCTGGCCCGGATGGGGGCAAAGGAGCTGGACGCCGGGGCGGGAAAGCTGGTGCTGGCCGCGCCGGGGGGCCTCCACGGGGCCGACTTCACCCTCCGTTTCCCCAGCGTGGGAGCGACGGAGACCTTGCTGCTGGCTGCTGTCTGCGCCCGAGGCACCACCGTCCTGCGGGGCGCAGCCCGGGAACCGGAGATCTCCGACCTTGCCGAATTTCTGAACCGCTGCGGCGGGCGTATCGAGGGTGCGGGGACTTCCACACTGCGCATCGAGGGGCGGCGGGGGCTTTCCGGCTGCGATTTTTCGCCCCTGCCGGACCGCATCTTCGCCTCTACGCTGGCCTGTGCCGCCGCTGCTGCCGGAGGGCGGGTGGAACTCACCGGATGCCCGCCCGCGCTCTATGCGCCGGTGCTGGAAATTCTGGAACAAATGGGCTGCACCGTGGAGCGGGGCGCAGACCGGGCCGAGGTGGCCCGTTTCGGGCGGCTGTACGGGGCGGGCCGGGTCTTCACCGGGGTGTACCCGGGTCTCGCCACCGACGCTGCGCCCCTGCTGGCCGCCGCCATGCTCTGCGCCGAGGGAGAGAGCAGCATCGAGGACGTCATCTTCGAGCGGCGGTTCGGCTGCGCGGAGGGCTTCGAGCGGCTGGGCGGGCGGGTAAAACGGTCGGGCCGGGTGCTCTCCGTCGGCCCGCTGCCGGAAAGCGGCCTCCACGGAGCCACCCTCACTGCGCCCGACCTGCGGGGCGGCGCGGCACTGGTGGTGGCGGCTTTGTCGGCACAGGGAAAGAGCTTTGTGGAAGAGACTCGTCATATCGACCGGGGCTATGCCGGTCTGTGGGAAGTTCTGGCCTCTTTAGGGGGACGAATTGGCAGAGAAATGCGGCCCCTTGACGCCCCTGTGAAAAAAATACCATCGAAAAAGCAAATTTATCTTGCATTCGGGGCCAAAAGATGATACGATACTGTTATATAGTAGCAGTAATGTTGAGTTCTATCCTGCGCCAAGGCGCGGTCTACGATAAAATCCGATGGAGGACAATGATATGGCACTCATGCTCGACGAAGAAATGGACGAAAACGTAACGACGATAAAGGTCATCGGCGTGGGCGGCGGCGGCGGCAACGCCGTCAACCGCATGGTCAGCGACGGCCTGCAGGGCGTTGAATTTATCGCAATGAATACCGATCAGCAGGCACTGGCGAAGAACCATGCCGCCACCAAGGTGCAGCTGGGCTCCAAACTCACCAAGGGCCGCGGCGCAGGTGCTGACCCCGAGATCGGCCAGCGCGCTGCTGAGGAGAGCAAGGACGAGATCGCAAACGCTCTGAAGGGCTCCCAGATGGTCTTCATCACCGCCGGTATGGGCGGCGGCACCGGCACCGGTGCTGCTCCTGTGGTGGCCGAGGTGGCACACGACCTGGGCATCCTGACCGTGGGCATCGTCACCAAGCCCTTCTCTTTTGAGGGCAAGCGGAAGATGGGTCTGGCTGAGCAGGGCATCGCAAATCTGCTGATGCACGTGGACAGCCTCATCGTCATCCCCAACGAGCGCCTGAAGATGATCAGTCAGGAGAAGATCACCCTGATGAACGCCTTCCAGGCCGCGGATAACGTGCTGCGTCAGGGCGTCGAGTCCATCTCTGCCCTGATCAATGTGCCGGCCTTCATCAACCTGGACTTCGCCGACGTGCGCTCCATCATGAAGGACGCCGGCTACGCTCACATGGGCGTCGGCAGCGCCAAGGGTGCCGGCAAGGCTGAGAACGCCGCCAAGGCCGCGATCTCCTCTCCGCTGCTGGAGACCAGCATCGCCGGCGCACACGGCGTCATCATCAACATCACTTCCAGCCCCGACATCGGTCTGGAGGATGTCGAGACTGCCGCCGGCCTCATCACCCAGAGCGCACATCCCGATGCGAACATCATCTGGGGTACTGCCTTCGACGAGAACCTCTCCGATGAGATGCGCGTTACCGTCGTGGCCACCGGCTTCGACAACAAGGCCGCTGACGGCCTGCGCAGCACGCTGGGTACTGCTGCCGCCGGTACGGCTCCCGGCGTGACGGCTTCTGCTCCGTCCGCTGTCTTCAGTGCCGAGGTCAACACTCCCTCCGCCGCTTCCGGCAATGCTTCTGCCGCCAAGCCCGTGGAGGAGGAGAACAGCGACACCAGCTACTACGACGACCTGCTGGCGATCCTGAACAAGCGTAGATAAGCGCAAGAATAGAGAACCCCTTGCGCAGAAAAAGCGGAAGGAGGCCGTACCGTGGAGCAGCAACAGACGAAGCTGCCGCTGGAGTGGCTGAGCAGCCGCCGGATGCCGGAGCTGCATCGGCTGGAACAGCTCTGCCGGGAGACTGCCCGGGAGCATCGCTGCGCCCAGCGCAGACTGCAGGAGGTGGAAGAGGCGATGGCATCCGAACAGGAGAAGTCATGCCCTGAGGCTCTGCCCGCTGCGTCCGAGCCGACTCAGCTCGAGCAGCTGAGCCGGAAGCTCAACGCGGCCAACGCCGAGCTTCGCCGCTATGAGACACGGATGTTCGCCTACGAGCGCACCATGCTGGCCCTGCGGAAGGAGAACGCCGAGCTGACCGTCCGGTGTGAGGAGCTGCGGAGCGAGCTGGACAAAATATCCACCGCCCCGCTGCGGCTGGATGTTCCGTCCGCACAGCCCGCGGTCCCGTTCCCGGAGACGGCTGCACAGACACCGCCTGCTGCGGACCGTCAACCGAAAACAAAGCTGGAACACCTCGGCGACGAGGTCCTGGCCGAGCTTGCGAAGCTGATGCCGTAGGAAAAGTAAGAGTTAAAAAGACCACCTGTCGAAAGACAGGTGGTCTTTTTTGTATCATTCGCTCCGCTGTTCCAGCAGATAGGTCGCCTCGAGGTCGGCGATGTGGAGCTTGACGGCGAGAGGGTACTTCTCGAAGGCCCCCGACAGGGCAAAGCTGCCGCCCCGGACGGCGTCGTCGAAGCCGCCCATGTGCCAGCGGATGGCCACGGCTTCTTCCACCTTCAGCTTCATGAACCGCTCGATGAGGAAGACGCTTTTCTCGCCATGGCCGTAGGGGAACATGTCCTCCACGCTGTAGCTGGGGACTTTCTCCCACTGGCCCGTCGCCTCGTTCTTCACGTTGCGGGTGCCTTTTTTGTAGAAGTTGGCCTTGCACAGGTCGTGGAGCAGTGCGCAGATGGCGAAGGTCTCCTCGCTGTCCTCGTCCGGCGTGAAGAAGGTGCCGTGGAGCACGCGGTAGACGTTCAGGCTGTGCGCACACAGCCCGCCCTCGCAGGCCCCGTGGAAGCGGGTGGACGCCGGCGCGGAGAAGAAGTCCGTCTTGCTGTCCATCCAGTCCAGCAGCTTCTCGCTGCCGGGCCGGGTGACGTGGGTGCGGAATATCTCCAGAAATTCCTCGCGGTCCGTCATCTTACAGCTCCATATCCTCGAGGATGCCCTTCAGGATGGCCAGCTCGTCGTGGCTCAGGGAGATGCCTTTGCCCATGCGGGTGCCGTCCGGGGACCAGTCGCGGATGTCGTACTTGGGTTCGCCTTCGTTCCAGCTGATGAGGTTGAGCTGGCGCTCCCAGCCGCGGGGACGCTCTCCGAGGACTGCGATGCGTTCAACGATCTCGTATTTGATTTCTGCCATAGTGCATTACCTGCCTTTGCTTTGTTTGCTACCATAATAAAAGAAGCGCGCGAAGATTTCAACAGGTAATTGGAAAATAATTTCTGAATTTTACATCTCTTTCAACCGTAAGGCGCTTCTTCGCGCCACTCTACCAGCTGTAAAACGCCGCTCTTGTCTTCGTCGGGCGCAGGTTCGCGGCTGTGAAGATGCTGCTCGGCCCCGAAAAGCCCGCCGCCGTACTGGGCCATCACCCCCGGCGACCGCCCGGCCAGATACTCGGCGGCGTTCTTCTGCCGACAGGCGGCCGGGGTGCCGTCGGTCATGGGGATGCTACAGTCCGGACGGGGCTGCGGGACTTCCGGCGGCGGGAGCTGCACATCCGGGCCGTCCGGCTGCGACGGCGGCTGCTGGGAGCCGCAGCCCGGTTTTGGCGGTTCCGTGACGGGCGGCTGACCGGGTTCCACGCCCAAAGGCGGGCTGACCACGCTGCTCGTCTCCTCCGGCGGGCCGCTCGGCCCGGGCGCATCCTCAAGCTCATGGCGGATGAAGGGCGTCAGAGATTCCATAAAAAACACCTCCGCACCTAGGGTGTGCGGAGGCGGCGGGGAATATACGTTTATAAACTTTCTGCATTTGGGTTGACTTTTTTGCAAGACAGCATATAATAAAAGTGCAGAGATAAACATATTTATGGTGGTTCACCAAAGCGAAAAGAAAACCCCCTCACGGAGCTGCAACTCCGAAAGGGGGTCTTCTTTATTTAGTGCTTACGGCCCGAAAACCATCCGTCAAGCCACTTGCAAATGTAGTACGAAATTACATTTGCTGCGACGGACAGAAGCAGAGATAAAAATAAATCCATGGCGGTTCACCTCCCTCCCACTTAAAATGGGCGGACGAGGCCGCAAAATAAGTATAGCATATTTTGCGACAAAAGAACAGGAGCTTTTCCAGTCAGAAAAGCCCCCTGTTCTTTTTTTACGCCTTTTCCCACAACTTTTTGACTGTTTTCTCAAAAAGGTTGACTTTTTGAACAAGACAAACTACATTGAGTTGTAGACGCCGAAGGAAAACACAAAGAAGGAAAGGAAGGAAAGAGGATTGACCGAAAAGAAACACCGCAGCGTTATCTTATTTGGCGAGTGGCAGCGCCCGCTGGGGGCGCTGTCGCTGGAGCAGAAGGGGATGCTCCTGGACGCACTGCTGGCCTATCCCGAAGGGAAGCGGCCCGATTTCACCGACCCGATGCTCCGGATGGCGTGGACCTTTATGGAAGGGGGCCTCGACGAGAACGCCCGCAAGTGGGAGGAGACCCGCCAGCGCCGGGCCGAGGCGGGGACAAAGGGGGCCGAGAGCCGCTGGCACAGCGAAGAGCGTGGCAAAAATAGCAAATGCCATGCGCCGATGGCAAAGATGGCTGTATCTGGTTCTGATTCCGTCTCTGATACTGGTTCTGCATCTGATTCTGAGCCTGATATTGTCCTCCCGGATGGGGAGGCTGACTGCGCTGACGCGCCCCTCCCGCCTCCGGACGAGCCCGATTTTTGTCCGCCGGACGAGGGTGAAGTCCGGGACTACTTTATCCGGAAGAGCGGAACGGAGGCTCAGGCCGACCGGTTCCGGGCGTTCTATGAATCCAACGGCTGGCGGGTGGGTCAGAACCCCATGCGGAACTGGCAGGCAGCGGCTACGGTCTGGATGGCCCGCGACCGGGAGCGGCCGGCTCCCGCCGAGACGTACGTCCCGAAAAACAAGGCGTTCTATGCCACCCGCCCGCCTGAGCAGGCAAAAGACTTTCTGAAAGACGCGGCCCTGAGAAGGCAGGCGATGCGGAAGAGAAGGGAAGCAGTCACACAATGACCTCCACCGTGCTCCCCCCGCTGCGGGCCTTTTTTACGACCACCTGTTTGTCGATGCGCTCCTTGAGCGCGGCGACGTGGGAGATGATGCCCACGAGGCGGTCGCCCTCGGTGAGGCCGGCGAGGACCCGGATAGCCTGCTCAAGGCTCTCGTCGTCCAGCGAGCCGAAGCCTTCATCGAGGAAGAGGGTGTCCAGCCGTATGCCGCCCGCCGCGCTCTGGACCTCGTCCGAGAGGCCCAGCGCCAGCGCCAGTGAGGCTTTGAAGCTCTCACCGCCCGAGAGGGTCTTGACGCTGCGGCGGGTGCCGTTGTAGTGGTCGATGACGCCGAGGTCGAGGCCGGACTGGCTGCGCTGGTTCTCGGCGCCCACCCGCTCCAGCTCGTACTGCCCGGCGGTCATCTGCATGAGGCGGGTGTTGGCGTGGACGAGGATGGCGTCGAGGTAGTTCATCTGGATGTAAGCCTCGAGGCGTATCTTCTGTTTGCTGCTGAGGGTGCCGCCCGCCGTGGAGGCGAGGGCGTTCACCCACTGCCAGCGGCGTTCCAGCTCCGCCCGGGCGGCGGCGTGCTGACGGTAGAGGTCAGCGGCCTTCCGGTTGGGCAGGAGGCGGGCCGTCAGGGCCTTTTCCTGAGCCGCGAGAGCGGTGCGCCGGGCCGTCAGGGCGTCCCGCTGGGATTCGAGGGCGGGCAGGTCGGCGGCTTCGCCCGCCTCCGTCTGCTGGGCCGTCAGGGCCGTGACTGCGGCCTCGGCAGCGGCGTAGTCCTGCCGGGCCTTGGCCAGAGCCGACGCGGCGGCGTCCATTCCGGCCCGGAGGGTGCAGCGCTCGTTTTCCAGCCCGGCCAGCGCCCGGCGGGCTTCCTCCCGGCCGGCGGCGGGCAGAGCTGCCCGGGCCTCGGCACACTGGGCCTCCAGCGCCTTGGCGGAGGCAGACTGCCGGGCGGCTTCCTCAGCGGAAGCCCGTGCCTCGGCCTCGAGGGCAGAGCGCTGAGCGGTCTTTTTCTGCCGCTCGTCCTCCTGCCGGGCCTTGGCGGCGAGGGCGGCGGCATTCTGCTTCTGCGCCTTGTCGAGGGCTTCCTGTGCGGCGTGCAGGGCCTCGCTTTCTTCGGCCAGAGCCGTCTTCAGAAGCGAGACGGTCAGCTTCACCGGCCCCTCCGGCGAGGTGAACCGCTCCGGCAGCAGGGCCTCGGCGTCCCGGCGGAGGGTGGCTTTGGCCTCCCGGTCTGCGGCCACGGCCTTGGCGGCGGCCGCACTGGCTTCCTGTGCGGCGCGGTCGGCCTCGTCGGCGGACTGTCTGGCCGCGTCTACCCGGGCCTGCGTGGGGGCTTCGGCGGGCAGAACGGCCCGCTTCGGGTGATGGGTGCTGCCGCAGACAGGGCAGGGGGTGCCGTCCGTCAGCCCTTCGGCCAGCAGGCCCGCCTGCGCGTTGAGAAAGGCCCGCTCGAGGTGGTCGCGGAGGGCGTGGGCGCGCTCCTTTGCGCCGTCGGCGAGGAGATAGCGCTCCTGGGCCTGCCGTGCGGCCTGCCCCCGGCGCTGCCCCTCGGCGAGGCTCTGGGCCAGCTGCGCGAGGGCCGTTTCCCGCCGGGCCAGCTGTTCGGCCCGGGCCTCGAGGCTCACGTTCTCGGCCTCCGCGCCCCCAAGGACGGCGAGGCTCTGCTCCAAAGCGGTCAGTTCTCCGTCCAGCTGCCCGAGGGCGGCGCGGCGCTTTTCGGCTCTGGCGTTCTCGAGGGCGGCGGTGTCCCGGGCGGCGGAAAGCTTCTTTTCGAGGCCGTCCAGCCCGTCGAAGGCCGCGAGGTCGGATTTCGCCCGCTCGAGCTTTCCGGCCAGCGCGTCCAGCGCGGCGGCATCTCCGGCGTGGCGGGCCGCTTCGGCCTCGGCGGCGTCCAGAACGGGCCGCAGAGCGTCCTGCCGGGTCTGCGCGGCGGTCAGCTCGAGGCGGAGCTTCTCGGCCTGTTCGGCCCGGCCCAGCGTCTGCTGGAGCTTGTCCAGCTCTGCCTCGGCCTCAGTCCGGGCAGCGGTGGCGGCGCTCAGCGCCTGCTCCTGCCCGGCCAGCAGGGCGTCCAGAAGGGGCAGCACCGCTTCCGGCGACGCCTGCCCGCCCGCCTCGCAGAGGGGGGCCAGCTCGTCCAGAACGGCTTCGTCGGCATCCCCCTCGGCCCAGCTCAGGCCGGAGAGCAGCTGCCCGATGCGGACGCTCTGCTCCTCCCGCTGGCGGGTGAGAGCGGCGTTCTCGGCCTGCAGCCGCTCCTGGAGCCGCTGGTAGGGCTGGGTGCGGAACAGCTTGCGGAAGATCTTGCTCCGCTCCTCGGTGGAGGCGTTGAGCAGCCGGGTGAACTGCCCCTGGGCGATCATGGCGATCTGGGAGAACTGGTTGTAATCCAGCCCGATGATGTCCACCACGGCGGCGGTGACGTCCTTGGCCCGGGTGACGGGCGGACGGCCGTCGGCGTAGGTGAGGCAGGCGTCGGCCTTTTCGGTGGTAAAGCCCTCGCCCCGGGCTTTCGGGCGGAGGTATTCGGGGTTGCGGCGGACGGTGCAGCGCTGCCCCCGCACCTCAAATTCCAGCTCCACGAAGGTGGGGGTGCCGGGCTCGGCGTACTTGCTGCGGAGCATGGCCCCTTCACGGACGCCGCCGCTGGAATGGTCGTAGAGGGCGTAGGTGATGGCGTCGAAGAGGGTGGTCTTGCCCGCGCCGGTGTCGCCGGTGACGAGGTAGAGCCCGCCTCTGCCCAGCTGGGCGAGGTCCAGAACGGTCTCGGCGGCGTAAGGCCCGAAGGCCGACAGAGTCAGTTTCAGGGGCCTCATGCTTCGTCCTCCTTCCAGATGTCCTCGATGAGCGATTGGCAGAACGCCGCCTGTTCGTCGGAGAGGGGCTGGCCGTTCTGGGCTTCGTAAAAGGCCGCAAAGTGCTCGAGGGGCGTTTTGCTCTCGGCCCGGGCGGCGGCGTCGGGCGTCTCGGCAGCCCGGGTGCGGCGGTTGTCGTAGTCCAGCCGCATGAGGTTCGGGTAGATGACCCGCAGCCGGGCCAGCGCGTCGGGGACGTCCTGCTCGTCGGTGAGGGTGATGTGGAGGTAGTCGTCCGTCGGCGTGCCGTCGTAGGCCCGGCGGTCGGTGAGCTCCATGTAACTGCCCCGCAGCTCCCGCAGGTCGTGCCGGGGGGTGAGAGGCGCGGCCTCGAAGCGGACGCTGCCCTTTTCGCCCAGGGTGACGAAGAGGGCGGCTTTGTGCTGATGGGCCTCGGAGAAGGAATATTTGAGGGGACTGCCTGCGTAGCGGACGGTGTCCAGCCCCACCTTCTGGGGACTGTGGAGGTGGCCCAGAGCCACATAGTCGAAGCCCTCGAAGAGGGAGACGTCGATGCTGTCCACCCCGCCCACGCTGGGCTCTTCGCTCTCGCAGACCGCCGCCCCGGCCACGAACTGGTGGGCCACCAGCACGTTCCGGCGGGCGGGGTCGGGTGTACAGGCGTTCAGCACACAGCCGATGGCGTCGTTGTAGCTCTCGATCTTCTCGTCCGGGAAGACGTGCCGCACGGCGGCGGGCTTCAGGAAGGGCAGGAGCCAGATGTCCACCGGGCCGTATTCGTCCGTCAGGGTGATGGGTGCGGGCGGCGCGGCAAAGACCGGGCTGACGTACACCCGGCTCCCTGCCAGAAGCTGTGCGCCGAAGGCGATGCGGTCTGCCGAGTCGTGGTTGCCGCTGACGGCAAAAACGGGCAGTCCCCGCGCCGCAAGCTCGGTGAGGAACCAGTCCAGCAGCCGCACCGCCTCGGCGGGCGGCACGGGCTTGTCGTAGAGGTCTCCTGCCAGCAGAACGCCGTCCACGGGCCGGGCGTCCAGCAGGGAGAGGACCTGCTCTAAAATGTAGCGCTGGTCGTCCAGCATGGAGAACTCGCAGACCCGCTTGCCCAGATGCAGGTCGGAGAGGTGAAGGAAACGCATGGGGACACCGCCTTTCGTTGGGATGATTTTATTATAGGAGAGTTGGGGGCGTTTGTCGAGGGGGCAACGGCGACGACCGCCGCCAGTGGCGGAAACAGGGAGGAGCTGTTGGGGCCGCGGCCAGCAGGATGCAAGCGACAGCGAAGCAGACGCTGGGAGCCGCAACCCGGGCTCCTTATTATTTTTTTCTTTTTCGACAAAAAGATATGTCAAATCGAAAAGAGCCTCCCCTTTCGGGAGGCTCTTCCGTCTTCACGTCACGCGGCAGGGAACATCTTTTCCCAGGTGTCCTTGCCCACGGAGCCGTCGGAGGTCAGGTTGTGGCGGGTCTGGTAGCGCTTGACGGCGGCGACGGTGCTGGCACCGAACTTGCCGTCGGTGGTGAGCCGTTCGCCCTCGGTGTTGAGCTTCTGCTGCACCAGCCGGACGCAGCCGCCTGCGCTGCCGCTCCGCAGCACGATGCCGGGGTAGGGGACGATGAGGCCGTGTTTGGCCGTGTAGCGGGCGTAGAGCACGTTCCAGGTGTTCGCGCCCACTTTGCCGTCCTCTTTGAGGCCGTACCGGAGCTGGAACTCCCGGACAGCCTTCTCGGCGTTTGCGCCGAACTTTCCGTCCACGGTGAGGGCAGCGTGCCAGGTGCAGCTGTCCCGGATGCCGTTGAGCCAGGTCTGCACGAGGGCTACGTCCGGGCCGGAGCTGCCGCGCTGGATGAGCGAGTAGTAAGCAGGAATTGCCATAGTGTTGTCACACTCCTTCCGCGCTCATCCTATGCGGCGGGCCGACGGCCTGTTCACCCGGCCAGCACCACGTCCTCCCGGGGCGCGGTGAGGCCGTCCCACCACTCCACGAACCGGAACCGGACGATATACTCCCCGCAGACAAGGTCATTTTCGGCAGGCGTGTCGTACCCGCCGCAGGCTGACCGGCAGAGACCCGGGTAGAGCACGCACCACCAGTTCCGGCCTGCCCGCCGCGTCCCGATGTCCAGCCGCACCGCGTCGTACCGCCCGGCGGGCAGAGCCCCGCCGTCATAGCGCCGGGTGGGAAAGTACATATTCACGAGGCAGGCTTTCACCGGTGCGCGGATGCCGAGAGCGGCCAGTGTCTGGCGGGCCGTCAGCTCGAAGCGGACGAGGTTTTCCGCCGCCCACGCCCGGGCATCGGCCCGGCTGTCCGCCGGGCAGGCTTCGTCGGTGAGGGCCAGCACGGCGTCCCGGACAGCCAGCTTCGCGCTCTGGTCGCGCACGGAGTCGGTGTCGGCCCGGATGTGGAGCCGCAGGGTGTCGGCGGCAAGCTGGTCGGCGGTGGTGAGCTGGCTCTGCGCCCAGCCTGCCCCCAGCGACAGCAGAAGACAGAACAGCAGCGAGGCGCACAGCGCCCCCATTTCGCGGCGGGATAACATAAAAAACAGGCCCCCTCTTGGAAAGTTTATCCAGAGGATGGGCCTGTTTTTAGAAAATTATTCTTTAATTCTTCAGCGACTGCATCGGGGCGGGGAGTCTGCCGCCGCGGTTGATGAAGACGGAGGGGTCACGCTGGTTGACCGGCATGATGGGGCCGTAGCCCAGCAGGCCGCCGAAGTCCAGCACTTCGCCCGCCTTGCGGCCGATGGCTGGGATGACGCGGACGGCGGTGGTCTTGCTGTTGACCATGCCGATGGCGGCTTCGTCGGCGATGAGGGCGCTGATGACGGCAGGGGTGGTGTCGCCGGGGATGATGACCATGTCGATGCCCACAGAGCAGACAGCCGTCATGGCCTCCAGCTTTTCAATGGTGAGGCAGCCGCACTCGGCGGCGTGGATCATGCCGTCGTCCTCGCTGACGGGGATGAACGCGCCCGACAGGCCGCCGACGTGGTTGGAGGCCATGACGCCGCCCTTCTTGACGGCGTCGTTGAGCAGGGCGAGGCAGGCAGTGGTGCCGCAGCAGCCGCAGGTCTCAAGGCCCATCTCCTCGAGGATGTTGGCCACGCTGTCGCCCACGGCGGGGGTGGGGGCCAGCGACAGGTCGATGATGCCGGCGGGTACGCCCAGCTCTTTGGAGGCGAGGTTTGCCACCAGCTGGCCCACGCGGGTGATCTTGAAGGCGGTGCGCTTCACCAGCTCGGCCACCTGGTCGATGGGGGCATCCTTGGGCAGCCGGGCCAGCGCGGCGCGGACCGCGCCGGGGCCGGAGACGCCGACGTGGATCTCGCAGTCGGGCTCACCGGGGCCGTGGAAGGCACCCGCCATAAAGGGATTGTCCTCGGGTGCGTTGCAGAAGACCACCAGCTTTGCTGCGCCGATGCACTGACGGTCGGCGGTGAGCTCGCTGGCCTTCTTGACGGCCTCGCCCATCAGCTTGATGGCGTCCATGTTCAGGCCCGCCTTGGTGGCACCGATGTTCACCGAGCTGCAGACGATGTCCGTCTCGGCCAGTGCGCGGGGGATGGACTCGATGAGGCGCAGGTCGCCCGCCGAGAAGCCCTTGTGGACGAGGGCGGTGTAGCCGCCCACGAAGTTGACGCCCACCTTCTTGCCGGCGGCGTCCAGCGTCTTGGCAAAGTCCACCGGGTCTGCGTCCGGGCAGGCACCCAGCAGCATGGCGATGGGGGTGACGCTGATGCGCTTGTTGATGATGGGGATGCCGTACTCGGCGCTGATGTGCTCCACAGCCGGAACGAGCCGGGCGGCGCGGGTGGTGATCTTGTTATAGATTTTTTCGCAGGCTTTCCTGGGGTCCGGGTCGATGCAGTCCAGCAGGCTGATGCCCATGGTGACGGTGCGCACGTCCAGATTGTCCTGCGTGAACATCTCGATGGTCTCGAGGATGTCGCCGGTGTTCATCATGCTCATAGCAGTCTCTCCTTAAATGGTGTGCATCGCGTCGAAAACTTCCTGGCGGGTGAGGTTGATCTGCATCCCCATCTCAGCGGCCAGAGCGTCCATCTTCTGGTGCAGCTCCTCGTGGGAGATGCTGCACTTGGAGATGTCCACCAGCATGATCATGGCGAACATGCCCTGCAGGATGCTCTGGGTGACGTCCTCGATGTTGATGTTCAGCTCACTGCAAAGGCCCGAGACGCGGGCGACGACGCCCACGGTGTCGTGGCCGATGACGGTAATGAATGCTTTCATAATTCCTACCCCTTCTGTTATAGTGTTAGACCTCTCCGTCACGGCTGCGCCGTGAGGGCAGGCGTACCTTCATACAACCTCTCAGTCTGCTTCGCAGACAAGGCCGGGTTGCGGCACCCAGCATCCGCAGCGCTTCGCTTGCGCCTTACTGGCCGCTGCCCCAACAGCGACTCCCTGTTTCCGCCACTGGCGGCGGTCGTCGTTGTTGCCCCTAGTAGGGGAGCCTCTGGCGAAGAGAAAAAGCTTTACGAAATGCCAAGGCCTCCCCTCGGTAGGGGAGGTGGCGCAGCGGCAGCTGCGACGGAGAGGTTTTCTCAAGTATAGCAGATTTCACGAAAAATGAACACTCTTTTTGGAAAAAAGAGCAGGGGAAAAGGGCAAAAGAATGTCTATCACCGGCAGAACTTGCAAAAACCAGATGCAAACTGCCGGGCAGTGTGCTATACTTATCTATAAATATCGCCACAGGCTGAACAAAGGAGAGACAACGATGGAACAGCTTCTGAAGATCCTTGAAGACAATGCCCGGATGTCGGTGGAGGACATCGCGGCCATGCTGAATAAATCCCCCGCCGAGGTGGCGGCTATGATAGACCTGGCCCGGGCGCAGGGCATCATCAAGGGCTATAAGACCCTCGTGGACTGGGAGAAGGCCGGCGTGAACCGGGTGGAAGCCGTCATCGAGCTGAACGTCAGTCCTAAGAAGAGCCGCGGCTTTGACGAAATTGCCGCCACCATCGCCTCCTTCGACGAGGTGGAGAGCGTGCTGCTGATGAGCGGCGGCTACGACCTGCAGCTGGTCATCAAGGGCCAGACCTTCCAGGAGATCGCCCTCTTTGTGGCAAAGCGGCTGTCGCCGCTGGACGACGTGCTGTCCACGGCCACCCATTTCGTGCTCCGCACCTACAAAAAAGAGGGCCGTCTGTATCAGGACGAAGAAATCGATGAAAGAGAGTGCACCGTGCTGTGATGGATTACGATAAACTGATCGCGCCTGCCGCTGCGGCCATGCGCCCCTCCGGCATCCGCAAATTCTTCGACCTCGCCGCCGAGATGCCCGAGTGCATCAGCCTCGGCGTCGGCGAGCCCGACTTCAAGACCCCCTGGGCCGTCCGCGAGGCGGGCATCGAAAGCCTCGAGCATGGCCGCACCCGCTATACTTCCAACGCGGGCCTGAAAGAGCTGCGGGCAGAGATCGCCCGCTACCTCGACCGCCGGATGGGCCTGAAATACGACCCGGCAAAGGAAGTCCTCGTCACCGTCGGCGGCAGCGAGGCCATCGACATGTGCATCCGCACTCTGGTGCAGCCCGGCGATGAGGTCATCATCCCGGAGCCATGCTTCGTCTGCTACGAGCCCATCACCACCCTGTCCGGCGGCGTGCCGGTCCATGTGGCCTGCCGTCAGGAGGATGAGTTCCGCCTCCGGACCGACGCCCTGAAAGCCGCGATCACCCCGAAGACCAAGCTCCTCATCATGCCCTTCCCCAACAACCCTACCGGCGCGGTGATGGAGCAGGAAGACCTCGAGGCCATCGCGGAAGTCCTGCGCGGCACCAACATCATGGTGCTGTCGGATGAGATCTACGCGGAGCTGAACTACGGCCTGCAGAACCACGTTTCCATCGCCACGCTGCCCGGCATGGCCGAGCGGACGGTGGTGGTCAACGGCTTCTCCAAGACCTACGCCATGACGGGCTGGCGGCTGGGCTATGCCTGCGGCCCCGCGCCCATCATCAAGATCATGACCAAGATTCACCAGAGCGCTATCATGAGCGCCCCCACCACCAGCCAGTACGCCGCCATCACGGCCCTCAAGGACTGCGACGGCGAGATCGAGCGGATGCGCAACGAGTACAATATGCGCCGCCGCCTCGTGGTGAAGAGCTTCAACGATATGGGCCTGAGCTGTTTTGAGCCGCGGGGCGCGTTCTATGCTTTCCCCTGCATCAAGTCCAGCGGCATGAGCAGCGAGGAGTTCTGCACAAAGCTTTTGGAGCAGAAGCATGTCGCCATCATCCCGGGCAACGCCTTCGGTGCGTCCGGCGAGGGCTACGCCCGCGTGTCCTACGCCTACAGCGTGGAGCATCTGATGGAGGCCATCCGCCGCATCCGGGAGTTTTTGAACGAGAACTGCAAGTGAGGAGGAAAAAACCATGCGCGATCGTGTGACGGTCCTGGCCCCGGCCAAGCTGAATCTGGCGCTGGACGTGGTGGGCATCCTGCCCGGCGGCTACCATGCGCTGGATATGACCATGCAGGCTGTCTCGCTCTACGAGCGGGTGGTCATCCGCCGCAGTCCCTACCTCGATCTGGCCCTGCCCGGCAGCAAGGTCAAGCCCGGCCCCGGCAACACCGCCATCAAGGCGGCGCTGGCTTTCTTCCACTATACGGGCCTGCTGGCGGGTGCAGACATCACCATCGATAAGAGCGTCCCCGTCCGGGCCGGTATGGCTGGCGGCAGCGCCGACGCTGCGGCTGTTCTGGTGGGCCTGAACGAGCTGTACGGCGCCCGCCTGTCCATGAGCGAGCTCTGCGCTCTGGGTGTCAGCATCGGCGCAGACGTACCCTTCGCCCTCATGGGCGGCACCTGCCGGGTGCAGGGCCTCGGCGACCTCATCAAGGCACTTCCGCCCCTGCCCGAGTGCTGGTTCACGGTGGTGATGCCCGGCTACGGCATCTCGACGCCGGAGGCTTTTGCGGCCTACGACAAAGTCGGCAGCAGTGTCCACCCCGACTGCGCCGCTCAGGAAGCCGCCATCCGGGCGGGCGATCTGGACGCTGTCTGCGCCGCTGCCGGAAACGCCCTCGAGGAGTGCAGCGGGGCTAAGGACAACGAGGCCATCAAGGCCGCCCTCCGGGAGAACGGAGCCGTCACCGCCCTCATGACCGGCAGCGGCGCGGCGGTCTTCGGCGTGTTCCGCACCGAAGCCGAAGCCAAAGCCGCCGCCGACGCCCTCCGCGCCCGCTGGCCGCAGGTCTATACGGCCCAGCCTGTCAGGGGAGGGGCGGCCCTCTCAGTCACGCCGAAGGCGTGACAGCTCCCCCAGAGGGGGAGCCTCTGGCGTGTCAGTCAGGTTTCGTCTGAATGAACAAAGTTTAATCTATCATAAACAGGAGTGCCCTGCTACAGAGGCTAGCAGCAGCTTGACAAGGATATTGTTCCGAAGCTGCTGCCCTCTGTAGCAAGGCACTATCTTTTATGCGATATTGAGCTTCCGGCGGTCAGCTCAGAGTTGACCGGCCTGCCAAGGGCTCTCCCTTTGGGAGAGCTGGCGCGTGAGCGCCTGAGAGGGCAAGGCTGCTGGCGGGGAAGCACAGGTGCAGCGCTCGTTTCGCGCTGACAAAGAGCCTGCCCATCGCTGCGCAGCGGCTCTTTCGTGCCGGGCTTGCCCTCTCCGTCATTGCTTCGCAATGCCACCTCTCCCATAGGGAGAGGCTTTGGCAAGTCGGGCCACTTCCTACTGGACGCCCGAGGTGCAATATGGCGCAAAAGGGCGGGCCTTGCTGCAGAGGGCAGCCGCTTCTGGACAATGCACTTTGTCAAGCTGCCGCTGGCCTAGACAGCAGGGCACTACAGTCCACGAAACAAATAAGCTTTGCGCGTCCAGAGGAAACTTGACCGGCCTGCCAAAGGCTCCCCCTCTGGGGGAGCTGTCGAGCAAAAAGCGAGACTGAGAGGGTATAACCCTCCTTCCCGTCGGGCATACTGCCCAAAGGAAGGAGGGTCTTTTTGTGCAGACCTTTTATAAAATCTGTCTCATCCTCATGATCGTCGGCGGCATCAACTGGGGTCTTGTGGGCCTGTTCCAGTTCGACTTCGTCGGCTGGCTGCTGGGCGGCAGCGCGTCCATCTGGTCACGCATCGTGTTCACGCTGGTGGGTGTGGCCGCTGTCTGCGGCATCCCGGGCCTGTTCACGGACGAGACCGGGGAATAGAGACAAAAGAAAAAGGCTCTCATGCCGGCAGGAAATACGGCACGAGAGCCTTTTTGAATACCTATAAAGAATCCCGCCCGGTCGTCTGCGGCAATCAAACCTACCCTTGCGGACAGGTGGGTGCTCTGTCTCCGGTTTCGCGCTTCCTCATCGAGCCTTCATGGTCGACCCATGACGGGGAGGTCTGCAATCCACCGACGAACTCCAAGCTCCCGTTGAATGATTAGTAGGATCATATAAACCGCAACAAATCGCGCCGGGCAGGAAGTCTTTGCTGAAAGATCACTCGATCTCGAACTGGTCGCTCAGACGCTTCTCGAACAGCTTGCTGACTTCCAGCAGGGTCTCATCGTCCTCGACCACGTCGAGATACTCGCCCTCGTCGTCCTCGCCGACGCTCAGGATGACCAGCTGGGCGTCCTCGTCCAGGTCTTCCTCATTCTCGGCGTATTCGACAACGGCCAGGTAATGCACGCCCTTATGGTCCAGAGCGTCGATCACTTCAAACGTGACCTCATTGCCGTCCTCGTCCTCGAGGGTCATCAGGTCGGGCTGATATTCCTCTTCGGTCTCAGCGGCGGACTTGTTCATATCTTCTGCCATAAGTCACGTTCTCCTGTCAAATATCTAAAAAATGGGATAACTGTCACACCCTGCCCTCTCTGCTCCTTCTGAGCTGTGGGTTCCGGGTACGCCTATAGTGTAGCGTTTTTTTGCCCGCTCGTCAAGATGTTTTTCGCATAGAAATCCAATAACAAATTTTCACGCTTTTCCCTCTCGCTTCCCGGGCCGGAATGTGATATACTATAGCGATAGCTTTTGAAAAGCCATCTTTGCTATAATATATGGACAGGGAGGCCCGATCATGAGAGCCTTGAAAAAAATAATGGCGGCACTGGCCCTGACGGCAGTTCTGGCCGGGTGCAGTGCGGACAATATCCTCTCCAGCATCCAGGGCGGGAAGGCCGGCACGGTGCAGACGGTCAGCCGCCCGGCTGTGGAGTCGGCAGAGCTGCAGTTCACCCACCCGGCGGCGGGGGACACCATCGCGGTGTTCGATACCTCGGCAGGCGTGTTCAAAGCAGTGCTCTTTTCCACCGAGGCCCCACAGGCCGTGCAGAATTTCACGACATTGGCCCAGCAGGGCTTTTACAACGGCCTGACCGTCACCCGGGTGGAGAAGGACTTCGTGGTGGAGGCCGGGCAGGGCGCGGACGGCAGAGGCACCACCATCTGGAACGGGAACCGTTTCTCCGCCGAGACCACCGATAAGCTCCACCACTATTCCGGCGCACTCTGTGCGGCAGCGGACGCCTCCGGCGACTGCGCCAGCGTCTTCTATGTCATGGAGACCCTGCCGGGCAGCAGTTCGGTGACGCAGGAGCTCATCGACCAGATGAACGCCGCCGGCTGGCGGGCCGACGTGGTGAGCGCCTACCAGACGGCGGGCGGCGCACCCTACCTCGACTACACCGATACCGTCTTCGGGCAGGTGTACGAAGGGATGGAAGTGGTGGACACCATCGCTCAGACCGGCGTGGATGAGGCCCAGCGCCCGACGGAGGCTGTCACCATCAACAGTGTGACCATCACGAAATACGAATAAGAAGCTGGTTTTCCGCCCTCCGGGCGGTGGGACGGCTGCAAAAAAATCACCCGCCAACTGGCGGGTGATCTGCGTTTATGGGGAAAAGGGACAGGTCAGGTCTTCTTTACCTGTAGAGTGATGGCGATGTAGGTCTTCCCCCGATAGGTTTCGGCTGCTACGCCTACCTTGGTCCAGTTGCTGGAATGATCGAACTTCAGCTTAGAAGCCTCATTGTTCTGGGTGATGCAACCGATGAGATCTTCCAGCTTGGTGTTCTGATAATCGTATTGGGCGATAAGGGTCAGGGTAGAAGTTTTTTCATCGTACTTTACGTCGTGGTAGAACTTATATCTTCCAATGCTGCCGTTCAGATCGGCGTCCAGATTGGTATTGGCAAGCTTTTTTTTGGCGATACGCTGCATATCAGGGTCATTGCTCAGGGGCGCGGCGCGGCTGTTGGCGCGGTCGTTGTTGATGGCCTGCATCACCTTGGCTTCGGTTTCGGCTTGGGCCTTCGGGCCGGAAGAACCGCCGCCACCGCTGCAGGCGGTCAGGAGCAGAAGGGTCAGTGCACCGGCCAGAAGCAGGGCAGTCAGCTTTCTCAGTTTTGTCATGTGGGTCGCCTCCAATCGTTTTTGTTTTGGTGAGTTCAGTTGTTTTTTCTCATGAAGAAGCGTCCTCTCCAGCCGTCTGGTCAGGGGGTTCTTCTACCCTCATTTTATCGGAGAAGAGCCGGTGCTGTCAAGCCGGAAAACTATACAAATTCGGCTCAGGAAAATTGTGAAAACAAACCGGAAAGCGACATTTTTCTGCGGACTTTACAACAAACTGTCCGGACTTCGCAAAGAAACTTTGCCACAGGGGCGGCGGGGGTGTTCAGACCTCTCCCGGATGCTCCTTCCGCCACTGGATGTAGTCGTCCAATATCACCGTCGCGCTCACCGAGTCGAGGATGCTTTTCCGCTTTGCGCCGAAGGTGCCGCTCTCGTCGAGGAGGTCGGCAGCGGCGCAGGTGGTCTGGCGCTCGTCCCACATCCGGACGGGCAGGCCGCTCCAGATCTCAACGGTTTTGGCCAGCTTGCGGCTCTTGCGGGCGCGCTCGCCCTCGGTGCCGTCCATGTTCAGCGGCAGGCCGATGACGATGAGCTCGGCTTCGATCTCCTTTGCCACCTCGCAGACCCTGGCGGCAACTTTGTCCCGGGCCTTGACGGTGATCTGGGGCGTGATGGGGGAAGTCAGGAACTCGGTGCGGTCGCAGGTGGCGAGGCCGGTGCGGCTGTCGCCGTAATCTACTGCTAAAATTTTCATGCAGGTGTCCTCTTTCTGAGATGATTTTTTCTTCATTGTACCACAGAATAGATGTCGCTGCAATTTTGTGGTACAATGATAGAAAAATGAGGGCAGGCCGCCCACGATAGAAAACTGACCCAACGGAGAGATTCACTATGTTAAAACTACTTTTAGGCGGTTCCGGCAGCGGAAAGACCACCCTGCTGTACCAGCGCATCCGGGCGCGGGCCGAGGCGGGGGAGAAGAGCATCCTGCTGGTGCCGGAGCAGTTCACCTCGTCCACCGAGGGCCGCATCCACCGGGAGCTGGGCGACGCGCTGAGCGGACTGGTGGAGAGCTTTTCCTTCACCAGCCTCGCCGAGCATATCCTGTCGGCGGAGGGCGGCTCTGCCGTCCAGACCCTCAGCGACGCGGGCCGTGCCGTGCTGGTGCGCCGCGCCCTCGAGGAACTGCAGGACAACGTCCACTACTACTACCGCCACCGCCGCTCGGCCGCCTTCTGCCAGATGGCCGCCGAGACCATCGACGAGCTCAAGAGCGCGGGCCTCTCGGGCCGGCAGCTCTATGAGCTGGCGCAGGACTGCGGCACCGACAGCGCCAAACTCAGCGAACTGGCCCTCATCTTTCAGGGCTACGAGACCCTGCTGGCCGGGACAGGCATGGACCCCTCCGACCGGCTGGAGCTGGCCGCATCCCGCCTCGAGGCCGCACTGGCCCGGGGCGAACTGCCGGAGTTCCTGCGGGACAGGGCCGTCTTTATCGACGAGTTCGACACCTTCAACGCCCCGAAAAAGCGGCTGATGGGCGCCCTGCTGGCCTCGCTGCCCACCGTGACGGTGGCCCTCTGCGACGACGGCACCCCGCTCGTGCCGGGGGACATGAGCCTTTTCTCCGGCGCGAAGCAGGTGGCGGCGCAGCTGCGCCAGCTGGCCCGCCGGAACGGCACTGAAGTGGCCGTGCCGGAACTGCTGCGCCGGGACGTGCGCCACGCCGACGCCCCCGGCCTCGCCGCTGCGGCCCAGCTGCTGGCCGCGGGCCGGTGTGACCCGCCTCCGGCCTGTCCGGAAATAAAATTATTCGCCGCCCCCAGCCGGGAGGAAGAAGCCCGCGCCGCCGCTGCCGCCATCCGCCGCCTCATGCGGCAGGGCGTCCGCTGCGGGAAGGTGGCGGTGGTCTGCCGCGACATCTCGAAATACCGCGCCGCCGTGAAGTACGAGTTCCGGATGGCGGACATCCCCCTCTACTGCGACGAGCCGACGACGCCCGAGTTCAGCGCCCCGGCCACGGCGGTGCGGTGTCTGCTGGCCATTGCCCGGGGTGTGGAGCTGACGGAACAGCTCACCACCCTGGCCAAGACCGGCCTCTGCGCCCTCACCGAGGAAGAGGTCTGCGCCCTTGAGAACTACGCCTACACCTGGTCGCCCAACGCGGCGGCGTGGCGCGCGCCTTTCGAGAAGAACCCCCGAGGCTTCGGTGATGTGGAGCCTACCGACGAGGATAAAGAAAACCTTGCCCGGGCCGAAAAGGCCCGCGCCCTTCTCATCACCGCCGCCGACGGCCTGCGCGCGAAGCTCCGCTCTGCCAACGCCGAGCAGATGAGCCGCGCCCTCTACTTCTGCCTGAAGGAGCTGGGCGCGGAGGACGCTCAGGCCGCGCAGGTGGAGGCCATCCGGGCCGAGCGGGGCATCCCCGCCGCCGAGGAAGCCGCCCGGGAGTGGAATGTGGTCATGGGCCTGCTGGACGAGATGGCGAGCCTGCTGGGCGGCCAGAGCGTCACCATCCCCGAGTACGAAGAGCTGTTCGGGCTGCTGCTGCGCTCGTCCGACCTCGGCCACATTCCCCAGACGCTGGACGCCGTGGTGCTGGCCAGCGCAGGCAAGATGCGCCTTGACGCACCGGACTATGTTTTTGTGCTGGGCCTCTCCGAGGGCGAATTCCCCGCCGCGCCCGGCGAGACGGGCCTGCTGACCCACGCCGACCGCGACGCCCTGATGGCGCAGGAGATCGAGCTTCCGGACTGCTTCGAGAACCGGGTGGTGCGGGAACAGGTCTGCTTTTATAAGGCCCTCACCGCCCCGGCAAAGGGGCTCTGGCTCAGCTGGCCGAAGGGGCAGGGCCAGACCCTCTGCGCCGCCCTCGAGCCCATCGTGGACGTGCTGAGACCGGGTGCGCCGGAACTCGATCTGACCGACCTTGCCGCCACTGCCGCCGACGGCCTCGACGTGCTGGGCGGCGGCTGGCCCCTGACGGAGATCGAACGCGCCAGCCTCACCGAGGCCCTTCATGCCCCCGGCGGGGCAGAACCCGAGGGCCTCGCCCTCCTGCGCCGGATGGCGGGCCGCAGCCCCCGTCAGGTCAGCGACCTCGAGGCGCTGGAAACGCTGCTGGGCCGGCGGCTCCGCATCTCGCCCAGTCAGCTCGAAAAATACTATACCTGCCGGTACGGCTATTTCCTGCAGTACGTGCTGGGTCTGCGACCCCGGAAGCGGGCCGAGCTCTCCGCCGACCAGAGCGGCACCCTCATGCACTGGGTGCTCCAGATGGCCCTCGACCCCCACCCCGGCCCTGACAACCCCTGCGCTGGCTTACAGCCCTTCCTCGACCTCAACGACGAGGCCATGGCGGCGCTGGCCGGGCTTCTCGTAGATGAGTACGCAAAGCGCTACCTCCCCGAGGACACGGCCCGCTTCGCCTATCTGCTCTCCCGCCTCAAAAAGAGCATGACGGGCCTGCTTTGCTACCTGCGGGACGAGCAGCGCCAGTCCAGCTTCAAACCGGTGGCCTGTGAGCTGAAGATCGGCCCCGGCGAGGACGCCGTGCGGGGCCAGACCTACCGCCTCTCGGATGGCCGGACGGTGCAGCTCATCGGCACCGTGGACCGCGCCGACGAGTGGATCGAGGACGACGGCACCCGCTGGGTGCGGGTGGTGGACTATAAGACCGGCACGAAAAAGCTCGACCTGCGGGAAGTCTACTGCGGCCTCGACTGTCAGATGCTGCTCTACCTGTTCAGCCTGACTCGAGACGCCGACGGACGATTCACCGGGGCAGAACCTGCGGGTGTGCTGTACCTGCTGGCTGACCCGGCTCCCGAGACGACCACCCGGGGCAAGGCTGCCCGGAGCATGGAATACAAGCTGGACGGCCTCGTCCGGGACGAGCAGAAGGTCTTCGACGCCATGGACGCCGAGGAGACGGGGCGGTATCTGCCCTTCAGCTTCCGGGGCGGTGTACCCAGCCCCTACCAGAAAGAGAAACGCGCCGACAAGGCCAAGCTCTCCCGCATCCAGCTCCATCTGGACGACCTCGTGACCCGAATGGGCGAACAGCTCTACAGCGGCTGCATCGCCGCCGAGCCGCTGGTCACGGGCCGCAGCCCCTGCCGGTGGTGTGACTACGGCTTCATCTGCTGCCATGAGGACGGCATCGGAGAGCGGGCGCTGGACGCCCCTGCAAAGCCGTTTGAACCGGAAGAGAAAAAGGAGGAAGACCAGTGAGCGAGACAAAATGGACCCCGGCCCAGCGTGCCGCCATCGACGACCGGGGCGGTGCGCTGCTGGTGAGCGCCGCCGCCGGCAGCGGCAAGACCGCTGTCCTGACGGAGCGGGCTGTCCGGCTCATCACCGACCCGGAACATCCCGTGGACGCCGACCGGCTCCTCATCGTCACCTTCACCAACGCCGCCGCCGCAGAGCTCCGCGCCCGCATCGGGCAGGCGCTGCTCCGCCGCAGTCAGGCAGAGCCGGGCAACACGGCCCTCCGCCGCCAGCGGATGCTTTTGCAGAGAGCCCCCATCTGCACCATCGACGCCTTCTGCCTTGACCTGCTCCACAAGCACTTTCAGGCGCTGGACATCCCGCCGGACTTCACCCCTGCCGACCCCGGCAGCGTGGAGATGCTGCGGAACGCGGCCCTCTCCGAGACGCTGGAAGCGGCCTATCAGGATGCGGACTTCTGCGCCTTTGCCGACCTCTACGGCAAGGGCCGCACCGACAAGGCGGCGGGGGAGGCGGTTTTGCAGGTCTATGACTTCCTCCGCGCCCTGCCGGACTACGATAAAAAGCTGGACGAGATGCTGGCCCCGTGGCAGGACGAGAACGGCTTTGCCCGCACCTGCTGGCATGATATTCTGATGCAGGAGGCCGCCCGCTCTGCCCGGGCCGCGAAGGAGCTGCTCTGCGCCGCACGGAACGACTGCAGGGAGGACTTCGTGACCGCTCAGGCCGACGCCGAGGCCAGCAAAAAGACCCCTGCCGCCAGGGAAAAGGCCGTGGCGGCAGTGAACGAGAAGTTCGCCGAACCCCTCGAGCGGCTGGAAAACTCCGCCGCCCTGCTGGGCGAGGTGGAGCGTCTGGCCGGGGCGGGGGAATGGACGCCCCTCTACGACAGGCTGACGCCCTACGTCCTCGGCATGGAACAGGCCCCCGGCCTCAAAAATATGAAAAAGCGGCTCACCGGTGAGCACAAGGACGCCGTCAAGACCCGGGCCGACGAGGCCGCAAAGCTCTTTGAGAAAATCGAAGACCTCATCAGTTGCAGCCTCGACGAAGCCGAGCTTGACCGGAAAGCCGCCGAACCCTGCCTCCGCGCCCTCTTTGCCGCCGTGCGGGACTTTGACGCCCGCTTTGCGGCCCGGAAGCGGGAGAGAAGATTGCTGGAATTCAGCGATTTCGAGCATCTGGCCCTGCGGCTCCTGCGGGACGCCGACGGCCAGCCCACCGAGCTGTGTCAGGGCATCCGGCAGGGCTACGCCGCCGTCATGGTGGATGAGTATCAGGACACGAATGCCCTGCAGGACGCCCTTTACCGTTGTCTGGCCAGCCCGGCAGGGGATGACCTCTTCCTCGTGGGCGACTTAAAGCAGAGCATCTACCGCTTCCGTCAGGCGGACCCCAGCATCTTCCGGGAAAAGCTGGAGAGCTGGCCCCTCCTGCCCGGCGGCGAAGCCCGCCCCCGGCCCGAAGACGGCCAGCCCGGCGAGAACGCCATGCTGGCGCTGGACGCCAACTTCCGCTCTGCCCCGCAGGTGGTGGCGGGCATCAACTTTATCTTCGAACAGCTCATGACGCCCGCTCTGGGCGACACGGCCTACGGCGACGGCCAGCGCCTCGTCTGCGGCGCACCCGGCGAGTACGAGGGCAGCGTGGAGGCCCACTTCCTGCCCGACGATGCCGCCGAGACGGACGCAAAATATATCGCCGACCGCATCGAGGCGATGGTGGCTTCCGGCGAGCCGGTGCGGGACGGCGGCACCACCCGCCCGGTGCAGTACGAGGACTGCTGTGTCCTGCTGGCGGCGAGAGGCGACTTTCCGGCCTACGCCGAGGCCCTGACGGCCCGGGGCATCCCGGTCTACGCCGACGCCCGGGAGAACCTGCTGGACGCGCCCCACATCCGCCCTCTCATCGCCCTGCTGCGGGTCATCGACAACCCCGCGCAGGACATCTATCTCGCTGCCGCCATGCTGGGGCCGATGTTCGGCTTTACGGACGACGACCTCGTCCGCCTCCGGGCCGGGGCGCAGACACCCGATCAGCACACCCGCATCAGCCTCTACGGCGCAGTTTTACAGGCCGTCCAGAGCGGGGCGGAGGATGATTTCACCCGCCGGGTGCGGGCGTTCTACCGGCGTCTGACGGCCCTGCGCCGGATGGCCCGGAGCGTGCCGGTGGAGGAACTGCTGGAAGAAATTTTTGTCTCCACCGGCTACCTCGCCGCCCTCGGTGCCATGGAGAACGGCCAGCGCCGCCGGGAGGACGCGCGGCGTTTCGCCTCCTTCTGCGCCGGGGCGGGCGCGGGCGGCATCTCGGCCCTCGTCCGTGCCATCGACGCGGCCACGCTGGCAGGCTCCACCGGGCAGGAGACTGCCCCCGGCGGGGCGCGGCCCGGCTGCGTCACCATCATGACCATCCACCGCTCCAAGGGCTTGCAGTTCCCGGTGGTGTTCGTGGCCGACACGGCCCGGCAGTTCAACGCTGCCGACACCCGCCAGCCTGTCCTGCTCCACCGTGTCTGCGGCGCAGGCCTCCGTCTCCGTCCCGAGGGCGGCGAGGGGGCCTATAAGACGGCGGCCTACACCGCCCTCTCCACGGTCCATGCCGCCGAGATGCGGAGCGAGCAGATGCGGCTTTTGTATGTGGCCCTCACCCGGGCGCAGGATAAGCTGATCCTGACGGTCCCGCTGGGCATTGGCCGGACGTCCAACCCCTTCGCCAAAGCTGCCGCCTTCCTCGCCGCCGGGGCGGGGGAGACCCTGAACGCTCAGGCGGGCAGCTTCGCCGACTGGCTGCGGGCGGCACTCCTCGTCCACCCCAACGGCGGGCCTCTCCGCCGTCTGGCCGGGAACCTCGAGCTGCCCTTTGCGGACACCGGGAGCACCATCGCCCTCACAGTGCAGGCCGATGTCCTCCCGCCCGAAGAAGCCCCCGCCGAGGCGGAAGAGCCGCCCCGGCCCGAGGCCGACCCGGCCCTTGTGGAGACGCTGCGGCAGGGCTTCGGCTGGCGGTATCCGGCGGCAGCGCTGGCGGACATCCCGGCCAAGGTCAGCGTGACCAGCCTCGTCCACGCTGCTGAGCAGACCACCCTCGAGCGCCCGGGTTTCCTTTCGAAGGACGGCCTCACCGCCGCCGAGATGGGTACGGCTCTCCATGCCTTCCTCGAGCACGCAGACTTCGGGGCGCTGGCCGCTGTGCGGGACGCAGAGGACGACGTCGTTCTGGATGCCGTCCGCGCCGAGCGGGAGCGTCAGGCGGCGGCGCAGCTCACGCCCCCCGCCATTGCCGGGAAGCTGGATGTCTATAAGATACTCCGCTTTGTGCGCAGCGAGGCGTTCCGCCGCATCTGCGGGGCAGAGGATGTGCTGCGGGAGCTGGCTTTTATCACGTCGCTGCCCGCCGCTGAGGTCATGACCGCTCAGGGCCGCGCCCTGCCCGACGGTCCTGCCGCCGACGCCGGGGTGCTGGTGCAGGGCATCGCGGACATCGTCCTCATCTACCCCGACCACCTCGAGCTTCTGGACTACAAGACGGACCGCCGCAAGACCCCTGCCGACTTCGTCCGCGCCTACCGCGCTCAGCTGGAGCTCTATGCCAAGGCCATTGAGAAGCGCTTCGCCCCCCGGCGGGTGACATATAAAGGGATATATTCGCTGGAGCTGGGGGAGCTGATAGAGGTATAAATAAGAAAGCAGGGCGCAAAGCCTCTCCCTTTGGGAGAGGTGTCACCGAAGGTGACGGAGAGGGCAAGGACGCTGACAGAGAAGCACAGGCACAGCGATAGCATCGCTCTGACAAAGAGCCTGCCTATCGCCGTGTGTCGGCTCTGTCGTGCCGGGCTTGCCCTCTCAGGCGCTTCGCGCCAGCTCTCCCAGAGGGAGAGCCTTGAAGCCGCCCCTAAACATAAAATTTCAAATTCCCGCATAAAAATGCTTGACAGCCTCCCCGGGGTGTGGTAGAATATCCGAGTAAAGAAAGCAGCTACGGCCTGTGCCGCGCTCGCCTTGAGGGGTAAGGACCCCCGGGCTATACCCTGAACCGATTCGTCTTGAAGACCGAATCGCGCTTTTGAGTGAATTTCGCGCGGCTGTCCCGAAACTGGGGCGGCCGCGTTTTCTATGCCAAAAAACGCAACACTATGGACTATTGTTTGGAGGTGCATTCATTATCGCTACCGCTGGAAAGTCGAAGGAACTGGAGATCAACGGTCAGATCCGTGACCGTGAGGTTCGCCTGATCGGAGCCGACGGCGAGCAGAAGGGCGTGGTCAGCATTCAGGTGGCCATGCGCGCTGCTGAGGACGCCGGACTTGATCTGGTCAAGATCGCCCCGCAGGCTGTCCCGCCTGTGTGCAAGGTGCTGGATTACGGCAAGTACCGCTTTGAACAGCAGAAGAAGGAGAAGGAAGCCAAGAAGAACCAGAAGGTGGTCGAAGTCAAAGAGACCCGCCTCTCGCTCAACATTGACACCAACGACTTCAACACCAAGCTGAACCAGACGGCCAAGTTCCTGGCCGCTGGCCACAAGGTAAAGGCCTCGATCCGTTTCCGCGGCCGTGAGATGGCGCACAGCGCACTCGGTGCTGACGTGCTGAAGCGCTTTGCCGAGGCCCTGCCTCAGGCAAGCATGGATAAGCCGCCGGTCCTCGAGGGCCGCACGATGTCCATTCTGCTGATCCCGAAACCCAATAAGGACTAATTTTAGGAGGAAACTAAAATGGCTAAGATGAAACTGAAGACGCACTCCGGCGCTAAGAAGCGCTTTAAGCTGACCAAGAACGGCAAGATCAAGCGCGGCCACGCATTCCGCAGCCACATCCTGACCAAGAAGACCACCAAGCTGACCCGTGGCTACCGTCAGCCCAACTACGTTGATAAGACCAACGCAGCTACCATCAAGAGCATGCTGCCCTACGCCTAAGAGCGAGCCGCAGGCAAACACATTCTATTGAGACAACTAAAGGAGATATAAAAAATGGCACGTATCAAGGGCGCAACCATGACTCACAAACGTCGTAAGAAGATGCTGAAGCTGGCCAAGGGCTTCTACGGCTGCAAGAGCAAGCACTTTAAGATGGCCAAGCAGCAGGTCATGAAGAGCGGCAACTACGCTCTGGCTGGCCGCCGCATGAAGAAGCGCCAGTTCCGCAACCTGTGGATCTGCCGCATCAACAACGCTGTCCGTCCTCTGGGCATGAACTACTCCAGCTTCATGGCTGGCCTGAAGAAGGCTGGCATCGAGCTGAACCGCAAGATGCTCAGCGAGATGGCCATCAACGATCCCAAGAGCTTCGCAGCTCTGGTCGAGACCGTGAAGAACGCCTAATAGACCTTAAAAAAGACGCCCGCGCGTATCAATACGCGGGCGTCCTTTTTGTATGTTTTGGTAGTTGGAGGAAAGACGGATGGAGAAGATCACCAGCCGGGAAAACGCAAAAGTCAAATACGCCTGCCGTCTGGCGTCCAGCGGGGCGTTCCGTCGGGCCGAGGGCCGCTTTCTGGCCGAGGGGCGGAAGCTCTGCCCCGAGCTTTGCCGGGGCGCAGAGCTGGAGACCCTCTTCTGCACCGAGTCGGCGCTGGAAAAATGCCCGGAGCTTTCGGAATTGCCGGGCGAACACTACCTTGTGGAAGACCATGTGGCCGATAAGCTGGCCGACGTGGGGACCCATCAGGGCGTGTTCGGCGTCTTCCGCACCCCGGTGCATACCTTAGAAGAGGTAAAGACCGGCGGGCGCTACCTCGCCCTCGAGCGGGTGCAGGACCCCGGCAACGTGGGAACGCTGCTCCGCTCTGCGGCGGCCTTCGGCTTTGACGGCGTGCTGCTCAGCGACGGCTGCGCCAGCGTCTTTGCGCCCAAGACCCTTCGGGCCTCCATGGGCGCAGCGGTGCGCATCCCCGTCATCGAGGCGGGGAAGATGCCCGAGGCCATCGCCCTGCTGCGGGAGAAGGGCATCACCTGCCTTGCCGCCGCCCTCTACCAGTCCCAGCCCCTGAGTGCGGCGGCGTCCAGCTACCCGGACGGCGTCTGCGTCGTCATCGGCAGCGAGGGTCAGGGCCTCACCGATGAGACCATCGCTGCCTGCACCGGCACCGTCCGCATCCCCATGACCGACCGGGTCGAGAGCCTGAACGCCGGCATCGCGGGCAGCATCCTGCTCTGGCATTTCCGGGAGGAGAGCCTGTGACGCGGGCCGGGGAGGGGCAGCTGAGCCTTTTCCCGCCCGAACCGGCCCCCGACCCGCTCCTGTGCTGGCTCTGGCTGGCGGGGACGCTGGGCGCGGGCAGTCAGCGGGCCGGAGCCGTGCTGGACGTCTTCGGTGGGGCGCAGGAGGCATGGGAGGCTCGGGACACCGACGCCTTTGCTGCCGCTGCCGGACCTGCCGCCGTCCAGCGCGCCTGCCTGCCGGATAACACCCCCGAGCACTACCGGGCCTTTGCGCGGCGGTGCGCGGCCCGGCGCATCCGCATCCTGCCCTATGACGACCCGGACTATCCGCTGGCCTTCTCCCGCATCTCCGATATGCCGCTGGTGCTCTACTGCACCGGCGACCCCCGCTGGCTCAATGAGCCTGCCGCTGTGGGAATGGTGGGGACCCGGAAGCCCACCGAATACGGTCTGCGGGCCGCAGAGGATATTGGGCGGGGCCTCGCCCGGGCGGGGGCCGTCATCGTGAGCGGTCTGGCCGACGGACTGGACAGCGCCGGACACCGGGCGGCAGTAGGGGAGAACTGCCCCACCATCGCGGTGATGGGCGTCCCCATCGACCGGACCTACCCCGCCGCCAACCGGGAACTCCGCCGGGCCATCGAGAGGCGGGGCTGCGTCATCAGCGAGTACCCGCCCGAAAGTGAGCCGGTGGGTGCCGTGGGATTTTTGCAGCGCAACCGCCTCATCGCGGCCCTCTCCGGGGCGCTGGTGGTGGTGGAGGCCAAGGAAAAGAGCGGCACCATGTCCACCGTGGGCCACGCAGAGCGGTACGGGAAACCGGTGTTCGCCGTGCCGGGCAGCATTTTTTCGCCCGCCTCGGCGGGGACGAATGCCCTTCTGCGGGACGGACGCGCAAAAGCGGTCTGTACAGCGGCGGATTTATTTGGTACACTGGGGCTGCAGGCCGCAAGACCGGCCCCGGCACCCCGGGAGACGCCCCGGCCCCTGAGTGAAAATGAGCGGCTGGTGCTCTCCTGTCTCGGCGCAAAGGCGCAGGGCGTGGAGGAGCTGGGCGTCAAGAGCGGTCTGCCCACGGCGGCGCTGCTGGGCGTCCTGATGAAGCTCGAGCTTGCGGGCCGGGTGAGCTGCCTGCCGGGCAAACGGTATATTCTGCGCGGAGGAAGCGCAAGTTAAGAAGAATAAACCTCTCAGTCGCTGACGCGACAGCTCCCCTATCCAGGGGAGCCTTTGGCAGTCCGGCACACGGGTGTTTCCAAGGAAAATGGCGGGCTTCGCCTTTTCCCTGAGCACAGCGGCTGATGAGGATTTATATATAGGAGAAGAACGTAATGGCAAAACTCGTCATCGTGGAGTCGCCTGCCAAGGCGAAGACCATCGGCAAATATCTGGGCAAAGACTACGAAGTTACGGCCAGCATGGGCCACATCCGCGATCTGCCCGCCTCCCAGCTGGGCATCGACATCGAGCATGACTATGCGCCGCAATACATCAGCATCAAAGGCAAGGAAAAGCTCATCAAAGAGCTGAAGAGCAAGGCCAAGCACTCCGACGGTGTGCTGCTGGCGACCGACCCGGACCGTGAAGGCGAAGCCATCAGCTGGCATCTGGCCAACATCCTGGGTCTCGACCCCCACGAGCCCAACCGCGTGACCTTCGACGAGATCACCAAGAAGGGCGTGAAGGAGGGCATGGCCCACCCCCGCGCCATCAACGAAGACCTCTTCAACGCCCAGCAGGCCCGCCGTGTGCTGGACCGTCTGGTGGGCTATAAGCTGAGCCCCTTCCTGTGGCGGAAAGTCCGGCGCGGTCTGTCGGCGGGCCGCGTCCAGAGCGTGGCCGTCCGCATCATCGACGACCGCGAGAAGGAGATCGAAGCCTTCAAGCCCGAGGAATACTGGAACGTGGACGCCACCCTGGGCGTGGGCCGGAAGAGCTTCACGGCCCGTCTGGCCTCCGACGACAAGGGAAAAAAGCTCCTGCCGCACTCTGAGGCCGAGGCCCGCGCCATCGAAAAGGGCCTCGAGGGGGCCGAGTACACCGTGGGCGAACTGAAAAAGGGCAAGCGCGCGAAGCAGCCCACCCCGGCCTTCATCACCAGTACCCTGCAGCAGGAGGCATCCCGCCGTCTGGGCTTCACGGCCACCCGCACCATGCGGGCTGCCCAGACGCTGTACGAAGGTGTGGACATCGCCGGCCACGGTACCATGGGCCTCATCACCTATATGCGTACCGACAGCCTCCGCATCTCCGACGAGGCTGTGGCAGCTGCCAGAGAGTACATCGCCGGGGCCTACGGCGAGAGCTATATCTGCCCCTACAAGCGGACGTGGAAGACCAAGAGCGCCACGGCAGCGCAGGACGCCCATGAGGCCATCCGCCCCTCTGTGCCGGGCCTGACCCCTGACGAGGTGGACAAGAGCATCAGCGGCGATACCGCCAAGCTCTACCGGATGATCTGGAGCCGCTTCATGGCCAGCCAGATGGCGGACTGCCAGCAGGACACCGTGTCCGTCACCGTCTATGCCGGCGGCTACCGTTTCAAGGCCAGCGGCTACACGGTCACCTTCGACGGTTTCACCGCCCTGTACGAAGAGGCCACCGACGAGAAGGAAAAGAAGGAGACCAGCCTTCCTCCCCTCGAGGAGGGTCAGGTGCTCAAGCTGCGGGAGCTGAAGAGCGAGCAGAAGTTCACCCAGCCCCCCGCCCGCTACACCGAAGCCACCCTCATCAAGGCGCTGGAAGAGAACGGCATCGGCCGCCCCTCCACCTACGCCCCCATCATCACCACCATCATCGACCGCGGCTATGTGGAGCGGGAGCAGAAGAAGCTCAAGCCCACCCTGCTGGGCCGGGCCGTGGACGGCCTGATGCTGGAGCAGTTCCCCCACATCGTGGACGTGGATTTCTCGGCAGAGATGGAAAAGAACCTCGATAAGGTCGAGAGCGGCAAGACGGACTGGCACAAGACCGTGGACGACTTCTACAAGGGCTTCGCCGCCAGCCTCGAGCAGGCCGAGAAGAACATGGAAGGCAAGAAGGTCAAGGTGCCGGACGAGCCGTCCAGCGAGGTCTGCGACCTCTGCGGCCGTCCCATGGTCATCAAGGTGGGCAAGTACGGCAAGTTCCTGGCCTGCAGCGGCTTCCCCGAGTGCCGCGGCACCAAGCGCCTCGTGAAGGATACCGGCGGCATCTGCCCCAAGTGCGGCAAGGGCCGTATGCTGGAGCGCAAGAGCGCCAAGGGCCGCATCTACTACGGCTGTGAGCGCTACCCCGACTGCGACTTCATGACCTGGGATATGCCGGTGGCCGTCAAGTGCGAGAAGTGCGGCTCCACCCTGTTCCGCAAGGGCTCCAAGCTCTACTGCGCAAAAGAGGGCTGTGACTTCGAGATGCCGGTGCCGAAGAAGAGCGATTAAAAGAGAAGCGGGCTTGCCCTCTTGGATAGAGCACTTTCCCGTTAGGACCTCTCAGGCGCTTCGCGCCAGCTCCCCTTAAAAGGGGAGCCATTGGCAGGCCGGGTCACTTCCTACTGGACGCCCGAGGCCCAATGTGGCGCAAAAGGGCGGGCCTTGCTACAGAGGCCAGCAGCTTCTGGACAACGCACCTTGTCAAGCTGCCGTGAATCGAGGCAGCAGGGCACTACTGTTTTCGAAATATCGAGCTTTGCTCATCCAGTGCAGGCTTTACCGACACGCCAGTGGCTCCCCCTTTGGGGGAGCTGGCGAGCGAAGCGAGACTGAGAGGGCAAGGACGCTAAAGGAAAAGATGAACGAATGAATCAATATAAAGTTACTGTTTTAGGTGCCGGTCTGGCGGGCTGCGAAGCCGCCCTCTGGCTGGCGGGCAAAGGCGTGCAGGTGGAGCTCTATGAGCAGAAGCCCACTCACTTCTCCCCGGCCCACAAGAGCGAGGGCTTCGCGGAGCTCATCTGCTCCAACAGCCTGAAAGCCGAACGTCTGGACTCCGCCTCCGGACTGCTGAAAGAGGAGATGCGCCGGATGGGCAGTCAGCTCCTGAACGCTGCCGAGGTGGCCCGCGTGGCCGCAGGCGGTGCGCTGGCCGTGGACCGCGACACCTTCAGCGCCGAAGTCACCCGGATGGTGGAGGCTGAGCCGAACATTACCGTTCACCGGGAGCGGGTGGAGCACATCGACGAGAGCACCCCCATCCTCGTGGCCACCGGCCCCCTGACGGACGGTGCGCTGGCGGAAGAGATCGGCCGCCTGACCGGCGACGAGCGCCTCCACTTCTACGACGCCGTGGCCCCCATCGTGACGGCGGAGAGCCTCGACTATGAGAAGGTGTTTGCCGCCTCCCGTTACGACCGGGGCGAGGCCGACTACCTCAACTGCCCCTTCAACAAGGCCGAGTACGAGGCGTTCCACGCCGCGCTGGCCTCGGCGGAGCGAGCCCCGCTCCATGAGTTCGACGCGGGCGCAGAGCAGGGCGCACAGCCCGACCCCGATGCCCACGGCAAGAAGGCCGACACCGTCACGGTCTACGAGGGCTGTATGCCCATCGAGATCATGGCCGCCCGGGGTGCCGACACCATGCGGTTCGGCCCTCTGCGCCCGGTGGGCCTCATCGACCCCCGCACCGGCCACCGCCCCTGGGCCAACGTCCAGCTCCGGGCCGAAAATAAGGAGCGGACCCTGTATAACATCGTGGGTTTCCAGACAAACCTGAAATGGGGCGAGCAGAAGCGGGTGTTCAGCATGATCCCCGGCCTCGGGAACGCCGAGTTCGTTCGGTACGGCGTCATGCACCGCAACACCTTCCTCGACGCACCCCGGGTGCTGAGCGCAGGGCTCTGCCTCAAAGAGCACCCCAACGTCTTCTTTGCAGGCCAGATCACCGGCTTCGAGGGCTATATGGAGAGCGCGGCCTGCGGCCTGCTGGCGGCGCGGAACATTTACGCCCGTCTCGAGGGCAAAGAGCTGCCCGCACCGCCCATCGACACCATGTGCGGTGCGCTCATCCAGTATCTCACCACCGAGAACAGGCACTTCCAGCCCATGGGCGCGAACATGGGCATCCTGCCCCCGCTGCCGGAGGACCAGCGTCCCCGCGACAAGCGCCTGCGTTACATGGCCGTGGCCGAACGGGCTGTGGCCAGCTTCCAGCAGTGGCTGGAGGAAACTTCTCTGTAAGATGGATAACCTCTCCGTCACGCCTGCGGCGTGCCACCTCCCCTAACGAGGGGAGGCTTTGGCATTTCGTAAAGCCTAATCTCTTCGCCAGAGGCTCCCCTCGGTAGGGGAGCTGTCGAGCGGAGCGAGACTGAGAGGTTATCCCCCAAGAAGGGAGAAAAACCTATGAAGATCATCGTAGATATGATGGGCGGCGACAACGCCCCCCTGGCCGTGCTGGAAGGCGCGGCTGCTGCCGTGAAGGAATACGGCGTCCAGCTCATCGGCGTGGGCGACGAGGCCCTTGTCCGCAAGACCGCCGCCGACAACAACATCTCTCTGGACGGCATCGAGCTGGTGAACTGCACTGAGGTCATCGAGATGTGCGACGAGCCGGCCAGGGCCATCCGCACGAAGAAGGATTCCTCCATCGTCGTGGGCCTGAATATGCTCAAAGAGGGCAAAGGCGACGCCTTCGTTTCTGCCGGCAGCACCGGCGCGCTCCATGTGGGCGCAAGCCTCATCGTCCGCACCCTGCGGGGCATCAAGCGCCCGGCGCTGGCCACCATGGTGCCGGCAAAGAACAAGGCGTATCTGCTGCTGGACTGCGGCGCGAATGTCGAGTGCCGCCCTGAGATGCTGGCCGCTTTCGCTGTCATGGGCAGCTGCTACGTGAACAAGGTGGAGGGCCGCACCTCCCCCAGCGTGGCGCTGGCCAACAACGGCGCCGAGGAGAGCAAGGGTACCCCCATGCTGAAAGAAGCCCATCAGCTGCTCAAGACCATCCCGGGCATCCGCTTCGTGGGCAACATCGAGCCCCGTGATGTGCCGAACGGCGACGTGGACGTGGTGGTCTGCGACGGCTTCACCGGCAACGTCATCCTCAAGCTCACCGAGGGCGTCGCCAAGATGCTGCTGGGGATGCTCAAGGGAATGTTCCTTAAGAACCTGGGCGGCAAGCTGGCCTATCTGCTGCTGAAGGACAGCGTGTCTGACCTCAAGCACCAGATGGACAGCGAGGAGTACGGCGGCGCACCCTTCCTGGGCGCAAAGCAGCCGGTCATCAAGGCGCACGGCTCCTCCAAGGCCAAGGGCATAAAGAACGCCATCCGTCAGGCTAAGATCTGCGTGGAGAACGATCTGTGCGGTACCATGCAGAGCGCACTGGATGAACTGAACACCACCAAGGAATAACATCGCAAAAGGGAGTAAAAAAACATGAGCCATCAGTTGGAAACAATTATTGGTTACAAGTTCAAGCACCCGGAGCTGCTGGAAACGGCGCTCACCCACACCAGCTACGCCAACGAGACCCGCCCGCCCGTCAAACACAACGAGCGGCTTGAGTTTCTGGGCGACAGCGTGCTGCAGATCGTCTCGGCGGACTACCTGTTCCACGCCTACGCCGACCGCCCCGAGGGCGATCTGACCCGCATCCGCTCCAGCCTCGTCAGCGAGGGCGCACTGTTCCAGTTCGCTCAGGAGATCAATCTCGGCGATTACCTGCGTCTGGGCCGGGGCGAAGAGCACTGCGGCGGCCGCACCCGCCCCAGCGTCGTGTCGGACGCCTTTGAAGCCCTCATCGCCGCCCTCTACCTCGACGGCGGCATGGAGGTGGCAAAGAACTTCATCCTGCCCTTCATCACCGAGGGCAAGCATGCCGAGGCCGACTACAAGACCCGCCTGCAGGAGATCGTCCAGCAGAATCCCGAAGAGAAGCTGAGCTATGTGGTGGAGCAGGAGACCGGCCCCGACCACAACAAGCACTTTGTGGTGGCCGTCCGGTTCAACTCGGACTGCGTGGCCCGGGGCGAGGGCCGCAGCAAGAAAATGGCGGAGCAGCACGCCGCCCGCGAGGCCCTGAAGCTGCTGGGCGTCATCAAGGAAAAGTAACATGGTGTTCAAGGAACTGGAAATTCAAGGTTTCAAGAGTTTCCCCGATAAGGTCAGGATACGCTTCGACGAGGGCGTCACCGGCGTCGTCGGCCCCAACGGCTCGGGCAAATCGAACCTCTCAGACGCGGTGCGGTGGGTGCTGGGCGAGACCAGCTCCCGCCAGCTTCGCGCTGCCGGAAAGATGGAGGACGTCATCTTCGGCGGCACCCGCCGCCGGGGAGCCATGGGCTTTGCCATGGTGCGCCTGACGCTGGACAACAGCGCCCACACGCTGGACATCGACGCCGACGAAGCCGTCATCGGCCGCAAATACTACCGCTCCGGCGAGAGCGAGTACACCATCAACGGCCAGCTCTGCCGCCTCAAGGACATCTACGAGCTGCTGCTGGACACCGGCATCGGCCGGGACGGCTACTCCGTCATCGGACAGGGCCGCATCGCGGAGATCGTCGCCGCAAAAAGCAGCGAGCGCCGCGAAATTTTCGAGGAAGCCTGCGGCATCGCCAAGTACCGCTACCGCAAAAACGAGGCGGAGCGGCGTCTGGCCGCTGCGGCAGAGAACCTCGAGCGTCTGCGGGACATCCTCGACGAGCTGGAAGCCCGGGTCGGCCCGCTGGAAAAAGAGAGCGAGAAGGCCCAGCGCTTTCTCGAGCTCAGCGCCCGGCGGAAGACGCTGGAAGTCACCCTCTGGACCGACGGCGTCCACCGCGCCCGGGAGGCCGTCCGCCGTCAGGTGCGGGACTATGAGACCGCTCAGGCCGAGTATGAGCGGTTTGACCGGGAGGCCAGAGCCGCCGAGGCCGAGGCTGAGAAGATCCGTATGCAGGCACAGCAGCTGACCATTGCCGTCGAGCGCCTGAATGGGGATATTCGCAGCATCACAGAAGAGCTTTCCGGCAGCGACAGCCGCATCGCCGTGCTGGAAAACGACATCGCCCGCAACGAGGAGAGCGCCGCCGCACTGCGGGAGGACATCGCCGCAGGCGAGCAGGACAGCACCGAGGCTGCCGCCGCGCTGGAACGCCACCGCGCCGTGGCCCGGTCCATGGCAGCGGCAGGGGAGAAGCTGGCCGCAGAGCTGGCCGAGCTGGACGCAGAACTCCTGCGTCTGACCAGCGAGAACAACGCCAGCGGCGCCCGCCGGGACATCCTGCGGGCCGAGGCGGCCGACCTGACGGCGAAGCGCACCGAGGCACAGGTGGCGAAAGCCGCCGCCGAAGCCGCCGCTCAGGCCGCGCAGGAGCAGCTGCCCACCCTCGCCGAGAACACTGAGGCCCTCGAGGCCCAGCGGGACGAGGCAAAGCAGGATCTGGCCGATACCATCGAGTACCGGAAGATGCTGGCCGAGAACGAAAAGCAGCTGGCAAACGTGAAGGCCGGCGTGGAGCTCAAGCTGAAAGGCCGCCGCACCGCCCTCAATGAGGCCGATGCCGCCGAGCAGAAGCTTGGCCGTGAACTGGACGCCGCCCGTCAGCGCCTCGGTGTGCTGAAAGAGCTGGAAAAGAACATGGACGGCTACCAGAACTCGGTCAAGACGATCATGCGGGCCGCGTCGGCCCGCCGCCTGCGGGGCATCATCGGGCCGGTGTCGTCGATTTTGAGCGTCGAGCCGGGGCGGGAAGTCGCCATCGAAACGGCATTGGGCGGCGCGCTGCAGAACATCGTGGCGGAGAACGAAGCCGCCGCCAAGGCCGGCATCGCCCTGCTCCGCAGCGAGAACGCGGGCCGCGCCACCTTTCTGCCGCTGGACACCGTCCAGCCCGGCTTTTTCCGGGGGAGTCTCTCCGGTTCGGCCCGGCTGGCGTCCAGCCTCGTCAAGGCCGACCCCCGCTATGCGAACATCGTGTCGAATCTGCTGGGCCGCATCGTGGTGGTGGATGACATCAACGAAGCCTCCCGTGTGGCCCGGGAGCTGGGCTACCACAACAAGGTGGTCACGCTGGACGGTCAGGTCATCAACGCGGGCGGCAGCTTCACCGGCGGCAGCGTCCAGCGGTCGGCGGGCCTGTTCACCCGCAAGCAGGAGATGGAAGAGCTGCGCGTTAGGGCCGCCAAACTCCAGAAGGACTGCCTCGCAGCGCAGGACCGCACCGACGAGCTGAAAACGCAGGTGGATGCGCTGGCCGCAGAGCTGACCGCCACCGAGAGCGAGATCATTACGGCGGCCAATGACCGCATCCGCGCCGAGGCCGAACAGAAACGCCTCGAGGCGGCTGTGGAGCAGTCGGAAGCGGCGCTCGCCGGGCGTCAGGATGAGATGGAGCGGCGGAAAGCCCAGCTGGACGCCGCCCGCGCCCGTGCCGAAGACGCCGCAAAGCAGGAAGAAGCCCTTGCCGCCGACATCGAGACGCGGACGGCCGAGCTGGAACGCATCGCCGAGGGCGACGACGCCTTCCTTGCACAGCAGCGGAGCCTCGCCGAGCGCCTGAGCGCCAAGCGGATGGAGCAGCTGGCCCGTCAGAAGGACGCCGAGCTGGCCCGCAGCCAGATCGAAGCGCTGGAAAAACAGGCCAGAGATGCCGAAAGCCGCCGCGCCGCGCTGGAAGAGAGCCTCACGGCCCTCGCCGCCCGCAGCGGGGCCTGTCAGGAAGAGATAGAGGCCATCCGCCGGGCCAAGACCGACAGCACCGCGCTCATCGCGGCAAAAGAGGCCGAGATACGCGAGGACACCGAGAAGCGCCTGCTCTGCCAGAAGGACGAGACGGAGGCTCTTGCAAAAGGCCGCGCCGCCGCCGATGAGCGGGAAGAGATGGGCCGCGAGATGGCCCGTCTGGCAGAGCGGAAAGCCGCCGCCGAGGGCGAATACGACCAGATGGCCGCGAAGCTCTGGGACGAGTATCAGCTGACCCTCTCTCAGGCCGAAGAGCTCTGCGTGGAGTTCGAGAACGTGAACGTCCTCCGGGCGCAGGTGGCCGACCTGCGGGGAAAGATACGCGCTCTGGGCAACGTCAACGTCAGCGCCATCGAGGAGTATCAGGAGGTCAAGGCCCGCTACGACACCCTCCGCGCTCAGGTGGAGGACGTCGAGGGCAGCAGGAACGAGCTGACCAGAATGATCACCAGCCTGTCGGGCCAGATGAAAGACATCTTCACCGACAGCTTCCGGGCCATCAACGAGAACTTTGGCCGCGTCTTCACCGAACTGTTCGGCGGCGGTGAGGCCAGCCTTGTGCTGGAAGATGAGAGCGACGTGCTCTCCTGCGGCATCGGCATCCGGGTGGCTCCGCCGGGCAAGGTCATCAAGAATCTGGAAGCCCTGTCCGGTGGCGAGCAGGCGCTGGTGGCCATCAGCATCTATTTCGCCATCCTCGCCGTCAACCCCGCGCCCTTCTGCATCCTCGACGAGATCGAGGCCGCGCTGGATGACGCCAATGTCGTCCGCTTTGCGCAGTATCTGCGCCGGGTGAGCGACAAGACCCAGTTCATCGTCATCACCCACCGCCGCGGCACCATGGAGGCCGCCAACGTCCTCTACGGCGTCACCATGCAGGAGGACGGCGTCTCCAAACTGCTCAAACTCGATTTGGAACAGGTTGACGCGGAACTGGTTTCGTAGGTATAATAAGATGGAACTGAACCTCTCCGTCAATGCTTCACGGACAGGCTTCCCTTCGTCCAACCTCTCAGTCTGCTTCGCAGACAGCTCCCCTGGTAGGGGAGCCTCTGGCGAAGAGGAAAAGCTTTCCGAAATGCCAAAGCCCCCCTCGATAGGGCAACGACGACGACCACCGCCGGTGGCGGAAACAGGGAGGAGTTGTTGGGGCCGCGGTCAGCAATACGCAAGCAAAGCGAAGCGGATGCTGGGTACCGCAACCCGGACAATGGCACGGCGTCAGCCGTGACGGAGAGGTTATCCCCCAACAAAACATATTAAGGAGAGAACCCATGGGACTCTTTGGATTTGGCAAAAAAGAAAAGGACAAAATGAAAGACGGCCTCGAAAAGACCCGCACGGGCTTTTGGGGCAACATCCTGAACACCCTCACCGGCAGCAAGATCGACGACGACCTCTACGATGAGCTGGAAGAACAGCTCATCCTCGCCGACGTGGGCGGCGACGTCGCCATGAAGCTGGTGGACGCCCTCCGCGACCGCGTGCAGGAAAAGGGCCTCAAGACCGGCGAACAGGCGGCTGACGCTCTGCGCGACATCATCGCCGACGAGATGCGCCCGGAGACCGAAATGGCGCTGGACGGCCATCCCGCCGTCATCCTCGTCATCGGCGTCAACGGCGTGGGCAAGACCACCAGCATCGCAAAGCTGGCCGACTACTACACCCGTCAGGGCAAAAAGGTCATGCTGGCCGCAGGCGACACCTTCCGCGCCGCCGCCAGCGAGCAGCTGGAGATCTGGGCGGGCCGCGCCGGTGTGCCGATCGTCAAGGCCGGCGAGGGCGCAGACCCCGCCGCCGTCATCTTCGACACCGTGAAGTCTGCCACCGCCCGGGGCTATGACATGGTCATCGCCGATACCGCAGGCCGTCTCCACAACAAGTCGAACCTGATGAGCGAGCTGTCCAAGATCAGCCGCAGCGTCAGGAAGGCCGCTCCCGAAGCCAGCCTCGAGACCCTGCTGGTGCTGGATGCCATCACGGGCCAGAACGCCATCAGCCAGGCGAAGGAATTCTGCAAGGCTGCGGACGCCACCGGCATCATCCTGACCAAGCTCGACGGCACGGCCAAGGGCGGCTGCGTGGTGGCTGTCAAGCAGCGCCTCGGTCTGCCGGTGCGGTTCATCGGCGTGGGCGAGGGCATCGACGACCTCATCCCCTTCACCCCGGAAGGCTTTGTGGAAGAGCTCATCCCCCGCACGGGATGGAAGCATTAACCTCTCAGGCGCTTCGCGCCAGCTCCCCTAATAGGGGCAACGGCGACGACCGCCGCCAGCGGCGGAAACAGGGAGGAGCTGTTGGGGCCGCGGCCAGCAGGATGCAAGCGACAGTGAAGCAGACGCTGGGAGCCGCAACCCGGGTGCGAAGCACCATTGGCAGGTCGGGCAGCTCTGAGCGGACTGCTGGAAGCCTGCTATGGCGCAAAATGTAGTGCTCCGCTGCCAAGGGCAGGGAGCGGCAGACATAGAAAGGGAGTAACCCCAATGAGAATTTGTGCAGCCACCGGCAACGCCGGAAAGCTCCGCGAGCTGCGGCGCATCCTCGAGGCTCAGGGCCACGAGGTGGTCAGCCAGAAGGAGCTTGGCATCACCATCGAGCCGGACGAGACCGGCACCACCTTTGAGGCCAATGCCCTCATCAAGGCCGAGACCATCTGCAAGGCCAGCGGCCTGCCCACCATCGCCGACGATTCCGGCCTCTGCGTGGACGCGCTGGACGGCGCCCCCGGCGTCTACAGCGCCCGCTACTGCGGCCACCACGGCGACGACGAGGCCAACAACGACAAGCTCCTCGAGAAGATGAAGGACGTCCCGGCGGGGCAGCGCGGCGCGAAGTTCGTGGCGGCGGTCTGCTTCATCCTGCCCACCGGCCAGCACCTCACCTGCCGGGGCGAATGCCCGGGCCGCGTCGCCTTTGAGCGGCTGGCCGGGGACTACGGCTTCGGCTACGACCCGCTCTTCATCCCCGACGAGTGCGGTGTGGGCAGGACGGACAAGCGCCCCAACTCGGAGGGCCGCAGCTATGCCCAGCTGACTCCCGACGAGAAGGACGCCATCAGTCACCGCGGAAATGCGCTGGCGGAGATGGAGAAGGAGCTGCCGAAATTTTTGAAGAAGGCGGAGTAAGGTTCTCTTTTGCCGCCAAAAGAGAACCAGAAAACCACCAGCGATTTCGACGCGCTGGACCCACGAGAAAGGGGCTGCTCGCCCCTTTCAGACCCCGAAGGAGAAGTCGAAGCCCAAAAATGCTAGCCGCTTCGCTAAACGCATTTTTGGGGCTTCTCCGGTTTACGGCTCCGCCGAGGGTGTTACGTTTCTGCTGGACGTTATGTCCAGCAAGGGCGTAAAGTCTGCTGCGAAGCAGCAAATTGGAGAAACGAGAAAAAAGCGTTAAGCGCAGCGACTAGCTTTTTTCCGTTTCGACCTCATCTTTGGAATCGTTAAGGGCGAGCAGCCCTTAACTCGTTGCGGGGAGAGTGGAGTCCAGA
>ERZ1673746.102-NODE-102-length-119245-cov-19.864687_pt1 | contig 119245 bp, 104 predicted proteins | sample MGYA00580205_ERZ1673746 | MGnify/ENA primary metagenome ERZ1673746 (study PRJEB41218, sample SAMN15661771) | gut metagenome | host: Homo sapiens | place: Canada: London | collected 2015-08-20/2019-03-30 | study: EMG produced TPA metagenomics assembly of...
GGAGGAAAAGCGAAATGCCAAACTGTAAAACCATTGCTATCTGCAATCAGAAAGGAGGCGTGGGCATCCTCCACGAGCTGAACCCGGAGGAGATGGAAGAAGCCTTCCGGCAGCACCTCACCCAGCGCAGCAAAGAGAAAACGGCGTAACCACAAGGGTTACACCGTTTCAGAGAACTTATTAACCCGAGATACAAGAGCCGCCCCGGGACACCTTCCTTACGGAGGGTGCCTCGGGGCGGTCTTTTTCTGTGTTTATCGCTTAGTTATCATTATGGACAAAACATGCTGCGGTGCGGTACAAGTGGAGAACGGTTTTCCTTTCTGGGCCGCTGCGGCAGAAAAAACACGCCCTTGCCAATCGATGGTACTGTATTGCTTTATTATCTGTTGTGTTTTTTCTTTCGGCTTACAACCGTTGTGCCGATAACAGCGCCGCCGCTGATGAACAGAAGTGCGTTCCACAAAACGAGATTGCTGCTGTCACCGGTTTTTGGCGAGGTAGTATTTCCCAAATTGTCGGGCTGGTCGCTCGGCTTCGCCGCAGAACCCGTTGCGGGAATTTCAACAGCGGCCTTCTTATAGCCACAGACGGTGCATTCCTCGTGTTTGGAGCCTCTCGTGGTTGCGGTGGCTTCCTTATCGATCACCCACTTGAAGCTATGCGCCGCCGTGTCCTTCCTGTCACCGCAGGGGCATTCATGCCAATGGTTATCTGCGTCTGACTTCCAATCTGCTCCATAGCTATGGGTATGCGGAATACTCTTGTATGTTACAATAACGGTCTTGTCGGCGTCCATGATAACTTCCAGCGTATTGGAGAGAACCTCTGCTTTAACACCATTCACCGTAACAGTGTCAATTTCATAGCCGCTATCGGGAGTAAAAACAATTGTTTCATGCGATCCGGCCGCCAGCCCTGCTTTGCTTGCAGAAATCGTTCCATTCCCACCATTCACCTGTGTTGTCAGGCTATAGGTCGTCTCGATCTTCTGCGTTTTCGTCACATTAGAGGGAATGATATAGTCGAGCTGTCCAACAGTGATTCTCAGCTTTGCAGAGGCAAGCAGGAAGTCTCCTGCCTTGAACTCGGAGTGGGGCAGACTATATGTCACCTGGATGCTTTCCCCATTGAAACTGCCGGGATTTCCTGTAAGGCGGACATCCTGATCAATAGTAAGAACATATTCAGCCTCACCGCCCGATTGTTCAATAATGCTTTCCATGCTTTCAGACATATCATACGTTACAGTATATGTCACGGGATAGTCTGCACCGGTTTTATTTCTCTCGATGGTTTCAGGTCCATTTATGACCAGTGTGCCGTGGTTCTGCGAGGGTTGAACGATGGCTACAGCATGGCCGTTTCCAGACACATCCGGAAGCGTGATGTCTATATCTCCTGTGTCCGTCTTCTGAGCTTCATAAACCTGCACTTCCGAAGCATCGAGAACCTTTCCGGTTTCATCCACCGGCAAGGACAGCACATAAACCGGCAGATCGTTCACTGTCAGGCCGCCTATCGTCAGTTCAGCTGCGCCATCACGCTGAACCCAGAGGGTCGTCAACGGATCATTCCAGCCCATGCTCTTTGAAGCACCGGTTAGAGCGGTCACATTTGCAGCACTGGTGTTCCCCAGCCTGATGTCGAGGCTGCTGTCATCCGGGGTTACGGTCTTACTGCCAGTCTGGAAATAAACTGCCTTATCTCCAACAGCTGCCTCACGGGAGATATAGAGGTAACGATCGCACTTTCCATAGTCTTTACCGGTGACAGCCAAATCATTTGATATGCCGCCTGTGATCTGATATTCGTCACCGACGGTGACCTGCATGAGATTGTTTCTGATGGTACCGGCATTCAGCTCGATCTTCGGCACCGTGCCGCCATAATCACTGGCATCAAAGCAGACACCGCCGCCAAAGGCTGTTGTTGCGTTGTTCTCGATTGCGCCGCCATTCATAATGAACTGGCCGCCTCTGCGGACAAATACGCCGCCGCCGATCCGGTCAGCTTCGCCTTTTGCACTGTTTGTACCGGAAATGTTGCCGGAGATTGTACCGCCGTTCATTGTGAAGACGCCTTTGGATATCATGGCTCCGCCGCCTGTTTGCTCGGCTTTGTTGTTGCAGATCTCAGCGCCTTCATACATGGTTGCATTGTGGTTTCCGCCATTATTGGACAGCACCACACCGCCGCCACGATTCGCACAAATATTACCGTTGATTTTCCCGTAAATGTCTAAGTGCTCATCCGTTCCATTGATATAAACTGCGCCATAGTATGCGTGATTGTTGAGAATCCTTCCGTTTTCTCCAATTGTCACCGCTGTGCCGCCGTCGGTTTGCAGGATATGGTTGCCTGTGGCATACACATTGCTGATTTCACCGTCAATCACGACGGTGCAGTTTTTTGCATAGATGACATTGCCGTTCAGCTTGGGGCAATCCGTGATTTTGGAGCCGTTTTCCATTTTGAAGGATTTGGCATCACCCGCACAGTAGATTATGCTGCCGCTGGAGATTTTCTCAATCAGCGCGGTGGAGGTCAGCGTTCCCTCTGCGTTATTGCGCAGATGAATTACGATGCCGCTATTCGCCTGCCACATTGCACTCTTGTTTGCGGCAATGCTGCTGATGGCGCCGCCGATCTCAACCTTCCCGCCGTCTGCATAAACTCCACGACCGTCCATATTCCGGATCTTCGAGCCTTCCTCCATCACGAGTGTACCGCCCTGAAGCCAGATCGCACCTGCCGGACCGACTGAGTCTGCCCCAGAGCCTTTTGTTCTTGTATAACCAGTCAGGGTATCCTCTATCACACTGCCGCTTTCCATGACGATTTTTGCCTGGTCGGTGGCGCGCACAGCGGACATGCCGCCAAAGTTGCGCAGCACAGCATCCTTACCCAGCGTCACGGTGCAGGGCACAGTGGCGTTGGAGGCAATGATAGCGTCCTGCACATAAACTGTATTATCCCCGTTGCCGTCACCGCTGACAGCCTGTGCGAATACAGTACCCTCGTGCATCCCTGCATCGTTCAGAACGATGTCGGAAAGAGTCAGGCCGACAGAACTCGCCGATGAAGACTGAACCTCGATCATGGCGGGATTATACCAGCTGCGGGCTGTGTCACTTTGCTGCTTAAAATCAGCGCTGCGTGTAATAGTGTAAGGACCGCCTTCTCCACTGGTGATTTTAAGACTCTTATCGTAAAAACGGGCACACTGATCCATGGTCAGATCGCTCATGACATAGATTGTTGTACCATCAGCCGCAGCATCGACCGCCTTAGCCAGCGTGGCGAAGGGGAGATCTTTTGTGCCGGTATTCTGTTCGTCGTTACCGGTGCTGCTGACATAGATCTCCGCAGCACCATTCTGTGCTGTCGGATCCGCTGCCTTCGGCGCATTTTTCTGTTCTCCATATTCGGACAACAGCTCCTCGTTGACGTTTTGTTCCTCCAATGCGGAAGTCGGAGCCTCTTCCACCGCCTCAGGGGTATTACCCAACTCCATCGGAAAAGCGGCAGTAGGCAGTAACCCCATCACCAACGCAGCGCAGAGTAAGACACTTAACAACAATTTTCGCATAAAACATTCCCCTTTCTATTCCTTGTTTTGTGTTCCGTTGTAATTGCAATCGTCCGATGAATCGAAAATTATAATTGGGCAATCGTCTAACTTTTGCATGAACATCCGCTTGTCCATTGCCGTTATCAAGTTCTCCTTCTGCAATTATTTTGCGGCACAAACGGTACAAAACTCCTTCCCCCGCAAGTGTATAGTTTTAGTATGGCATATTTTTATCAACTTTTCAACCGTTTTTTTGGAAATTCACGCTGCAAATACAAAAAGTCCGTCTGCCGCAGCGAAAAAGAGGCTCATGGAAAGCCTTGTATCAGGTTCTTTTTAAACCGCAAACATTGCGGGAGAAGGTAATTGCACCTTCTCCCGCATTTTGGTAATTGTGCTGTTCTTCTTCGCTGTCCGCCAGAAAGCTGATAGGGCCGCAGGGAGAGGCCGGGGCTGCTTTTTTGCGGTGCGTGTGGTAGGATAAGAAAAACAAGAGAGGAGTTGAGAGGATGAACCTGATTTCCTGCTGAATGTTGGCACGATACGGCATCAGCCCCAAGCGCTCCGCCTCCCTGCTGGACACCTTCTCCTGCATCTTTCAGGGCATCATCCCCTACGGCGCCCAGATGCTGGTGGCCATTTCCACCTGCGCAGCCCTCGGCTACGCCATCAGCGCCTTTGACATCATCCCCCTGCTGTTCTATCCCTTCCTGCTGTGCCTGTCCAGCCTGCTGTTCATCCTGTTTGACAAGAAATAAAGTGTCTCATTTCATGTGCTTACAGCGAGAGCCCACCTTCTCAAGAAGGTGGGCTCTCGGCGTAATGCTTCTGCGATACCTGTATGACGCAGTGCTGTGGCCGCTGTCCGCTGAAATCGCCATGTAAAAAAGACAGCCTCCAAGGGATATAGGTTTAAGTGCGGCAAATGCTCCGGCACACACTCTGCCAGAAGCCGCCGGTTGGCTCCCCCTTATTCTTCCTTCAGGTGCTCCTCCATCCAGTGCAGGATCTCGCTGAGTCGGCTGATGCGGTTGGAGGGCTTTCCCTCTCGGCTCAGGCCGTGGTTCTCGCCGTAGAACATGCACAGCTTGCTCTCCACGCCATGGAGCTTGAGTGCTGCAAACATTTCCAGACCGTTGGCCAGCGTGCAGCGGTAATCCTTATCTGCGTGAATAAAGAGTGTGGGCGTCTTAACACGGTCGGCATAGGTGAGGGGCGACGCCTTCCACAAACGCTCCGGATGCTCCCAAATGGTGCCAAGCTGCTGGTCAGGCACATAATAGTAGCCGATATCCGAGAGGAGATAATCCCCCACATAGTTGGCAATGCTCCGCTGGGACACGGCACAGCGGAAACGATCCGTGTGACCGATGACCCAGTTGGTCATAAAGCCGCCATAGGAACCGCCGGCAACGCCCATTCGATCTGCGTCGATTTCGGGATACCTCCGCAGAACCTCATCCGTGAACTCCATCAGATCCTGGAAGTCTACCTCTCCGTACTTGCCCTGAAGATCGGCAAAGGCATTTCCCTTGCCGCAGCTTCCTCTTGGGTTGCAGTAGCATACGAAAAAGCCGGAGGCCGCCCAAAGCTGCATCTCATGGTGGAAGCCCGGGCCAAATACCATCTTCGGCCCACCGTGAATATGAAGGATGCCCGGATACCGCTTGCCCGGCTCGTAGCCCACCGGCTTCATCACGAAGCCGTCGATATCCACGCCGTCCGTGTTGGTAAAGGTAAGCCGCTCCGGCGTGGAAATGGTCACGCCCTCCAGTGCAGCTCCGTTGAAATCCGTCAGCTGCTCCAGCTGGCCGCCATCCCAAAGGTACACCTCAGGAAGCTTCAGACCCACAGCTGCGGAAAAGAGGAACCTCTTTCCGTCCTTAGTATCGAAATCAATGAGGTAGTCGTCGCCGCCGAAGAGCGTCTGTACACCGGTTTCCCGCGTCCATACACACAAGCTGGAGCCCATGCCGTCCGTGTTGAGGAAATACAGCGTCTCGCCCACCATTCTCTGTCCCGTGACGGAGCCGGAGAAGCAGTCGGTGACCACCTCGGAGTTGACCCGGCGGTCATAGCGGCCCAGATTTTCCTCGCCATTTTCGTCCACCACAAAGAATGTGGGGTGCTCGTACACGCCATAGTCCCGCATGACCAGTCCCAGACAGAGCGCCTTCCGGCCTAAATGCCCCACATAGTCGATGCTGTATTTGTCGGGCGTGATCAGCGTCTCCGTCTCGTTCCGCTCCGCATCCCAGCGATACATTCCCTCGGTGACCGGCTTCACATCCCGGAAGGGGAACGCAGTGAAAAGCACCTGACCGGGCCGGACATTCACATGATTCACATCATAGTCCTCCGGCGTGATCCGGCGATATTCTCCGGTAGCCTCCAGATAGAGAAACAGCGTAATTCTGGTCTGATTAAACATCCCAACCCCGTTCTCACACAGGGGTAATTCCGTCAAAACCTTATAGCCCTTGGTCTGCTGACGGCGAACGAGCTCCTTCTCCAGCGCCTCTCCCGTCAGCTCCAGAAGATTCGGCCGATCCAAATGGGTCTCGCCCGTGAAAACATAACGGCCCTCGTCCATTTTCCAGAGCCCGGATACGGACATGGGGAGACGGAATGCCTCGCGCTCTTCGCCTGTACATACATTCAGGCGGTGATACACCGTCCACTCTTCCTCAAAGCCCCGTGCCCGCATAGCTTCGTCCGGCTCTGTGGTTTTATAGAGAATATGGGTGTTATCCTCCCAAACCGCCTGCCGCTGGTCGTCTCCTTGGGTGATCTGCCGGCTCTCTCTGCTCTCCAGATCATACAGCCACAGATTCCACCGGTAGCCGTCCCCTTCCCTGTCGACCTCCTTGAGTGCAAAGGTCAGATATCTGCCGTCCGGAGACAGCTCCAGTGCAGAAGGATACCGATACTTGGCAAAATCCGTCAATGCCAGCTTCTTCATACCTGCGTCCCCTCCTTTTCCATCACCTTGAACGTCTCATAAAGCATCCGCGTGCCAAATCCGATGCCGCCCTTTGTATAGATCCCCTCACATTCGGTGGTCCAAGCGGTACCGCCGATATCCAAGTGGATCCAAGGCGTCTCCTCGACAAACTCCTTAACGAACATGGCGCCCACCGTGGCATATCCACCCACGCTGGAGCCCATCGCACTGTTTTTCAGATGGGCTACACGGGAGTCCAGCACCCGGCGGAGATTCTCGTCACAGGGCAGCTCCCACATCCGCTCACAGGCGGCGGCGGCGCCCTTCTCCACCTGCGCGGTCAGGGCCCGGTTATTGCTAAAGGCTCCGCAGCGGCGATTTCCCAGCGCCGTCTGGATACCGTCGGTGAGTGTGGCAATATCCACGATGCGATCCACGCCGCAGCACTGCTTGGCATACGTCACGGCGTCGGCCAGAGTGATACGGCCCTCGGCATCGGTGTTGTTCACCTCAATATACCGCCCGGACATGGAGCGGATCACATCGCCCGGCACATAGGCCGTGGCGGAGAGCTTATTCTCGCAAGCCGCCACCACACCGGTAATATTGATCCGAAGGCCCCGCTTCTGCGCCGCCCACAGGGCGCCCATCACGGCGGCTGCGCCGCCCATATCATGCTGCATGGTTTCCATAAACTCAGACGACTGGAGGGAGTATCCGCCGCTGTCGTAGGTAAGGCCCTTGCCGATCAGCCCCAGGCGGCTCTCCACGTCCTGTGCGCCGGTATACTCCATGACAATGAGCTTAGGCTCGTAAATCGAGCCCTTCCCGACCTCCAGAAAAGCGGTGAGCCCGATGCGCTCCACCTCATCTCTGCCGTAAACGGTCACCTTCACGGGCGTCTCCTTAAAAAGCTCCTGCGCCGCCTGCGCCAGCTTGGCGGGGGTAAGCACCGTGGGGGGCTCATTGATCAGATCCCGTGCGATGCAGGTGGCCTCAGCAGACACCTCCGCCTCTACCAAGGCGGCCTCGTAGCGCTCCGGCATCTCGCAGAGAAACGCAGCCGTTTCGATCCCCGGCGCCGTAGGGGTCGTCTTGTACTTGTCAAACCGGTAGCCGGTAAGAGCGGCAGCCTCTGCCGCCTTTTGGAAGAGCGCCGGCGTGAACTGCGGGCACACGCCCCGCAGATCGGTACACACCGCACGCAGATCCAGTTCCTGACACTGACGATACACCTTGGCACAGCTCTCCAGCACCTGCTCCAGGCTCCAGTCTTTCCCCAGACCCAGCAGGAAAATTTGGGTCAGCACGCCCTCTGAAAGAACAGAAAAGCGGAAAATCTCACCCGTTTTCCCTTCAAAGCGCCCCGAGGCACGAACTGCGGCAAGCTCCTGCTCCCAAGGTCCCTGATAGCTGTTCAGGTTGCCTTCTCCCAGCGGGACCACCACACCGTCCCATGCTCTGGCGTCATACTTTTTCACAAGTTGCAGTTCCATTTTTTCTTCCTCCTTCTGGTCCATTCAATGATAGAGAATTAAAAAGCGGGGGCGGCTATGCCGCCCCCGCAGGGGTATGCGAGGTGATCCACCCGCGCTAAATCCCCTTTTTTACAGCAGATGGCAGGCTGCGAAGTGTCCAGGCTCCACCTCTTTGAGCTCCGGTTTCTCCCGTGCGCAGTCCGGGCAAGCCACAGGACAGCGGTCATGGAAGGGACAGCCGGAGGGCAGATGGATCGGGCTGGGAATCTCTCCACGCAGCTCCTGAGATTCGGCAATACTGCCCTCATCAATCGTCGGCGCAGCGGAAAAAAGCGCCTTGGTATAGGGGTGGACCGGGTTGGAGAACAGCAGCTTCTTCGGAGCCCGCTCCACAATAGTTCCCAGATACATGACACCCAAGCTGTCGCTGATGTGCTTGACCACGCTCAGATCGTGTGCAATGAACAGATAGGAGAAATGAAATTCATCCTTCAGATCCATAAGAATGTTCAAGATCTGAGCCTGAATGGACACATCCAAAGCAGATACCGGCTCATCCGCTATGATAAATTTAGGCTCGACCGCCAACGCCCGGGCTATGCCGATGCGCTGACGCTGACCGCCGGAAAACTGATGCGGATACCGGTTGGCCTGCTCAGAGCTGAGTCCAACACGCTCCAACAGATGAATCGCCTTCTCCTCCGCCTCCGCCTTGCTGCTGCACAGCTTGTGGAACAGCATCGGCTCGGTGAGGATCTCCATGATCTTCTGTCGGGGATTCAGAGAGGCATAGGGATCCTGAAAGATCATCTGCATCTCTCGACGGATGGGGCGCATCTCCTGCGGCTTGAGCCGGGTGATATCGCGTCCGTCGAATATGATCTTGCCGGACTTTGGCTCGATCAGCTTGATGATGGTGCGGGCCGTGGTAGACTTTCCGCATCCGGACTCTCCCACCAGGCTGAACACCTCGCCCTCCTCCACATCAAAGCTGACGTTGTTGACCGCATGAACCACTCGATTTTCCAGTGAAAAATGACCGTTTTTGAATTTTACCTTATCCAGAAAATCCTTGGTGAGATTGAACTCCTGCACCAAATTCTCCACCTGAAGAATCTTACTCATGGCTCTCGCCTCCTGTCAGCGGAAAGTGGCACACCGCACAATGCCCCGGGCCAACCTCATGGCTTTCAGGCGCCACGGTACGGCAAATATCCTGGCAGTATTTGCATCTGGGAGCAAAATAACATCCTTGGGGCAGATCCAGCATACTGGGAACCATACCCGGAATGGATTCCAGGCGTTTTTGCTCCTCTCCCATTCTGGGGATGGAGTTAAGAAGTCCCTCGGTATACGGATGGCTGGGGCGGCGGATCACGTCATCCCGGGAGCCGCTTTCCACGATTTTGCCGCAGTACATCACAATGATGCGATCCGCCATTTGGGAAACCACCGCCAAGTCATGGGTGATCAGGATGAGAGAAGCGTCCTGCTCCTTCACCAGCTTATCCATGAGCTTGAGGATCTGCGCCTGTATGGTCACATCCAGAGCAGTGGTAGGCTCATCGGCGATGATGAGCTTCGGATTGGCGGCCAGGGCGATCGCAATGATGACCCGCTGCCGCATACCGCCAGAAAACTGATGGGGGTAGGATTTCAGCCGATCCTCAGGATTGGGGATACCTACCATATGCAGCAATTCCACACAGCGCGCGTGCTTTTCCTGTTTGGTCATCTGCTTCTGGTGGAGGTCCAGCATCTCGGTGATCTGTTTCTCAATGGTATAGAGCGGGTTCAGGGAGGTCATCGGATCCTGGAACACCATGGAGATCGCCTTGCCTCGGATCTTCATCATTTCCCGCTCGCTCTTTTTGCTGATGTCCTCGCCCTGGAAAAGAATCCCGTCCGATTCCACCACACCGGGCGGCTCGATCAATTTCAGAATGGAAAAGCTGCTAACGGATTTACCGCTGCCCGACTCGCCCACGATGCCCAGCACCTGTCCCTCATCCAGGGAAAAGCTAATGCCGTCCACCGCCTTGACTACACCGCGGAAGGTGTGGAAATAGGTCCGCAGGTTTTCCACCTGCAGCAGTGTTTCGCTCATCTCGCTCCCCCCTTACTTCAGCTTAGGATTGAACTCATCGCGCAGGAAATCTCCCAGAAGGTTGATTCCGAACACGATCAGCATGATGTAGAGACCCGGCATCACCGCGATCCACCAGTATCCGCTGAACAGCACGTCGAAGCCGTTCTTGACCAGCATGCCCAGAGAGGGTTCCGTGACCGGAACACCTACGCCCAGAAAGCTCAGCGTGGCTTCCGCCAGAATAAGGCCGCCCACCTTCATCGTGGAAAGAACGATGACGGTGGTCATTACGTTGGGCAGCACATGCTTGGCGATAATCAGGATATTGGGGAGGCCAATGACTCTGGCCGCATCTACATATTCCATCTGCTTCACCGTCAGCACCTCGGCGCGGACGGTACGGATGTATGTGACACATCCGATGATCGTAAATACGACCAGCAGCTTGCTTACGCCCCGTCCAAACATGGTCATGATGAAGAGTGCCACGAGGATATCGGGAAAAGAGAGCAGGATATCTGCCAAACGCATGATGACAGCGTCTACCTTTCCACCAAAATAGCCGGAGATCAGTCCCAGCGTGATACCTACGGCACAGGCCAGCAGCGTACCTACAACGCCGATAAAGAGGGAGATACGGCTTCCGTAAATAAGAGAGCTGAAAATATCCCGTCCCTGACTGTCGGTACCGAAAATAAACCGGGCGTCACCTCCCGCCTCCCATGCAGGCGGCTTGTAGGAATCCGTAAGGGAGAGAGAGGCTACATCATAGGGGTTCTGCGGAGCAAACAACGGCCCGAAAAGGGCAATGAACAGTACCAGTACCACGATCACCGTACCGACGATAGCGGACGGACTGCGCTTGTAATTGTGAAAGAACTCAGACTCAGCGATGCGCCGGAAGAAGCTCTTGTTGGGGGCCGCGCCCTTTTTTTTCATTTCACCCATAGCGCATCACCTGATTTTGATTCTCGGGTCGATGACTGTATACAGAAGGTCGACCACAAAATTGATAAACACAAACAACACCGTAGTCAGGATCAGATAGGCCACAATGACCGGCCGATCCACCGAGTTAATGGAGTCAATAAGAAGCTTGCCGAGTCCCGGCCAGGAGTAGATGGTCTCCGTCACCGTCGTAAAGGCGATAAGGGAACCGATTTCCATACCGAACACCGTGATAACCGGGATCAGGGCATTTTTCAGGGCGTGTCCAAAGAGGACCTTTCGGGTGGACACACCTTTGGCTCGGGCAAATTTGATATAATCCTGCCGCATATTCTCCATCACACCGGCACGGGTAAGGCGCACCAGAGATGCGATGTTGGTCACAGACAGCGTCAGAGCAGGCAGGATAATGTACTTAAGTCCACCGGGCGCAAACAGGCTGAAATCCATCCCCAGGAACGGTGCGGTCGCGCCCCGTCCCGAGGAGGGGAACCAGTGCAGCTTCAGAGAGAAGATGTAGATCAGCATGATGCCGATGAAGAAGGAGGGCAGGGAAATGCCCAGAATGGAGCCTCCCATCACCAATGTGCTGGATTTTCGTTTGGGGAAAGCGCCCGCATATACGCCCAGTGGGATAGAGATACCGAGCGCCAGCACAGCGGATACAAAAACCAGCTCCAGCGTAGCAGGCACCCGCTGGGCGATCAGAGAGAGCGCATCCACTTTATAGATATAGGACTTGCCGAAATCTCCCTTGAACGCATTGGTAATAAACGATACGTACTGCTCCAGGATCGGTCTGTTGAGCCCCAGTTCCTCTCGAACCTGCTCTCGAACCTCAGGCGGAGCCTTGGGCGAGACCAGCATATTGACGGGATCGCCAATGAAGTTGGCCAGAACAAATACCAGAATGGACACGATGAAAAGTGTAACTACCATTTGCGCCAGCCGCTTCAGGAAATACTTGAACATGGTAATACCTCATTTACGGGCTTACACCCTTTTGGCGGGAGGCAGAAGGGAAGATCCCCTTCTGCCTCCGCCCATTGACTGTTCTTATGCGCGCTTAGAAGGTGAAGTCCCAAGCCAGAATATGGTCATCGCAACTGGGGGTGTACTGAATGCCGGTGCGCACGCCGAAGATATTGTGCTTGAAGAACAGGGGAATGTAGGCGGCCTCGTCCCGGGCGATCTGATCTACCTGCTCCACCAGCGCTGCACGCTTGGCCTGATCGGTCTCAACAGATGCCTGATCCAGCAGCGCATCCACCTCGGCATTGCTGTAATGGCCCCGGTTGCCTTCGCCCATGCCGGGCTTGCCGTCGTAGGTATAGAGCATATCGTTGAAGATGACCATGCCCTCGCCGGAGCTGTCGCCCCAGCCCGCCATGAAGAAGGAGGACTGGAGGTTCTCTGCGTCTGTCTTCTCATAGAAGGAGGCGCGAGGCAGCAGGTTTACCTCAGCCTTGATGCCCACCTTCTCCAGATAGCTGGCAATGGCCTGAGACACCTGATCGGCGTTCACGTCACTGTCGCTGCGGGCGTCGATGCGGAGATAGAAGCCATCGGGATAGCCGGCCTCCGCCAAAAGCTGCTTGGCAAGCTCGGGATCGTAGGCGGGACGCTCTGCGTCGGCATTATATCCCACACAGATGCTGGGCATATAGGAGTTCGCTACGGTGGCGTAGCCGTTCATGACGGTATCGACGATCGTCTGAACGTCAATGGCATGGTAGATAGCCTGACGAACCTTCACGTTGAGAAGCGGGTTGGGATCGTCGGTGCCGGCAGAGCCATGCTCATTGAGCAGATCAAAGCCCATGTAGCTGCAGGACAGGCTGGGATTGGTAATGACCTGAACGTTGGAGGCGTCCTTCAGACGGTCCACGTCCATCACGGGGATGTTGGAGATAAAGTCCACCTCGCCGTTGATGAGAGCGGTGGTGCGGGTGGCTGCATTGGCGATCACACGGAACTCCACGGTCTCTGCATCAGGCAGCTCGCCCCAATACTCGTCGTTGCGGACCAGCTTGATATAGGATTCCTTCACGTGCTCCACCAGACGATACCGACCGGTACCCACAGGGTTGGCGGAGATCTCCTCGCTGGAAAGGCCCTCACAGGTCTCCTTGTCAAGCATCATGATATGCACCAGGCTGCCGGCAAACACGGGATAGGGGATCTTGGTCACCAGCTGCACGGTGTAATCATCCACCTTCTTGACTTCCTGAAGACGCATGAGGTACACGCCCATCTCCAGAGTAGGATCGTTGAGGATGCGCTCAAAGCTGAAGACCACGTCGTCGGCATTGAAGTCGTTTCCGTTGGAGAACTTCACGCCCTGGCGAAGCTTGAACTCCCACGTCACGCCGTCATCCAGAACTTTCCAGCTCTCTGCCAGACCGGGCTTCTTGCTCAGGTCCGCATCATAGTCCACCAGAGGGTCGTACAGGTGGGACGCCATCTGCATCTCGGCGCTGCTGTCCTTTACTGCGGGGTCCAGCGAGACAACATCATTCAGCACTGCGATGGTCAGGCTCTTTTTGCCGTCATCAGCGGGGTCACTCTGCTGCGATTTGTCTGCCCCACAGCCAGTCAAGGCCACCGAGAGACACAGAGCTACGGACAGGAACATTGCAATCGTTCTTTTTTTCATAGCTGTTTCTCCTTTAAAAAAATTTCTTATCTCACAAGGTGCGTCGTTTACAGGTATTACTGAAGCGACAGACCGTTGATCGCCTTTTCCATCTGCTCCAGAGCCTTTGTCAGGGTACACCGGGGACAGGCCACATTCATGCGCAGAAAAGCCTCACCCTGCTTACCGAATTCATAGCCGGCGCAGAACGCCACCTTGGCCTCATTGATCATGAAATGCTCCAGCGCCATGCCCCGGTAGGGCAGCTGGGAGCAGTCCAGCCAGACCAGATACGTACCCTCGGAGGGGATCATACGGATCTGAGGAATGCGCTCCCGCAGGAACTGATCCAGATACGCCTTGTTGTCGGAGACGTAGGCGATGGCCTGATCCAGCCACTCCTCGCCGTCGTTGTAGGCGGCTATGAGGGCGGCCATGCCGAAAATGTTGTCCAGCCGCGTCTGGGCAATGGACATCTCCTCGTTGAACTTGCACCGCAGGTCGTCGTCCGCCAGCACCAGGGTGGCCATACCCAGTCCGCCCAGATTGAAGCCCTTGTTGGAGGAGTAGCAGACCATGGAATGGCGCAGCACCTCCTCGCCCAGCAGGCCAAAGGTGGTGTGGGGATGCTCCGGCGGCACGAAGTCGCAGTGGATCTCGTCCACCAGCATGAAGATGTTGTGCCGCAGACAGATCTCCGCCACGCCCTCCAGCTCCTGACGGGTCCATACCCGGCCGGTGGGGTTGTGGGGGCTGGAGAGCACCAGTACCTTCACGCCGGAGGCAGCCTTGGCCTCCATATCGGCGAAGTCGAAGGTGTAGCGCCCGTCCTTCCAGACTAGCGGCGTCTCTACCAGCTTCCGGCCGCCCCGGGTGACCATGTCAAACAGCGGGTCGTAGTTGGGCATGGGGACCATGACCCTGTCGCCGGGCTTGGTGAGGATGCGCAGCATCACGTTCAAGGCGTAGATCACGCCGGGAGGCGCAAAGGCCAGATGCTCATAGTTGACCTCAAAGCCATGGCGCTTTTTCAGCCAGCCCATCACCGCATCATAATAGGGCTGCTGGCGCATACCGTAGCCGTAAACCGGATGGGCGGCGCGCTTCTGTACAGCCTCCACGACGCAGGGGGCGCAGGCGAAATCCATGTCCGCCACCCACATGGGGATCACATCATCCCGACCGAAATAGTCCATATCGCAGTCCCACTTAAAGGAGAAGGTATTTCTGCGATTGATGGGGGTATCAAAATCGTATCTCATACAGCGCCACCAACCAGTGCAACGACGTTCCACGGAATGATGGACACTGCCGCCGCCAGCAGCGCATAGTTTGCAGCTTCCATTACAAATGCCTCCTTAAAAATATAACGTGCGGGGGGGGATGGCATTGAGCCTCCCTTCTGATAACTTTGTTATGTTGCTGATTATAATTTATCACACTTCCTTTGTCAATCTTGAATAACTTGAATAAGTGCCAAGAAAGTTGATAATTTTTTGTCTAAATTGCTGCCTCGATGGCTGTTTTCGCCTTGGCCTGCAAAAAAAATATTACATCCCCCCACCGCTTTCCAGCATATTAGGGTTGATTTATCCATTCATTTTCGATATACTGGCTTTCAGCAGCACTATGTGACAGTTTTTTATCAGGCAAGAATGATTGTTGAGAAAGTAGGGATACAGTGAGCAACTACGCCTGTCTTGAGCGATACATTCCTCTGGTGGAATTTATGGGAAAGATCTGCGGAAAGAGTTATGAGATCATCCTCCATGACGTTTCCACGCCGGAGCGCTCGGTGATTGCCGCCTGCAACGAGCATCTCAGCGGCCGCCGCATAGGCGACCCCATGACGGAGTTGGCCAAGGAACTGCTGCGAACCGGAGTCTATCAGGAGCACGACTATGTGGCCAACTACGAGGGCCGCACCCGGGGAGGTAAGCGTTTCGTCTCTTCCACCTATTTCATTAAGGAAAAGGGTCATCTGGTGGGGCTGATCTGCGTGAACCACGATGTGGAAGATATTCTGGTGCTCTCGGAGCATCTTTCCAACCTGCTCCATTCCTTTTCTCTTCCGCAAGAGGAGGAGAGCTCCGCCTATACCGAAAACCTGGATGATTCCATCCCGGAGCTGTCCAGCAATCTGATCCACTCCACCATCCTCGGCTATGGTATCCCCTCCGATGCCATGCATACCGCCGACAAGCTGGAGATACTCCGCTCTCTGGAAGCGCAGGGCGTATTCCATACCAAGGGCTCCATCGGACAGGTCGCCAGGGAACTGCACATCTCCGAACCCACGGTCTACCGCTACCTGCGGCGCATCCGCAGCGAAGCAACATGATCTTCCGCTGCGGCGCTTCACCTGCGGGCGGGATGCGCTGACGTCTCGATGCGTAAAGCGGCCGGCCAGGAACATCTGATTTAACAGCAGCTATTGGTGGATCCCTGATACTTCCCGATCCCTATGGCTCTGCATTTATTACGATTACGCTTCTGATAAAGGAGGACTCGAACATGAAATTTTACATTCTTTGTGACATTGAAGGCGTGGCTTCTTTGACCTGCTGGGACGAGGCACGTTCCGCCAACGCCTGCTATGCGCCTATGGCACGGGAAATGGCGTTGGAGGCTGCCGCTGCGGCCCGCGGCCTTTTCTCCGGTGGAGCCGACGAGGTCGTCATAGAGGATATGCACGGAGACGGCTGCAACATTGACTGCGCCCTGCTCCCCAGAGATGCCCGTCTCCTTCGGGGGATCACCCACGATATTGTGGGCCTTACCGGTATTTTTGACGAGAGCTATGACGGTATGCTGATGGTCGGCTTTCACGACGCCGCCTCCGCCCCCGGAAATCCCACGTCCCACACGATGGTAAGCTCCCGCATTTTCCGCCTTACGGTCAATGGCGCGCTGTGGGGAGAATTCGAGATGTACGCCCATGCCGCCGCTTACCGGGGCGTTCCCACCCTATTCGCCAGCGGCGACGAGGGGATGTGTGCGGCTGCGGCGAACACCGTACCCGGCCTGCTGACCGTACCAACCAAATCCGGCCACGGCTACGGCGTTCTGACAAAGACCCCGGAGCTTGTCCGCGAGGAGATCGAGGGCATGATGGCCGAGGCTGTGGCGGCGGCAAAAACAGCCGCACCTCCGGTACTTCCCGATCACTTCCACGTGGAGGTCACCTATGTACACCATTATGACGCCTATGGATGCTCCCACTATCCCGGCGCCAGCCTCATCTCTCCCACCACCGTGGCCTTTGATGCCGATGATTACGGTGATGTGCTGCGCTTTTTCTACTTTGTGATCTAAGAAACGGAGGTATATACTATGGCTGTTATTGCCTATCAATACCGTGGTGATCTGGTGGATCAGATCCACCGGGGACATATCGCGGTAACGGATCACACAGGCCGGATCCTTTGGAAGCTCGGTGATCCGGAGCGTCTTACGTTCGCCCGCTCTTCCGCCAAGCCCCTTCAGGCGATCCCCGTGGCAGAAAGCGGTGCGCTGGAGCATTATGGCATTACCCCGCAGGAACTGGCCGTCATCTGTTCCTCCCACAACGGAGAGCCCTTTCATGTAAAGGCCGTGGAGAGCATCCTGCACAAGGCAGGTCTCTCCCCTGATCAGCTGTGCTGCGGGTCGGAATACCCCATGTATGTCCCCGCCGAGGACGCCTTGAAGATCGCCGGCATCCCCCGGGCGCCCATCTACTGCGACTGCTCCGGAAAGCACGCCGGTATGCTCATCACCGCCCGCCATTTAGGGGAGTCTTTGGAAGGCTATACTGCTTTGGAGCACCCCGTCCAGCAGCGTATCCTCTCGGTGTTCGCTGAAATGTGCGGCGTAGAGACCTCCGATGTCCAGTTGGCCGTGGACGGCTGCGGCGTTCCGGTCCACGCGCTGCCCCTTTACCGGCTGGCACAGGGCTACGCCCGCATGTCCCTCCCCACGCTTTTCGCCCCCACCCGGGCCGCTACCCTCCGGCGCATCACATCCGCCATGACAGCACATCCGGAAATGGTGGCGGGAACCGATCGCATCTGCACCCAGCTGATGGCCGCCTTCGGCGACCGAATCTTCTGTAAATCAGGCGCCAGCGCATTCTATGCCGTGGGCATCAAGGATAAGGGAATCGGCATTGCCCTCAAAATGGAGGACGGCGCCTCCTCCATCGTCCCGTATGCCATCCTCTCGGTTCTCACCCAGCTCGGCGTCATCACGCCGGAGGAAGCCTGCTCTCTGCCCCGCTACCACGACAAAAACCTTTACAACAACCACCACGCCGTCGTGGGCCGCACCGAGCTGGCCTTTCAACTGGAGCAGCTCTGCTAATGATATAAATACGGTCACACAGTCCGTCAGGATTGTGTGACCGTTATTTTTTTGCCCATTTTCATCTGAATACACCGCAAATCAAGCCACTGGTTTCACTACGAAATCAGTGGCTTTTTTCGGCTTTCCTCTTGGGCAAGGGTCGCCATGATCGTCAGCCGCAACTCACCATCGCTGTCCATTGTCCAGATATTATCCTCGACGAAATGATTTTCAATTATGCAGCTTTCTCGTTGCAAACATCGCAGAATTATGGTAAAATGGGCGGATAAAAGATATACCCAAGATAAAGCAGGGATTATAGTGAAACGAATCAGAACCGGATTTACATTGATGGAAATGCTGATCGTCATTGCGATCATCGCTGTATTGATTGCGATTGCGATCCCGGTATTTTCATCACAGCTTGAAAAAACCAGAGAAGCGACGGACCTTACAAATGTACGCTCTGCTTATGCACAGGTATCCACAGAGGCACTGCTCGGAAATTCGGAGATCACCGTGACGGTTGACCTGACGCAGAAGCAGGCTGACTGGCAATCATTGGACCCCGTGAATATCGGCGGTATCGTCCACTACAAAAAGCAAGGGGACACAGATAATTGGAAAGGTGTTGCTGCGCCGAACGGAACCTGCGTTGTGTCATATCATGAAGATTACGGAATCATTCTCACCTGGAGCGGAAAGGCCGACCCGACTACACCTGCATACCCGTTTAATACAAGCATAACGGATTTCTTCTCACTTCTATATGATACAGCTTTCTGGAAAAACGGCAGCATAAAGAACAATACAAATTTTGAGTTTGACTCCAGATGCCCAGACTCGGAATATATCCCGGCTATTTCCGAAGCGATCGAAAAGCTGGACAACAGTCTTTTACAGCAGCCGGACTGCACCTGGGCCTATCTTGGCAACGGGAAAGACGGGCAAGAAGCAAAGCGGTATCTCTTCTGGACCTCTCTGAACACTGACAAAGTCGGCGCCGGAAAGAGCATCCCCGTAATCATCCAGACCGGTGACGGAAAATATTATGTTTCCGAAACCACGACCGGTAAGCGGAATGGCAAAGACTATGTCACCATCTCGGAATCGCTTACGCCGAACCAGTATACGCAAACCCTGAAAAATGGAAAAGAATATTCCTCCTTGGAAGCAGCCTACGATGCCTATCTCAAGGCCTTGGAGCAATATGATTCGGTTCGCCAGCCTTAAGGTGCTTTGTTCCGCTATAACCGCTGATGCTGGGAAACGTCGTATTTCAAATCGAAGCTGCTGAATTGACGTGAGGTCATTTTCATGTGGCTGTTCTATAAAACAGGATTCCAGAAGCAACTGGTATGTCAGTTATCGGGCTGGATCGTTTACAAGTGGGTATGTGCCATTACGGCACATACCCATTTGTTTTTGTGTCCGCTTTGCGGATAGATCCTACTTGTGTGTTACAGGTTTTCTGCCTTAAACGTCGTATATCCCTTATAATAGCTGTGGTCAATACCCTTTATAAAGATCTCGCGGCTATGTACTCTTTTTTATCGTGCAGCGTCGCACACTCTGTGATCCCCTCCGCCGCCGGCCTTGCGTTTTCTCGCCGGACATGATACCATCGATGGTACGATTCTAGGCAAAACAGAAGGTTTCCCCATGCGCCAGAAAATTACCAAAGACACCGTTTCGGAGGGCTTCAGCGTCACCATGGTACTGGCGGATCTGATCCCGGTGGTGTTCTTCTGGTTCTCTGCCATCCGTGCGGGACAACGCTTTCACGGCACGCTGTTCATGCTGGGCGCCGGAGTCCGCTTTCTCCCCGGCACCGTGAAGGTGCTGCGGAAGCTCATGGTCGCCGTCTCCCGGTGAAACCTCTGGCCCCTGTTCCTCCAAATGCACATCCGGATGCCCGCCGGATTCCTGCTTCTGCTGCCCGCTCTGCTGGCAGGCCGCCACCGCCTGCACCGGGCCGCCATCCGGTCCGGCTTAACCTCCTTCCCCTCCTGTGTTTTTTTGCTCCGGGTCTGCTGGGCATGGCCCTGATGATGGTATCCACCCTGCACCTGAGCTCCGCCGATCCCAAGGCCAACTGGCTGGAACAAGAGGGCAGCGGGGCGGCGCAGCCCTGCTTTTTTCTGGGGCTGACGCTCCTCCCCTGACCCCACCGGAGGGCGCTGTGTGTCCCTGATTTTCCTTCCCCCGCCGGTGCATTTTCGATGCGCCAAATCATTAGGTTCACTTATGTCAATCATTTCAAACCCATACTTCCCCTATGCCTCCGGTGCGCCTATAATAAGCTGTTGTTTGAAAAAACTCGCTTTTAACACCAAGTCAGGAGGCAGTATCTATGGCAAATTGTGCAATCGTAGGCATCAACTGGGGCGACGAGGGCAAGGGCCGCATGGTGGATTACCTATCCCAGCGGTTTGACGTCGTGGTCCGGTATCAGGGTGGCGGCAACGCCGGCCACACCGTCATCAACGACATGGGCAAGTTTGCCCTGCACCTGCTGCCCTCCGGCGTTTTCCACAAAGGGGTCATGAACATCCTCGGCAACGGCGTGGCGCTGGACTGCGAAAACCTCCTGTCGGAGATCGAGACGCTGCGGGCCGCCGGAGTGCCTGTTTCCCCGGAAAACCTGCTGGTCAGCGACCGGGCCTCCCTGCTGCTGCCGTGGCACCGGGAGCTGGATGCATTGGAGGAGGCCCGTCTCAAGGACAAGCAGTACGGCTCCACCAAGCAGGGCATCGCCCCCTTCTATTCCGATAAATATCAGAAAAAGACCATTCAGGCCGGAGAGCTTCTGTATCCGGAGCACCTGAAGGCCCATCTGCAGGACCTGTTGGAGTGGAAGAACCTGATCCTCCGGGAGGTCTACGGTGCCGAGGGCTACACCATGGAGCAGCTGCTGGCATGGCTGGATCGCTTCGGCGGAGCCATCCGTCCCTTCATCGCTGACACCGGCGCATGGCTGCGGCAGGCGCAGGCAGGCGGCAAGTCCATCCTCTTCGAGGGCCAGCTGGGCGCTCTGCGGGATCTGGATTTCGGCATCTACCCCTATACCACCTCCTCCAATACCATCGCCGCCTACGCCCCCGTGGGCTCCGGGCTGCCCGGTGCCAAGCTGGACGAGGTGGTGGGCGTGGTGAAGGCCTACTCCTCCTGCGTGGGGGAAGGCCCCTTCACCTGCGAGTGGTTCGGCCCGGAGGCCGAGGAACTGCGGGAGGCCGGCGACGAGTACGGCGCCAAGACAGGCCGTCCCCGCCGGGTAGGCCCCATCGATCTGGTGGCCTCCCGCTACGGTGTCCGGATGCAGGGCGCCACCAACATTGCCCTCACCAAGCTGGATGTCCTCAGCTACATGGAGCGCATCCCCGTCTGCGCTGCCTACGAGGTGGACGGCCAGATCACCCACGAGTTCCCCTTCCCGGTTCTGCTGGATCAGGCCAAGCCCGTGACGGAGTACCTCCCCGGCTGGCACTGCGACATCTCCGGCGTCCGCACTTGGGAGGCACTACCCCAGGCCGCCCGTGACTATGTGACCTATGTGGAGCAGGCCATCGGCTGCCGCATTGGCTACGTCTCCGTGGGCGCCGAGCGGGACAGCCTCATTCTTCGATAACCACCGGGCCGCCCTGCCCGCCAACATCACCAAAGGAGCATCCCTATGGCAAACGACGTATACACCTCCCCGCTGGCGTCTCGCTACGCCTCCCCCTATATGCTGCACCTGTTCTCGCCGGACAGCCGCTTCCAGACCTGGCGCCGCCTATGGGTGGCGCTGGCCCGAGCGCAGCATCAGCTGGGCCTGCCCATCACCGCCCGGCAGGTGCAGGAGATGGAGGCCCACGTCACCGACATCGACTACGAGGTGGCCACCGCGCGGGAGCGGGAGGTGCGCCATGACGTCATGGCCCACGTCTACGCCTACGGCAAGGCGGCCCCGTCGGCCGCCGGCATCCTCCATCTGGGGGCCACCAGCTGCTACGTCACCGACAACGCCGACCTGATCCTCTACCGGGACGGTCTGCGCTATCTCCGGGGTCAGCTGCTGTCGGTGCTGGCGGATCTGGCCACCTTCGCCCGGCGCTATGCCGCCGTCCCCACCTTGGGCTACACCCACTATCAGCCCGCCCAGCCGGTGACGGTGGGCAAGCGGGCCACCCTGTGGATGCAGGACTTCCTCTCCGACGTGGAGGAGCTGGATGCCCTGCTCTCCGGCCTGAAATTTCTGGGCTGCCGTGGCACCACCGGCACCGAGGCCAGCTTCATGGATCTCTTCGACGGTGACGAGGAGAAGATCGACGAGATGAACCGCCGCATCGCCGCCGAGTTCGGCTTTTCGGAGTGCTTCCCCGTGTGCGGCCAGACCTACCCCCGCAAGGTAGACAGCCGCATCCTGAGCTGCCTCAGCTCCATCGCCCAGAGTGCCTATCGCATGGCCGGAGACATCCGCCTGCTGCAGCACGATCGCCAGCTGGAGGAGCCCTTTGAGGACAGCCAGATCGGCTCCTCCGCCATGGCCTACAAACGCAACCCCATGCGCTGCGAGCGCATCTGCTCCCTGAGCCGCTATCTCATGGCCGACGCCATGAACGCCCCTATGACTGCCTCCACCCAGTGGCTGGAGCGCACGCTGGACGACTCCGCCAACCGCCGCATCGCCCTGCCGGAGGGATTCCTCTGCGCCGACGCTATCCTGCGGCTGTGCCAGAACGTAGCATCGGGCCTTCGGGTCAACGAGACGGTGGTGGATCGCACTCTCCGGGAGTACCTGCCCTTCATGGCCACCGAAAACCTGATGATGGAGGCCGTGAAGCGGGGCGGCGACCGCCAGCAGCTCCATGAGGTCATCCGCCGTCACTCTATGGCCGCCACGGCCCGCATGAAGGAGGGACATCCCTGCGACCTGCTGGACCGGCTGGCCGCCGACCCGGCCTTCGGCCTGACCCGTCCGGAGCTGGAGGCTCTCATGGATCCCCGGCGCTACATCGGCCGCTGTCCCCAGCAGGTGGCCCGGTTCTTAGAGCGCTGCCAGCCCCTTCTGGCGCAGGCCCAAACCGCCGACGGCGCCATCACCCTCTGACCAACCCCGCAATACTTCGTCTGCCGCAAAACCGTCTTTCCCGCAAGACTCCAACATCGCAAAGCCGCACCATACCGCACGCCCCATAGCAGCGCCCTCCATTCGGCAAGGCTTTTCCTGCCATACCCCCAATGGCACCCCAGAAAACTAAAAATCAGACCCTCCGGCTGGGCCGGAGGGTCTGGTTTTTACCCCACCACAGCGAGGAAGCCCTCCGGCATCGCCGGAGGGCTTCCTATTATACTTGCACTCTCTTATTCGCCGGTGGTTCCGTCGGTGCCGTTAGACGTGTCGCCGGTCCCAGCGTCACCGCCGGTACTGCCGCCTGCGCCCGTATCACTTCCGGTGCCGGAATCACTCCCCTGTTCGCCGGAGCCATTGCCGGTGCTGCCGCCGTTCTCGCTGCCGGGTGTCTCATTGCTGCCGCTCTGATCACCGGTATTGGCATCGTCAGCGCCGGGAACCGCAGCATCCGTGGTCTGCTGACTGTCGCCGCTCACCGCAGGCTGCTCATCAGGCGTATCGGAGGGTTCCTGCTGAGCCGTTCCGATGCTTCCGCCGTTCCCCACCGCCGTTCCCGGCAGGCTGTCCTGCTTTCCCCAACAGAGGGTCAGCGCTGCGCCGCTCTCGTTGACGGTAATCGTATAACCATCCGCAGTAAGATAATCCGTGTGATACTCCGTGTCGCCCACTTTGATCACCACATAGGCATATTGGGCATCCCCCGCCATATGCAGTGTCAGCGTGCCGGTACCGTTCAAGCTGTACGGTTCTCCGACCTTCAGCTCACCCAGAGCCTTATCGTTCAGCGACGCCGTCACCGTGGCAGTGGCGGACTGAATGGGCTGCACACCGCTGTTCTGGGTGGCCGTGAACCACGCCCATGTCAGGCTGCACAGGCAGACCAGACAAATCGCCACCCCCAGCAGGGAGGGCATCAGCAGCGCCGTCAGCGACGCAGGCTTCTTCTCCTGCGGATGCTCACGCTTTCCTGTATAGAAAGTTTCCTTCCAATTCATGTCTTGATGCTCCTTTCAATCCGGCAGAGCCATATGGCGGGCGCCGGTCAATAGGCGAGCCAAGGACGCAAGGAGTCTAAGCTTGTGTCCTTGGCTCGCCCCTCCCCGGCGGTCAAATCGGGGAGGATCGAGCTTGTAAAGAGGGGTTTTCGATAGAATGATCATCCATGATGATTCCCAATGTCATGGTCGGAGCGTCCCTCCGACAACGCTCCCCGTGGAGCGGCAGATCACGCCTGAGGGGGCTCCTCCGGAGTCTTTTCCTTCTCCTCCAGCCGAGCCTTCATCTCCATCAGCTCCTGCATCATCCGCTGGTTCTCCTCCCGCTGGCGCTCCAGATTCGCCTGCTGGGCCTGTATTTCCCGCTGCTCCTCGCTCTTATAGCGCTTGAACAGCCGGATGCAGTTGATGCCCTCCATGAGGATCAGCAAAAAGAACGGCAGGAAGATGCACAGAATGTAGCCGGGGGTGGTTTTCAGGAACTGGAAGAAATTGCCCACGCCGGACAGGCACTTCTCGTACTTGCCCAGCACATAGGGATACGTCACCGGCATCTCGTCGTCGGTATCGGTGGTGGTACCGTAGGTGATAAAAGCGGGCTGACCATCTGCGTCGGTGGTCAGGGACCGGATCTTATGAGTCACGGTCTCTCCAAAGCTGGCTGTGTCCTGCGAGGTATAGGCGATGATATCCCCCTCCTGCAAAGTAGCGGGATCCACCGACCGCACCAGAATCAGATCTCCGGCCTTAAAATCCGTGGCGCTCATGGAGTCCGATCGCACGATATACATCTTGTAGCCGAACAGCGCCCGGTCATTGCGGTCAAAGGTGGTGACGGAGACGATGGTGAACACCATCATGCACACCGCCAGCAGCACGATCAGCCATGTCAGTACGGTCTTGATCACTTCAAAGGTTTTTTTCATGGCTTTTCTCTCCTGCAACGGTCTCCCCAACATCAGTCAAACAGCCGCTGCGGGTTGTTCTTGGTCTGGGTGGCGTCGGCACAGAGGGTAAAGGTCAAATCCTTGGCCTGAGCGCTGTTGCCGGTCGCCTCCGGGAAGTGGAAATACATGGTCAGTGTCCGCCGCTGACCCACCGCCAGCAGATCGTCCGCCGCCTGCGTGTTCTCCAACTGAGTGGGGGTCCCGGAGTAGAGGGTCTTGTTGCCGTCCTTCACCGTGACCTCCAGCACGTCCGCCAGATCGCCGGAGACACCGGCGAAGTACAGCCGGTAGTACACCGTGCCGGTGCTGTCGTTTTCGATAAAGAAGTCCTTCTTCACCGTCATGCCCGGCTCGAACAGGAACTCGTCGGGCCGGATCACCGGCTCGCCATCGTTGAGGTTGATACGGACGCCGCCGGTGGCAAAGGTGTTGTCCCGGACGGAAATCATGGAATAGGCCAGTGCCACGGTGGTGACCACCAGACACACCGCCAGCACGATCACCGCAACGATGCCGCCGGTTAGACGGCTGCGGGTTTTACGCTCAGTCATGGGACACCTCCCTGCGGCGACGCAGCAGCACCGTCAGTGCCGCACCGGACACCAGCACCGCCGCTCCCCAGAGCAGGGGCTGCATGGTGTCGCCGGTAGGGGGAGCCAACTCCTCGCTATCCGCCACCCACCAGTAAAAGTCCGCTACCAGCTGCTGATACATATAGGGATTGCCGACGCTGGTATCCAGATACGCCGTCAGCTGATAGTCCAGCGTATCGCTGCCGGCCGCCAGCGGGGTATCCACTGCGGCGGGCATCTCGGCCATCAGGCCGTCATACACCACACTACCGCCCACGGACACCCGCAGCTTCAGCACCTCCGCCAGCTTCTCATAGCCGGGGCGCACCTCCGCCCGGAAGTGGACGGTGACGTTGCCCTTGTGATCTACCTGCACGCAGTCGTTCTGGGTCTCGGCATCGCCGGGGAACATATTGGTCACGGAGAACTCCCGGTTATACTCCGGGCTGCGGTCATACAGCCGGATGGTGACCTTGCCGGTCCGGGCCGCTGTGGGAACGGGTGCGCCGGCGGGCTGCGCCGCCGTCTGGATGCCGTTGCCGGGGGCCTCTGCCGCCCGGCCTGCCTGCCGCCCGTAATACCGCACGGCACACAGCGCCGCAAGGCTCAGCGCCAACAGGATCGCCAGCACAACGATCAGCCGCTTCACCGTGCTGCTTCGAATGGGTTGCCGCACCTGTAACACCTCCTGCTTCCTTCCAAAACTCATATGGCACATATAGACTCTCTGGCTCGCCCTTGCCACAACCAATGGTGGTTTTTCGGCAAATCTCAGCGGCCGGAGAGCCTTTGCCCTTCGACATTTCGTCTTGCTAATTGTCAGGTCCATGAGAGATACTACCACGTTTCCCGCCTTTTTGCAACAGGGTTTTGCCGATTTGTGCAAAATTCTAGTTAATTTCATATGTTCTTTGCGTTCATGCGGCATATATGTCTCTTTCAAAATTCCCCCATGCTTTTACCCCGCCGGGCGGCATAATTTTCTTGACAACCACCGCCGCAAAATGGTAGCCTATGGGTGACAAGCAAACAGAGTTCGGATGACTGGTCCGGGAGAGACCGCTGCGGCGGCGCCGAAGGGGAATGCAGAAGCTCTCAGGCAAAAGGGTCGGACCACGACGATACTCCGAAGAGTGCGGCCTGTCCGCACGCCGAAGGTGCAACCCGCTCCGGCGGGGAATCTCTCAGGTACAAAAACGGAGGCGCAAAACTGCCGAAAGCGGTTTTGCGCCTTTTTGTGCGTCCAAAACCTTTCCGGAACGTGTCCAAGGCACCGCCAAGACCTGTCCACGATGCGTCCGGAATGTGTCCAGCGACTGGACAAACGAAGCAAACGGAGCAAAACAAGCGGAACAAACAACGGAACAAACATGATAAGGAGGAAGGAACATGAGCGAACTCAAACGCACCCAGCTGTACGAGACCCATGTGGCGGCCGGTGCCTCCATGGTGGATTTCGGCGGATGGGAAATGCCCGTCCAGTATCCCACGGGAATCGTGGCGGAGCATCTGTACACCCGGCACTTCTGCAGCCTGTTCGATGTGTCCCACATGGGGCGGCTGCTGATCGAGGGGCCGGAGCGGCTGGCATTTTTGCAGCACGTCCTGTCCAGCAACGTGGCGGGTCTGGATCTGAACATGGCCCAGTACTGCATCCTGCCGGACGAGGACGGCGGAGCCGTGGACGATGCGTACCTCTATCGCTTCGAGGAGGAGCGGCTCTTGCTGGTGGTGAACGCCGCCAACACGGAGAAGGATCTGATGCATCTGCGCTCCGTGGTGAAGGACTATGACTGCACCATCACGGACATCACCTCCCGGTGGGCCTCCATCGCCGTGCAGGGCCCCAAGTCCAAGGATCTGCTGACCACCCTCTCCGGTGGGGTACAGGTGACGGAGCCGATGAAGAACGCCCTGAACACTCTGACCTTCGAGGGTCATGAGGTGAAGGTGGCCAAGACCGGCTACACCGGCGAGCCTCTGGGCTACGAGGTCTACTGCCGCAGCGAGGACGCTGCGTGGCTGTGGAACCGGCTGGTGGAGCTGGGCGCCCGGCCCGCCGGTCTGGGCGCACGGGACACCCTCCGCATGGAGGCGGGCTTCCCCCTGTACGGCCATGAGATGGGCGTGGATCCCGACGGGCAGAGGATGCCCATTTTCGCCGTGCCGCTGGCCAAGTTCGCCGTGAGCTTTGCGCCCCAGAAGGGGGACTTCATCGGCCGCAAGGCGTTGGAGCGGCAGTTTGACGCCTTCCGGCGCATCATGAACCGGGATTTCTCCGACTGCACCGCCCTGCCCCGCCGTATTCTGCCCATCGCCCTGCTGGACCGGGGCGTCATGCGGGCCGGAATGGCGGTATACCGGGGCGAGAAGCAGGTGGGCTGGGTCACCAGCGGCACCATGGTCCCCTACTACGTTGCTGAGGGCGAGGGACTGGAGACGGTCATCACCGAGGAGACCGCCAAGCGGGCCATCGGCCTGTGCTATGTAGACAGCGACGTTCTGACGGACGACGTAGTGGAGGTGGACATCCGGGGCCGCCGGCTGAAGGCCGTGATCCCCGCCCGTCACATGAGCGTGGGGGCTCCGCCCTATGCCCGCCCTTTGTTGTACCGGCGGCCAGAGGACGAGGTGTCTCAGCCCGCCGACCGGGCCTCCAAGGCGCTGGAGCTGCTGCATCTGGCGCAGGATAACCACCAGTGGCGCCAGCGCCAGTGCATCAACCTCATCCCTTCGGAGAACACCCCCAGCCGGGCGGTGCAGCTGCTGTCAGCCAGCGATCCCTCCTGCCGGTACGCTGAGCACAAGAAGATCATCTCCTTCTATGATAAGGATGTATTCTACTATCAGGGCACCAAGTTCATCGACACCGTGGAGCAACTGCTGGCGGAGCAGATGCGCCAGTATCTGGGCTGCACTCAGGTGGAGACCCGTGTCATCAGCGGGCAGATGAGCAATATGGCTACCTTCTCCGCCCTGATGGACTGGAAGAACCGTCTGGACCGCAAGCATACTCCCCAGCGGCTGGGCTATGTGCTGAACAACCACATCATCCGTGGTGGCCACCTGTCGGCCCAGCCCATGGGCGCTCTGAAGGACTACATCGCCGTGGATCCGGTGACCGAGCGCACCGCCGTGGTGAACTTCCCCGTGTGCCGGGACGATCTGTTCCGCATCGACGTGGAGGAGACCAAGAAGGTCATCGACCGCTACCGTCCGGAGCTTATCATCTTCGGCAAGAGCATGGTGCTGCGCCGGGAGCCGGTGGCGGAGATCCGCCGCTTCGTCACGGAGCAGAATATCCCCACCACCATCATGTACGACATGGCCCATGTGCTGGGTCTGGTGGGTGACCACTTCCAGAAGCCCTTTGAGGAGGGCGCTGAGATCGTCACCGGCTCCACCCACAAGACCTTCTTCGGCCCCCAGCGGGGCGTCATCGGCGTCAACTATCGCCGGGAGGATCTGAAGTGGGGGCTGTGGGAGACCATCCAGTCCCGTGCCTTCCCCGGCAGCGTCTCCAACCACCATCTGGGGACCCAGCTGGGCCTGCTGATGGCGGCCTATGAGATGAACTATTTCAAGGACAGCTATCAGAAGGCCGTCATTGACAACGCCAAGTACTTTGCCAAGGCCCTCCATGAGGCGGGTCTCCACGTGCTGGGCGATCCCGCCATCGGCTACACCGAAACCCATCAGGTGCTGGTGGACGTGGGCTACGGCACCGGCCCGGAGGTAGCCGAGCGGCTGGAGGAGAACAACATCATCGTCAACTATCAGGCCACCCCCGACGAGGAGGGCTTCACCGCCTCCGGTGCTCTGCGGATGGGCGTCAGCGAAATGACCCGGTTTGGCTTCGGCCAGACGGAGTTCACGGAGCTGGCCGGTCTGATGGCGGACTGCATCCTGCGGGGAAAGGACGTAGGGCAGGAGGTTTCCCGTCTCCGCAGCCGCTACACCACCATGCACTACTGCTTCGACGGCCCGGAGTTCCAGACGGCGCTGGAGCAGTTCATGGGCCAGATCGGCTTCTGATCCCGGCGGAACACGTCTAATGAAACACACCTAAATCAGCAGATTTGAATATTTGAAACGAAAACGGAGGAACACATCATGAACTATCCCACCCATTTGCAGTATTCCAAGTCCCACGAGTGGATCCACACCGAGGACGGTGTGGCTGTGATCGGCATCTCTGACTTTGCCCAGCACGCTCTGGGCGACGTGGTGTTTGTGAACCTGCCCGGCGAGGGCGATGAGGTCACCGCCGGTGAGGCCTTTGGCGACGTGGAGTCCGTGAAGGCCGTCAGCGATCTGGTAAGCCCTGTGTCCGGCACGGTGTGCGCCGTCAATGAGGAGCTGCTGGACGCTCCGGAGCTGCTGAACAGCCAGTGCTACGACGCATGGATCATCAAGGTGGAGGGCGTTACCGCCACGGAGGAGCTGCTGGACGCCGACGGCTACGAGGCCTTCTGCCAGCAGGAGGGCTGATATGGGAAGCTATGTTCCCTCCACGCCCGCCCAGCGGCAGGAGATGCTGGAGGCCATCGGCCTTCACGACTTCCGCCAGCTGTACCGGGACGTGCCGGAGGAGATGCTGCTGCGGGACGGGCTGGACCTGCCGGAGGGCATGAGCGAGCTGGAGGTCAGCCGCACCATGACCGCTATGGCCGCCCGGAACACCGCCTACTCCGCCGTTCTCCGGGGCGCCGGAGCCTATGACCACTACATCCCCTCGCTGGTGAAGTATGTCCCCGCCAAGGAGGAGTTCCTCACCGCCTACACCCCCTATCAGGCGGAGATGAGTCAGGGCATTTTGCAGTCCATCTTTGAGTATCAGACCATGATCTGCCAGCTGACAGGCATGGACGTGTCCAATGCCTCCGTCTATGACGGCGCCACTGCCGCCGCCGAGGCCGCCGCCATGTGCCGGGATCGCAAGCGCCGGGTAACGCTGATCTCCGCTGCGGCCCACCCGGACACCATCAACACCGTCCGCACCTACTGCTACGGCACCGGCGACGAGCTGCGTGTCGTCCCCGTGAAGGACGGCCGCACGGACCCGGAGGCCCTGCGTCAGATGCTGGCCGGGGGCGACGTCTCCGGCGTGTACATCCAGCAGCCCAACTTCTTCGGTCAGCTGGAGGAGGCTGAGGCGCTGGGCGAGATCATCCATCAGGGGGGCGCTCTGTATATTCTGGGGGTGAACCCCATTGCCGCCGCCATCCTCAAGACCCCCAGAGACTGCGGCGCTGATGTGGCCGTAGGTGAGGGGCAGCCTCTGGGGATGCCCCTTGGCTGGGGCGGCCCGTATCTGGGCTTTATGGCCACGGTGCAAAAGCATATGCGTAAGCTCCCCGGCCGCATCGTGGGCCAGACAGTGGACAGCCGTGGCCAGCGCTGCTTCGTCCTGTCTCTGCAGGCCCGTGAGCAGCACATCCGCCGGGAGAAGGCCAGCAGCAACATCTGCTCCAACGAGGCCCTGTGCGCCCTGACGGCCAGCGTCTATATGGCAGCCATGGGGCCGGAGGGCATGGCGGAGGCCGCACGGCAGTGCCTGTCCAAGGCCCACTATCTGGCAAAGGCCCTGTGCGCCATCCCCGGCGTGTCCCTGCGGTATCCGGGGGAATATTTCCACGAGTTCGTCACGGAGCTTCCCCGTGTGCCTGAGGTGCTGGCGGCTCTGGAGCAGCACGGTATTCTGGGCGGCCTGCCGGTAGAGGGCGGTATCCTGTGGTGCGCCACGGAGAAGGTATCCCGTGCCGTGCTGGATGAGACCGCCGCCGTGGTGAAGGAGGTGCTGAGCAAATGAAGCTGATCTTTGAAAAGAGCGTTCCCGGCCGCCGGTGCAGCATCCTGCCCCGGTGCGACGTGGAGGAGGTGCAGCTGCCGCAGGAGCTGCGGCGGCAGGAGGCCCCGGCCCTGCCGGAGCTCAGTGAGGTGGATCTGAGCCGCCACTACACGGAGCTGTGCCAGCACGTCCACGGCGTCAACTGCGGCTTTTATCCGCTGGGCTCCTGCACCATGAAATATAACCCCCGCATCGACGAGGAGATGGCGGCCCTGCCGGGCTTTGCCGGGGTGCATCCCCTGGCCCCGGAGCACGCCGTGGCCGGATGCCGGGAGGTGCTGGATACCGCCAGCCGCTATCTCTGCCAGATCACCGGCATGGACGGCATGACCTTCCAGCCCGCCGCCGGTGCTCACGGCGAGTTCACCGGTGTGCTGCTGATCAAGCAGTACCACGATGCACGGGGCGATCATCAGCGCACCAAGATCATCGTTCCCGACAGCGCCCACGGCACCAATCCCGCCACCGCCGCCATGTGCGGCTATCAGGTGGTGAACATCCCCTCCGCCGCCGACGGCTGCGTGGATCTGGAGGCCCTGAAGGCGGTGCTGGGAGACGATGTGGCGGGGCTGATGCTGACCAATCCCAACACCGTGGGCATTTTCGACGAGAACATTCTGGAGATCACCCGGCTGGTCCACGAGGCCGGTGGCCTGTGCTACTACGACGGGGCCAACCTCAACGCCGTTATGGGCATCGTGCGCCCCGGCGATATGGGCTTTGACTGCATCCACATGAACCTGCACAAGACCTTCGCCACCCCCCACGGCGGCGGCGGGCCCGGTGCAGGCGCCGTGGGCTGCAAGGCGTTTCTGGAGCCGTATCTGCCTCAGTCCGCCATTCTGTCGGAGGGGGAGCACCTGCAGGTGCGGGCCTTCAACGGCAACTTCCTGGTAGTGGTGAAGGCGCTGGCCTATCTGCTGACGCTGGGCCGGGAGGGCATCCCGGAGGCGGCGGAGAACGCCGTCCTCAACGCCAACTATCTCATGCGGCGCATTCAGGGCACCTTCCAGCCCGCCTTTGACCGCATCTGTATGCACGAGTTCGTGCTGGGGCTGGAGGAGTTCAAGAAGGAGACTGGCGTCTCGGCGCTGGATGTGGCCAAGAGCCTCATCGACCGGGGCATCCATCCCCCCACCATGTACTTCCCCCTCATCGTCCATGAGGCACTGATGCTGGAGCCCACGGAGACGGAGAGCCGGGAGACGCTGGATCAGGCGGCGGAGGTGTTCCGCCAGCTGTACCAGCTGGCCCACACTGACCCGGAGACCATGCGTACCGCCCCCCACAATGCCCAGATCGGGCGGCCCGACGAGGTGCAGGCGGCCCGCAATCCCATTCTGCGGTGGCAGGCATGATCCGACGGCTGCTGACCTATCGGGACGGCTGCACCGATCCCCACCGGAATCTGGCCACGGAGGCGTATCTGACGGAGACGGTGCCGGAGGATACCTGCATCCTGTATCTGTGGCAGAACCGCCACACGGTGGTCATCGGCCGGAACCAGAACGCATGGCGGGAGTGCCGCACCACGCTGCTGGAGCAGGAGGGCGGCGTGCTGGCCCGGCGGCTCTCCGGCGGCGGGGCGGTGTACCACGACATGGGCAATCTGAACTTCACCTTCTCCCTGCCTACGGCGGATTACGATCTGCGCCGTCAGCAGGAGGTGCTGGTGGCGGCCTGCCGCCGTCTGGGTATCCCGGCGGAGTGCTCCGGCCGCAACGACATTCTCACCGGCGGCCGGAAGTTCTCCGGCAACTCCTTCTATCACCACGGGGGGCGCTCCTTCCACAACGGGACGCTGCTCATTGACGTAGACATGGAGAAGCTGGGCCGGTATCTGGCCCCCTCTCAGGGAAAGCTGGAGAGCAAGGGCGTGGCGTCGGTGCGCTCCCGTGTGGTGAATCTCTCCCAGGTGCAGCCGGGGCTGACCGTCTCCCACATGGAGGAGGCGCTGTGGGCGGCCTTTTCTGAGGTATACGGCCTCCCCACCCGGCGGCTGGAGCCGTCCCGGCTGGATCAGGCCGCTCTGGAGCGGCACTATCAGCGTTTTCACAGCTATGACTGGGTCTATGGGCAGGCGATGCCCTGCACCTTCTCCTGCGGGGAGCGGTTTCCGTGGGGGGAGTTGACGCTGGAGCTGGCGGTGGAGGGCGGCGTGTGCCGCCACGCCGCCGTGTGGACCGACGCCATGGACGAGGGCTTCGCCCAGCCCCTTGCCAGAGGGTTGGAGGGCTGCCCCTTCCGGGTGGAGGACCTCTGCCTCCGGGTGGAGGAGACCCCCGCCTGCCGGGAGGTGGCGGCGGACCTGTGCGCCCTGCTGCGGCGGCAGGATATCTGAAAGGAGAACGGCTATGTTTGATTTGCTGGTCATCGGGGCGGGCCCCGGTGGCTATACCGCCGCCGCACGGGCGGCCAAGCTGGGACTTTCCACCGCCATCGTGGAGGAGCGCAGCTGGGGCGGCACCTGCCTGAACCGGGGGTGCGTCCCCACCAAAACGCTGCTCCATGCTTCGGAGGTCTACCGCAGCGCCGCAGACGGCGCCGCCATCGGCATCCACGCAGAGGGTCTGCGGGCGGACATCCCGGAGATCTTTGCCTATAAAGAGCGCATCTCCCGACAGCTGTGCGGCGGGGTGGAGAGCCTTCTGAAGGGCGCAGGCGTGACGCTGCTGCGGGGCCGGGCCGTCATCACCGCGCCGGGAAGCATCCGTGTCACCGGCGAGGACGGCGGCGACTATGAGGCCCGGCGCATCCTCATCGCCACCGGCTCCGTGCCGGTGCGGCCCCCCATTCCAGGGCTGGAGCTGGCCATGACCTCCGATGAACTGCTGGAGGGGGCGGATCATCTGTACCGCTCCATCGTCATCATCGGCGGCGGCGTCATCGGCGTGGAGTTCGCCACGTTTTACAGCGATCTGGGGTGCAGCGTCACCCTGCTGGAGGGCATGGACCGGCTGCTGCCCAATATGGATCGGGAGCTGGGCCAGAATCTGGCGCTGATCCTGAAAAAGCAAGGGGTACAGGTCTGTACCCGCTCCATGGTGGATCGTCTGGAGCAGACGCCGGAGGGCATTGCCGTCCACTACACCGCCAAGGAGACCCCCGGCTGCGCCGTGGGGGAGGCGGTGCTGTGCGCCATTGGCCGCAGGGCCTTCCGGGATGGACTGTTTGCCGAGGGGCTGACGCCGGAGACCAATGGTCACGGTCTGTGGGTGGATGAACACTACCAGACCAGCATCCCCGGCGTGTACGCCATCGGGGATGTGTCCTCCCCGGTGCAGCTGGCCCATGTGGCGGCAGCACAGGGGGCAGCCTGCGTGGAGCACATGGCGGGGCTGTCCGCCGGGGTGTGCATGGACGCCGTACCCAGCTGCATCTACTGTCGGCCGGAGATCGCCGCCGTGGGACTGACAGAGGCGGAGGCCAAGGAGCGGGGCATCCCCGTCAAGACCGGCAAGTGCGTCATGGGCGGCAACGCCCGGACCGTGATCGCAGACCCCGGCCGGTGCTTCATGAAGGTCACGGCCCACGCCGAGACCGGGGCCATTTTGGGGGCGCAGCTGATGTGTCCCAACGCCAGCGACATCATCGGGCAGCTGGGGCAGGCCATTGCCAACGGCATGACACCGGGGCAGCTGCTGGCCGCCATGCGGCCCCACCCCACCTATGAGGAGGCCCTCAGCGAGGCGCTGGAGAGTCTGGCGGGCAAGCTGTAGGGCAGAATTTACGGAAAACCGCAGCGGGAGCGTAACTCCCGCTGCGGTTTTCTCCGTTTTCGTTGACGAAGGGCCGGGGCTTGCGTATAATAGAAGTCGAAATTTGTCACAACGCAGCGAAAGGAGCGGCTGAGATGGGCATTGTGGTTCTGGGTGCCGTATTTGTGGATGTGAAAGGGTATCCCCTGAGCACCTATATCCCCGGCGGGCGCAACGTGGGACGGGTGGAGCAGGTTCCCGGCGGCGTATCCCGCAACGTGGTGGAGGACATCGCCAATGTGGAGCTGCGGCCCACCTTCGTCAGTCTGGTGGACGACACCGGCATGGGGGAGGATGTGGTGCGGCAGCTACGGAACCACAAGGTGAACACCGACTACATCCTCCGGACCCCGGACGGCATGGGGGCGTGGCTGGCGGTATTCGACAACCACGGAGACGTGTGCGCCTCCATCTCCAAGCGGCCGGATCTGCGGCCGCTGGCGGCACTGCTGGACGAGAAGGGTGACGAGATCTTCCGGGACGCCGACAGCATCGCTTTGGAGATCGACATGGACAAGGAACTGGTCAAGCGGGTGTTCGCCTACGCCCGGAAGTACGGTAAGGCGGTATACGCCGTGGTGTCCAACATGAGCATCGCCGTGGAGCGCCGGGACTTTTTACAGCAGACCAGCTGCTTCGTGTGCAATTTGCAGGAGGCGGGCATCCTGTTCTCCGACGATTACAGTGAAAAGACCCCGGCGGAGATGGAGGAGCTCCTGCGGCTGAAGGTCCGCAGCGCCCGCATCCCCCGGATGATCGTCACCATGGGCGAGCAGGGAGCCGTGTACGCCGAGATGGACGGCGAGAGCGGCATCTGCCCCGCCACCCGGGTGGAGGTGCAGGACACCACCGGGGCCGGGGACGCCTTTTTCGCCGGGGCCACCATCGGCCTCACCTACGGCAAGACGCTGGGTCAGTCCTGCGCCATCGGCAGCCGGTTGGCAGCCTCCGTCATCTGCACCAGCAGCAACGTCTGCCCCCGGTTCCTGCCGGAGGAGTTCGAGTTGGACGTCGCCGTGACGGAGTGAGGTGCAGGGAATGAAAAAGCTTCGGGAATGTGAAAACGATACCCTGCTGGTGGCGCTGCTGCTGGCGGGCATCCTCATGGTGATGGGGGCCTACCGCATTTTCTCCTATCTCTGCGAAAATGCCCGAATGGATACCGTCACCTTCCTGCTGGGCGGAGCCTGCGCCCTGCTGGCGGTGGGCGGGTTCCTGCTGGCACGGGCCAGCTTCCGGCGGCTGAAGGAGCTGCACCTGGGGCAGTAGGCATCTCTTTCGGCGGCAGTCTTGTCTGATTCCTTGTCAAGTGAACAGAGATATGATATAGTGTGTGGAGGGCATGAAGCCCTATGAGAAAGAGAACAACGACGGAGAAAGGAAGCAACCTATGAAAAAAGTGATTTCCCTGATGCTGGCGCTGGTGCTGGCGCTGAGCCTTACCGCCTGCGGTGGCAAGACCGGCCCGGAGGGCGTGGTGGGCCAGTTCTGCAAGGGATTGCAGGAGCTGGACGAGAAGGCCATTGCCCAGTGCTTTGAAAACGGCGACGATCTGGAGCTGTCGGAGCTGGAGGACGTGGACAGCGACGACGCCGTGGCCCAGAAGATCATGGACTTCATGAAGTCCTGCGCCGGGCGGCTGAAGTATCAGGTGGGCGAGGCCACCGTGGACGGCGATACCGCCACGGTACCGGTGGAGTTCACCTATGTCAATGCCGGGAGCCTGATGACGGAGATCCTGACGGAGTACATCTCCCAGGCGTGGTCTCTGGCTCTGAGCGGTGCCGACGATGAGAAGCTGGCTGCCGCCTTCGAGGAGGTCTTTGATGAAAAGACCACGGGGGCCGACTTCCCCACCCTGACGGCGACGCTGACCATCCCCTGTGTCCAGACGTCGGACGGCTGGAAGATCTCCTCCAGCGCCGACAACAGCGAGGATCTGTCGGCCCAGCTGTTGGACATCCTCACCAGCAACATCTATGGGGCGCTGGAGGACTTCGGCGCCGGTTTGCTGGGGTAAATTCTCTTTCATACGAGCGGCAAAGGACCGGGTGCTTCAAGCACCCGGTCCTTTGCCAATGGTGGAGAAAAGAGTAAGGAAGAAAACGAAAGCAATGTTAACAGACACCCTGCGCCAGCATGGCGTCCGCCACCTTGCGGAATCCAGCGATATTGGCACCGTCCAACAGGTTGCCGGGGACGCCGTATTCCACGGAGGCGTCGTAGATGTTGTGGAAGATGTCCAGCATGATCTGATGCAGGCGCTGGTCTACCTCGTCGAAGGTCCATGCCAGGCGCATACTGTTCTGGCACATCTCCAGACCGCTGACGGCCACGCCGCCGGCGTTGGCGGCCTTGGCGGGGGCGAACAGGACGCCGCCCTCCCGCAGCACCTCGATGGCGGCAGGGGTGCTGGGCATATTGGCCCCCTCCGCCAGCGCCATGGCACCGCCGCGGACGATGCGCCGGGCCGTCTCGGCGTCGATCTCATTCTGGGTGGCGCAGGGCAGGGCCACGTCGCAGGGGACGGACCACAGATCCCGGAAGTCGCTGCGGAACTCGCTGCCGGGGACCAACTGGGCATACTCCCGGATGCGGCCACGGCGGCGGAGCTTGATGTCCTTCACCACGTCCAGCCGGATGCCCTCCGGGTCGTAGATGCAGCCGTTGGAGTCACTCATGGTGATGACCCTGGCCCCCAGCTCCTGCGCCTTCTGGCAGGCAAAGATGGCCACGTTGCCGCTGCCGGAAATGGCCACTCGCTTGCCCTGCAGGCTCTCCTGCTTCATGCAGTGCAGCATCTCCTCCGTCAGGTAGCACAGGCCGTAGCCGGTGGCCTCGTTGCGGGTCAGGGAGCCGCCGAAGGACAGGCCCTTGCCGGTAAGGACGCCTCCGTCGAAGCTGTCACGGATGCGCTTATACTGGCCGAACAGGTAGCCGATCTCCCGGCCGCCCACGCCGATGTCCCCGGCGGGGACGTCCACGAACTGGCCGATGTGCCGCTGAAGCTCCGTCATGAAGCTCTGGCAGAAGCGCATGACCTCCCGGTCGCTCTTGCCCTTGGGGTCGAAGTCGGAGCCGCCCTTGCCGCCGCCCATAGGAAGGCCGGTGAGGCTGTTCTTCAAGATCTGCTCAAAGCCCAGAAATTTCAGGATGGACAGGTTCACCGACGGATGGAACCTCAGGCCCCCCTTGTAGGGGCCGATGGCGGAGTTGAACTGCACCCGGTAGCCCCGGTTCACCCGAATGCGGCCGGTATCATCCATCCACGGGACACGGAAGGCCACCACCCGCTCCGGCTCCACGAACCGCTCCAGCAGGGCGGCCTCCCGGTACTCCGGGTGGCTGTCGATCATCAGGTCCAGGCTCTCCAGCACCTCCCGCACGGCCTGATGGAACTCCTTCTGTTCGGGATCCCGTGCTGCCAGGTCACTGTAAACCTGCTGCAAATAAATGCTTTTCAACATGACATTCGCCCCTTTCCTCGGCGGTTTTAATATGTCCATAAGGATACGAGGAAATGCGGGAATGTGCAATGTCAAAATTCCATGAAATCCGCCACCCGGAGCAGCATGGTTTCGTATTTTTCTCCAAACGGCGTGCATTTGTCCTTGCATTGTGTACACTTCTTCGGTTTTTGTGTCGTTCGCACAAAGAACGTGAGAAATTTTGTGCATCGTGTACAAGGTTTTGCGTCCATCCGACGCCGTTGGCTTCCGGGAGGTAGGCTGGCAGCGCTGCACGGGCGAAATCTCGGATGCGGATGTGTCACGCTACCGGTTCTTCCCGGAAAAACGGCGGCGACCATTGACGCTGCCTTGTAGGCAGCCGTTTTCCCGGCATGGCGCAGTCTGTGGGTGAAGAAACAGCTTTACAGTCGGAGGGGACTATGATATAAAGAAGTCAGAGACAAGGCCACGAAACAGGCAGCGCTGCGGCATCGCAGAAAGCCTGCCTGTCAGGAAGGAGAATCAGCACATGAAATTCCAGATCGTAGATGCATTTACCCGGCAGACCTTCGGCGGCAACCCCGCAGGTGTCGTTCTGCTGCCGGAGGGGGCAGAGTTCCCCGCAGATGAGACTATGCGGAAAACGGCGGCGGAGCTGCGCTACTCCGAGACGGCCTTCATCAAGCCCCTGGGCGGGAACCGCTTCCATATCCGCTACTTCACCCCCGCTGCGGAGGTGGAGCTGTGCGGCCACGCCACCATCGGCAGCTTCCACGCTCTGCAGGAGATGGGACTGGTAGCCGAGGGCGGCACCTACATCGATGAGACGCTCTCCGGTACGCTGGAGGTGGTGGTGGGCAAGGACGCCATCCTCATGGACATGGCCAAGCCCCAGACCTTCCAGCGGCTGGAGACGCCGGAGGAGCTGGAGGAGCTGTACCGCATCATGGGTCTCTCCGCCGACGGACAGGGCGCCGTGACCGGGAAGCCGGAGCTGATGCTTCTGCCCCAGAAGGTGTCCACCGGTTTGACGGACATCATGATGCCCGTGGCCGATGAGGCGGAACTGGAGAAGATCGCACCGGACTTCCCGGCTCTGACGGAGCACTCCCGCAGGTATAACGTGGTGGGCGTCCACGCCTTCACCGTCAACACCGCCGACGGCATGATCCATGCCCGGAACTTCGCTCCCCTGTATGACATCGATGAGGAGGCCGCCACCGGCACCTCCAACGGGGCGCTGGTCTACTATCTGTACCGGCACGGGCTGGTGGAGCTGGACAAGGTGTACACTGTGGTGCAGGGCGAGAAGATGGGGCGGCCCTCCATGATCTCCGCTCAGGTCATCCTGAAGGACAGCCAGCCCTTCGTCAAGGTGGGCGGCCCGGCCGTGACGCTGGTTCGGGGGGAGATCGAGCTGTAAAGGCGAAGCTATGCGATAAAGAAGGCGCAGGCTGGGCTGAACTGCCCCCCCATTTGTTGGACAGTATGGGATACTGTTAAGGTTGGCAGTACCAGATGAAGGCTTACCAGCGGATGCTGAAAGAAAAAGGCACTACACAAGGTATGTCTCGTAAAGCGACCTGCTTGGATCATGCTGTCGCCGAACATTTTTTTGGGCTGCTTAAAACGGAATTGTTCTATTTAGAAAAGCTCGATTCCATTGACCAACTCGAAAAGGCCATTGTTGCGTATATCGGTTACTACCATAACCACAGAATCAAATGAAAGCTAAACGGCCTGAGTCCTGTGCAGTACAGGATTCAGACCGTTTAGTTTTAATTCTTGTATTTGTCTGACTTTTGGGGGTCACTTCCGTGGGGGTGCGGCTCTTTTATCGATCGCTGCAGGCGGTCGCAAGAGTCGCCCCTACGGGTGGTTTGCGGCAGCTTCATACAATAAGGTGGCCTTACAGCTCCGGGCCGAAGGGGTCCGTGGGGCGGAAGGTATCGTCGGGCTGCTCAGGACGGGCCTGCCAGCCGATGCCCTTGATGCGCTTGATCTCCTGAAAATAGCCGATGTTGGTCTGGATGATATAGGGAGCGATCCAGATGGAGAGGATGCCCAGCGTCAGGCTGCACAGGAGGTTCCAGCCGATGAAGGTCAGGTCCAGCAGGAACAGGTCGCCCTTATACCCGGCGGTCTGTGCCTTGCTCATGCTGATGGCCTCCATGACGCCTATATCGGGGTTCTCGCACAGGTTATAGACGGCAAAACGGTAGCGGTAGCCGGCGATGATACCGGGGATGATAAACAGCATGGACCACAGGAAAACATAGAGGGTGATGACGATATTCAGCAGGATCAGCTTGCCGATGAAGCCGAAGCCGTCGAAGAGGGTGGCGTAAGGCATCTCCTCGCCCCGGCGCACGCCCAGATGGTACAGCACCCAGCCGCCCTGCAGCAGTACCCGCAGCAGCCAGCACACCACCGCCACCAGCGTCACCACCGTGGCGGGCAGAGCCACCGGGTAGAGATAAGAGGGGATGGGGACGTTGGGGAAATACGTCTGCATATAGAGCGCCACGTCGCCGTTGACGTAGACGCTGGCCCCCTGCAGCAGCTCCGTCAGGGCCAGATAGAGCAAAGCGAACAAATAGGCAGAGACGGCGGCGGTGCGGACAACGCCCTTGGCCTCCTGCTTCAGCTCAATACGGTTCATCATGTGTTTTGTGTCCTTTCTCTCTGCGGTCTGTGCCGCAGGATATCTATATAGGTGTTTATTTTATCATATAGCCTTCCCATTTGGCAAGAGGCGCATCCGAACTGCGCCGGTGGGATAAAATGGATATTTCGGAAAAACGTGGACAAACACGGACAAACGTGCGTGAAAGGCGGAGTTCCCAGTCTCCAGTATTCAAAAAGTGACAAAAATGAGAGCTTAGGTCTTGCCAACGGGGCAATTTTGTTGTAGACTAATGTGCAGTATGTGGTGGCGTAGCCACCAAGGAGTAAGATGAGGTGAAAGACAATGGCACAAGCTTTCTTTGGCGGCGTTCATCCCAATGACATGAAGGCCGCAACCAATGAAAAGGCCATCGAACAGCTGGAAGCCCCGGCTGAGGTGGTCATTCCCATGTCTATGCACATCGGTGCGCCTTGCAAGCCTATCGTTGCGGTGGGCGACAAGGTGACCATCGGTCAGAAGATCGGTGAACCCGGCGGTTTCGTGTCCGCTCCCATTCATGCGAGCGTGTCCGGTACCGTAAAGGCCGTGGAGCCCCGCCCCTTCTCTATGGGCGGCACCATGATGTCTGTGGTGATCGAGAACGATTTTCAGAACACCGTGTGCCCGGACATTCATCCCGTGGAGGATCCCGACAGCCTGACTCCCGAGCAGCTGGTGGAGATCGTCAAGAACGCCGGTATCGTGGGTCAGGGCGGTGCGACCTTCCCCACCCATGTGAAGATCAGCTCCGGTCTCGGCAAGGTGGACTATGTGATCATCAACGCCGCCGAGTGCGAGCCCTACATCACCGGCGACCACCGCACCATGCTGGAGCGTCCGGAGCAGGTGGTCAAGGGCGCTACGCTGCTGGCCAAGTGCTTCGGCGTGGAGCACGTGTACATCGGCATCGAGGCCAACAAGCAGAATGCGGCCGACGTGCTCAACAAGACCATCGCTGAGCTGAACGCTCCCGTGGTGGTGGAGGTCCTGCACACCCGGTATCCCCAGGGCGCTGAGAAGCAGCTGTGTCAGGCTGTCTCCGGCCGTCAGGTCCCCTCCGGCAAGCTGCCCGCCGACGCAGGCTGCTGCATCTTCAACCTGAACACCACCTGCGCCATCTACCGCGCGGTGTATACCGGTATGCCCGTGGTGAACAAGATCGTCACCGTGTCCGGCTCCGGCGTCATCGAGCCCAAGAACATCGAGTGCCCCATCGGCACCCCCATCTCCAAGCTGTTCGACGCCTGCGGCGGCCTGCGGGAGGATACCTACAAGCTGATCATGGGCGGCCCCATGATGGGTCTGGCCCAGTACAATGTGGATGTCACCGTGGGTAAGGGCACCGGCGCCATGCTGGCCTTTGCCGGCAAGGAGGAGCAGTACGAGGAGCATCCCCAGTGCATCCGCTGCGGCAAGTGCGTGGGCGTTTGCCCCATGCGTCTGGAGCCTGTGTTCATGTACAAGTACCTGATGAAGGGCGATGTGGACACTTGGCAGAACACCCTCCACGGCATGGACTGCATCGAGTGCGGCGCCTGCACCTATATCTGTCCTGCCCGTCTGCCTCTGATCCATGCCTTCCGCATGGGCAAGCAGAAGGTCAATAATGCGAGAATGGCCGCCAAGGCCAAGGCGGAGGCCGAGAAGGCCGCTGCCGAGAAGAAGGAGGCGTAAGCAATGACGGATTACAAAAATTTGAAGCTGATCGCATCCTCCTCTCCCCATATCCGCTCCAAGGATAACACCCGGAGCATCATGCTGGATGTCATCATCGCCCTGCTGCCCGCTCTGGTCATGAGCATCTATGTGTTCGGCGTGCGGGCCCTCACCATGGTGCTGGTGTCCGTGGCCGCTTGCGTGTTCTGGGAGTGGGCCTATCGCAAGCTCCTGAAGAAGCCCCAGTCCATCGGTGATCTGTCCGCTGTGGTCACCGGTATCCTGCTGGCCTTTGTCTGCCCCCCCACCACACCGGTGTGGATGCTGATCATCGGCGGCTTCTTCTCCATCGTGGTGGTCAAGCAGCTCTACGGCGGCATCGGCTGCAACTTCGTCAACCCCGCTCTGGTGGGCCGTGCCATGCTGCTGGCCAGCTATGCCAGCGCCATGACCCATTGGGTGGGCTTCGGCTCCAAGCTGCCTCTGGTGGGCTCCACCGCCGACGTGGTGACCAGCTCCACCCCCATGGCTGTGATGAAGGGCATCTTCTCCGCCGAGACGGCTGAGGATGCACTGGCGGCGGTCAATGACCTGACCTCCACCTTCTCCATCAGCGATATGTTCATCGGCCGCATCGGCGGCTCTCTGGGTGAGACCTCTGCTCTGGCCCTGCTGCTGGGCTTTGTGTATCTGCTGCTGCGTAGGGTCATCAACTGGCAGATCCCCGTGTGCTACATCGGCACCGTGGCGGTGCTGACCCTGATCTCCGCTCCCGCCGGTATGAGCGCTGTGGACTTCATGCTCTACAACGTCTTTGGCGGCGGCCTGATGCTGGGCGCCATCTTTATGGCCACCGACTATGCCACCTCCCCTGTGACCAAGCTGGGGCAGGCCATCTTCGGCGTGGGCTGCGGCCTTATCACCTGCTTCATCCGCCGGTTCGGCTCCTATCCCGAGGGTGTGTGCTACTCCATCCTCATTATGAACTGCACCACCTGGCTGCTGGATAAGTACATCCGGCCCACCATCTACGGTGCCATCAAGAAAGACAAGAAGGAGGCGGCTGCAAAATGAAGATCTCCGGTAAGTTTATTCTGAAGGTCGCCGGTACGCTGACCATCATCTCTCTGGTGGTGGCTCTGCTGCTGGGTCTGGTCAACGGCGTCACCGCCGACAAGATCGCCGCCATGAACGCCGCCGCTACTCAGACGGCTCTGGAGGCCGTCACCGAGGCCGGCAGTACATACGACGAGATCACCTCCATTCCTCAGGAGGTCATGGACGCCGCCAAGGAAATGGGCGGTACGCTGGAGGAGATGTACACGGTCACCTTCGACGGCCAGCCTGCCGGCTACGCTGTGAAGCTGACGGCCAGCGGCTCTCAGGGCCTCATCGAGATGGTCATCGGTGTAGATGCCGAGCAGAAGATCACCGGTATCTCCGTGGTGAGTCACTCCGAGACCTCCGGTATCGGCACCAAGGTGTGCGGCAATATGCCCAATGACGACGGTGTACCCGTTCTGGACCAGTTCGTTGGCATGAGCGGCGCAGGCACTCTGAAGGTGGGCAAAACCGTCACCGCCATCTCCGGCGCCACCGTTTCCACCAAGGGCGTGACCAAGGGCGCCAACGCAGCGCTGGCCGCTGTGGCCGCTCTGGGTTAAGAGAGGAGGAGCTGAGATATGAATTTCGGTAAGCAATTCAAAGAGGGTCTGATCACTCAGAACCCCGTTCTGGTACAGCTGCTGGGTATGTGCTCCACCATGGCCATCACCACCTCGTTCTTCAACGGTCTGGGTATGGGCGTGTCGGTGCTCATCATCCTGACGCTGTCCAATGTCTTTATTTCCATGCTGCGCAAGATCATCCCCAATGAGGTGCGTATCGCCTGCTTCATCGTGGTCATCGCCGGCTTCGTGACCTGCGTGGATCTGCTGCTGAAGGCCTTTGTGCCGGCGCTGTCCTCCTCTCTGGGTGTGTTCATCCCCCTGATCGTGGTGAACTGCATCATCCTGGGCCGTGCCGAGGCGTTTGCCTCCAAGAACCCCGTAGGTGCCTCCGCCGTGGACGGCATCTGCCAGGGCATCGGCTACACGCTGGTACTGATCTGTATGTGCGTGGTGCGTGAGCTGCTGGGCAGCGGTAAGTTCGGTGGCGGCCTGCTGGGCGGCGGCGGACTGGGCAGCGCCCCCGGCATCACCATCTTCCCCGAGGAGTTCGGCATCAAGATCCTGACCATGCCCGTGGGCGGCTTCCTGACGCTGGGCGCCCTCATTGCTCTGATGCAGTGGGCCATGGCCAAGAGCAACGCAAAAAAGGAAAAGGAGGCCAAGTAAGCTATGAAAGTGACTGAACTGTTGGCCATCGCCCTTGGCGCTATCCTGACCAATAACTTTATTTTCTCCCAGTTCTTGGGCATCTGCCCCTTTATGGGCGTGTCCAAGAAGATCGACACCGCTGTCGGTATGGGCGCAGCCGTGACCTTCGTGATGGGTCTGGCCTCCGCCCTGTGCTACCCCGTCAATAAGCTGCTGGACAATCTGGGGCTTGGCTTCATGCAGACCGTGGCCTTCATTCTGGTCATCGCCGGTCTGGTGCAGTTCGTGGAGATGTTCCTGAAGAAGAACATCCCCACCCTGTACGCCGCTCTGGGCGTGTACCTGCCCCTGATCACTACCAACTGCGCCGTTCTGGGCGTGGCTCTGCTGAACACTCAGAACAGCTACAACTTCGTCGCTTCCGTGATCTATGGCATCACCGGCGGTCTGGGCTTCCTGCTGGCTATCTTCCTGTTTGCGGCTGTCCGTGAGCAGCTGGATGTCTCCAGCGAGTGCCCCAAGGCCTTCGAGGGCTTCCCCATCGCACTGGTCACCGCCGGTCTGATGGCGCTGGCCTTCATGGGCTTCAGCGGCCTGCAGGTCTGGTAAGGAGGTAGAAAATCATGGATTTTACAACGATCATCTGGGCGGTCGTGGTTCTGGGCGCTCTGGCCATCGTGTTTGGCCTGATCCTGGCTGTCGCCGCCAAGGTTTTTGAGGTGGAGGTAGACCCCCGCCTGCCGGAGATCCAGGCCTGTCTGGCCGGCGCTAACTGCGGCGGCTGCGGCTATCCCGGCTGCGCCGGCTGCGCCGAGGCCATTCTGGCCGGCAAGGCTCCCGTCACCGCCTGCGCTCCCGCAGGCGCCGAGGGCGCTGCCAAAATCGCTGCCATCATGGGCATGGAGGCTCCCTCCGGCGAGAAGATGGTGGCTCACGTGCTCTGCAACGGCGGCACCAACGCCGTGAAGAACTTCGAGTACCGGGGCGTGCAGGACTGTCTGGCCGCCACCAAGGTCTGCGGCGGCGACGCTCTGGCCTGCAAGTACGGCTGTCTGGGCTTCGGCTCCTGCGTGGCCGCCTGCAAGTTTGATGCGCTCCACATCGGTCCCAACGGCGCTGCCGTGGTGGATAAGGAGAAGTGTACCAACTGCGGCGCCTGCCGTGAGGCCTGTCCCCGGAAGCTCATTGTGGAGGTCCCCTATTCCAAGAAGGTATTCGTCAACTGCTCCAACAAGGATAAGGGTCCCGCCGTCACCAAGGTCTGCGCCAACTCCTGCATCGGCTGCGGTATGTGCCAGCGCACCTGTAAGTTCGACGCTATCCACGTGGTAAACAACGTGGCCGTCATCGACTACACCAAGTGCAAGGGCTGCACCATGTGCGCCAAGGCCTGCCCCCGCAACGCCATTGAGCCCATCCCCACTCCCGAGGAGAAGGAGAAGTTCAAGGCTGCGCAGAAGGCCGCTGCCGAGAAGAAGGCTGCTGCCGCCAAGGCCGCCGCTGAAAAGGCCGCCGCTGAAAAGGCCGCCGCTGAAAAGGCCGCCGCTGAAAAGGCTGCCGCCGAGAAGGCCGCTGCCCCCCAGGCGGAGTAAGGCCTCCCTATTGATTGAAAAGAGCCGTCACGCATAGCGTGACGGCTCTTTTTACTGCCGGGAGCGCCTGCTGCAATAGCATGAGGGCCGCCGGTGGGCAGCCCTCATGCTTCTCCGGCGAGGGGCAACTGCTGCCCTTAGCTTGCCTTTTGGGCGAAGGAGTTATCCACCAGACGGTCGAAGTCCACCCATTCCTCCTGCTTCAGTTGTCCGGCGGTGGTCATCACCGTCTCCAGCCGCTCCAGCGCCGCCTGCTCCATCACCGGCGTCAGGTTCCATGCATCGATCTCCCGGTGCCGGGCGCAGACCCGTTCCAGAACCGCCAAATCCGTATCCGGGAACTGTCCGCAGATGGCCTCCGCCACCTCCCGGTCCGTATGCTCCGCCACCCAGCGCTGAGCACGGGCGATGGCGTTGGTGAAGCGCTGCACCGTGCCGGCGTTGGCCGTCAGGTAGCTGCGGTTGGCGAAATAGGCGGTGTAGGGGATCTCGCCGCTCTCCTGACCGATGGAGCAGAGGATGTATCCCTTGCCCGCCTGCTCCACCTCTGTGGCGGTGGGCTCGAACAGCGTCACATAATCCCCACCGCCGCCGGTGAAGGCACCGGCCATCATGTTGAACTGCACCGAGGTGTCCACGGTCACGTCCTCACCGGGGGTCAGTCCGTGCTGGCGCAGGACGTACTCCAGCGTCATCTCCGGCACGCCCCCGGCCCGGCCGCCGATGATGGTGCTGCCCCGCAGGTCCTCCCAGCGGAAGGGGCCGTCGCTGCGGCCCACCAGAAACGAGCCGTCCCGCCGGGTCAGCTGGGCGAAGATCACCGGAGGATCCTCCTTGCCCTGCTGGGCCACGTAGATGCTGGCCTCCGGCCCCGCCAGCCCTATGTCCGCCTGACCGGACACCACGGCGGTCATGACCTTGTCGGCGCCGCCGCCGTTGCTCAGCTCCACCGTCAGGCCCTCATCAGCGAAGAACCCCTGACTGATGGCCACATACTGCGGCGCATAGAATACGGAGTGGGTGACTTCGCTGAGCCGCACCGCAGTGGTCTCCTGCGGTTGGGAGCAGCCCGCCATCGCCGGAAGCACCATACACACCGCCAGCAGGCAGGCAAATACCTTCTTCATGACTGTACCCCCCAAGTTCGATTCAATATTTTCTCCACCCGCAGCACCAGCTGGTACATCACCACCGCCGCCAGCGCCAGGATCAGCACGCTGGTCATCACCAGATCCATGTTGAACACCTGCGACCCGTAGACGATGAGATAGCCCAGCCCTGCACGGGAAACGAGAAACTCGCCCATAATGACGCCCACCCACGACAGACCCACATTTACCTTCAGGGTGTTGAAGAGGGTAGGGCAGTTGGCGGGAAACACCAGCAGCCACAGCATCTGGCTCCGCCTGGCCCCCAGAGAGCGCATGAGCCGCAGCTTCTCCGGGTCTGTGGTCATAAAACCCTGATACATGGTCAGGATGGTGACGATCAGGGAGATGGCCAGCGTCATGACGATGATGGCCCCCATCCCGGCCCCCATCCACACGATAAAGATCGGCCCCAGCGCCGTTTTCGGCAGGGCGTTCAGCACCACCAGATAGGGGTCCAGCACACGGGCCAGCTTCTCCCACCACCACATGGCCACGGCGATGGCGGTTCCCAGCAGCGTTCCGGCGGTGAAGCCCACCACCGTCTCCAGGCATGAGGTGCCGATGTGCCGCCACAGATCCCCGCTGTGCCACAGGCTTTGCAGGGTACCGGCCATGCGGCTGGGGCTGCTGGTGAGGAAGCCGTCGCTGAGGCCCAGCCGGGTGGTAAGCTCCCACAGGGCGAACAGACCCGCCAGCAGGCACACCTGCCACAGCCGGATCGACCGCTTTCTCCGGCGGTAGTCCCGCAGATATTGCAGCCGCCGGGGCGAAGGAGCGCTATCCTTCATGCACTTCCAGCTCCTTCCAGATGGACTTGAAATACCCGGCGAAGGCCGGGTGATCCCGCCGCTGCAAGGGCGGCACCCCCTGCAGCTGGGTCAGCCGGTGGATGCTCTTCACCACCGCCGGGCGGTGACTCAGCACCACCACCCGGTCCGACAGGCTGATGGCCTCGGAGATATCATGGGTCACCAGCAGCGCCGTCTTGCCCTCCTGCCGTATGATGCGGTAGATATCCGCCGATACGGCCAGCCTTGTCTGATAGTCCAGCGCCGAAAAGGGCTCATCCAGCAGCAGCACCTTGGGCTGAGCCGCCAGCGTCCGGATCAGGGCGCACCGCTGGCGCATCCCGCCGGAGAGCTGGGAGGGCCGCTTCTGAGCGAAGTCCGCCAGCCCGTAGCGCTCCAGCAGCTCCCGGACATGGGCCTGCCGCTGCGGCGTATTCTCGCCCCGTACCGTCAGGCCCAGCGTCACGTTGCCCCAGATGCTGCGCCACTCGAACAGCTGGTCCCGCTGGGGCATGAACCCCACCTTCCGGGAGGGGCCGCACACCGGTTCGCCCTTCAGCTCCACCCGGCCGCCGGTGAGAGGCTCCAGCCCCGCCAGCGCCGACAGCAGGGTGGATTTTCCGCAGCCGGAGGGACCCACGATGCTGCAAAATTCCCCCTCCTGCACATCGAAGGAGACATCCCGCAGCGCCTCTACCTCCCCGTCCGGGGACTGGTACACAAAGGCGGCGTGCAGGATCTGTATCATCATATCCGTCCTCCCTTGCCATTGGGCATTGCGCCCGGATCGGAGAATGTCTCTCCGCCCTTATCCTATGCCCCCGATGCGGGGCGGGTCACAGGAAAAGTACCGCTCTGCCGGTGGGCTTTCCGGCGGCGATGGCTTGCCAACATGGAAGCATCTGAAAAAATTGACGGAGATTTTACGTTTCTTATAAAAAATTAAAAATTAAATTGGAGGTTTCGTGTATTGCAATTGGTCGAAAGCCGGATTATCATAAGAATGTAAACAGAAAGAAGAACACAGCAAGGACAGACGGTGAAGCACATGGCACTGAAAAAGAATCTGGATGTGACCATCCACGAAGCATTTCTGGAAGAGATCCTGCAAGGCAACTGGAAGCCGGGGCAGGCGCTGAATCTGGACGATCTGGCGGAGCGCTACGGCGTCAGCCGGACCCCCATCCAGCAGGCCCTGAAGCGGATGCATACCCAGGGCATGGTGGTTTTTTCCAGCAAGGGACACTTCTCCGTGCCCACCTTCAGTGAGAAGGAGGTCTGCGATATCATCGAGATGCGGTTGCTGCTGGAGCATCAGGCGCTGACGGATATCCAGAACAAGCTCCTGCCCATGGACTTCGAGACGCTGGAGCGTCTGGCGGGGGAGTGTGTAGCCTCCAACAAGACGTCCAACATCGTCCGGACCCGGCGCACCGATCTGGATTTCCACCGGATACTGGTGGAACAGGCCGGGAACCGCTGTCTCAGCGAGGTCTATGACCGCATTCAGGGCCAGTTCATCGTGGCCAACTACCTTCTTACCAGCCACACCCGCTCCCAGCAGCAGGTAGCCTCCGACGACCATGAGCGGCTGCTGGCAGCCCTGAAGGCCGGAAACTTCACCCGAGCCCACGACATCATTGAGGACCACATTCAGGGCGCCTGCCAGAAAATTCTGGCGAAAATGAACGCATAAGCAAAACGATATCCCTTCCCCATCATGGGCGGCCGCCGGGCCGCCAGCCGTACCCAACCGCTATTGGGACAACCTGATGATCTGACCCGAGGGATATCGTTTTTTCTTACCGCATAAAAAATTAAAAATTAAAAATTTTGTATACCCGCCTGCGGTGCAGGCTTGAAGAAATCGTCACCAATTCAAAACGGGAAAGGAAGAACATCATGAAAGTGAAAGAAACCGCCAAGAAGCCCTATGGTATTTGTCCGGCGTCCATGACCATCTGGAACGCTGACCAGACCTACAACAAGAAGGGCATCCTCGGCTCCTATGCCCTGCGGAACAATATGTTCGACGTGGGCGCTATGCTGCTGATCGCCGTGATCGGCTATTTCTTCCTGAAGCTGGAGATCCCCATTGCGCCCATCGTGCTGGCGCTGATTCTGGGGCCGCTGGCAGAGAGCAATCTGCGCCGGTCCCTGCTGCTGAGTCAGGGCAGCGCCTCCATCTTCTTCACCCGGCCCATCTGCATCTTCTTCCTGCTGCTGGCGGTGCTGTCCCTGTGCTGGCCGCTGCTGCGGAAGGCACTGAGCAACCGGAAAAAGGCGGCGTAAGGAGGGGCGGTATGGCGCACATTCTCAGCTATGGATCGCTGAATCTGGATCTTGTATATCAGGTCCCCCACTTCGTTCAAGCGGGGGAGACCCTGAGCTCCACCAGCCGCACCGTCCACTGCGGCGGCAAGGGGCTGAACCAGTCCATCGCCGCCGCACGGGCCGGGGGAACGGTCAGCCACGCCGGAAAGATCGGCGGAGACGGCACCGTCCTGACGGATATCCTGCGGGAGAGCGGGGTGGACACGGACTTTGTGACCGTAGGCGACGGCCCCAGCGGCCACGCCGTCATTCAGGTGGACCCCTCCGGGCAGAACTGTATCCTGCTCTTCGGCGGCTGCAATCAGGAGATCACCCATGAGGAGATCGACCGGGCGCTGGCGCACTTCCAGACCGGAGACTATCTCATTCTGCAAAATGAGATCAACGGCCTGGACTATCTCATGACGCAGGCCGCCCGGCAGGGGCTGCGGATCGTGTTCAATCCCTCCCCCACCGACGAGTCCATCTTCCGGCTACCGTTGGGGGAGGCATGGCTGTTGATCTTCAACGAGATCGAGGGTGCCGCTCTGTCGGGCTGCGATGACGAGGAGGACATCCTGAACACTCTGCGGCAGAGGTGGCCCCGCTGCCGGCTGCTGCTGACGCTGGGCAGTCACGGCTGCGTGTACGACGACGGCCAGCGCCGCCTGCGGCAGGGCATCTATCAGGCGGAGACGGTGGACACCACCGCCGCCGGAGATACCTTCACCGGTTACTTCGTGGCCTGTATGGCGGCGGGGCGTCCGGAGGAGGAGTGTCTGGATCTGGCATCCCGTGCGGCGGCCATCGCCGTGTCACGACCCGGCGCCGCTCCGTCTATCCCCACCATGGACGAGGTGCAGCGCTGCACCCTCCGGCGAGGGGAGTAGATCGCATACGGTAAACGGCCCCGGAGAGATCTCCGGGGCCGTGCGTTTTGCTGAGGGGGAGTATCGGGCTTTTGCCGCCGACAGCCTGCTTTTCCCCACAATACAAGGAGAGGAGGTGTCTCCATAGGAAATACCTCCTCTCTTTGTGCTGAAGCCGCAACCCTCACAGGGCGGCGGCGCCAATGATGCCCGCCTCGTTGCCCAGCTTCGCAGCGGCGATGGTGGGGATGGCCCCTTCTCGCTGACCGAAACAGTGGGTGGCCACATACTCCCGGATAGGGGCCAGCAGGGCCTCCCCCTGACGGCTGATGCCACCCCCCAGCAGGATCATCTCCGGGGCCAGAATGTTCACGAAGTCTGTCAGCCCCGCCGCCACGTACACGGCGTACTGCGCCACCACCGCCTTAGCGGCGGCGTCCCCCTGCCCGGCGGCATCGAAGGCGGTGCGCCCGGTGATCTCCTCCACCTGAGCCAGCAGTGACTCCGGATGCGCCAGCGCCGCCTGACGGGTCTGGCGGATCAGGGCCGTAGCGGAGGCGTAGGCCTCCCAGCAGCCCCGGCGGCCGCAGGTGCAGGGCTCACCGTCCAGCACCAGCAGCATATGCCCCGCTTCCCCGGCGCCGCCCCGCAGACCGGAGAGAATTTTTCCACGGGAGATGATGCCGCTGCCCACGCCGGTTCCCAGCGTAATGAGCACCATATCCTGACAGCCCACGGCAGCACCGGCCACCACCTCCGCCAGAGCGGCGCAGTTGGCATCGTTGCCCAGCCGAACGGGGATGCCGAACCGCTGGTGCAGCATCCGGCACACCGGTACGTCGAACCAGTTGAGGTTATAGGCCCGCTTCACCACCCCCGTCTGGGGGTCGCAGGCACCGGGGGAGCCAACGCCCATAGAGGCGCAGTCCACCGCCGTGAGCCCCGCCTGCCGCAGAGCCTCCTCCACGGCGTCGCCCATGTCCCGGATGACCTCCTCCGCCGGGCGCTCCGCCCCGGTGGGGACGCTGCGGCGGGCCACGATCTCATAGCGGTCGTTCACCACGCCTACGGCGATGTTGGTGCCGCCCAGATCAATACCGATGCGATACATGAAAACGCTCCTCTCCGAAAACGGGAGCGGTCAGCCGCTCCCGTTGGTCTGTTTTTTCGACAGCTTACTTATTCCGGCGATAGCCGTCCTGCAAATGGGTCACGAAAGAGCTGTTGACACTGACGGTGCGCCCCGTCTCCGAGGACTTGATGCAGCCGAAAATGGTCCGCATGGTGGTCAGTGCCTCCCGCCCGGAGACCTCCGGCTCCCGGTCGTGCTCCAGTGCGTCGATGAACTCGTCGATGACGCCGGAGCGGGTCTGGTGCTCGAACTGATAGGCGGTGATGGTGTTGTTCAGATCCCGCACCTCGATGGGGGCGGTGAGACTGTTGTAGATCCGCATGACGCCACGGGTGCCGAACAGGCAGGTGGAGTTGCTCTCCTGACCGTATACCGTCCAACTGGCGGCCATGGTGCCGGCAGAGCCGCCGTTCATCCGCAGGATGCACAGGGCGTTGTCGTCCACGCCGATGAGGTGATCCTCCCGGTCGTGCTTGTTGAGGGTCAGGATCTTGGCGGTGGTTTCGATAACCGTCTGCCCCGTCAGATACTGCATCAGATCGATCTTGTGGATACCCAGATCCGACAGAGCGCCCATAACGGCCTTTTTCTTGTCGAAGAACCAGTTGCCCTCCATGGACCAGCCCTCCGGCCCGGAGGTTCCAAGCCCCGTACGGAAGGTGATGACGTCACCGATGACCCCCTGCTCCAGCAGTTCCTTGGCCCGGCGATGCACCGGATCGAAGCGCATATTGTGGCCGATCATCAGATGCCGGTTGTTGAACTCCGCCGCCGCCACCATGGACTCGCACTCCGCCAGCGTTACGGCCATGGGCTTCTCACACAGCACGTGCTTCCCGGCGTAGAGAGCCGCCGTGGTCATCTCTGCATGGCTGCGGTTCTCCACACACACGGATACGGCGTCGATCTCCGGGTCCTTCAGCAGATCGAAGTAGGAGTCGTAGACCTTTCCGCCGTATTGGGCGGCCACCTCGTGAGCCCGCTGGCTGTTCTTGTCATAGTAGGCCACCAGCTGTGCGTTGGGGTTGGTGGCATATTCCGGCAGATGGCGCACCTGGGCGATCTTGCCGCAGCCGATGACAGCAACTCGTATCATACCGTTCGCTCCTTTCGCAAAACGCCTGTTGTCGCCCCTATTATAGCAAATCTGCCTGCGGGATGGAATCCCCTTTTTATAGAAAATTTCACCCCGGATGCAGACCGTCCCGCTGTCTGCTTTCAGCCGCCGCATGGCCCGCAGGTTCTCAGTGCGGGACTCGGCTCTCCTCGGCAAAAAGTCTCTTTTCCCGAAATAAGTTTCCAGGTTTACGCATAAAATAACAGCCTGCAACCTCCGCAAATGGCTTATCTACTGGGTTTTGCACAGTTTCCACAGACTTTTCCACCTCGTTATGTCAACACAAAAACCCTCCAAAAAGAGTGGAAATTGTCGATGCAGCGGTAGCCCTCCGGCGGAGTGGTTTTGGGAGGTTATTTTGCGTCTTCCCGACACGGCGGTGAGGGCCGAATAAGCGAAAAAAACACCACCCTTCGGGTGGTGTTTTTGGAGCGGGCGACGAGGCTCGAACTCGCTTCCCGGCATCCCACGAATGGCTGTCGCCATTCGCAGGAGCCCTGCCTCACCTCAGATCAAACGTGCTTCGCACAGGTCGAGGCAGCGACTTCCAGCCTGCCCGCTGTCTCATTCCAAAAGAGAAAATCCCATCCTGACGGATGGGATTTTCTCTTTTGGAGCGGGCGACGAGGCTCGAACTCGCTACCTCGACCTTGGCAAGGTCGCGCTCTACCAGATGAGCTACGCCCGCAAACGCAAGATTGATTATACCTGCGTTTTTCGGATTTGTCAAGCGCTAATTTGCATTTTTTGTATTTTGTTCTGCACCCTCTGCGCTCCCTGCGCCACTCAGCAGCACCTCAATGATGCCGGCGTTCCCCGAATCCGGGTAGAAATTCACCGTCCACGGCTCCTTGCTTTCCGGCTCCACCTCGGCCTGTATCTGCGTCACCTGTGTGCGGACCTCCTCCGCCTGATGGTCGAAGTAGCCCACCTGCACCACCAGCTCCGCAGCGTGGTTCCGTGCGGCCTCCCGCAGCAGATCCCCCAGAGCGGAGGTGCTGGTGATATGCACAATGCCCGCCACCTGAGCCGCCGTGCGGCGATAGCCGACGGTCAGCTGGATGGCGTCATAGTTCCGAGGTGTCTCGTCCACCGTATAGGTCAGGTACTCCACGGCGTAGGCTCCCAGCGGCGTCTCCTTCTGCACCTCCAGACACGCCCGCTCCGCCGCCTGCGGGGCGGGAAGCCCGCTGTCGTCGGGGTAGAGCCAGATGGTTCCCTCCTTGGCCCCGCCGCTGATCAGCACCAGCAGGGCATTCACCAGATCCTGATAGCTCTCCGCCCGGAGGACGGATCGGTCCTCGCTCTCGTAGTAGCTGGAGCTGTGGGGCTCGGTGACGCTGTAATCCCGGTTCAGCAGGGAGCCGCAGCCGGTAAGGAGCAGCATCAGTAGGGCCGCCGCCAGCGCCCATACACGTTTTCTCATGGCCGCACCTTACAGTCCGCCCGGCGCATATACGCCGAAGCCCTCGCCCAGTATCTCGTGGGCGTCGCAGACGATGACAAAGGCGTCTGGGTCGATCTCCTGCACCGCCCGCTTCACGGGGATGATCTGTGTCCGGGCGCAGGCGCACAGGATCACCTGCTTGTCCTTGCCGCTGTAAGCCCCCTTACCCTGCAAAAGCGTCACACCACGGTCCAGCTCCAGCAGGCGGCGGGTCAGCTCCTCATGGCAGTCGCTGATGATATAGGCCACCTTGGCGGCATTGGGGCCGTAGACCACCTTGTCGATGGACACGGAGATCAGAGACAGGGAGATCATGCCATACAGCGCACGGGTCAGATCCCGGAAGATCAGGGCGTACGTCACCGTCACCAGAATGTCGATGGCAAGACACAGGGTACCGATGCTGAGGCTCTCCAGCTTCAGCTTCAGCAGCCGGGCCGCCAGCTCCGTACCGCCGGTGGTGGCCCCCTCCCGCAGCATGATGCCGCAGGAGACGCCGATGATGACGCCGCCGTACAGACAGGCCAGAATGGGCTCCATAGGCTTGAAGGTATGCACCGCCGCCAGACCGTCGATCATCAGAGAGCTGACGGCCGTGGCATAGACGGAGGAGAACAGGAAATCCTTGCCGATGAACCGCCAGCCCAGCACGAACAGCGGCACGTTGAGGATAATGACGATGGTGCCGATGGGCAGGCCCGGCAGCAGGTAGTTGATGATCTGCCCCAGACCGGTGAAGCCGCCCACGCTGATGTGGTTGGGGTCAAACATCCAGTTGAACCCCACGGCATACAGGGCGCAGGACGCCGTGATGATGAGATACTGCGTCAGGACGTTCCGTTTCATAGGCTCCTCCTTTTTTCTTACAGCAGGGTCAGCTGCTCCTCGCCCCGGTCCTCCGGCCGCAGGAGAGCGCCGGTACCGGGGATGCTGCGGGCCCGATAGCGGGGGAGATTCACGATACCGGACTCCTCCGGCGTGCAGACTCGCTGCAGCTGGTATTTGGGCTTCAGGGTCATGACCGCCACGCCCTGTGTGGAGCGGGTGGCCTTGGGCAGCAGCAGGGACGTGTGGAAGATCAGCGCTCTGGGCTCCGTGGACAGCAGCGTCAGCTCCCGATCCTCCGCCAGCGGCAGAATGGCCACCAGCCTGCTCTTGTCGGAGTAGGCCCCGGTGAGCTTGCGGCGGTTGGAAACGGTGGCGTAGGCCTTCATCTCCACACGGGCAGCCTTGCCGTTTTCAAAGAAGAACAGCAGATGCCCGCTGTAATCCCCCGGCAGCACCATATAGACCACGCTCTCGCCCTCGTCCATGCCCAGCTTCGCCGGCAGATAGTCTCCCAGCACCGAGGCCTTGCTGTCCCCGAACTCGCTGAGGCGGGTCTTGTAGACCTGACACCGGTCGGTAAAGAACATGACCTCGGCGGCATTGGTGGCCTCCGCCTGCTGGCCGGGGCCGTCGCCCTCCTTGTATTTCTGCTCGCCGCTCATCCGCAGGGACTGGGGCGTGATCTTCTTGAAATATCCCTCACGGGACAGGAACACGGTGACGGGATAATCCTCCACCTGCTCCTCCTCCCGATACTCCTCCACCTCGTGGCTGTAAATGATCTCGGTTTTCCGGGGCTGGGCGTACTTCTTGCGTACCTGCGTCAGCTCCTCCACCATGATCTTGCGGATGCGGGCTGGCTTTTGCAGGGTGTCTTCCAGATCCTCGATCTCCCCTTGCAGTGTCTCCGTCTCCTGCACCCGCTTGAGGATGTACTCCTTGTTGATGTTGCGGAGCTTGATCTCCGCCACGTACTCCGCCTGCTTCTCATCGATGCCAAAGCCGATCATCAGGTTGGGGATGACCTCGGCCTCCTCCTCCGTCTCCCGGATGATGGCGATGGCCTTGTCGATGTCCAGCAGGATGCGCTTCAGACCCAGCAGCAGATGCAGCTTCTCCTTCTTGCGGGAGAGGATGAAGTACACCCGCCGCCTCACGCACTCCGTGCGCCATGCGATCCACTCCTCCAGCAGGGCCTTGACCCCCAGCACACGGGGCATCCCGGCGATGAGGATGTTGAAGTTGCAGCTGAAGGTGTCCTGCAAAGGCGTCAGCTTATATAGCTTCTGCATCAGCTTCTCCGGGTCCACCCCCCGCTTGAGGTCGATGGTGAGCTTCAGGCCGCTGAGGTCCGACTCATCCCGCATATCGCTGATCTCCTTGACCTTGCCGGCCTTCACCAGCTCCGCCACCTTGTCCAGGATCACCTCGATGGAGGTGGAGTAGGGGATCTCGAAGATCTCGATGAGATTCTCCTTCTTGTCGTAGCGCCAGCGGGCCCGAACCTTGACGCCGCCCCGGCCGGTGCGGTAAATTTCCGCCAGCTCCGCCGGGTCGCACACCAGCTGTCCGCCGGTGGGAAAATCCGGCGCCAGCAGGGTGGAGGCGATGTCGTGGTCGGGATTTTTCAGCAGGGCGATGGTGGTGTCGCACACCTCCGCCAGATTGAAGCCGCAGATCTGGGAGGCCATGCCCACGGCGATGCCCTGATTGGCCGACACCAGCACGTTGGGATAGGTGGTGGGCAACAGGGTAGGCTCCTTGGTGGTGTTGTCATAGTTGTCCACGAAGTCCACGGCGTCACAGTCCAGATCCCGGAACAGCTCGGCACAGATGGGGGCCAGCTTTGCCTCGGTATAGCGGCTGGCGGCATAGGCCATGTCACGGGAATAGACCTTGCCGAAGTTGCCCTTGCTGTCTACAAAGGGGTGCAGCAGCGACTCGTTTCCCTTGGCCAGACGCACCATGGTCTCGTAGATGGCCTGATCCCCGTGGGGGTTGAGGCGCATGGTCTGGCCCACGATGTTGGCGGACTTGGTGCGCCCGCCGGTGAGCAGCCCCATCTTGTACATGGTGTACAGCAGCTTCCGGTGGGAGGGCTTGAAGCCGTCGATCTCCGGAATGGCCCGGGAGACGATGACGCTCATGGCGTAGGGCATATAGTTCTCGTCCAGTGTGCGGGTGATGGGCTGCTCCACCACCGTCCCCCGCAGCCCCAGCACATTGGGATCGGCGGGACGATGGACGGTTTTCTCTTCTGTTTTCTTCTTTGCCATGAAAGATGATTCCTTTCGTATTCAAACTGGCGGGAGAAAGATGACCCCGCCAAAAAACGCTTGGGAACTGGCGCAGCCGGGCCGACGCAGATATCGTCCCTTACGGAGCGTCTAGCAGCAGGCGCATGTAGGGGCCGATGCCCACATCGTCCCGCCCGGCCCATACGCTCCCTCAGTTCACGTCGATCATATCCAGATAGCGGCAGCCGTTTTCAGCGATATAGTCCTTCCGGCCGGAGAGGTTGTCCCCCAGCAGCAGGTCAAAGACACGGGCCGTCTCCTCGGCGTCGTCCGGCAGTACCTTCACCAGCCTCCGGGTCTCCGGATTCATGGTGGTCAGCCACATCATCTCCGGGTCGTTCTCGCCCAGTCCCTTGGAGCGATCCACCTTGTACTTCCTGCCCTCCAGCTGGCGCACCACCTCCGCCTTCTCCTTTTCGGAGTAGGCAAACCACGTCTTTTCCTTGCAGGTGATCTCGAACAGCGGCGTCTCGGCAATGTAGACGTAGCCCTCCTTGATGAGGGTGGGGCAGAGCCGGTAGAGCATGGTGAGGATCAGGGTACGGATCTGGAAGCCGTCCACGTCGCCATCGGTGCAGATGACCACCTTGCTCCAGCGGAGGTTGTTCAAATCGAACTGATTCAGCTCCTTGGCGGCCTTCCCCTGCACCTCCACGCCGCAGCCCAGCACCTTCATCAGATCCGTGATGACGTCGCTCTTGAAGATGCGGGGATAGTCCGCCTTCAGGCAGTTGAGGATCTTGCCCCGGACAGGCATCAGCCCCTGAAACTCTGCGTCACGGGATTGCTTGCAGGCACCCAGAGCCGAGTCGCCCTCCACGATATAAATTTCCCGCCGGGACACATCCTTGGTGCGGCAGTCCACGAATTTCTGCACCCGGTTGGCGATGTCGATCTTCTCCGTCAGCTTCTTCCGGGTGTTGAGACGGGTGCGCTCCGCCGTCTCCCGGCTGCGCTTGTTCACCAGCACCTGATTGGCGATCCTCTCCGCCGCCTCCCGGTTCTCGATGAAGTACACCAGCAGCTGCTCCCGCAGGAACTCCGACATGGCGTCCTGCACGAACTTGTTGGTGATGGCCTTCTTGGTCTGGTTTTCGTAGCTGGTCTGGGTAGAGAAGTTGCTGCTCACCAGCACCAGACAGTCCTGCACGTCGGGGAAGGTGATCTTGCTCTCCCCCTTGGTGTATTTGTTGTTCTCCTTGAGGTACTTGTCAATGGCGTAGACGAAGGCCAGGCGGGTGGCCTTATCGGGGCTGCCGCCGTACTCCAGAAAGCTGGAGTTGTGGTAGTGCTCGATGAGGTGGACCCGGTTGGAGAAGCACCATGCGATGTTCAGCTTCACCTTGTACTCCGGCTTGTCCGCCCGGTCACGGCCACGACGCTCCGTCTCCCAGCACACCGGCTCCGTCAGGGGGTCATCTCCTGCCAGCTCCGCCAGATAGTCCCGGATGCCGTGCTCATAGAGGAAATCCTCCGTCTCGAACTTCCCCGGCGCTACCTCGCACCGCAGGCGGAAGGTGACCCCGGCGTTGACCACGGCCTGCCGCCGCAGTACCTCCCGGTAGTAGTCCGCCGGGATGTCGATGTCGGTGAACACCTCCAGATCCGGCAGCCAGCGGATGGTGGAGCCGGTATGGCGGCGCTTGAGCTCCGTCACCCGCATCTCCCCGGCGATCTCGCCCCGTTCAAAGTGCAGGCGGTACTCCTTGCCGTCCCGGCAGACAGTGACGTCCATATAGCGGCTGGCGTACTGGGTGGCGCAGGAGCCCAGACCGTTGAGCCCCAGCGAGTACTCGTAGTTGTCGCTGTTTTCGTTGTCGTACTTGCCTCCGGCGTACAGCTCGCAGAACACCAGCTCCCAGTTGTAGCGCCCCTCCTTCTCGTTCCAGTCCACGGGACAGCCACGGCCCTGATCCTCCACCTGAATGGAGAGATCGGCAAAGCGGGTCACGGTGATGAGCCGGCCATAGCCTGCACGGGCCTCGTCGATGGCATTGGAGAGGATCTCGAACATGGCGTGCTCGCAGCCCTCCAGCCCGTCGGAGCCGAAGATGACGCCGGGCCGCTTGCGGACCCGGTCCGCCCCCTTCAGACTGGAGATACTGTCGTTGTCATAGGTTTTCTTCTTGGTCATATATGCCTCCTGCCGGGATAGCTCCCGGTATCGTTCCTTGCAGGCCCACAGAACTTTTTCGGTGGGCAATAGAAACATTTTATCGCATTTTTCCCTTTCTGGCAAGGGTCAGCGTCACCTTTTCCCCCAAAGGGCATTTTGCCCCCTTTTATGAGAAAGTCAACACAGGGCTTGCATTTTGCGGGGGAAAGGGTCTATGCTTACTGTGTATATTCTGCGTATCACTCAGGAGGAAAGAACCATGATCCATATCACCGAGGTCACGACCAAGGCACAGCTGCGCCAGTTCGTGAACTTCCCCATCGACTTATATAGAGACGTTCCCCAGTACATCCCCGGTACATACAGCGACGATCTGGCAGACTGGGACCGTGAGAAAAACCCCGCCTTCAGCTACTGCGAGGCCCGTTGCTGGCTGGCCAGCCGGGATGACGGCACGCTGGTGGGCCGCATCGGCGCCATCCTCAGCCGTAAGTCCAATGACAAGTGGGGCACCCACCGCCTGCGTTTCACGCAGGTGGACTTCATCGACGACCGGGAGGTATCCGCCGCCCTGTTCCAGACGGTGGAGGACTGGGCCCGTCAGCTGGGCTGCACGGAAGTCCACGGCCCTCTGGGCTTCACCGACATGGACCGGGAGGGGATGCTGGTGGAGGGCTTTGACCGCACCAGCTGCTTCTTTACCTATTATAACCACCCCTACTATATTGACCACCTGACGGCTCTGGGCTACGGCAAGGACGTGGACTGGACCGAGAATCTCATCTCCGTCCCCACGGACCAGCGGGTCATCCAGCGCTGGGAGAAGATCGCCGCCTATGTTCTGAAGCGGCAGCGCCTGCACATCCATCAGGTACGCAGCCGTCTGGAGTACCCGCCCCTGATCCGGAAGGTATTCGAGCTGGTGAACGTGGCCTTTGCCCCCCTGTACGGTACCGTGGAGCTGTCGGACGACCAGATCCGCAAGTACGCCGGGAAGTTCGCCCCCCTCATCAGGCCTGAGCTCACCTGTTTCGTCATGGACGAAAATGACGATCTGGTAGCCTTCGGCGTGGCGGCCCCCAGCATCGCCGCCGCCCTGAAAAAGCACGACGGCCGCCTGTTCCCCACCGGCTGGGCGGATGTGCTGAAGGCCTTCCACCGCAACGACACCATCGATCTGCTGCTGATTGCCGTGCGTCCCGACCTCCAGAAAAAGGGCGTCAACGCCGTCATCATCAGCAAGGTCATGCACGGCTGCTTCAAGATCGGCGTAAAGCAGGCGGAGACCGGCCCCATGCTGGAGACCAACGAGAAGGTCCAGAGCCAGTGGCAGGACTTCCCGCTGGAGCAGCACAAGCGTCGCCGCTGCTTTGTGAAGGTGCTGACCCCCGCACCGCAGGAGTCTGCCGCTGCAGCCACCGCCCCTGCCGGAGCGGCAGAGTGATCGCTTCCTCCAAGCATAACAGCGCTCCACCGTCATAAATGACGGTGGAGCGCTGTGCTTTTCAGCCTTAATCGTCGTCCTTGGCCTTCTCCTTTTCGGATAGCTCGTCAAAGGGTACCAGACAGTTGTGGAGCTTCCCCAGATCGTTGCGGCTGGCCGGGTCCGTGGAGCCGCTGTAACAGTAGCCCTCGGTCCGCATATAGGCGTTCCAGCGGCGGTGTTCGATGACACGCAGCAGCTGCTTTTCCTCCTCCGTCCGCTCCGCCGGAGGCTTATCTGCACCGGGTACACCCAGCCGCAGCTTCAGCCGATGGTGGATGACCGAGGCGATGGAGGAGCGATAGTTGAACTCATAGCGCCAGAACACGTCCTCGTCTCCCCATTTCAGGTGCCGGGTCAGCGCCTCCGCTTCCAGCTGGGAGTGGAGGATGTTGCTCTCGGAGTACAGCATATCCCGTGCGCCTAAAAAATGAAGGTCGTAGGGGGTGCCCCGGTAGTCGGTGACGGAGGTGAGAGCCACCGTCTTGAAGGGGTCCTGCACCACCGCCAGAATATAGGGGTGGAGACCCCGGCGCTGGCACAGCTCCCGCAGCCGCACCGCCGCCTCGATGTTCCGGGTGTCGCTGCCCAGCGCCACAAACACATACGTCAGCTGCGGCAGCGTCTGCACCAGCTCCAGAAATTCCCGGCTCTCCAGCCGCATCCCGGCGTGGATGCGGATATCGTACTGGGCCTCGCCGGGGATGCGCTGTCCGTTGTGCCGGCGGTCCATCAGCTCCGGGCAGCGATAGGTGAACAACTCCCGTGCGTTAGGCCGGGCGTCCACGGCGGTGAGCCGCAGGTCGTAGCCGTCCATCTGGCCGAACCACGCCAGCGCCTTCAGCATCTCCGTGCCGTACTGGCCCAAGCCCAGCAGCAGCGCCGAGATCTGATGCCTGCCCTCCGGCAGAGGAGCCGCCGTCTCGAAGAGCTTCTCCCCCTGCTGATACAGCAGCAGCTGCACCAGTGAGCGCACCTCGTTGACCCGGCGGATCCGCATCCCGCGGGGATCGGCGGACTGGAACAGCAGCTCGCTCTCGGCGCCGGTGGCGAAGAGATAGAGGTGCATATTGGAGCGGGTCCCCCACCGGCGGGTCAGCAGCACCGCCTGATGGATGTTCTCTGCCTTGTCCCGGCCCATCAGGAAGAAGTAGACCGGGCGGGAGCGGTCAGAGCGCCGCAGCCGCAGCAGGGCGATGTCTGCCTTGAAGCAGGCGGCCCCCAGCCGGTGGGCGGCAGCCATCTGCTCCCCGAACTCCTCGCTCTCGTTTTCGTAGACGTCCGTAAAGACGATAAGCCCCTTGGGATGGGCCGCCTTGATGCTGCCCGCCAGATACAGGGAGTCCTCGTTGAGCTCGGAAAAGACATACAGCTCCGTGCAGCGGCGGAAGGCATAGCGCCACATGGCGGACAGATTCTTGAAAAAGGACAGCACCACACTGAAGGTCAGCAGCGGGCTCACCAGATACACCACAATGGCAGCGCCGAAATAGAGGTCGCTCCACACCGCCGGCTGGGTCATGGCGAACTCATGGATAGGATCCAGCTCGCCGTCCAGCACGAACATCCGCAGGGTGTGGTGTACGGCTCCCAGCAGCGCCTTCAGCCACGACAGGTGCTCCCCGGCGTAGGCGGCGGCGTACATGGGCAGGTGCAGCAGAATGCCGCAGATGAAAAAGCAGACCAGCAGCACCTTCAGGGTCTCATTGCCGCCGGAGGGGCGGGACCTGCGGTGCAGGGAGCGCAGCAGCAGCCCCAGCGCCGCCAGCAGCAGCGCCAGAACGCAGCACAGGAGGATCTGTGGCATGGCAGGCAGCTCCTTTCCGATCAAATCAATATCAGGGGTCAATATTGTTATTGTACCCCGCCGGGGGCAGGTCTGTCAATGCGGAAGGGTAGCTGTTTTTGCCCACCGGGGAGACAAGGCCGTTTTCCCTTGCGCCGGGGCGGGGATTTTGCTATAATGCAGGGAGCAACAGGCCGCTGCGGGCGGCAGGGGAGGGCTGGGATGTTCAAACGGATGTATCTGGAGATCACCAACGTGTGCAATCTCCGGTGCGCCTTCTGCCCCGGCACCCAGCGGCCCCGGCGGTTCATGACGCCGGAGGAATTCCGGCAGCTGGCGACCCGGCTGCGGCCCTACGGGACGTATCTCATGCTCCACGTCATGGGGGAGCCGCTGCTGCATCCCCAACTGGCGGAGCTGCTGGATATCGCCGGGGAGCTGGACTTTCGGGTGTGCCTTGTGACCAACGGCACGCTGCTTCCCCGGCAGCTGCCCACACTGGAGGGTTCCCCGGCCCTGCACAAGCTCAGCGTCTCCCTCCACAGCTTCGAGGGAAACGGGCGGCAGGATGCCGCAGCCCCGTATCTGGAGGGTGTCTGGCAGGCGGCGCAGCGGCTCAGCAGCCGGGGCGTCCTGTGCGCCCTGCGGCTGTGGAACGGCGGCGGACTGGACCGGCGCAACGGAGAGATCCTGTCCTTTCTCTCGGAAAAGCTGGGCCGGGACGTAACGGCCCTGCCTACGGACCGTCTGGGCAACCGGCGGCTGGGGGAGGGGCTGTTTCTGGAGCCGGGGGAGCGGTTTGACTGGCCGGATCCGGCGGCTCCGGACAGCGGCACGGAGTTCTGCCACGGCCTGCGGAGTCAGATCGCCGTGCTGTGCGACGGCACGGTGGTTCCCTGCTGTCTGGACAGCGAGGGGCGGCTGGCGCTGGGAAACCTGCACCGGCAGGAGCTGGCGGAGATACTGGCCTCCCCACGGGCCACAGCCATGGCGGCGGGCTTTTCCCGGCGGCAGCCGTCGGAGGAGCTGTGCCGCCGCTGCGGCTACGCTGCACGGTTCAGCCGATGAGGGGCATCGGACGGATGATAGGAGCGATATGGAAGAACAGATACTAAAGCAGCTGGCCCAACCGCTGCTGGCATGGTATGATATCCACCGGCGCATCCTGCCGTGGCGGGAAGAGGTATCCCCCTACCGAACATGGGTGTCGGAGATCATGCTCCAGCAGACCCGTGTGGCGGCGGTGCTGCCGTATTTTCAGCGGTTCATGGAGGCCTTCCCCACGGTGGGGACCCTGGCCCAGGCCGACACGGAGCGGCTCATGAAGCTGTGGGAGGGGCTGGGCTATTACAGCCGGGCCAGAAATCTGCAAAAGGCGGCCCGCATCCTCACGGAGCAGTACGGCGGCCGCTTCCCGGAGACATACCGGGAGCTGACGGCCCTTCCGGGCATCGGAGACTATACGGCGGGGGCTATCCTCTCCATCGCCTTCGGACAGGCCGTTCCGGCGGTGGACGGCAACGTGCTGCGTCTGGCGGCACGGATCACCGGCAGCTGTCTGGATGTGCTGGATGCCAAAAACCGCAAGGCCTTCCGCAACTGGATGGCGGCGGCCATGTCTCAGGAGCGGCCCGGCGCCTACAATCAGGCGCTGATGGATCTGGGGGCCACGGTGTGCCTGCCGTCGGGAGCGCCTCTGTGCGGGGACTGCCCCGCCGGGGACTTCTGCATAGCCCGGCAGGAGGGCTGTCAGGCCCGGCTGCCGGTGCGCTCCCCCAAGCGGGAGAAGCGGACGGAGCATCTGACGGTATTCCTGCTGCGGCGGGGAGCTGCGGCGGCGCTGCGGCAGCGCCCGGATACGGGACTGCTGGCGGGGCTGTGGGAGTACCCCCATGTACCGGGTACGCTGACGGAGGCGGAAGCCGCCCGCCAGCTGCAAATGTGGGGGGTAAACCCCACCAAGTGGACAAAAAAGCTGTCAGCCCGGCATATATTCACTCACGTTCGCTGGGAAATGACGGGCTATGTGGTGGAGGTGAACGGCCTTGGACCGGGAGACTGGCTCTGGGCGGAGGCACAGCAGCGGGAGCGGCTGGCCATCCCCTCCGCCTTCGAGAAATTTACCGCAGAGCTGAAAGAGGGAGAATGACATGGCACAGCTATACTTCAAATACGGGGCGATGGGCTCCAGCAAGACCGCCAACGCCCTGATGGCACGGTTCAACTACGAGGAGCGGGGACAGGCCACCCTGCTGGTGAAGCCCCGGCTGGATACACGGGACGGCGACCACATGGTATCCTCCCGCATCGGCCTGACCCACCCCTGCATCTACTTCGACGAGATGCAGCAGATGACGGATGAGCAGCTGCAGCAGTATGCCTGCATCATCGTGGACGAGGCCCAGTTCCTGCAAAAGGCCGATATCTACTATCTGGTGCATCTGGTGGACGACTGCAACATCCCCGTCATGTGCTACGGCCTGCGGGCGGACTTCAAAGGGGAGCTGTTCCCCGGCAGCTATCATCTGCTGGTGATGGCAGACAAGCTGGAGGAGGTCAAGACCATCTGCTGGTGCGGCAAGAAGGCCGCCTTCAACGCCCGCTTCGATCAGCACGGCCATGTGGTGAAGGAGGGCGCTCAGGTGGTGCTGGGAGCCAACGATAAGTACATCGGCCTCTGCCGCCGCCACTGGATGGCTGGGGATCTGGGGCCGGACTTCGACATCAACCGGGTATGATCTGTAACATCTGTCCCCGTCGGTGCGGGGCGGAGCGCACCGAGACCTACGGCGGCGGCTTCTGCCGGATGCCCGCCGTGCCGGTCATCGCACGGGCCGGGCTGCACCTGTGGGAGGAGCCGGTGCTCTCCGGCACACGAGGCAGCGGAGCGGTGTTCTTCTCCGGCTGCTCGCTGGGCTGCGTCTACTGCCAGAACCACACCATCTCCGCCGAGGGGGTGGGCAAGGCCGTCACCACGGAGCGGCTGCGGGAGATCTTCCGTGAGCTTATCGCTCAGGGCGCCCACAACATCGACCTCATCACCGCCAGCCACTTCGTCCCCTTCCTGCTGCCGGCGCTGGATGAGCCTCTGCCGGTGCCGGTGGTGTTCAACTGCGGCGGCTACGAGCGGGTGGAGACGCTGCGTCTGCTGGAAGGGAAAGTGCAGATCTGGCTGCCGGACCTGAAATACGGGCTGGAGGAGCCGGCCCGGCGCTATTCCCACGCCCCAGACTACTTTCCCGTGGCCACGGAGGCCATCCGGGAGATGTTCCGTCAGGTGGGTCCCTGCCGCATGGAGGATGGCCTGCTGCGGCAGGGGGTGGTCATCCGGCATCTGGTGCTGCCGGGACAGCTGGAAAGCACCCGGCGGGTCATCGACTGGGTGGCCCGGACCTTCCGTCCGGGGGAGGTGCTGTTCTCCCTCATGAGCCAGTATACCCCCCAGCCCGGCGCAGAGGGACCCCTGCGCCGCCATGTGACAGCGGCGGAGTACCGTGCGGCGGCGGAATACATGGAAAACTGCGGCATCGTGGACGGCTTCGTGCAGGAGCGCACCTCCGCCCGTGAGGAGTATACCCCGGCCTTCGACCTGACCGGGGTATAGTGTCGTCGGGTCGTATGAATTGTTTGGTACATTTAGAATGACGAAACCGGTGATTTTCTGCAAATCACCGGTTTTTTCGTATAAATAGAATGTACTTGGTACAACTTTTTGTTGCAATTTGCGTGGGAATGTGGTACGGTAGAGACGGAACAAAAAGTGCCGTCCCGGACGGCAAAATCGAGGACGTATGCAACATAGGAGGTACCTGTATGAGCTATCCCAAAACCGGCCAGGAGGTCTATGTCAGCCTGAATCTCTCCAACACCATGCTCACCGGCATCGGCAAGGGCACCATCACCCGTGAGGAGGTCTCCGTGGACTATCTGAAGCGGCTGTTTGCCGAGCATGGCGTCATCGTCTCCGCCAAGCCGGAGCAGCACCGCCTGCTGGAGATCGTCAACGCGACCTTTGATCTTGGTCTGGAGCTGCCGGAGGATCTGAAGCTGTTCCAGCTGTCGGAGCAGCACCGCCGTCTGGTGGTCATCAATGTGCAGGGTCTGCGCCGCAAGGGCGGCTCCCTGCTGCCGGAGTATTCCGAGGAGGAGTTCGGAGAGGCCACCTTCACCTTTGTGAAATACTATGTGCAGAGCCGTCACTATGACGAGCTGGTGGAGGAGAACAAAAAGCTGAAGTTCGAGCTGGATCAGGAGGTCGAGTGGCGCAACCGCACCGACAACTGATCCGAACAGGCAGCCAATAAAGGAAGCCGGATATACGGACAGGAGGGCCGCACCCACAGGGCGCGGCCCTCCTGAGCCTGTCAAAAGAGCGGGAGCCTTTCGTCAACGGGGCGGAAGGGTGTGTGCGGGAAACCCGGAAGGGTGTCCTGCACGATGATGATCCCCATTTTTCAGAGCTTTTTGAAGCTCTGAAAAATGCGGTCAGCGTGGCGAAAAGACTTTTTCGCCACGCTGAGGAGGGCCGCACCCATGGGGTGCGCCCCTCTGTCCCTTATTTTGTCAAAACACGGGTTCCGGTGTTCTCATACCACCCGGTAGTCGCCCTCCTGCGCCCGGCGCAGACGCTCCAGCTTCTCCCGGTTCAGGAGCTCCTGCAGCTCCCCGATGATCTGGTTGGACACCAGAAAGCCACGGGGCGTCAGGCGCCAGCCCTGCTCCGTCCGCTGGGCCAAGCCGTGGCCGGCGTAAACCTCCAGCCGTGCGCCCAAGGGGTCGAAGCGCCGGCGGAAGCGGTTTTCAAACTCCCTGATGTTCATCCCCTCCGTGGTACGCAGCCGCAGCATGATGTACTCCATCTCCCGCTCCGAGACGGGGATATGCTCCGACTCCGCCAGCACCAGCTCCCCGGCAATGTACCGATCCAAGTCCCGGATGTAGCCGTAGCGGACGCCGCCAAAGTCGGAGTAGGCACCGGGGCCGAACCCCGCATACTCCCCCAGTGTCCAGTATTTCAGGTTGTGGCGGGAGGCGTGGCCGGGCCGTGCAAAATTGGAGATCTCATACTGCTCATAGCCGTTTTGCCGCAGATACTCCACGGCGTAGAGATACATATCCGCCTGTGCCTCGTCGTCCGGCAGGGTCAGACTGTCCCGCTGCCGGTAGAGGGGCGTTCCCTCCTCCAGCTTCAGCCCGTAGCAGGACAGATGCTCCGGCTGGAGGGTCAGGGCGTCGGAGAGGGTCTTTTCCCACTGCTCCATGGTCTGCCCCGGCAGGCCGTAAATCAGGTCCAGACTCACGTCCGGGAATTTGGCCCTCCGGCAGGCGGCCACAGCCTCCTGCACCTGCTGCCATGTGTGGATGCGGCCCAAGGCCCGGAGACAGGCGTCGTCCGTGGACTGGACCCCCAGGGAGATGCGGTTGAAGCCCGCCCGCCGCAGCGTCCGGAGGGCCTTCCAGTCCCCGGCGCTGTCGGGGTTGGCCTCCAGCGTGATCTCGGCGTGGGGATCCACGTGATAGTGCTTCTTTACGGCTTTCAGCAGCTTCACCAACCGCTTCTCCCCCAAATAGCTGGGGGTGCCGCCGCCAAAGTACACCGTGTCCACCAGATGCTGCGCCGCCTGCGGGGCCACCTCGATCAGGTGGCGCTCCAGTGCCGCCGTGTAGGCGTCCATGCGATCCTCCCGCCCGGAGAGGGAGTAGAAGTCGCAGTAGGCGCATTTGGACCTGCAGAAGGGGATGTGCAGATACAGCCCCAGAGGATGCGCTTGCTTGGCCATGGTCATGCGTCCTCCTTGGGGGGCAGGATGATGACGGCCTCGAAGGGACAGTTCACCTTACAGGACCGGCATCCGATGCAGCGGTCGAGATCCACCGTATAAAAGCCGTCCGGCTGCAAAAGAATGCAGTCCATGACGCAGAACATGGTGCAGTAGCCGCAGCCGGTGCAGCTCACCGGGTCGATAATGGCCCGGTCATAGCGTTTTTTCCCGAAGGGATGTGCAGGATCGTACATGATAACACCCGCCTTTCCGTCCCTTCAGTATAGCTTGTTTTGCGCCGTTTGGCAAGCCAAAGCGCATTTTTCCGGTGCAGCGGGTCATACTACGGGGGAAAGGATGTGGTGCGGATGGACATGACGCCCAAGGAGTATCAGGCGTATGTGAAGCGGATGCAGAAGAAGTCCCCGCTGGGAAAGGATATGGCGCTGGCCTTCGTCATCGGCGGACTCATCTGCGTGGTGGGACAGGCCATCGGAGACGGCTTCCGGGGGGCGGGGCTGAATACGGAGGACGCCGGGACCGCCACGTCGGTGTCCCTTGTGTTCCTGTCGGCGCTGCTGACAGGACTGGGACTTTACCACCGGCTGGCCCGGTTCGGCGGGGCCGGGACGCTGGTACCCATCACGGGCTTTGCCAATGCCGTGGTATCCCCGGCGCTGGATTTCAAGGCAGAGGGCTTTGTCACCGGCATGGCGGCCAAAATGTTCGTCATTGCCGGCCCGGTGATCGTCTATGGCACACTGGCCAGCGTGGTGTACGGCGTGGTGCTGTGGGCGCTGGGCTGACGCTCTTGGGAAAACCTTGGATTTTCCACGATTCCTTAGCGACTGCCTGCGCCGCTCCCGGCGGGCAGCAAAAAGCTCCCCGGCTCAGGCCGGGGAGCTTTTCATGGAAATCATGGAAACCTTTCATCAGGGCAGATAGTTCAGGGGATCCACCATGGTGCCGTTGCGCTGGATGCGGAAGTCGCAGTGGGAACCGCTGGAGATACCGGTGGAGCCCATGGCGGCGATGGTCTGGCCCTTGTACACGTGGTCGCCCACAGAGACGTAGAGGTCGCTGTTGTGGCCGTACCATGTGATAAAGCCGTTGCCGTGATCGATCTTCACGCAGTAACCCAAGCCGCCGTTCCAGCCGGAGTAGATGACGGTTCCGCCGTCGGCGGCGTAGATAGGCGTACCGTAGGAGTTGGCGATGTCGATGGCCTCATGGTAGCTGCTGGCGCCGCTGATGCCGGTGTTGCGCCCGCCGAAGTAGGAGGTGATGACGCCGTAGCAGGGCCAGCGGAAGGACCCGGTGGGGAACCACGTGGGCCGCTCCTTGGTACCTCGTGCCTGCCGCTCAGCCACCGGCTCCTTCAGCGTCACGGAGGACACCACCTCACGGGCCGTCTCCGTGCCGTTGATGACGGTGACGTTGGCGGTGATGTCTGCCTTACCGTACACACCCTTGCTGAGGACCTCGTAGTCGCCCTCATACATATCCGGGTCGTCCACATATTCCACGCTGTACGCCACGTCCTGCAAATAGCTCTGCCGCTCCACATTCACCACCGTCAGATACGGCACGGCACGGGAGATGGTCAGCACATCGCCGGTATGGAGAACGCTGATGTCATAGCCGGGGTTCAGGGCCAGCAGCTCCTCATTGGTCATGCCGTTGTCCTCGGCAATGAGGGACCACACATCGCCGCTCTTAACGGTATAGGTCACCTCGCCCGCCTTGGTGGCGTTGAGTTTCTCGGCTATATAGCCCAGATTCATAATAAGGGACTGATCCACGTACTCCTGCTTTACCTCCACGTTTTCCACGAAGTAGCAGTCCACGGTGCTGTCGGTGATGTAGCCCTTTTTCAGCTGCTCCAGCAGCTGCTCGATGGCGCCGGGGAAGGTGGTGGCCGCCACCGGCTCCCCCTCCACATACAGCACATAGGCATAATCCACCAGCCCCAGCTGCTGGGTGAGGTTCTCCTCCAGTGCGTCGGTGCTCTCCAGCTCCTTCCGGGCCACGATGCCGGTGCGGACCTCCAGCTTGGCGCTGTCGATGCTGTAATCGGTGTCGGACAGCGTCTGCCGGGTGATCTCCTCCAGCTGATCCACTGCCGCCGAGACGCTGTGAGCGCTGCGAACCGTTCCCAGCTCCACGCCGTCATAGCGGGCGGTGGCGCCGATGGTATACATGGACAGGCACACCGCCACGGGCATCACCGCCACGGCGCCGGCCACAAACACCGCCGGGTGCAGCTTCACGCCCTCGAAGAAGGCCCGCATCCGTCCGCCGGAGCGAATGGCCCCCTTGCGGCGGCGGGTGAGCCGCTCCCGGAGGTCGGAGCCCATACGGGGCAAACTGCCCCAGAGGAACAGCAGCAGCTGGCCCAGCTTCCACTCTGTCTCCGGCAGCTGCCGCTGCCGGTTCTGGTGCCGCAGCTCCCGCAGACGCTGCCACCGGCGGCGCAGGGGCTGGCCGATATGGGTCGATACCCACGTCTGCACATCCAGATCCAACCAGTCCGGATGCTCCTTACAAAACCAGACCCAATCCTTCAGATTCTGCTTCCACCGCTGCCAGATGCTGCGGCGCTCCTCCGAATCGGGACGCTTATTTTCCAATTCCTGTTTCATATGATCGATCCTTGCTAAAAGGTTACAAATTCGTTACAAAGCCTATCATACCACATTTTCCGGGTACGTCAAGACTTTTTTGCATTTCCACCATAGAAACGGCCGATTTTCAACAGGAATTTACACAATTTTCAAATATTTGCGGAAAATATCCCCTTATCCACGGGGCAGCTCCGCCGTCAGCCCGCCGCACAGGGCGTTGGCGGCAAACACGGAGCCGGGGCGCAGGGGATCGATGGTCGTCCCCTCCAGCGTGGTGACGCAGCCCCCGGCCTCCTGCACCAGCAGGCTCCCGGCGGCGAAATCCCACGGGCTGAGCCGACACTCGAAGAACACCTCCGCCCGGCCCGCCGCCACCTGACACAGATCCAGCGCCGCCGCCCCGAACCGACGGTAGTCCAGTCCCCGGTCGTAGAGATACCGCATGATGGCGAAGTGCCGCTCCGTATAGCTGCGGTCATAGATGGTGGAGCCGCACACCACCAGCGAGTGGCCGGGATCCCGTCCGCTGACGTGGATGGCCCGGCCGTTAAGGGTGGCCCCGCCGCCCCGGCGGGCAGCGTACAGCTCCCCGGCCAGCGGCGCATATACCACGGCGTACTCCGCCTGCCCGTCCTTGGCCAGCGCCACGGAGATGTTGGTGTAGGCAAAGCCCCGGACGAAGTTGGTGGTGCCGTCGATGGGGTCCACGATGAAGGTCCACGGTGACGTCAGGGCATCGTGCTGCCCCTCCTCTCCGAAGAAATCCGCCTCCGGCAGCAGGGTCAGCAGCTCCTGCCGCAAAAAGCGCTGTACCGCCAGATCGTACTCCGTCACCAGATCCGCCGGGCCGTTCTTCTCATGGGTGGCCGCCGTCACGTCGTTGGCGCTGCGGACCAGCTCCCCGGCCCGGCGCACAATATCGATGATACTCTCCAGCATAGCTCTTACCTCCTGATGATGCGTCCCGGACGAGCGCCGGTGAGCACACCCTGCTCCAGCACCGGCACGCCCGCCGCCAAGACGGTGTCCATCCCCGCCGCCATGCGGCAGGGCTCCTGATACGTTCCCGTTTCCCGGAGCGCCTCCGGGTCAAATACGCAGAGATCGGCGTCCATCCCCGCCGCCAGCACACCCTTTCCCGCCAGCCGCAGCCGCTGGGCGGGACGGCCCGTCACCTTGTGGATGGCCTGCTCCCACGTCAGCACGCCCTTTTCCCGGACAAAGTGCTGCAAAAGCCGGGGGAAGGTACCGTACACCCGTGGGTGGGGCATCCCCTCCGTGGGATACGTGGCATCGGAAATCAGATGGGACAGGGGACTTTGCAGAATGGCGGTGATGTCCTCCTCCGAGGCCATGAAGTCGATCATGGTGATCTCCCCCTGCTCCCGCACCAGCAGGTCGCAGCAGCAGGTCAGGGGATCCTGTCCCGTCATGGCGGCGATCTCCGCCAGACTCTTCCCCAGATAGGGGTGATCCTCCGGGCAGTGGAGGCTGGTCAGATAGATGCCGTCCCAGCCCGCCAGCTTTGCAATGTCGTCGAAGCCCTCCCCGATCTGGATGCGCTGCGCCAGCTCCCGGCGGGCCGCCGGGTCCGACAGACGGCGCACCACCGCCTCCATGCCTCCCGCCAGAAACTCCGGCGGCAGGATGTGCAGCAGCTGGGTGGAGCCGGCGGTATAGGGGTACACGTCGCACCCCACGTCCAACCCCTCCTGCCGGGCCTCCTCCAGCAGAGCCAACACTTGAGGAATTTTCTTCCCCCAGCTGTCCCGGCCCATGGCCTTCAGGTGGGAGATCTGCAGAGGAATACGCAGGGTACGGGCCACCGTCAGCATCTCCCGGACGGAATCCACCACCCCGGCCCCCTCCTGCCGCATATGCACCGTCACTGGCACGTCGCCGCCGCTGAGGGGCCGCAGGGCCTCGATCAGCTCCTCGGTGGTATAGAAGCACTCCGGGGCATAGCCCAGCCCCAGCGACACGCCCACGGCGCCGTCCGAAAGCGCCCGCTCCATGCTGCGGTGGATGGCGTCGTAATGGTGCTTTTCCAATCGCTGGAGGGCGTAGCCCGCCGCATCTGCCCGCAGAACGCCGGCCCCCACCAGCATCCCCGTGCGGATAGGGGCCGGTGGCTGGGAGGCAAAATACCCCGCCAGCGTCGCCGTCTCCATCTCCGGAGGGGCCTTCCCGGTGATGGGAGCCAGATAGGCCAATATTTCCTCCCGGTGCGCCGGGCCGAAGGGAGCGGCGGACAGACCGCAGTTGCCGTTTACAATGGTGGTCAGCCCCTGCCGCAGCTCCAGCTCTCCGAAGCCGGGACGGAAGGCCGCCGCATCGGCATGGCGATGGATATCGATGAAGCCCGGTGTCACCAGCTTCCCGGCGGCATCCATCACCCGTCGGGCCGGGGTATCCGGCGGCAGCGGCTCCACGGCGGCGATGACGCCGCCCTCTACCGCCACGTCAGCGGAAAAACCGGGGGCTCCGGTGCCGTCTATGACGGTGCCGCCCCGGATCAACAGATCCAGCATGGTCACTGCGCCCCCTTCTGGCGTAAAATAGGCAGCGTCACGGAGAAGCGGTTCAAGCCCTCCTGACTGCGGCAGATGATGTTTCCCCTGTGGTTCTGGACGATGGCCCGTGCAATGGCCAGTCCCAGCCCGAAGCCCGTGCCGGTGCGGCTGCTGTCGGCCCGGTAGAACCGGTCGAACAGGTGGGCCGCCACCTCCGGCGGGATGGGATCGCCGCCGTTTTCCACCGCCAGACAGGCGGTGCGGTCCTGACGGGTCAGGGTCAGGCGGATATCCGTGCCTTGGGGCGCATACTTCACGGCGTTATCCAGCAGGATACCCGTCAGACGCTCCAAAGCGTCCCGGTCGCCGGAGACCTGCAGCCCCTCGTCGATGGTGTACAGCAGCCGCCGTCCAGATTCAAACATCACCGGCTCGAACCGCAGGGCAGCGTCCGTCACCACGTCCGACAGATCCACCTCGGAGAAGGCCGTCTCCCGCCGGACACTCTCCGCCCGGAACAGGGTCAGCATCTCCTCCACCAGCTTCTTCATCCGCCGGGACTCCGCCCGGATGTTCTCCACATACGTCTGCTCCTCCGCCGGGGCGGACTCCGCCAGCAGGTCGGCGGAGGACAGGATCACCGTCAGGGGCGTTTTCAGCTCATGGCTGGCGTCGGACAGGAAGCGCTGCTGCTCCTGCCACGCCCGCTCCACCGGCCGGGCAGCCACACCGGAGAGCAGATAGCTGCACCCCAGCAGCACCACCAGCGCCGCCAGTGCGATCAGCAGCAGATTCCCCGCCATGGCCCGCAGCGCCGACTGCTCCAGCGTGCTGTCGGTGAAGGCGATGCGGATGGAGAGAGCGCCGTCATAGCGCAGATAGCGCAGATGATAGTCCGTCAGCAGGCCGCTCTCCTCCTGCTGGGACAGGCACTCCTGCACCAGCGCCAGCAGGTCCTCCTCACTGATCTGATAGTAGCTGCTGCCCATGACCCGCACCGTGCCGCTGGGATAGACCTCCGTCACGAAGCAGGGTTGGCCGTTCTGGCCGTCGTAGCCCTCTCCCCGCAGGGCCTCCTCCAGCTGCCGGGTGCTGCTCTGCTCCAGACTGCTGTGGGCGGTGAGCATCACTCCGGTGAATACCGCCGCCAGCACCAGCGTCACAAACAGCATACTGATGCCCACGATCTTCCACCGAAGCCTGCGGTTCATGCCGCTCATGCCCCCACCTCCAGGCAGTAGCCCACCATCCGGTGGGTGCGGATCTTCACGGCGGAATGCAGATGCTCCAGCTTCCGCCGCAGAAAGGAGATGTAGACCTCCACGTTGTTGTCCTCGGCATCGGAGTCATAGCCCCACACCTTCAGGATCAGCTGTTCCTTGGTGACGATCTGGGGATAGCTGCGGATCAGCAGCTCCATCAGGTCGTACTCCCTCCGGCTCAGCCGCACCTCCCGCTGGCCGCAGCGCAGCAGGAAGGTTCCCGGCTCCAGCCGCAGATCGCCGCAGGTAACGGCGTCCTCCTGCCGGGGCTGACCGTCGGTGCGCCGCAGCAGCAGCCGCACGCAGGCCAGCAGCTCCTGCGGCTCGAAGGGCTTGGTAAGATAGTAATCCGCCCCGCTGTCCAGTCCCCGTACCCTGTCCTCCACGCCGCTGCGGGCGGTGAGCATCAGCACCGGCACGGTATGCCCCTCCTGCCGCAGCCTTTGCAGCAGGGTGAAGCCGTCCATCCCCGGCAGCATGGCGTCCAGCACCACCAGATCGTAAATATCCGAGGCGGCGTTGTCCAGCCCCGATAAGCCGTCGCCGCTGATGTCCGCCGTATAGCCCTGCCGGTGCAGCAGCTCCGCCAGCGTCTGGGCCAGACGGGCCTCGTCCTCCACCACCAGTATCCGCATGGGATCACTTCCTTTCCTTGCGTCCGTTTCTCCTGTCAGGCAGCCCCTCCCGGCGGGAGGGGCTGAAATAAGCTTATCCGTTCAAACCGTTGGCCGCCAGTGCCGCCAGCGCCTCCGCCGGGGCCGCAGGCAGCAGATAAATGGTGTCGTCATCATTCACCGTGGCATAATACCCTCCGTCCCGCTGGGCGCCCACCCTCAGCGTCAGCTCCGTCTCTCCGGCAATAGCCCGGTAAGTGACCGTCAGCGTCACCGCCGGCTCCGTCAGCCCACACAGCTCCGCCACCCCGGTGCTGGGCCGATAGTCGATGCACCGCAGCAGCGTCAGCTGTCCCAGTGCCTCCGTCAGCGTTCCGCTCCATTGGGTCACGTCCTGCCCGCTCCGCAGCCATACGCCCTCCGACGCCGTCAGGCTCAGGCTCTTGCCGTCTGCGGCGGTGACAGTCAGGGCGCTGACGTTGTCCGCCGTCAGCTGAGGCAGCTTGGGCAGCCGGGCCATGTCATAAATGCCCATGCTCAACGTCCCGTCCACCCCGGCGGGGGAGAGATACACGGCATCCGTCTCGTCCTCCGGCTGGATGTACTGTCCCTCGTCGGTCTGCGTCCCCAGCCAGTAGGTGCGGGTATTGCCCTCGGTGTCCGTCAAACTGATGTAGCGCTTGGTGTCCGAAAGCCCGAACTGGGACAGATCGTCGGTATGGGGGAGCGGTGACAGGGCGGCGTAGCCCTGCACCGTGGCCAGCAGCTCCGTCACAATGGACTGCTCCAGCGGGAAATCCCGATCGTCACCCCAGTACCACGTATCCTCCTCCCGCACGAACCGCAGCGTCACCGACCCGTTGTAGCACACCAGCTTCGCCGGCTGCTGGGCGGGAGTCCGGCCGTCCGCACCGGCAGCGGGTGTATCCGTGGGGGTGTCACTCTGCTTTTTGCCGCAGCCCACCGTCAGCGCAGCGATCATTACCAGCGCCAGCAGCAGTGCAGCCGCTCTCCGTATATCCATCATAAAAAGTCTCCTTTTGTGTTTTTAGAAGTCCCTGTAATCATTCTATTATACCAAACTTAAACGCAGATGAAAAGCCCCGTTCTCACGGAGAGAACGGGGCAAACGGACGGATAGGGGGGCTGCGGTCAGTCCCGGTACACCGGGGCGTCGAAATCCCGGACGATCTCATCCCGCCGGGTATCCTGCACGTAGACGTGATTGGTCTCGTCGAAGGCCAGACGCATGGCGAAGTCCTTGGCCTCGTCGATGCTGTCCGTCTCGAAGAACGGCCGGTAGGCCTCCGGCGGCAGGTGGGTCTTTTTCCACATCACCTGAAAGCGCATGGTGGGGTTCCTCCTTCATGGGGTGTATCGTTTAGTATACCCCGCCGCCGGGAAAAAAGCAACAGCGTGTTTTACCAAAATTCCGCCGCAAAAATCGGAAGAAATCCTAAAAGGGAAATCTCCGAAAAGGCTTTTCCCGGAGGGCGCAGCGGTGTATAATGATATGGTTATGTAAAAAGGGGGATATTATGGTGAAGATCGGATTTGACAACGAAAAGTATCTGGCCCTGCAGGCCGAGCACATCCGCCAGCGCATGAGCCAGTTCGGCGGCAAGCTGTATCTGGAGTTCGGCGGCAAGCTCTTTGACGACTACCACGCCTCCCGTGTGCTGCCGGGCTTCCAGCCGGACAGCAAGATCCGGATGCTGGAGACCATCCGGGACGACGTGGAGATCGTCATCGCCATCTGTGCCGGAGACATCGAAAAGAACAAGACCCGTGGCGATCTGGGCATCGGCTACGATCAGGACGTGCTGCGGCTCATCGACGTGTTCCGGGGGCTGGGGTTCTATGTGGGCTCCGTGGTCATCACCCAGTACGCCGGGCAGCCTGCGGCGGATGCCTTCATCCACCGGCTGACGGCGCTGGGGGTCCGCAGCTGCCGCCACTATCCCATCGCCGGGTATCCTTCGGACGTGGCCCACATCGTCTCCGACGAGGGCCTGGGCAAAAACGACTACATCGAGACCAGCCGCTCCATCGTGGTGGTGACGGCCCCCGGCCCCGGCAGCGGCAAGATGGCCACCTGCCTGAGTCAGCTGTACCACGACCATAAGCGGGGCATCCGGGCGGGCTACGCCAAATATGAGACCTTCCCCATCTGGAACCTGCCGCTGAAGCACCCGGTGAATCTGGCCTACGAGGCCGCCACGGCAGACCTCAACGACGTGAATATGATCGACCCCTTCCATTTGGAGGCCTATGGCGAGACCACGGTGAACTACAACCGGGACGTGGAGATCTTCCCGGTGCTCAACGCCATGTTCCAGCGCATCCAGGGTTCCTCTCCCTACCGCTCCCCCACGGACATGGGGGTAAATATGGCGGGCTTCGCCATCGTGGACGACGAGGCGTGCCGGGAGGCCAGCCGCATGGAGATCTTGCGCCGGTACTATGCCGGCATGGTGGACCGGGTCCGGGGCAAGGCCGATGACAGCGTGGTGCGGAAGCTGGAGATCGTCATGCAGCAGGCGGACGTGACGCCGGACATCTGCCCGGCGGTGGCGGCGTCTTTGCAGGTGGCGGAGTCCACGGGGATGCCCGCCGGGGCCATGGTGCTGCCGGACGGCCGCATCGTCACCGGCAAGAACAGCTCCCTGCTGGGGCCGTCGGCGGCGCTGCTGATGAACGCCATTAAGGCCCTTGCCGGCATCGACAAGGATCTGGACCTGCTGCCGGCCTCCATCATCGCCCCCATCAGCGACATGAAGATCTCCCATCTGGGCCACCACAACCCCCGGCTGCACTCCGACGAGGTGCTCATCGCCCTGTCCATCTCCGCCGTCACCAACCCTCTGGCGGAGCTGGTGCTGAAGAAGCTGGACGAGCTGCGGGGCTGCGATGCCCACTTCTCCATCATCCTGTCGGAGGAGGACACGAAGCTGTATAACCGGCTGGGCATCCACGTCAGCTGCGAGCCCAAGTACGAGATCAAGAAGCTGTATCACAAGTAAGCAGCGCAAAACCGGGACGGACCTCCGTCCCGGTTTTCGCCCACGAAAGGAGCATATATGCAGACCATTGCAGAAATTCTGGCGCAGGAGCTGGGAGCCTCTCCTGTCCATGTGCAGAACGTCATCGACCTGCTGGATGGGGGAAACACCATTCCCTTCATCGCCCGCTACCGAAAGGAGCTTCACGGCAGCATGGACGACACCGCCCTGCGGAAGCTGGAGGACCGGCTCACCTATCTGCGGAATCTGGACCAGCGGCGACAGGAGGTGAAGTCCGCCATCGAGGGACAGGAGAAGCTGACGCCGGAGCTGGCGGCGGCCATCGACAGCACCCGGACGCTGGCGGAGGTGGAGGACCTGTACCGCCCCTATAAGCAAAAGCGCCGCACCCGTGCCACCGTAGCCCGTGAAAAGGGGCTGGCGCCGCTGGCGGAGCTGCTGCTGGCCCAGCGGCGGGACTGCCCCGACCCCATGCAGGCGGCGCAGGGCTTCATCGACCCGGAGAAGGGGGTGGAGACCGTAGCCGACGCCCTGCAGGGGGCCAACGACATCGTGGCGGAGCTTCTGTCGGATGACGCCGCCATCCGCAAGACCCTGCGGGAGCTGCTGCGCCGTCAGGGGCGGCTGCGGAGTCTGGCCACCGGGGAGGAGGACTCCGTCTACCGACTGTACTACGACTTTGAGCAGCCCCTCCCCAAGCTGGCGGGACATCAGATATTAGCTATCAACCGGGGTGAGAAGGAGGGCTTCCTCTCCGTTACCGTGCTGCTGGAGCGGGAGACAGGACTCACCGCCCTGCGCCGGGCGGTGGTCAAGCCCGGCTCTGCGGCCATGGAGTTTATCAAGAGCGCCTGTGAGGACGCCTATGACCGGCTCATCTATCCCTCGCTGGAGCGGGAGGCCCGCAGCGACCTGACGGAGCGGGCCTGCGAGGGGGCCATCCAGACCTTTGCCCTGAACCTGAAGCCCCTGCTGATGCAGCCGCCGGTGAAGGGCCACGTCACCATGGGACTGGACCCCGGCTATGCCCACGGCTGCAAGGTGGCGGTCATCGACGCCACCGGTAAGGTGCTGGATACCACGGTGGTGTATCCCACCTATGGCCAGCGGCAGAAGCAGGAGGCCATCGCCCGGCTGGGGGCCATGATCCGGCGGCACCATGTGGAGCACATCGCCATCGGCAACGGCACCGCCAGCCGGGAGACGGAGCAGATGGCGGTGGAGCTGATCCATACCTTAGGGGGCGGCGTCAGCTATATGATGGTCAGCGAGGCCGGGGCCTCCGTGTACTCCGCCAGCAAGCTGGCGGCGGAGGAGTTCCCGGAGTACGACGTAAACCTCCGCAGCGCCGTGTCCATCGCCCGCCGGATGCAGGACCCGCTGGCGGAGCTGGTGAAGATCGACCCCAAGGCCATCGGCGTGGGGCAGTACCAGCACGATATGCCCCAGAAGCGGCTGGATGAGACGCTGGGCGGCGTGGTGGAGGATTGCGTCAACGCCGTGGGGGTGGACGTGAATACCGCCTCCGCCAGCCTGCTGGGCCGGGTGGCGGGCCTGAATGGCACCACCGCCAAAAACATCGTCAAATACCGGGAGGAGAACGGAGCCTTCACCACCCGGCGGCAGCTGCTGAAGGTACCCAAGGTAGGCCCCAAGGCCTTTCAGCAGTGCGCCGGCTTCCTGCGAGTGCCGGAGAGCCGCAATGTGCTGGATCACACCGGCGTCCACCCGGAGAGCTATCCGGCGGCGGAGCATCTGCTGACTCTGTGCGGCTATACGGCGGCGGACGTGGGCGCCGCCGCCATGAGTCAGCTGCCCCAGAAGGTACGGGCCATGGGGGAGGAGAACGCCGCCCGGCAGATCGGCGTAGGCGTCCCCACCCTACAAGATGTGGTGAAGGAGCTGGTGAAGCCCGGACGGGACGTGCGGGACGACCTGCCGGCCCCCATCCTGCGGACCGACGTGCTGGACATCAAGGACTTAAAGCCCGGCATGGAGCTGACAGGGACGGTCCGCAATGTGGTGGACTTCGGCGTATTCGTGGACATCGGCGTCCATCAGGACGGACTGGTGCATATTTCTCAGATCTGCGACCGCTTCATCAAGCACCCCTCTCAGGCCGTGGCCGTGGGAGACGTGGTGAAGGTAGTGGTACTGGAGGTAGACGAGAAGAAGCACCGCATCAGCCTCTCCATGCGTCAGGCCGCCGGTAAGAAGTGAGCTGCATCACCCGACGATAAACCGCCGCACTCAACGGTAAACCGCCGCACCCAGCCATAAGCGGCTGCATCCAGCGGTAAACCGCCGCACTTGGCGGTAAGCGGCTGCATCCAGCGGTAAACCGCCGCACCCAACGGTAAGCTACCGCACCCAACGGTAAGCTACCGCACCCAGCCGTAAGCTGCTGCATCCAGCGGTAAGCTGCCGTACCCAACGGTAAACCACCGCACCCAACGGTAAACCGCCGTACCCAGCCGTAAGCTGCTGCATCCAGCGGTAAATCGCCGCACTCGGCGGTAAGCGGCTGCATCCAACGGTAAACCGCCGTACCCAGCCATAAGCTGCCGCACTCGGCGGTAAGCTGCCGCACCCAGTCGTAAGCTGCCGTCCCGGCAGCTGCGTCGAACGGCCTACAGACATAGAACACCGCCGGCCCTCCGGAAGAAAATTCCGGGGGCCGGCGGTTCTTTCGACTCTCTTGATCCAACCGGCGACCGTCTGTCCTGCACTTGGTACGTTTGGTGGCCGTCTGTCCTGTACTCGGTATGTTTGGCAGACTTCTATTCGCCCTTATACTTCCGGCGGGTGGCGAGACCTCCCCGGATATGCCGCTGGGCTTTATTCTCCTCCAGAACCTGCTTCACCTGAAGATACAGCCCCCGATTAAAGGCCGGGAGCCGCTCCGACAGATCCTTGTGGACGGTGGATTTGCTGATGCCGAACTTTTTGGCGGCGGAACGGACGGTTCCACGGCTCTCTATGACGTAAAGGGCGAGATCGCACGCCCGCTGCTCCATGTTGCCTTTGATAGCGCACCACTCCTCAGATGACTTTCCGATATCATCTCTATGCGGAAAAAGGTGTGAAAAGAACCGCAGTACCCAAAGGACATCCCTTGGCCGCTGCGGTTTTGCTCGTCAAGATGAAGATAGAAGAAGTGCTAAAAATCCACACGATCGGCAGAAAGCACACGAAATAATGTTCCGGAAATCACAAACAACATCGAAAAGCCATATTGACGATGACAAGGAGCACCGGAAATACGTACCGGCCATGACAAATCGTGCCGAAAAGGTGCGCTGGCGATAACAAAATGTGCCGAAAAGCACACTGGCGATAACAAAACGTGCCGAAAAGCACACTGGCGATAACAAAACGTGCCGAAAAGCACACTGGCGATGGAAACGCCAAAAACCGTGTTGGCAATGACAAAAACGCCCAATAGATGCGTTTTCCATGGCAAAAGCAGCGGGCAGACACGCCGAACGGCGTGTCTGCCCGCTGCTTCTTTGATCGTATGCCGATTCCAGCCTTTGCGCTTCCTTCCGGGGATCACAGTCCGAAGCCAGGAAGATTCAGACCGCCGGTGAAGCTCTGCATGGAGCTGTTCATGGCCTCGTCCGCCTGGCGCAGGGCCTCGTTCACCGCAGAGATCACCAGATCCTGCAGCATCTCCACATCCTCCGGGTCCACGGCCTCCGGCTTGACGGTCAGGGCCGTCAGCTCCTTCTTGCCGGACACGGTGGCCTGCACCACACCGCCGCCCACTGAGGCGGTAAAGCTGGCGTTTTCCACCGCTTCCTGTGCCGCCGCCATATCCTGCTGCATCTTCAGCAGCTTCTGCTGCATCTGCTGCTGGCGCATGGCGCTTCCGCCGCCGGAGAAGCCTCCCCGTGCGCTGTATCCTTTTGCCATAGCTGTGTATCCTCCTTATTGATCTGTTTTAGGGGTCCGTTTTGTCCGATCCGGGAGCTTCCGGCGGACTGTTTTTGTCCGGTATTTGTCCAGCTTTTGTCCAACCCGATGGACTATTTGATCTTGAAGTGCTCCAGCTGGCTGCCGGGGCCGATCAGCTCCTCCAGCCGGTCCTTACTGCCGCCCTCCCAAGGCGGGATGTTCTCCTCCTGCGCCGAGGGCTCCTCCGGCAGAGGGGGACGTTCCTCCTCCGCTTTCGGCTCCGGGGGGCGGGATGGCTCCGCAGGCAGGGGCGGCTCCTCCGGCAGGGGAGGGCGCTCCTCCTCCGGGGTGGGAGTTTGTTCCGGAGCGGGGCGGGGGGGCTTCGGGGCAGAGCGGGTGGACCGGGGGGCAGATGGCGTTTCGCCGCCCACCGTCAGCATCACTCGGATGGGGCTTCCCACGGCGGCGGAGGTGACCTCCTCCAGCACCGCCAGCACCGTGCGGTTATTCAGGGAGTCCCGGACGAAATCGTTGCGGCAGTGGACGGTGAGGCAGTCACCCTCCACGGTGCCGGAGGCCATGTTGAGAAAGACCCGGTGGTTCACCGGCAGGCGGCCCTTGAACTGATCCAGCAGTTGGGTCCACAGGCGGCTGTCGCCGACGGGGGCCGAGGGGGCCGGGTCTGCGGGGGCAGACCTGCGGGGAACTCTATGAGTGGGCTTTGGGGCGGAGGAGCGCTGCGGCTCCTCCGGGATGTCAAAGACACGCTCCCGGCCCGCCGGTTCGTCGGGCAGAGGCGGCTCCTCCCACGGGACCTCCTCCGGGGCGGGAGGACGCTTCTCCGCCGCAGCGGGGCGGGACTCTGAATCCACTGAGGGGCGGGACTCCGGGGCAGTGGGACGCTCTGCCGCCGGTTGAGCGGCGGGGCGCTCCCGGCGGGCGGGGACACCCTTTTTCAGCAGCTCCTCCACCCGGTCCAGCCGGGCGCTGAGGGCCGTCAGGTCGCCGCAGAGGCTCTCGTCACACAGCCGCAGCAGGCACAGCTCCACGTCCGTCCGAGGCTGGAAGCTGTCCGGCAGGGCGGCACGGGTCCCTTGCAGCGTCTCCGTCAGGTACAGCAGCCGCTGCATGGAGACGTTTCCGGAGAGGCCCGTCAGGGTCTTGGTATCGTACAGCCCGGAGAGCAGGGCGCTGCCCCCCTCCGGCGCGGCTTTGAGAATGGTCATCTCCCGTGCCAGATCGCTGAGCTCCCCCAGCAGGGCAGAGACGTCCTTGCCGCTGCGGTACAGCTGATCCAGCAGCAGCAGGGCATCCGGCGTCCGACGGTCCAGAATACAGCGCATCATTTGCTGGGTCTGGACGCTGCCGGCAAGGCCCAGCACGTCCAGCACGGCACGGCTGGTGAGCTGGCCCTCCGCCACACGGCACTGATCCAGCAGGCTCAGGGCATCCCGCAGGGCGCCCCCCGCCATGCGGGAGAGGATCTCCGCTCCGTCGGCGGTGAGGTCGATCTTCTCGGCCTGAGCGATGTGCAGCAGCTGGCGCTCCATATCACGGGGCAGGATGCGCTTGAAGGAGAAGCGCTGGCACCGGGAGAGAATGGTGGCCGGAACCTTGTGCAGCTCCGTGGTGGCCAGAATGAACATCAGATGCTCCGGCGGCTCCTCCAGAATCTTCAGCAGAGCGTTGAAGGCCGGAGTGGAGAGCATATGCACCTCGTCGATGATATACACCCGCTTTTTCAGCACGGCAGGGGTATACACCGCCTCCTCCCGCAGCGCACGGACCTGATCCACGCCGTTGTTGCTGGCGGCGTCCAGCTCCGTGATATCCAGCGTGGTGCCGGCATCCACGGCCCGGCAGGCCTCGCAGCGGCCGCAGGGCTCGCCGTCCACCGGGGACAGGCAGTTCACCGCCTTGGCCAGTATCCGGGCGCAGGTGGTCTTGCCGGTACCCCGTGTGCCGGTGAAGAGATAGGCGTGGGCGGTATGGCCCTCGACCACCTGACGGCGGAGGGTATCCGTGATGTGCTCCTGTCCCACGACCTCGGAAAACACCTTGGGCCGCCACTTGCGGTACAGCGCCTGATACATGGATCTCCTCCTCCCGAAAAAACAAAAATTCTCCTCCGTTGGCAGCTGTGGAGCCGGCGCCCTCACGGCACATGGATGGTCCCTCTTAATGCTGCTCGGTTCCCCGCCTGACATGATTCGTGGGTATCCATTGCGTGAGACCGGCTCCGCAGCTGTCAGCGGAGGAGAGGTCGTGGCTACTATTTTACTACAACTTTTCCCGCTTGGCAACAGGAAAATTTACCGGGTGACATAGCTGCCGGAGGAGGCGGCCTCCGCCGCCACCTGCACCAGCCGGGTCACAGGGTCAAAGTCCGCCGGGAGCAGCCCTTGCAGGGCCGCTGCGTCCACGGTGTCTGTGTCCACATAGATGCGGTCGAAGTGCTCCGTCAGCAGGGCGAGGGTGACGCCGCCGTCGTTGGCATCCGTCGTCACCTGATCCCGCACCAGCACCGACAGGGCGGTGGTTTTGGGCAGGGCCTCCCGCACCCCCTCCACGAACACGCTGAGGGTGTCGGTGAGGTTGGTGACGGAGCCGTAGTCGATGCGGTCCAGACGGCCGTGGACAGGGTAGGTGCAGTAGTCCAGCAGAATTTCGTCGAAGCCTAATTCGGCGCACTCCTTACACAGCTGCACCAGATACTCCCGTGCAGCAGCCTTTCCGGGGTCCAGCCAGCAGGCGGCGTCATCGTCGTACCACAGCCAGCCGTCACCGGTCCGCAGCAGCCCCGCCTGGTCGGGCTGGGCGTTGGCAAAGTCCATATCGGCAAAGCAGGCGATGCGGGCCACAGTCCATGTGTCGCCGGAGAGGAGGGTCCTGAGGTTTGTCAGCGTCTCCGGGCCGCCGGTGGTGACGGTGTCCCTGGCGGCGGTCTGCGTGTCATAGGTGACGGTGCCGTCCCGCAGCTTCACCGGGATCACCACCGCCTCCGGGTGCTCCGCCAGCACGGCGGAGGGATCCTCCGTCAGCACGGTGTCCGGCAGCTGGCGGGCGTGAAGCTCCTTCAGCAGAGGGCGCTCCGGCTCATCGATGATGAGGTTCACGTCATCCGGCGTGGTGTCCTCCGGCTGCTGGGGCTGCTCCGTCTGTCCCTTTTTCAGGAAGGGCAGCTCCAGATGCCGGTGGCCCTCGTCATCGTAGACCATATACTCCTGCGCCACCAGATATCCCACGGCGGCCAGCAGGATCAGCACCAGCACAATGACCAGCGCCAGTTTCCCGTGGTTTCGGCCACGGTAGCTCTGATAACCTCTGGTTGCCATGACGATACCTCCTTTTTCTCAGGTTCAGGGTCGGATGGCATCCAGCTGTGCCACCCGGCGGGCATGGCGTCCGCCCTCGAAGTCGGTGTTCAGAAAGACCTCCACCATGCGCTTGGCCAGATTGGGGCCGGTGATGCCGGCGCCCAGCGCCAGCACGTTGGCATCGTTGTGGCGGCGGGTCATCTCGGCGGACAGGGGGTCGGTGCAGTGGGCGCAGCGGATGCCAGCCACCTTATTGGCGGCGATGGAGATGCCGATGCCGGTGGTGCAGATGACGATGCCCTTATCGCACTGGCCGGAGGCCACCATGCGGCCTACCTTCTCGCCGTACATGGGATAGTCTACGCTCTCGGTAGAGTAGCAGCCCACATCCTCGAAGTCGATGTTGTGCTCCTCCAGCCAGATGAGAATGTCCTGCTTCAGCAGATAGCCGCCGTGATCGCAGCCGATGGCAATTTTCATGGTGTATTCTCCTCTTACAATTCTTTGAACTCCGGCTTTCCGCCGGTAAAGGTGGTGAAGTAGCGGAAGCCGCACTCCCGCAGCAGCTCCTGCCGCTGGCGGATGAAGCAGCCCACATCCTCCGGGCGGTGGGCGTCGCTGCCCAAGGTGATGATCTCGCCCCCCAGACGGCGGTAGAGCCGCAGGATATCGGCGCCGGGCAATGGCTCGTTTCCACGGTTGGTGTTGCACTCGATGCCCAGCCCCTTGGGGATGATGGTACGGAAGATCTCCTCCACCTGATCCATGTGGTGGGCGAAGGTCATGTGCTCACCGTAGTTTTCGTTAATATACCGCAGGGGCAGGGTCAAGTGGCCCAGCACCTGAAACTCACCCCATCGGGCCAGCGCCAGCACGTCCTCCAGATAGCTGTCGATGACACTATCATAATACGCTTCGTCGGCTTTTTCAATATAATAAAGATCTTTGTGGTGAAATTTCTTTCCCGCCATGTGGATGGAGCCGATGACAAAGTCCAGCGGAGGGGCATTCTGCATCAGATGCTCCGCCCGCTGAAAACTCATGGCGGCCTCTCCCAGCTCCGCTCCCAGCCGCAGGGTAATGCGGTGGCCCCACTGCTCCTGCGCCTGACGGAACTGGCGGCGGACGGCGTCCCAGTCGAAGTCCCATCGGGGCTTCTGCTCCGGGCCCCAGTAGACGGTGTCCACGTGGTCCGTCAGGCACAGTTCATCCATTCCGGCGGCCACGGCGGCCTGTGCCGCCTGTGCCATGGTCTGCCGGCCGTCCTGCGAGCAGGTGGAATGTACGTGATAATCTGCCAGATACATAGGCGTTACTTCTTCTTGAAGAAGCTGCGGTGCTTCTCATAGTTGCCCTCGTTCAAGGTCTCGCTGAATTTCCGCAGGGCGTCCTTCTGCTCCCGGTTCAGATTCCGGGGCGTCTCGATGATGACGGTGACGTACTGGTCGCCACGGCCCCGGCCGTTGAGGACAGGGATGCCCTTGCCCTTCAGGCGGAACACGGTGCCGGTCTGCGTCCCCTCCGGGATGGTGTACTTCACCTTACCGTCGATGGTGGGGATCTCCAGTTCGGCGCCCAGCACCGCCTGCGTGAAGGTGATGGGGGCCTCGCAGAACACGGCGGTGCCGTCCCGGCGGAACACGTCGTGGGGCTGCACCATCACCGTGACCAGCAGGTCGCCGGCGGGGCCGCCGTTCTTCCCGGCATGGCCCTGTCCCCGCAGGGAGATGGTCTGGCCGTGGTCGATGCCGGCGGGGATGGAGACCTTGATGGTCTTGCGCTTGCGGGTGAAGCCGCCGCCGTGACAGTCGGGGCAGGGCTGGTGGATGATGCGGCCCGTACCGCCGCACTTGCGGCAGGGGTTGCTGGAGGCGAACACCCCCATGGGCGTCTGACGGCGGGTCTGCACCACGCCGCTGCCGTGGCACTCGGGGCAGACCTCCGGCGTGGTGCCGGGGGCGCAGCCGCTGCCCTTACAGGTGGCGCACTGCTCCATGCGCTCCACCGTCAGCTCCTTTTCGCAGCCGAAGGCGGCCTCCGTAAAGCTCAGGGATACGCTGACCCGGATGCTCTCGCCCCGCTGAGGGCCGTTGCGGCGCTGCTGTTGGCCGCCGAAGCCGCCGCCGAAGAAGCTGCCGAAGATGTCCCCCAGATCACCGAAGTCGAAGCCGCCGAAGCCGCCGCTCTGACCGGCGCCATAGTTGGGATCGGTGCCGGCAAAGCCAAACTGGTCATAGCGGGCCTTCTTCTCCGGGTCGGACAGGACCTCGTTGGCCTCGTTGATCTCCTTGAATTTCTCCTCGGCCTCCTTGTCGCCGGGGTTCATGTCCGGGTGATATTTGCGGGCCAGCTTTTTATAGGCCCGTTTGATCTCGTCCTCGCTGGCGTTTTTGTCTACGCCCAGGACCTCGTAATAGTCTCGTTTTTCTGCCATACCGGCGTTTCTCCCTTCTCCGGGAATATCCGGCGGCCGGAAAGACGGCCGGATATCATCTGGTTCCAAACGCCACAGGAAGGGACAGGAAGCCCTGCCCCTTTCCGGTGGTCAAGCTGCGCTGCGGGGCGCAGGATGCTTACTTATTCTGGTCGTCATCATCCACGACCTTGTAGTCGGCGTCGTAATACTGGCCGCCCTGTGCGCCGGTGTCGCCGCCGGGCTGCTGGGCAGCAGCGTCGCCCTGAGGCGCCTGCTGCTGGTACAGCTTCTCGCTCATCTTATAGAAGGCCTGCGTCAGCTCCTCGGTGGCGGCCTTGATGGCGTCGGTGTCCTCGCCCTTCAGGGTCTCCTTCAGCTTCTCGATACCGGCCTGAATGGGGGCCTTCTCGCTCTCGGGTACCTTGTCGCCCACCTCGCTGAGGGTCTTTTCCGCCTGATAGACCATCTGATCGGCCTGATTGCGGACCTCTACCTTCTCCTTGATCTTGGCGTCCTCGGCGGCATACTGCTCGGCTTCCTTCACGGCACGCTCGATATCATCCTTGCTCATGTTGGAGGAGGAGGTGATGGTGATGTGCTGGGCGTTGCCGGTACCCAGATCCTTGGCGGAGACGTTGACGATGCCGTTGGCATCGATGTCGAAGGTCACCTCGATCTGAGGCACGCCACGGCGGGCCGGGGCGATGCCGTCCAGATGGAAGCGGCCCAGGCTCTTGTTGGCGGCGGCCATCTCACGCTCGCCCTGCAGGACATTGACCTCCACGGAGGTCTGGTTATCAGCGGCGGTAGAGAAGATCTGGCTCTTCTTTACGGGGATGGTGGTGTTGCGCTCGATGAGGCGGGTGCAGACGCCGCCCATGGTCTCGATGCCCAGGGACAGGGGGGTGACGTCCAGCAGCAGCAGGCCCTTGACGTCGCCGGTCAGCACGCCGGCCTGCAGGGCGGCGCCCATGGCCACACACTCATCAGGGTTGATGCCCTTGAAGGGCTCGCTGCCGGTGAATTTCTTCACGGCCTCCACCACGGCGGGGATACGGCTGGAGCCGCCCACCATCAGCACCTTAGACAGGTCGCTGGCCTTCAGACCGGCGTCGGACATGGCCTGACGCACGGGGCCCATGGTGGCATCCACCAGATGGCCGGTGAGCTCGTTGAACTTGGCACGGGTCAGGGTCACGTCCAGATGCTTGGGGCCGGTGGCATCGGCGGTGATATAAGGCAGGTTGATGTTGCTGCTGGTGACGCCGGACAGCTCGATCTTGGCTTTTTCAGCGGCCTCCTTCAGGCGCTGCATAGCCACCTTGTCGCCGGACAGGTCGATGCCGTCGGTGCGCTTGAACTCACTGACCAGATACTTCATGATGCACTGGTCGAAGTCGTCGCCGCCCAGACGGTTGTTGCCGGCGGTGGCCAGCACCTCGATGACGCCGTCGTCGATCTCCAGAATGGAGACATCGAAGGTGCCGCCGCCCAGATCGTAGACCATGATCTTCTGGGTCTGCTCCTTATCCACACCGTAGGCCAGAGCGGCGGCGGTGGGCTCGTTGATGATACGCTTGACGTCGAGACCGGCGATCTTGCCGGCGTCCTTGGTGGCCTGACGCTGGGCGTCGGTGAAGTAGGCGGGGACGGTGATGACAGCTTCGGTGACGGGCTGGCCCAGATAGGCCTCGGCGTCGCTCTTCAGCTTTTGCAGGATCATGGCGCTGATCTCCTGCGGGGTGTAGCTCTTGCCGTCGATGTTCACACGGTGGTCAGAGCCCATCTCACGCTTGATGGAAGCGATGGTGCGGTCAGGATTGGTGATGGCCTGACGCTTTGCCGTCTGGCCCACCATACGCTCGCCGCTCTTGCTGAAAGCCACCACGGACGGGGTGGTGCGGTTGCCCTCTGCGTTGGGAATCACAACAGCCTCGCCGCCCTCCATGACGGCGACGCAGGAATTGGTCGTACCAAGGTCGATACCGATAACTTTAGACATAATGATTGCCTCCTGATAAGATATATATAGATTGATTTTTTACGGATCGTTACTGCTGGTCCGGGTTCACGGGGATCACGATGGAAGCGATGATATAGGCCAGCAGGCCGCTGCCGCCCATGAAGCCCAGCAGCACCCAAGCCAGACGCACCAGCGTGGGGTCGATGTTGAAGTAGTCGGCAAGGCCGGAGCACACGCCGCACAGCATTTTATCGTTGACGTTGCGATACAGTCTCTTTCTTTCCATGATGCTTCTCCTTTCAGTTGGCTACCTTGACCATGGCGAACCGGAGGACCTTATCGCCCAGCTGGTAGCCCTGCTGGAGCACCTCCACCACGGTGTTCTCACCGACGTTCTCGTCCTCCACGTGCATCACGGCATCGTGCTTCTGAGGTTCGAAGGGCTGGCCCTGTGCCTCGATGCGGGTGACACCCAGCTTCTCCAGCACTGCCAGAAACTGCCGACAGATCAGCTCCATGCCCTGACGGTGGGGGTCTCCCTCGTCAAACTGGGCAAGGCCACGCTCCAGGTTATCCAGCACCCCCAGAAACTCCTTGACGGTGTCCGCCTTGGCATCGGCGTAGGTATTTTCCTTTTCCTTGGTGGTGCGCTTGCGGTAGTTGTCGTATTCCGCCGCCAGACGCAGATACTTGTCGCTGGCATCGCTGACCATCTTGGCCAGCTGCTCCATCTGCTCCATCTGCTCACGGGTGACGGTAAAGGTCTCCTCCTCGACGGTCTCTTCCGCAGCCTGCTCCGTTTCCGGAGTGGTATTGGCCTGCGGCTGCTCCTCCTGAGGGGCGTTCTTCTTTTCCTTCTCGCTCATGACTGTTCCTCCTTGGTAGGCGGCAGCTGCCGCTTTTCAAACATATGACTCAGGCTCTCGGCAAAGCAGGTAAGCCGGGCCGCCACGGACGCATAGTCCATGCGGGTGGGACCTACCACCCCTACCAGCCCACGCATACCGTCACCGATATCATAGCTGGCAATGACCACGCTGCTCTCCTTCAGAGCGGCATCCACATTCTCCGGCCCGATGAGGATCTGCACCGGGGCGTTGCCTGACGGCACCGGAAGGTTCTGCTTGTTGTCCACCATAAAGGTCATCAGGTCACGGGCCTTGTCGGCGTCCCGGTACTCCGGGAATTTCAGCAGCTGGGTGGTGCCGCCCAGATAGACCTCCTGCCCGGCAGCGTCCTTCAACAGCTGTCCGGCGTATTCGCACACCTGATTCAGCAGCAGGAACCACTTGCCGGACACCTGATCCGACAGGCTCATGAGCCGGGCGTTCATCTCCTCCGGCCCAAGGCCGGTAAAGTGGGTGTTCAGCAGGTGACTTATCTCCGTCAGGGCCTCCCGCTCCACCGGCAGCTGCCAGCGAAGCAGCTGGCTCTTGACCCGGCTGTCCGACAGCATGGCCACGGCGATGAAGCTGTCATCGTCCACGGCAATGAGGTCGAACCGCTGCACCGTCACCGCTTGGGTGTGGTCCGCCATGGCATAGGCGGGGTAGCCCACCATGCTGGAGACCATCTGGCCCGCTTGGGCCATCACCTGATCCACCTGAGACATTTTCCCGGTGAGGGAGAGGCGGATGCTCTCGGCCTCCGCCTCCGGCAGCGCACGGCGCTCCATAAGCTCGTTGACGTAGAGCCGGTAGCCCTTGGCGGAGGGAACCCGGCCGGCGGAGGTGTGGGGCTGCTCCAGATAGCCCATCTCCACCAGATCCGCCAGTTCATTGCGGATGGTGGCAGAACTGATCCTGCCGGGCATCTTCTCAGCAATGGCCTTGGAGCTCACCGGCTCCGCCGTGGCCACATAGCCGTCCACCACGATCTTTAATATTTGCTTTTTTCGGTCTGTCAATTCCATGATAAAACTCCATTTAGCACTCCTATCTCCTGAGTGCTAAATGGAGTTTACCACCGCGGGCAGGTAAAGTCAATACCCGCAATTTTAATTATTTGTAAACACGTCGCTTACCAGCGCAGGCGGCCGCCCGGCAGCTGCTCCGGGAGCCAGCGCTGGCGCTGCATCACCGGCAGCACCGCCTGAAGCAGGAAGCCCAGCAGCAGAATTTGCAGCGGCAGATACAGGGCGTTTTTCACGGCGCTCTGGGTCAGGTAGTAGAGGTAGCCCTTGCTGTACAGGATGGCGCTCCAGAGGGCGCCCAGCAGCACATTCTGGATATTGGTGAGGAGCTTGGCCAGAATGATGCGCCGCCACGTGATCTTGGCCCGGTAGAAAAACAGGGCGTAGATCATACAGCCGGTGATGGTGGTCAGCATATAGCCGGGGAAATAGGGGTAGCCGCCGGAGGACAGGAAGAAGCTGAGGGTATCCTCGGCGGCGCCGAACACGATCACCGCCAGCGGGCCGCAGACCAGTGAACAGAGGGCTCTGGCCAGAAAGGTAACGCTGAGGGACAGGCTCTCGCCCAGCCGGATGGAGCAGTGGCTCAGGACGATGCAGGCGGCGATCATCAGGGCCATGAACACCAGACGGCGCAGATGCTTCAGCTCCCCGGCGGCGCTGCGCCAGTAGCCGGGAGACAGGGGATGGGGATAAAGCGGCATAAAAAAACCTCCTCTGATTTGGCAGACCGGACAGGCCGGACAGCCGCACAGAGGAGCGCCGGGGCTTACTGCCCCGGAGATGACCGCTATGCGGCAGCGGGATGCGAGATCTGCACTGCAAGGCGATGCCATTTCGTCCGGCGGACAACTCCCCGTTCCGCCGGCACTATGCCCCCATGGGGGCGACACGCAGATCCCTACTCTGCCTTTGTATGTGTGATGGGTTTAGTATAGCACATCGGCGGGAAAATGCAAGGATAATCGCCGAAGCGCCGCCGGCGGCGGAAAAAGCGAGGCGATTTCGAGGAAGTGTCCCGGTTTTCACGCCCCAAAGGGGCTGGAAACCGGCTGACACAACGGTGTTCCGAATCGCCGAAGCGCCGCCGGTGGCGGAAAAAGCGAGGCGATTTCGAGGAAGTGTCCCGGTTTTCACGCCCCAAAGGGGCTGGAAACCGGCTGACACGACGGTGTTCCGAATCGCCGAAGCGCCGCCGGTGGCATACTTTTCCCAGCAGTTCTTTCTTTTTGTCTCCGGCGGCATACTTTTTGTCAACAGCGACAAAAAGTATGCAAAAAACGCCGCCAGAAACCGATGGTTTCTGGACTTCCTTTCCTCTCAAGAGTTGCGTTCGTTATGGGCCGTAAAGGGGATCGACTGTGCAACAAACCCGCTGCCGCTCCCTCTCAGGTGAAGGGGCGTGTGGGTCTACCGCTGGGGGAGTACGGATCCCCACGACCAGTCTGCGGACTGGTCTCGGAATGACAGGGGGGCAAGGCGGGAAAAGGGCGCTCTCCCCGGTGGGGAGAGCGCCCTTTTGTATGGAAAAATATCAGAGTCTAACTTGCAGCGGTAGGCTTAGCCCTTGACCACGGTGTACCAAACATCGCCGTTGGTCTGAGTCTGAGACACGACCTTGTAACCATCGGCCACGAAGTTGGTGCCGGCACCCTCGGCCGTGCAGTTGGACGGGTCGAAGTTGATAAACGTACCGCCCTGAATGATGGCCTTCGCCGTACCATTCTTGTAAGCGCCGTCCAAGCAGTTGATCAAGAAGTTGTAACCGTAAGTCGGGTTGCTGTACGGCTCGCAGGCGAAGGTACCGCCGTTGATGATGAGGGTACCCTTCTGGACCTGCACAGCAGTACCGCCGCCGTAATAGTAGCCGCCGTTGATGGTGAGGGTTGCACCATTCCGGACGTTGATGCCATAGCCGCCGTTGACGCCGGTATCAATGCCGCCGTTCTCGCCCGCATTGATGGTGGTATCTGCATCGATGATAAGGGCGCAGAAGTTCGTATTGTTGTTGCCCATGTTATCGGGGGTGATGATCTTCTTCTCCAGATTCAGCGTGGTGGGCTGGGAGATGACGATGCGGGCCGCAGCCGTATCCTCAATGTTGTTGGTCTGGATATCCTTGGTAACAGCCACGACGCCGCCGGTGGTCAGAGCCTCCTTCAGTTCCGTAACGTTCGCCACAGGGTAAGTGGCGTTGGCGTCATAGGTGTTATTGAAGCTGTCGCTCTCCACGGTGTCCTGCGTGGCGTAGACGGTGAACTTGACACCCTCCAGCGTCTTATTCATGTACTCGTTGCCGGCGGCCTCGTCCATATGGGCGGATACGGTGATCACTTTGGAAGCACCGCCGTTGGCAGTCAGATGGCCCTCGGTGTTCATGTCAAAGGTTTCCTCGCCAGTCTTATAGGTGAACTTGATGACCTTCAGCAGGCCAGTGTCGCCCTCCAGACCGGTGACGACGATCTTATACTTCAGGGCCAGATTGCCCTTGTTGACGATCTGGAAGGGGGTCAGGGTGTAGGTGCAGCCCGGCTCCCACAGGGGCGTTTTTCCATCTTCGGCGAAAGCGGTACCGTCTTTCGTTGCCCATGCCAGAGTGTCGATCGCCTTGCCAGTCTCATCCTGAATCTCGATATCCAAATTACCGGCCTGAATTTTGTTGACACCCGTGCTTGCGGTGTCGGTGAACCATGCGAAAGTAGCGCCTACCAGCATGGCCAGGCACAGAACCATGGCCATGACGCTGCCCAGCAAGGCCCGTTTGGTACTCTTGCGGTTTGTCATAGTATCTGCCTCCTATTTTTTGCGTGTGACCGATGGAGCGCTCGCACGGGGAATAACCCCTTATCGTTTCGCCTGAAACGATAACCGCCCATGGGCGGTTCGGCACACTGTCTATACACGTATGTTAGCACTCCTCACGGCAAATTGCAAGAGGAGTTGACATTTTTTTGTCGTTTTTTACATAGCGGTTTTACAGCGATTTCACGCAAAGCGCCCCTCTCGCAGGGAGAGGGGCGCTCAGGCGGTACATGGGCAGGATCAGCAGCGGACCAGCTCCACCAGCACCTGCACCATCTTCTCCATGGAGGCCACGGGGACAAACTCATGGACGCCGTGGAAATTGGCGCCGCCGGTGCAGAGGTTGGGGCAGGGGATATCCCGCTCCCAAGAGAGGCGGGCTCCATCGGTGCCACCCCGGATGGGGACGATCTCCGGCTCCACGCCCACGGCCCGCATGGCGGCGCAGGCGTTGTCGATGAGCTCCATGTGGGGCAGCAGCTTTTCCTTCATATTATAGTAGCTGTCCTTCAGTTCCAGCTGGAAGGACCCATCGCCCCAAACGCCGTTGAGATAGCGGACGGCGTTTTCCACGAAGGTCTTGCGGGCCTCGAACTTCTCACGGTCGTGGTCACGGATGATGGCGTGGAGCACCACCTCCGTCTCGTTGCCGGACACGTCGGTGACGTGGTAGAAGCCCTCGTAGCCCTCGGTGTGGGCGGGAGTCTCCGCCTCCGGCAGCAGGGAGATGAACTGGTGGGCCATGAGGACGGCGTTTTTCATCTTATCCTTGGCAGAGCCGGGGTGGATGTTGACGCCGTGGACGGTGAGGGTCACGGCGGCGGCGTTGAAGTTCTCGTACTCGATCTCGCCCAGCTCTCCGCCGTCCACGGTATAGGCGGCCTTGGCGGGGAATTTGGCGGGGTCAAAGTGGTCGGCGCCCTTGCCCACCTCCTCGTCTGGGGTGAAGCAGACGGCCACGGTGCGGTGGGGAATCTCCGGGTGGGCCAGCAGGTACTCGCAGGCGGTGACAATCTCCGCCACGCCAGCCTTGTCGTCGGCGCCCAGCAGGGTGGTGCCGTCGGTGACGATGAGCTCCTGCCCCACGTAGCGGCTGAGGAAGGGGAAGTCCTTCACCCGCAGGCAGCCGGTCTTGGCCAGCGGCAGGTCGCCGCCCTGATAGGTGACGATCTGGGGCTGGATGTCGGCACCGCTGACGGCGGGGGAGGTATCCATGTGGGAGATGAGGCCCAGCGCCGGGACGTGCTCCTGACCCGGTGTAGCGGGCAGAACGGCGTAGACGTAGCCCAGCTGGTCCATGTGGGCGTTCTCCAGCCCCAGACGGGCCAGCTCGTCGGCCAGATACCGGCCCAGCTCCTTCTGGTGGGCGGTGGTGGGGACGGTGTCGGACGTCTCGCTGGAGGTGGTGTCAAAGGAGACGTATTTCAAAAAACGTTCGGTCACTTGCATGGTGGTTCCTCCTGTATCAGGCATCCCGCAGGATACCGGTATTCTTTGCCTTGTATTGTATCACAGTTTCGGGAAAATACGAAACTTTTTTCGCCGCCGGGGGAGATTTTTCTGCGGCGGCGGGGATTTTTGCTTGAGTAACGGCGGCGGGTGTGCTATACTGGTCACTGTATGCGGGCGTGGTGGAATTGGTAGACTCGATGGATTTAGGTTCCATTGCCATACGGCGTGCGGGTTCGAGTCCCGCCGCCCGCACCAAAAACCGGCAGGCGCCACAGGGGGCCTGCCGGTTTTTTATGCTCGGGTCAGGGGTCAGGGCGGTTCCTCTCATAAATGGCAGCTGCGATGCAAATGCGCTGATCCGTCTGCCGTTTTCCAGCAGCACGCAGCTTTGTTCCTCCATATCCGGTCAACTCCCTTCGGTTAGAATAGACTAACTTCCGTGCTTTCAAAAGGCCGCCGTCAGCGGCCTTCCCATAAGCTGTCTGTCTTATCTATATGGATCGTACTGCCAGTTCCGTGCAAACACAAGATGCTTCTCCCGCTTGGGGAAATCTTTTCGGATGGGTGCGATGCGGCGACGGGCGCTGCGTCCATTCGCAGCCTAAAAAGGGACCCCTGCGGCGAGGCCGCAGGGGGTTCCTTTTCTATGCAGGGATCGACCGTATCTGCAGAAATTGCTGATGCAGGGTCCTCTTACATTTTCTCCGGGGCGCTGCAGCCAATGAGGGTCATGGCGTTTTTCAGCACCGCACGGGTGGTATCCGCCAGCTTCAGCCGGGCCAGCAGCACCGGCTTCTCCTCGCCCTTGATGCGGCAGGCGGCGTAGAATTTGTGGAACGCCGCCGCCAGAGCGGTGAGGTAGCGGTTGATGTGGCTGGGATCGTAGTCCCGTGCCGCCAGCAGCACCACCTGACCATAGGAGGCGATCTGCTTGATGAGGGCCTGCTCCGTCTCGTCGGTCAGGAGGCTGAAATCCACGGCATCGGCGGCCGGGACGGTATAGCCCTCGGCCTCCAGATTCTTCAGCAGGGTGCAGATGCGGGCGTGGGCGTACTGCACATAGTACACCGGGTTCTCGCTGTCCTCCCGGACGGCCAGACCCAGATCGAACTCCATCTGCGTCTCCGGCTTGGCGTTGAAGAAGTAGCGGCAGGCGTCCACGGGGATCTCGTCCAGCAGGTCCGTCAGGCTGATGGCCTTGCCGGTGCGCTTGGACATCCGCACCACCTCACCGTCCCGCACCAGCTTCACCAGCTGCATCAGCACGATATCCAGCCGGTGCTCACCGTCCAGCCCCAAAGCGTCCATGGCACCCTTCAGGCGGGCCACATGGCCGTGGTGGTCGGCGCCCCACACGTTGATGACCTTATCGAAGCCCCGGACGGCGAATTTGTTGCGGTGATAGGCAATATCGGCGGCGAAGTAGGTGTAAAACCCGTTGGCACGGCGCAGCACGTCGTCCTTCAGGCCCAGCTTCTCGATGTCCTCGTCGGACTTGCCGGCCTTTTTCAGGTTCTCCGCCAGGATCCGGCTGGTGGCCAGCCACAGAGCGCCGTCCTTCTCATAGGTATAGCCCCGCTGGGTCAGCGCCTTCACGGAGTCTGCCACATAGCCGCTCTCGTGGAGGGTGGACTCGAAGAACCATGCGTCGTACTGGATGCCGTACCGGGCCAGATCGGCCTTCATCTTGGGGATGTTGTGATCCAGACCGAATTTGGCCAGCGCATCGTGTCGGGTCTTTTCGTCGCAGTCCAGATACTTCTCGCCCTCCTGCTGATAAAACAGCCGGGCCAACTCCCGGATATCATCGCCATGATAGCCGTCCTCCGGGAACTCCACAGCGTCCTCGCCACGGATCAGCTGCTGATACCGGGCATCCAGACTCCGGGCAAACTTATCGATCTGGTTGCCGGCGTCGTTGACGTAGAACTCCCGCCACACGTCGGCACCGGACTTCTGGAGTACGGAGGCCAGCGTGTCGCCCAGCACGCCGCCACGGGCGTTGCCCATGTGCATGGGGCCGGTGGGGTTGGCGGAGACGAACTCCACCATGTACTTCTTTCCGGTCAGCGTGTCGTTGCGGCCGTAGTCGGCGCCCTCCGCCTCCACACAGGCCACGGTATCGCCGAACCAGCGGCTGCCCAGCCGGAAGTTCAGAAAGCCGGGGCCGGCCAGCTCTACGGAGGTGAAATAGGTGTCCGTCAGGTCCATCTGCTCCGTCAGGATCTGGGCCACCTGCCGGGGGTTCATCTTCATGGCCTTGGCGGCAGCCAGGCAGAAGGTGGTGGTATAGTCGCCGTTGGCGGTATCCTTGGGGATCTCCACCGAGGGGGTCACCGTCACGCCCTCCGGCAGCAGGCCGGCGGCGGCCGCCTTCTGATAGGCGGCGGTGGTCAGGGCCAGCACCTGGTCCTTTGCGCTTTGGATCATATTCATTGCGGGGTCCTCCTTCATTCTTGATATAGCTCCAGCCGGACCGTCAGCGCCGACACCGGCGTCTGTCCCATGTGCAGGGAATAATCCAGCGTAATGTGTCCTTGTTCCTCCTGCTCCAACTCCCACAACAGCTCATGGGCGGCTACGTCCAGCGCCAGCACGCCCTCCTCCGTGGGCAGGTGCAGGGCAGTGGGGGCGGCGGGGTCCAGCCGCATCCGGTAGCTGTTGCCGCTGCGGAGGGTCACGCAGCCGCAGTCCTCCAGCCACAGCTCCGAGGTCATGAGACTGCCGTCCTCATCGCTGCGGGCCTGATACCGCAGCTGCCACCCCGACGGGGTGCGCTCCAGCGTGCCGCTGCCCCGAAAGTGCAGCACATCCTCCATGTCCGGGAGCCGGGTGCGGCTCTCCACATGGACCTTCACATTTCCTTCCATGACGGCCTCCTCAGTATCGCTCGATGTCCACCAGCCGCACGGGAGCCGTAGGCTCCTCCTGCAGGAAGCGGCGGGCCATCTGGCCGAAGCCCTCCGGCCGGTCGCTGGTACACAGCAGCGCCTGTCCGGTCCCCTCCGGGGCCAGCAGCTGCCGCCGGGCCAGCGCATCATGCAGGGTGTGGACGGACTCTGCACCGGCGTTCACCAGCGCCACCTCCGGCCCCATGATCTCCCGGATGATATCCGTCAGCAGGGGATAGTGGGTGCAGCCCAGGATCAGCACGTCCAGCCCCTCCTGCCGCAGAGGCTCCAGATACTCACGGGCCACCGTCTCAATGACCGCGTCGCCGGGCTGATAGCGGCCGTTTTCCACCAGCGGCACCAGCAGCGGGCAGGCCCGGCTCACCACATGGATGGTTTCATCCAGCCGGTGCAGCGTCCGCTCATAGGCGCCGCTGCGGACGGAGGCAGCGGTGGCGATGAGGCCCACCCGCCGGTTCCGGGTCATGGCCGCCGCCTTCCGGCAGGCGGGCTCCACCACCCCCAGGATGGGCAGGTCGTTTTCCGCCTGCAGCTGGGGCAGGGCCGTGGTGGATACGGTGCCGCAGGCCACCAGCACTGCCTTAATATCGAAGGAGCGCAGGAAGTGGACGTCCTGCCGGGCGTATTTCAGCAGGATCTCCGGCGAGCGCCCGCCATAGGGGACACGGGACGTGTCTCCGAAGTATATAATGTTTTCAGAGGGCATCAGCCGCCGCATTTCCCGCACGGCGGTCAGCCCCCCCAGACCGGAGTCGAACACTCCGATGGGCCGTTGGTCCATGACTGGGCCTCCTTTCCGGCATCCCCGTGACGCCGCAGTGTATCACGCTGCATAATAAAACAATCATATTATACTATGGAAGCTCTCCTTTCTCAAGTGAAAATTTGGCGGATTTCCCCGGTTTTTTCAGTGGTATTTTCCCGCCGGGTCTGTTATACTGTTGCATACAGTAAAGGCCCTATCGGCGGCGTGGAGGTGTATCCATATGGAGATCAAAATGACAGAGAAGCAGTTCCGGCGTCTGCTGGATCTGGTGTATATCGGCAACTGGATCCTCAATTCCACTCGGGGCGACGATCGCATCCGCCAGTATGACGAGGTGGAGAGTCTGGTGTTCTCCCAGTGTCTGGCCCATGGGATGGCGCCGCTGACGGAGCTGTATCAGGGGCAGCTGATCCCCTCACAGGCCTTTGCCGAGGGCGGCATCCACGAGGCCATCATGGCCTATGAGGACACCACCTTCTTCGAGATACTGGCGCAGGAGCTGGCCCTGCGGGACATGGATGATCCCCCCATCACGGAGGAGAATTACGACGAGGTCATGAACCGCATGAACGCCTATCTGGGGGAGTTCGAGGCCCACGGCACCGACCACATCTCCGTGGACATGGAATAACGCACTGCATAAAAAATCTGCCGGGAGAGCACTTCCGGCAGATTTTTTATGCACCGGCGCAGGTCTGCTGATGAAAGAGCCGGGGACGGAAGCTCCGTCCCCGGCTCTTTTGATTTTTGTTACGCCTCAGCGCTTCAGCACTTCTCGTAGATGGTGGCAACGCCCATGCCGCCGCCGATGCACAGCGTAGCCAGACCACGCTTGGCCTCGGGACGCTTCTGCATCTCATGCAGCAGGGTGACGATGATACGAGCGCCGGAAGCACCCACGGGGTGGCCCAGAGAGATGGCACCGCCGTTGACGTTGACCTTGCTCATGTCGAAGTGCAGCTCACGGGCCACAGCGATGGACTGAGCGGCAAAGGCCTCATTGGCCTCAACCAGATCGATGTCGTCGATGGTCAGGCCAGCCTTAGCCATAGCGGCACGGGAGGCAGGCACGGGGCCAACGCCCATGATCTTGGGATCCACACCGCCCTGGCCCCAGCCAATCAGCTTGGCCATGGGCTTCAGGCCGTACTTCTCCACAGCCTCGGCAGAAGCCAGCACGATGGCGGCAGCGCCGTCGTTGATGCCGGAGGCATTGGCAGCGGTGACACGCTGGGTACCCTTGTCCTCGGTCTCCTTGGCACCGGTGACCTCGAAGGTGTGAACGACCTCGGGGTTGGGGGACTCAGGACCCACGGGGAAAGCGCCACGCAGCTTGGCGATGCCGTCGGCGGTGACGCCGGCCTTGGGGAACTCGTCACGCTTGAACTCCACGATCTCCTTCTTGACCTTCACAGGGACGGGAACGATCTCGTCGTCGAAGCGGCCGGCGGCCTGAGCGGCCTCGGTCTTCTGCTGGGAAGCAGCGGCGAACTCGTCCTGCTCACGGCGGGTGATGCCCCAGATATCATTGATGTTCTCGGCAGTGGTACCCATGTGATAGTTATTGAAAGCATCCCACAGACCGTCACGGATCATGGTGTCCACGATCTTCTTGTCACCCATGCGGGCGCCCCAGCGGGCATCGGGGGAGGCGAAGGGGGCAGCGCTCATGTTCTCGGTACCGCCGCAGACCACGATGTTGGCATCGCCGGACAGAATGGCACGGGCGCCCTCGATGACGGACTTCATGCCGGAGCCGCAGACCATGCCGATGGTGTAGGCGGGAACGGAGTAGGGGATACCGGCCTTGACGGAGACCTGACGGGCCACGTTCTGGCCCAGACCGGCGGTCAGGATGCAGCCGAACATCAGCTCATCCACGTTCTCGGGAGCAACGTTGGCCCGCTTCAGGGCCTCCTTCACCACGATGGCGCCCATCTCGGTGGCGGGGGTGTTCTTCAGGGAACCGCCGAAAGAACCGATAGCGGTTCTGCAGCAGTTGACGACGTACAAGTCTTTCATAGTATCTTTTCCTCCTAATTTGTTTTGGGTCCCTTTTTGGCTTTCCGATTTGCCTTGGTTTCCATTACCTTATCTATCGTACCATTTTTAGCAAAATAGTCAAGGGGAGAATCTCATAAAAATAGGAAATAATTCCAGAGTTCCCTTGTTTCGGGAGAAAATCAGTCCCCGGAGCCGGTGCTGCCGCCATCCTTTTCGCCGGAGTTATCGCTGTCCGTACTGCTGCCCGTGCCGGGATCGGCGCTGCCGGAGCTGAACTGGCTGCTAAGCTCGGACTGCCGGGCCGTGAGACGGCTGTAAAAGTCCCCGGCGTCCAGCTTGTCATAGAGACCCTGATTGTATTCCACCGTCAGCTCGCTGCGGGCCTGAGTCACGTTTTCCGTGAACATCTCGTCCAGCACGGAGCCCTCGTCCAGCGTCTGGCCGATGGCCACATACCAGCCTTCGTCGGTGGCAATGACATCGCTGACCTGTCCCGGCTCCAGCGCAGAGAAGGCGGCGGACAGGGTATCCCCCAGCGTCTCGGCGCTGAAGGTGCGGCCGGTGTCCCCGGCCTCGATGCCCAACTGCTGGGCCATCTCCGCATACAGGGCATCCTTATCCTCGGCGGTGGCCAGCCGGGCGGCGAAGTCCTCTGCCTGCGCCTGAGAGTTCTCACCGCCGGAGGCGGGCCAGTACAGCAGCTTCACCGTTACGTAGCCCTTTTCCTGAGCGAAGGCGTCGATGGCCTCCTGCGTGGGGTGCATGGCGCTGCCGTCGGCGGTATACAGATCGTGAATCCGTGCATACAGCAGGTACATCCGGTTGATGCTGTCGAAGGTATCCTCGCTGATGCCCAGCAGCTGCAGCTGCTGCTGATAGCCCTCCTCGCCGCCGTAGTAGGTGACATACTGCTGCCGCTGCTGCTGAAGCCGGGCCTCGTCCTCCTCCGTCAGCGATACATTGTACTGTTTGGCCCACTGCCGCAGCAGGGCGTAGAGCTTCACCGTCTCCACGGCGTCGGCCTTGGCATAGGACCCGTAGGTCATGCCGTTGGACACCTCGGCGCTGAAATCCAGATTCGGCACATAGGAGGTCAGGTACTCACAGTCATAGGCCAGCCAGTACAGGTACTCCTCCGCCGAGATATCCTCGCCGTTGATGCGCATCAGCACGGCGTCCGGATGGATGCCGGTGACCTCGTAGTAAAGGCCGTCCGTTCGTTGGCCGGCGCTCATCCGGTCACCGGAGGCGATCCACAGCACCATCAGCACCGAGACCGCCAGCATCGCAGCAAAACGTTTCATAGGGTTCCTCCTTCTGCGGGCGTTTCGCCCGAAATTTCCTTGCGTTTGAGAGTCAGCGCCTCCACCAGATGCCCGGCGGCGTCCAGCGCCTCCTCGCCGGGCTTCAGGTGCAGCGTCAGCTTGGGATGCTCCCCCGCCGACAGCAGCAGGCGGCTGCGGTAGGCAGGCAGAGTGCATACCGCCATGAGGCTGGGGACATCCATCCGCTGGCCCAGACTCAGCAGCAGCGTCTGGCCCTTCTGGGTAATATCCGTCACCCCGGTGTCGGCGGCTGCCGCCCGCAGCAGCGCCACATCCAGCAGCGCCGTCACCGGCCGGGGCGGATCGCCGTAGCGGTCCGTCAGCTCGTCGATGAGGTCCGCCGCCGCATCGTTATCCCGCAGGGCGGCAATGCGCCGGTACAGGTCCATCCGCTGCCGGTCGGAGGGGACATACCGCTCCGGGATGTACGCCGCCACCGTCAAATCGGCGGAGCACTCCGGTCGGATCTCCCGGCCCTTCCCCTGCTGCTCCAGCACGGCGTCGTTCAGCAGCTTCAGATACATATCATAGCCCACGCTCATCATGTAGCCGGACTGCTCCGGCCCCAGCAGATTCCCGGCACCACGGATCTCCAGATCCCGCATGGCGATGCGGAAGCCTGCACCGAAGTCCACATATTCCCGGATGGCGGACAGCCGCTTGCTGGCCACCTCCGTCAGCACCTTGCCGGGGCGGTAGGTGAGATAGGCGTAGGCCCGGCGGGAGGAGCGCCCGATGCGGCCCCGGATCTGGTGCAGCTGCGCCAGACCCAGCCGGTCGGCGTCCTCGATGATGAGGGTGTTCACGTTGGGGATGTCGATGCCCGTCTCGATGATGGTGGTACAGACCAGCACCTGCACCTCGCCGTCGGCCATCTGCTGCATCACCCGGCTCAGCTCCTGCTCGGACATCTTGCCGTGGGCCATGGCGAGGCGCACATCCTCCCCCAGCCACTGGCGCAGCCGTCCGGCGGTGGACTCGATGTTTTCCACCCGGTTGTGCAGGTAGTAGACCTGTCCGCCCCGGTTCAGCTCCCGCCGGATGGCCTCCGCCACGGCGGGCCACTCGTGCTCCATGACGTAGGTCTGCACCGGCTGGCGGTCCCTGGGGGGCTCCTCGATGGTGGACATATCCCGGATGCCCGACAGGGCCATGTTCAGCGTCCGGGGAATGGGGGTGGCGGACAGGGTCAGGGTGTCCACCTGACGCACCCGCTCCCGGAGCTTCTCCTTGTGGGTCACGCCGAAGCGCTGCTCCTCGTCGATGACGAGCAGCCCCAGATCCTTGAACACCAGATTCTTCGCCAGCAGGCGATGGGTGCCGATGAGCAGGTCGATCTTTCCCTGCGCCGCCCGCTCCAGAATGTCCTTGGTCTGCTTGGGGGTGCGGAACCGGCTCAGCACCTCCACCGTCACCGGGAAGGAGCGGAAGCGGTTCATGGCGGTGGCATAGTGCTGCTGGGCTAGCACCGTGGTGGGTACCAGAATGGCGGCCTGCTTGCCGTCTAGGATGCACTTCATCACCGCCCGCAGGGCCACCTCCGTCTTGCCGTAGCCCACATCGCCGCACAGCAGCCGGTCCATGGGTACGGGCTTTTCCATATCCGCCTTGATCTCCCGGATGGCCTGTAATTGATCGTCGGTCTCCGTGTAGTCGAAGGCATCCTCGAACTCCTGCTGCCACGGGGAGTCCGGGGAGAAGGCATGACCCGCCTCCCGCTGTCGCTGGGCATAGAGCTTGATGAGGCCCTCCGCCAGATCCTTGGCGGCTGCCTTGGCCCGGTGGGTGGTCTTGCCCCACTCCGTGCCGCCCAGCTTATTGAGCCGGGTGTGCTCGGTATCCTCCCCGGCCCCGATATACTTGCTCACCAGATCCAGCGCCGTGGCCGGCACATACAGGCAGTCGCTGCCGGCATAGGCGATCTTGATGTAGTCCTTCTCCACCCCGTCGGTGGGCATCCGGATCATCCCCACGAAGCGGCCGATGCCATGGTGCTGATGCACCACCAGATCGCCGGGGGTCAGGTCGGCGTAGGATTGGAGCTTCTGCTGATTGCTGTCCCGCTTGGGGCGGGCCTTTTTGGCCTTGCCTGCCAGCGGCGTGGTCAGCTGACCCTCCGTCAGCACCGCCAGCTGTAGGGCCGGGTACTCGCATCCGGCGGACAGAGTACCCAGCGTAATGAGCACCACGTTCCGCACCGGGGAGCGCTCCCCCTCCAGATCCAGTGCCGCCGGGATCCTCCGGGCCTCCAGCAGCTCCTGTAAATTCCGGGCCCGTACCTGTCCGCCGCACAGCACCATCACCCGGCAGCCGCTGGTGAGATAGTGGGTCAGATCCGTCACCGCCGTCTCCAGCGATCCGCCGTAGCCGGACAGCTGCCGGGCGTCGATTTGCAGCAGGGCCTTGGGGGCCAGCAGATACCGGCTGGTGGGCAGGCTCTCCAGTTGGCACACGGGGAAGCGCTCCAGCTGCCGGGCAAAGTCCGTCTCCGGCAGGGCTGCTTCTGCCATGGGGCCGCACAGGATGCCGCTCTCCATGGCGGAGGTGACGTCCGCCTTCATCTGGCTCAGCCAGCCCTTCAGGGCCTCTGCTGTGCGTCCGCTTTCGCTGACGCACACCAGACACTCCTTGGGCAGATAGTCCATGGCCGTCACCATCTCCGGGTATACCGCCGCCAGAAACCGGTCGCTGCCGTTGGGGACGATGCCCTGACGCAGCAGGTCGGCATCCGACCGCAGCTGCCGGGCCACGGGCTTATCCTTCATCCGTCCCGCCAGCGTCTCCAGCCGTTCGGCGGTCTCCTCCGCCGCACCGTCCCGCCACAGGGGCAGCACCTCGCCGGCCGGCAGCAGCAGCGCCTCCCGACAGTTCTCCGTCCGCCGCTGGGTGGCGACGTCGAAGAAGCCCAGCGAGTCCACCTCGTCGTCAAAAAATTCGCATCGTACCGGGGCCTCGGCACCGGGGGAATAGACGTCCAGAATACCGCCCCGCAGGGCGAACTGTCCCGGCCCCTCCACCTGCTCCGTGCAGGTATAGCCCGCCGCCGTCAGCCGCCGGGCCAACTCCTCCACCTGATACCGCCCGTCGGAGCGAAGGGTGAAGCTGCACCGCTCCAGCACCTGCGGGGGAATGCATCGCAGGGCCAGTGCATCGGCGGTGGTGACGATCACCGGGGACTCCTCTTGCCGGATGCGGTACAGAGCCTCCAGCCGCCGGTATTCCCATTGACGGCTCACCGCCGCCAGCTCCCGCCAGTGGAGCTCCCGGCCCGTCAGCAGGACAGGCTCCCGGCCGGTGAGGGACCGCAGGTCCGCCGCCTGCCGCCGGGCCTCCCCCTCGTCGGCGCAGAGCATCAGCAGGGGCCGCCCGGACTTCAGCCGCAGCGCTGCCGCCGTCATGGCCCGGTGCACCGGACTCAGGCCCGTCACCAGCGCCGGGCCGCCGCCGCTCTCCATCAGCTGCGCCAGCTCCTGTATCTCCCGGAGCTGCCACAGCTCCCGCAGCAGAGCTTCCATCCTGCCGCCTCCTTCCGATGATGAAATGTCCGCTCCCAGCGCACATGGGACGGGAACGCCTTCGGGGGGCGTATACGGCAGTATACGCCCCTATGCTGTAAGTTACCTGAAAAAGCAGAGAAATATGCGTGAAAAATGATGTGTGTTTGCCTCCGGGCAGAAAGGCGCCAAAGAACGCCAGCAGAAACCAATGGTTTTTGGATTTCCTTTACCTTCAAGAGTTTCGTTCGATATGAGATGTCGTGGGAATTGACTCAGCAGCAGCCCCGCTGCCGCTCCCGCCCAGATGAAGAAACTGGTGGTTCTGCCGCTTGGGAGTATGGATTCCCCCGGTAGAAGAACTGCCCCCTTCAACCACCCAATGTAGCGGCAGCGTGAGTAGAAGAACGCCGATTCCCTGCTTCGGCGGAATTTAGGAAGCAACTCTTGCACACAAAAGGAAGTCCAGAAACCATCGGTTTCTGGCGGCATTTTTTGCATACTTTTTGCTGCTGTTGGCAAAAAGTATGCCGTCGGAGACAAAAAGGATGATGGGCCGCCGGAGGCAAAACAGAAAAGGCTGTCGGAAAACTTCCCTTCAAAGGTAAAGCAAATGAATCAGTTGAACCGGTTCATGGCCCGGTCAGACCCCTGCGAGATCAATACCTCCGCAGCGTCACCGGCACGGTCCAGCGCCTCCATCAGCACCTTCTGATCCTCGCCCAGAGGGCGGCCGATGACCCAGTCCACCACGTCATAGCCCGCCTGCCCCGGAGCGCCTACCCCCACCTTGATGCGGGGGAACTGATCGGTTCCCAGATGCTGGATGATGTTCTTCAGGCCGTTGTGGCCGCCGGCACTGCCGCCGGTGCGGATGCGGAGCTTACCCACCGGCAGGGAGATGTCGTCGGAGATGACCACCACGTGGTCCGCCGGGATCTTATAGAATCGGGCCGCCTCGCCTACGGATTCGCCGGAGAGGTTCATATAGGTCTGGGGCTTCATCACCAGCACCTTTTCCCCGTTCACCATCCACTCCGCCGTCCACGCCCGGAAGCGCAGCTTATTGAAGCGGAAGCCCTTCCGCCGGGCCAGCCCGTCCACCGCCAGAAAGCCCATGTTGTGGCGGGTACTCTCGTATTTGGAGCCGGGGTTGCCCAGCCCCACCAGCAGCCAGCTGACGCCGCTGCCCTTGCGCTGAAAGATCATAGGTCCACATCCTTTGCCGTGTGAATTATATAAAATTTTCCGGGATCATTCTATGAGATCGGCTCCCAAAAGAAAAACTCTGCATTTTGTGCCTCCGGCGGCGGTATTTCTTCCGGTTTGTTGTTCTACGCCCGGCACTCAAAAAATACGACTATATATTAACATAGAAGCTTGAAAAAGGGTAGCGAAACTTTGCCGAAACACAAGAGGAGTATCCTCCGCCCCGCACAAAAGCCGAACAGACGGCGTCTGTTCGGCTTTTTCACAGGCTCGCTCTGTCCGCTCACCGGCACAGCATCAGGGGGATGGCACCGGGGAGGTTCCGCAGCTCTACACGGGGGGCGCTGGGGGCGTACTCCCCGTCCAGCGACCAGGGCAGGTCCTCATCGGTGGTGACGGTCACCTGCTGCACATGGCGGAAAATGACGCCGGGGCCGTTGTAGTCCATGCGGCTGATGGCGGCGATGAGGCTTTGCAGGTCGATGGCCGTCTTGGGCATCCGCAGCAGCAGCAACTCAAAGGCTCCGTCGTCCATCTGCACCCGGCTGGGGTCCAGCTTCATGATGCCGCCCAGAGAGGTGGAGTTGCACACGGCTCCGAAGATGAACTCCCCCTCGAAGATCTCCTCCCCCGTCTCCACCCGGCAGCGGTAGGGCCGCAGGGAGTCCAGATCCTTCATGCCCTCCAGAATATAGGCGAAGTGACCCAGAGCGTTCTTGGTGGCCTGTGGCACGGAGTAGGAGCTGCGGGTAAAGGCCCCGAAGGAAGCCACATAGGCAAAGTATCGGTCGTTGTGGCGGCCCACATCCAGATAGAAGGGGTGGCCGTTTACGATGCTCTCCGCCGCCTTCAGCGGCGTGGCGGGGATATGCAGGCTGGCGGCAAAGTCGTTGGTGCTGCCGTTGGGGAGATAGCCCACCTCCGGACACTCAGGCAGCTGCATCAGGCCGGACACCATCTCGTTGAAGGTGCCGTCGCCGCCGGCGCAGACCACCAGATCGTATGCTCCGCCCAGCTCCGCCGCCGCACGGGTGGCGTCTCCACGTCCCTCAGTGAGGAATACCTTCACCAGATAGCCCGCCTTGGAAAAGCAGGCCACCGCATCAAACAGCGGTGCAAAGGACTTGGTGCGCCCCGCACGTGGATTGACGATAAACAGAAGCTTTTTATCCATACCGGTTCTCCTCTTTTGCACACGGTTCTCGGTTTTGTGTTTCCGCAGAAGACAGCATAGCACTTTTATTATACTCCTCTCTGCCGGAAAAAGCAATGGGTGCTACCGGAGAAGTCCTGAACGGTTTCTGCACACATTCTTAAAGAAAAATTTGCCCGGCGGGCTTGCATTGGCGGCGGGCTTTCGGTATGATATAAGATATTATGGTACGTTGTGCGTACCTACTTCGGCGGAAGGAGTCCACCCATGAAGCAGCAAAAAAGCCACTATTTCAAATGGGGCCTGACGGTGTTTCTCACCGTTTGCGCCATCCTTGCTTTTTACGATACATTCTATATGAACGGCACCCTCCAGCGCTATCTGAGCAAGCTGGTGACGGTGCTGGCCCCGGTGCTGTACGGCTTCGCCATGGCCTATCTGCTGGCACCCATCGTCAACTGGATCGAGGGCTTGATCCGTAAGGGGCTGAAGCGGCTGAGCAAGGGTCAGGAGCCCAAGCTCCGGGGCGGTCTGCTGCGGGGTGTCAGTATCCTGCTGACGTGGGCCGTGGTGGCATACCTGCTGTATCTGTTGATGAGCGTGCTGATCCCCCAGCTCATCGACAGCGTGGCCATGCTTATCAACAACGCCGAAAGCTACTATAATAAGATATATGTCTGGGTCACCAACCTGCTGGAGAAGAATCCGGAGATCGCCGGTTGGGTGGAGAAGAATCTGGAGAGCTATTACAACGACCTCATGAAGGTGCTGACGGAGCAGGTACTGCCCGGCGCCCAGCAGATGCTCACCACCATCACCGGCGGCATCTGGACAGGCATCTGGGGTCTTGTGACCTTCACCACCAACTTCCTGGTGGGCATCATCATCTCCGTGTACCTGCTGGCCATGAAGGAGAAGAGTCTGGCCCGGTGCTGCAAGCTGCTGTATGCCCTCTTGCAGGAGGAGCAGGCCCGCTGGGTGGTGCGGGCCACCCGCAAGACGAATCAGATCTTCAGCGGCTTCGTCCGGGGCAAGATGCTGGACTCCCTCATCATCGGCATTCTGTGCTTCATCGGCTGCTCCATCTTCTCACTGCCCTACACGCCCCTTGTGAGTGTGGTGGTTGGCGTCACCAACATGATCCCCTTCTTCGGGCCGTTCCTGGGCGCAGTACCCAGTGCGTTCCTGATCCTGCTGGTGAGCCCCAAGCAGTGCCTGATCTTCATCGTGTTCATCATCGTTCTGCAGCAGATCGACGGCAACATCATCGGCCCCAAGATCCTGGGCGATGCCACCGGCATCTCCAGCTTCTGGGTGGTGGTGGCCATCACCGTGGGCGGCGGCTTTGCCGGGGTGCTGGGAATGTTCCTGGGCGTCCCCATCTTCGCCTGCCTGCAGACGCTGGTAAAGTACCTCACCGACCGGCGGCTGGAAAAGCGTCATATGCCGCTGGAGGCCTGCGAATACGTCCACCGGGATCAGGAGCCCATGCCTCCGGAGGAGCCTCCCGCTCCGCCAACGGAGACCAACTGACAGCGCAGCTCCCGCATCGGCATCCCCTCAGGGGATGCCGATGCTTTTTTGCGGGCTGCCGGGTTTTGCCGGGGAGGTGTGAGCGCTTTCCCCGCATTTTTTTGCAAAAACGAAACTTTCTCTTGCAAACCGTGGGGAAATGTGGTACATTGCACTTCGACAACTGCATATCGACAGGCCCTCGCCGGGTGATGCCACACGATCACACAGGCCGGGGGCGACCATTATTTCTGGCCTGCCGCCGAAAGGGCGGCAAGGAAGGAGAAGACATGAAGAAGAGACTATTGGCTCTTTTCCTGACGCTGGGACTGGTCTGCACCGTACTCACCGCTTGCGGAGACGGCAGCAAAGGCCAGGGCGGACAAGGAAATAACGGCGGCGAAGCAGTCAGCGGCGGAGAGATCACCGTTGGCATCGCCAAGGACCTGGATGACAGTCTTGACCCTCACCGGATGGTGACCGCAGGAACCAGAGAGGTCTTGTTCAACCTGTTTGAGGGCTTGGTAAAGCCCAATTCCAAGGGTGAATTGATCCCCGCTGTTGCGGAGCGCTACGAGCTGTCTGAGGACGGAAGGACTTATACCTTTACCCTGCGTGAGGGTGTGAAGTTCCACAATGGCGCAACGGTGACAGCGGAGGATGTGGTATATTCCATCGAACGCTGCGCCGATACATCGGAGGGTACGCCTCTGGTGCCGGCGTTTTCTGTTATCCAGGAGGTCAAGGCCGTTGACGAAAAGACCGTGACCATCACCATTGCCCAGCGGGATCTGGAGTTCATCAGCTATCTCACCAGCGCCATCATCCCCAAGGGCTACGACGATCAGGCTACCCATCCCGTGGGTACCGGCCCGTTCATGTACGTGTCCCGCTCCCCGCAGGAGAACTTCGTCATCCAGCGCTTTGACGATTACTGGGGGATCCCCGCCTATCTGGATAAGGTGACCTATAAAATTTACGAGAGCGCCGATGCGCTGGTGACGGCCCTGAAGGGCAAGTCCATCGACCTGTGCGCCCATCTGACCTCGTCCCAGACGGCTCAGCTGGACAGCGACTTCCGGATCCTGGAGGGTACCATGAATCTGGTACAGGCGGTGTATCTGAACAACGCCGTGGCACCCTTTGACAACCAGCAGGTGCGTCAGGCCCTGTGCTACGCCATCGACCGCCAGAGCATCATGGACATGATCGCTGACGGCCACGGTACGGCGCTGGGCAGCAGCATCTATCCGGCCTTCACCAAGTACTTCCTGCCGGAGCTGGTGCAGAAGTACCCCTATGACCCCGCTAAGGCCAAGGAGCTGCTGGCACAGGCCGGCTATCCCAACGGCTTTGACATGACCATCTCCGTTCCCTCCAACTATCAGCCCCATATGGACACGGCGGAGGTGGTGGCCGAGCAGCTGCGTGCTGTGGGCGTCAACGTCACCATCCAGCCCATGGAGTGGGGCGTGTGGCATGAGCAGGTCTATAAGGGCCGGGACTTCCAGGCCACGCTGGTGGGCCTGGATGCCAGTGCCATGACGGCCCGTGCGCTGCTGGAGCGCTTTACCTCGGATCACGCCAAGAACTTTGTCAACTACAACAATCCCGACTACGATGCGCTGTTCACGCAGGCCCTGAACGCCTCCGACGACACGCAGCAGGCGGAGATCTACAAGCAGATGGAGACCATGCTCTCCGACACCGCCGCCAACCTGTACATTCAGGATCTGGCGGATCTGGTGGCCATGCGTCAGAATCTGGCGGGGCTGGAGTTCTACCCCATCTATGTGCTGGATCTGTCCACGGTGCATTTTGTGAAATAAGGACGGCGAGACCGTCCCCATAGAAATGAGGCGATGACCATGAAATATGCGGCAAAGAAGATCGTGTGGATGCTGCTGACCATGGTCATCGTCTCATTTTTGGCCTTTCTGGCCTTTCGCATCATTCCCGGCGACCCCACCGCCAAGCTGCTGGGCGAACAGGCCACCCCGGAGCGGGTGGAGGCCCTGCGGCAGGAGCTGGGGCTGGACCGCCCGTTTCTGGAGCGGTACGTCAGCTGGCTGGGGGATTTCGTCCGGGGGGACATGGGCTCGTCGTACAATTACAGTATGCCGGTGAGCCAGATGCTGCAGGGGAAAATTCCCGTGACGGGGCTTTTGACCTTGCTGTCGTTTCTGCTGATCGTGGTGCTGTCCATCCCGCTGGGACTCTTCACCGCCCGCCATAGCGGCGGAGCGCTGGATAAGGCCCTGACGGTGGTGAATCAGGTACTGATGGCGGTGCCGGCCTTCTTTACCGGCATCCTGCTGACGTACCTGTTCGGCCTGCTGCTGCGGTGGTTCGTGCCGGGGAGCTTCGTCTCACCGGCGGAGAGCTTCTGGCAGAGCGCCGGCTATCTGGTCTTCCCTGCCGCCGCCATCGCCATCCCCCGCATCGCCATGACGGTGAAGATGCTGCGCTCGGCGCTGCTGGCGGAGATGAACAAGGACTACGTCCGCACCTCGTACAGCCGGGGCAACGACCGGCGGGCCACCCTGTACCTCCATGTGCTGCGAAACGCCCTGCCGCCGGTGGTGAGCTTTCTGGCCATGACGGTGGCGGATATCGTGGCAGGCTCTGTGGTCATCGAGCAGGTCTTTGCCATTCCGGGGCTGGGGCGGCTGCTGCTGACCTCCATCTCCAACCGGGACTATCCGGTGGTGCAGGCCATCGTGGTACTGGTGGCCTTCTGGGTGGTGCTGGTGAACCTGCTGGGGGATCTGCTGAACCAGCGGCTGGACCCTCGTCTGCGGCTGACGGATTGAGCCGCACACATTTGTAAAGAAAATTTTTATGGAAAGGGGGGCGGGCTTCTTGCTGCTGCACCAGAAAAAGAATCACTATCTCCGCATCGGCCTTGCCATCACGGCGGTCATCACGGCCATGGCGCTGGTGGGCTGCTTCTGGACGCCCTATGCCCCCACGGCCATGTCCGGCAGCGAGAAATTCGCTGCGCCCTCCCTGCGGCACCTGTTCGGTACGGACAACTTCGGCCGGGATATTTTCAGCCGGGTCATGGTGGGCGCCCGCACCACCTTCTTCATCAGCGCCTGCACCGTGACCATCGGCGCCGTGGTGGGAACGCTGGTGGGCGCCCTGACCGGTTATTTCGGCGGGCTGGTGGATGAACTGCTGATGCGGGTCAACGATGCCGTCACCGCCTTCCCCAGCATCCTGCTGGCGCTGGTGTTCATCTCCCTGCTGGGCTTCGGCACCTACAACGTCATTCTGGCGCTGGGCATCGCCTTCATCCCCAGCTACGCCCGTGTTATCCGGGGGGAGTTCGCCCGGCAGCGGGAGATGAACTATGTGAAAAACGCCCGGCTCATGGGGGCCAGCCACCTGCGGATCATGCTGGTACACATCCTGCCCAACACCCGGCAGGTGCTGCTGCCGACGCTGGCCATCGGGTTTAACAACGCCGTTCTGGCGGAGGCCAGCATGAGCTTTCTGGGCATTGGTGTCAAGCCGCCGGAGGTGTCTCTGGGCTACATGATGTCCGAGTCCCAGAGCTACATGGTCCGTGCGCCGTGGTATATGCTCACCTGCGGCAGTGTCATCGTGCTGCTGATCTTAGGGGTCAGCCTCATCGGCGAGGGCCTGCAGCAGAAGAAATGGGGGAGGTAGCGCCATGCTGGAGATCAAGGACCTTCATGTGCAGTTCCATACCTCCGACCACGAGGCAGTACGGGGCATCGACCTGACGGTGCAGGACGGCGAGATCATGGGGCTGGTGGGCGAATCCGGCTCCGGCAAGACCGTGACGGCCATGATGGTGTCCGGCCTGCTGCGGCCGGAGCAGGCGGATTTCCGGGGCCGCATCCTGCTGGACGGCGAGGATCTGCTCCACGCCGGCGGCCAGCGCATCCGTGCCATTCAGGGCAAGGACATCTGCGTGGTGTTTCAGGAGCCTATGAGCGCTATGGACCCCACCATGCGGATCGGTAAGCAGGTGGAGGAGTGCCTGCGGGTCCACACGGACCTGTCGGCGCAGGAGCGGAGGCAGCGGGCCCTGCAGGCTCTGCGGGACGTGGAGCTGCCGGACCCGGAGGGGGTCTATCGCAAGTACCCCCACGAGCTCTCCGGCGGGATGCTCCAGCGGGTGATGATCGCCGCCGCCATTGTGGCCCGGCCCCGTCTGCTGCTGGCGGACGAGCCCACCACGGCGCTGGACGTCACCATTCAGGCCCAGATACTGGCCCTGCTGAAGCGGCTGAACCAGGAGATGGGAATGTCCATCCTCTTCATCTCCCACAACCTCCATGTGGTGCGTAAGCTCTGCACCCGTGTGGCGGTGATGGAAAAGGGCTGCATTGTGGAGACGGGGCCGGTGGACCAGATCTTCTTCCACCCGCAGGCTCCCTATACCCAGCGGCTCATTGCCGCCATTCCCACAAGGAGGAAGCTATGAACAGCGAACCCATTCTGGAGGTGCGGCACCTGAATGTGTGGTATCGGCCCTCCGGCGTGCTGCGCCGGGGACGGCAGCAGGTGCTCCACGACGTGAGCTTTGACCTGTACCGGGGCGAGATACTGGGGCTGGTGGGGGAGTCCGGCTCCGGTAAATCCACGCTGGCCCGTGCCATTTTGGGGATGCTGCCGGACTGTGAGGGGGAGATCATCCATCACAGCAAGCGCCCTCAGATGGTGTTTCAGGACCCGGCCAGCGCCATGAACCCCAGCCGCACGGTGGAGTGGATATTGTCCGAACCCCTGCGGATCTACGGGAAATACGACGCCGCCGAGATGCGGCGGCGGGTGGCGGAAATTATGGAGCTGGTAGGTCTGCCGCCGGAGTGCGGCAAAATGTACCCGTCGGAGCTGTCCGGCGGCCAGCGGCAGCGGGTGTGCATCGGCACGGCGCTGATCCAGAAGCCGGGGCTCATCATCGCTGACGAGGCGGTGTCGGCGCTGGACGTCACCATTCAGGCTCAGATATTGGAGCTCATCGCCCGGCTGCGCCGGGAGTACGGGCTGTCGTACCTGTTTATCTCCCACGATCTGAACGTGGTGTATGAGATCTGCGACCGGTGCCTTGTGATGCACCGGGGACGCATCGTGGAGCAGGGACCGGTGGAGGAGCTTTACGACCATCCCAAGGAGGACTATACCAAGGCGCTGTTAGCAGCGGCGGAGTGAGCGCATATGACCAACCAACTGAAAGAGAAATTACTGGCCTACGGCACCAAGGCCGAGCCATTTACCGTACACAATCACATCCGGGTGACGGACCTGCAGGACGGCGAGGCCCGTGTGGAGCTGACGCTTCAGCCGGAGAGCCTGAACCGTTGGGGGACGGCCCACGGCGGCATCCTGTTTGCCTTAGCGGACATCGCCGCCGGAACGGCGGTCCTGACCCTGCGGCAGGAAGTGTGCCTCACTGTCAACGCCTCCATCGACTTTCTGGATGCGGCGGGGCTGGGCAGCACCCTCATCGCCGTGGGCCACGTGGATCGCATGGGCAAGTCTCTCTGCTTCTGCCACACGGACATCACCGACGAGACGGGCCGCCTGCTGGCGACGCTGCGGACGGTAATGGATCTGACGGGCCGCCCGCTGGAGCTGTGAGCGCTATGAGGGAGTTTTACAGACGCCACCGGGGACTGCACCGGTGGCTTTTGGCCGTGGTAGCCCTGCTGGCAGTGTATTTCGCCCTGCGGCCGGTGCCGGGGCTGATGAACTGGCTCAGCCGCCACGTCATCATGCCTTGGGAGCGGGCGGTGGCCAGCGTCTGCTATCTGTTCCGCACCTCTATGGCAGAGGTGGCATATATCGTGCTGCTATCGGTGGCTATCTTCTATGTAGCCAATGTCCTCCGGCGGTTGGTGACTCAGCCCCACCGGGGCCGGACTCTGTACCGCTTCTTCCTGACGGTGGTGTGCAGCGGGCTGAGCATCTATGCGGGCTTCTGCCTGCTGTGGGGCGTCAACTACTATGCCGACTCCTTCCAGCAGCAGTCCGGCATCTATGCCCGCTCCTGTACCGTGGAGGAGTTAGAGGCCGTCACGGCGGACTTTGCCCGCCAGCTGGCACAGGCGGCAGACAATGTGCAGCGGGACGAGAATGGCTGCTTTGCCGTGTCCCGGCAGGAGATCTTCGCCGCCGCCACGTCGGTGTACGCCCCCTCCTATGAGGAGTTCCCCTGTCTGCGGATGAAGGATCACACGCCCAAGGCCATCAGCTGCTCCACAGCGCTCAGCGCCATGGACTTCACGGGCTTCTACTTCCCCTTCACCGGAGAGGCCAACCTCAATGTGGACTGCCCTGCCAGCTTCCTGCCCTCCACCATCGTCCATGAGATGGCCCATCAGCGGGGCATCGCCTCGGAGCAGGAGTGCAACTTCATCGCCATTGCCGTGTCTCTGGCCAGCGGCGACCCGGTGTACCGGTATTCCGGGCTGCTGATGGGGTATGTGCATCTGGGCAACGCCCTGTACCGGGCGGACCCGGACCGGTGGCAGGTCATCCGGGATACACTGCCGGATACGGTGGTGGCAGACCTGCGGCAGAACAGCGCCTATTGGGCGGCCTTCGAGGGGCCGGTGAACGACGCTGCCAGCAAGGTCTACGACTCCTTCCTCAAAAGCAATGGCGAGAGCCGTGGCGTCCAGAGCTACGGCACCGTGGTGGATATGCTCATGGCGTACTACGGGTAAGTCAGGTTGCGGTAAGAGGAGCTGCAAATTCCCCAAAAGCGCAAGAACAGGCCCCGTCCGATGGACGGGGCCTGTCCGGCATTAAGCTAACGGTGTGATTTTCGTTTCGATAAACCGAATGTGGTCAGCGATATCGCTTTCCGCAAGATGGTTCAAGTAAATGTCCTCGGCATCCATATCGTCCCACGCTTCGACGACTCTATGTATAAGTACAAAAGTCATATCCGGTTCATAGGGGCTGTGTAAATGAACCTGTCCATTACAGAGATATCTTTGCACATCCGTTGCCTCCTATTACAATAAATTTGGACAGGAAAGCCGGGCAGCCAGTCCGGCTTTCTTTCCATCTCGTGCCTAAGCTACAATAAG
>ERZ1673746.109-NODE-109-length-115830-cov-10.732049_pt1 | contig 115830 bp, 110 predicted proteins | sample MGYA00580205_ERZ1673746 | MGnify/ENA primary metagenome ERZ1673746 (study PRJEB41218, sample SAMN15661771) | gut metagenome | host: Homo sapiens | place: Canada: London | collected 2015-08-20/2019-03-30 | study: EMG produced TPA metagenomics assembly of...
GTCCCGGCAGACATTACTGCCGGGACTGAAACTGTCTTACGACCACCCGCATTTCCGCCGTCCCGGTTTTTATAGAGCATGCCTTTCTGTTAGGACTTCCTGTCATCCCGCAGAGCGCCGGTCTGCGTATCGCGCGAATAGTGGCGCAGGAATTCCCACACGAGCTCCGCCATGGACGGCGCCGGCCAATGCGGGAAATTGTCTACGGAGATGATCTGCAGCGTGTCGTCGCCATAGCGGTCCGTTACCGTGCCGATATAGTGGTCGCAGCCGTAAATGCGCCGTACCTCGGTTTTGGAGAACGGCATGCCGATGCGGCGGCAGACGAGATCCTCGCTCTCCGCACAGGCGAGGACCTCCTCGAGCGTGACCTCGGGGCAGTTGCACGAACGCAGGCGAAGATTCAGTGATTCGACCTTGCATGCGGCATTCGGGGCCTGCACCGGCAGGCGGTTGCGCGCCGTCTCCCGCCCGTGCGGATTCGTGCGGCGCGCGCCATACATGCCGCGCTGCGGCGCATCCTCATAATAAGGCACAAGATACAGGCCCTCGTGCTGGCCGCAGACGGTCAGGATCGGGACGCGCACCTGAGCCGCGTGCTGCACGCGCTCTTCCGGCTCCATCCCCATGGAAAACGGCCCGGCAAGGCATCCGCACGGCGCGGCCGCGGCAAGCAGCTCCGGCCGGGCGAACAGCAGGGCGTTCGTCTGCGCGCTCCCCTGCGAATAGCCCGTGCAGTACACACGGCCGGGGGCGACCGGGTAGTCCCGCGTCAGAATGTCATACAGACGCAGGAGATTTTCGAGCGAGTGATCCTGCGGAATGCAGACGATCAGCTCCTCGCGCGCTGCGATGGGTAGAAAACCGGAGCACTCCTCCCAGTTGATCGGCATGCTACTCCCGTGGAGCACGAACAGCAGCGGGTAGCGGCGGGAGCTTTTTTCTCGTGCCGAAACGGGCGTGAACAGCGCCCAGCGGTGATAGAAGTCATTGCGCTCCATCACTTGCTTGTCCAGACCCTGCGCGTGCCACTTCTGCACATAGGCCGGGTCCATTTCGTCGCCGTAGCGGATGTAGTCTTCAAATTGCAGCACCATCTGCCGCCCCATCTCGCTGTGGATGAGCGCTTCGATGTCGCAGCCCTCTGCCGCGATGCGCGGCGTGCGGTCGCGCAGGGAGATCAGCTCGCGGTCCCCGCTTTCCGGCTTGCTCCAGACGACCGGGATGTCCCAGAGGTACAGCTCTGCATAGTCCATTTGGTTTCCCCCAAATATAGGAAGGACCTGCTGCATGCGCTGCGGCAGGTCCGTTTTATCCTGAGATCGGAATTGCCGTTTACAGGCCGTTCTTCTTCTCGTTCTTTTTGCGTTCCTTTTCGGCCTTCTTGGCGGCGGCCTTCTCCTTGGCGGCAGCCTGCGCCTCGGCGCGGGCCTTCTGCGCAGCCTCCTGTGCGGTGTTATTCGTCATGACAGACCACTTGGCCAGCTCCATGCGGACGCGGTCCATGCTGGTCTCGATGACGATGTTGTCGCCCTTGATGTCGACGATCTTACCGACGATGCCGCCGATGGTCGTGATCTTGTCGCCTTCCTTCAGAGAATTGCGAAGGTTCTCTTCTTCCTTCTTTTTCTTCTTCTCGGGGCGGATGATCATGAAGTAGAACACCGCGACCATAACGACAAGGATAAGGATCATGCTGTAGTCCATAGGATTTTCCTCCAATTTTTCACATTGTTTTTATTATACAGGTACATAGCTGCCATTGCAAGAAAAATATTATGAATTTTTCAGATGCGGCGGTCGAGCCGCTCGGAGTACATCCGGCGGAATTCCTCGAACCGGCCTTCGTCCAGCGCCTGACGGATGCGTTCCATCAGCTTGTTGTAAAAATACAGATTGTGCATGACGGAAAGCCGCATGGCCAGCATTTCTTCTGCCTTGAACAGATGGCGCAGATACGCGCGGGAATAGCGGCGGCAGACCGGGCAGTCGCAGGCCGGGTCGATGGGCTGCATGTCGCGCTCGTATTTCGCGTTCTTCAGATTGATGGCGCCCTCCCAGGTGAAGAGCTTCGCGTGTCGCGCATTGCGCGCGGGCATGACGCAGTCGAAGAAGTCCACGCCGCGGGCGACGCCCTCAATGATGTTCGACGGTGTGCCGACTCCCATGAGATAGCGCGTTTTGTCCTTCGGCATATAGGGCTCGACGGCGTCGATGATGTCGTACATCGTCTGCGTGCTCTCGCCGACGGCAAGGCCGCCGATGGCATAGCCCGGAAGGTCCAGCTCGGCGATCTGCTGCATGTGGCGGATGCGCAGGTCGGCATAGGTGCCGCCCTGATTGATGCCCCAGAGCATCTGCTGCGGGTTCACCGTGTTCGGCAGCGCATTCAGGCGGGCGTTTTCCGCCTTGCAGCGGACGAGCCAGCGATAGGTGCGGTCGACGGAGCGGGCTACATAGTCATAGGGCGCGGGATTTTCGATGCACTCGTCAAAGGCCATGCAGATATCCGAGCCGAGGTTCGACTGGATCTGCATGCTCTCCTCCGGACCCATGAAGATCTTGTGGCCGTCGATGTGCGAGGCGAAATACACACCCTCCTCCTTGATCCGGCGCAGGCTTGCCAGCGAGAATACCTGAAATCCGCCGGAATCCGTCAGGATCGGCCCGTCCCACGTCATGAAACGGTGCAGGCCGCCCAGATCGTGCACGAGACGGTCACCGGGTCGCAGATGCAGATGGTAGGTGTTGGAAAGCTCGACCTGACAGCCGATGGCCTTGAGGTCCGCCGCGCTCAGTGCGCCCTTGATGGCGCCCTGCGTGCCGACGTTCATGAACACGGGCGTCTGCACCGTGCCGTGCGCGCAGGTAAATACGCCCCGCCGCGCCTTCCCTTCGGTTTTTAACAGTTGAAACATGGTATACTCCTGCACATATGCTTATATTTAACAATATAGAAATTATGGGAAATTACTCAATGAACATGGCATCGCCAAAGCTGAAAAATCTGTAACGAGACTCAACCGCCTCGTGATAGGCATGCATGACGTGATCATAGCCCGCAAAGGCGGACACCAGCATGATGAGCGTGCTCTCCGGCAGATGGAAATTGGTGATGAGCGCGTCCATCGCACGGAACTGATAGCCTGGATAGATGAAGATATCCGTCCAGGCGCTCTTTTCCGTGAACGTGCCGTCCGGCTCGGCCAGCGATTCCAGCGTCCGGCAGGATGTCGTGCCGACGCAGATGATGCGGCCGCCGTTCTGCCGCGTGCGATTGAGCACCTCGGCCGTCTCGGCGGAGAGCATACAGAACTCGCTGTGCATATGGTGCTCCGTGATCTCGTCTGCCTTGACGGGGCGGAACGTGCCGAGGCCTACATGCAGCGTGATATAGGCAAGCGAAACGCCCTTGTCCGCAATGCGCTGCAGCAGCTCCTTAGTGAAGTGCAGTCCGGCCGTCGGCGCGGCGGCGGAGCCGGTGACGCGGGAATAGACCGTCTGATAGCGCTCACCGTCGGCTAGCTCCTCGCGGATATAGGGCGGAAGCGGCATCTTGCCGAGGCGCTCGAGCAGCTCGAGGAAGATCCCCTCATAGTGGAACTGCACCAGGCGGTTGCCGCCCTCCTCCTCGGCCGTGACCGTCGCGGTGAGCGCGCCGTCGCCGAACGAGAGCTCCGCACCGGGGTGCAGCTTGCGGCCCGGCTTGGCAAGGCATTCCCAGACGCCGCCGCCCTTGTCCTGCAGGAGCAGCAGCTCCACGGCTCCGCCCGTCGGCACGCGGTGGCCGAGCAGGCGCGCGGGCAGCACGCGCGAATCGTTCATCACAAGGCAGTCGCCCGGCTGCAGGTAGTCCACGATATCATAAAAATGCCGGTGCTCCAGCTCGCCGGTCTCCCGGTGGAGCACCATCAGGCGGGAGCTGTCGCGCCGCTCCAGCGGTGTCTGTGCGATGAGCTCCTGCGGCAGATCATAGTAAAAATCACTGGTTTTCAAGAAATTCGTCCCTTTCCAAACATCAACGGAATACCTCGCCCTGCTCATCGAGCATTTCGAGTCTGCGGCAGCGGACAAAGTCCGGCTTTGCCCCCGGCAGGTAGCGCTCGATGGCGGCGGCAAGCAGCATGGGGTTGAGCGACGGCTCCTGCGCGCTGACCTCGCACGTCAGCAGCAGCGCGCCCGGCGCAGCCTCCACATGATAGGCATGCAGCATGGGGCGGATGTCCGTCTCAGCCATGCCGCGCTTCGTGCGCTTTTCGACCACGAGCTCCGTCCGATCCAGCAGGGTTGTGATCGCGGCAGGCTCCGGCACGGCACCGTCATATTCCAGCGTGAGCAGCGCACGCAGGCGGCGCAGCTCACGGGCCTTGCGCGTGCTTTCATAGACCTCCAGCACCCGCACGCCCTCCGGCAGGACGGCGTTGAGTGCTTCCGACGTGACGGCAAGCTCACCGTCCAGCTCGTATTCCATGAGCTCGCACACGCTCTCCATGCCGACGCTCAGCGGCAGCAGCATGGACACATAGGCATGCGGCGTGAAGCCCTGCGAATGGTGCAGCACCACACCGGCCCGGCGGAACGCGCGCTGCATGAGCCGCATCAGGTCCAGATGCGACATCCAGACGGCGCGGCCCGTTTTTTCAAAGCGGATCCTATGCATCGCAGCGCCCTCCCTTCAGAAGGCAGTTTGCGCCGCAGCCGTTGCAGGCTGTCCGGCAGTCGGGCGTCGTTTCGGAGCGGTAGGCACGCTCGCGCTCGCGCAGCAGGCAGCCCGTGCTCACGCCGTCGGAAATCGTGTCCCACGGCAGCAGCTCGTCCAGACCGAAGCCGCGCGTCGTATAGAAATCCGGGTCGACGCCGCAGGCCGCGAATGCGTCCAGCCACGTCTGATAGGAGAAATACTCATCCCAGCCGTCCAGCCGCGCGCCGCGGCGCACGGCCTCCTCCAGCACGGGGCCGAGGCGGCGGTCGCCGCGGGCCAGAACGGCCTCGAGGCGGCTCAGGTCGGCGGCGTGCCAGTTATACTCGATGCTCTTCGACGGCATATTGTCCTTGAGCAGGCGCGCCCGGCGGAGATATTCCTCCGGCGTGATCTGCTTCTCCCACTGGAAGGGCGTGAACGGCTTCGGAACAAAGAAGGCCGTTGCCACATGGATGCGCACGCCGCGCTTTTTGTTGCTGGCGTGCTCGCGCCACGTCTTCAGGATCTCATAGACGAGCTTTGCGATGCCGAGCACATCCTCATCCGTCTCCGTGGGCAGGCCGAGCATGAAGTAGAGCTTCACATTGTTCCAGCCGCCCTCAAAGGCGATGGCGCAGGTATCGAGGATCTCCTGCTCCGTGACATTCTTATTGATGGCGTCGCGCAGGCGCTGCGTACCGGCCTCTGGCGCGAACGTCAGGCCGCTCTTGCGCACCTGCTGCAGCCGCAGCATGAGATCGCGGGAGAAATTGTCCGCGCGCAGCGACGGCAGGGAGAGATTGATCTTGCGCGGCGCGCAGTAGTCGAGCATGGCGTCGGCCAGCTCCGGCAGGCCGCGGTAGTCGGAAGTTGAAAGGCTGGAAAGCGTGATCTCATGGCAGCCGGAATTTTCCAGAGACTCAATGGCCTGACGGCGCAGCGTCTCGGGCGAGCGGGGCCGCACCGGACGGTAGGTATAGCCCGCCTGGCAGAAGCGGCAGCCGCGGATGCAGCCGCGCATGACCTCGAGATTCGAGCGGTCATGGACGATCTCCGTATTCGGGACGATGCCGTCCGTCGGATAGAGCGCCGTATCCAGATCCTGCACGATGCGCTTTGTCACGCGCGCAGGCGCGCCGTCCAGCGGGGTGACCGAGGCCAGCGTGCCGTCGGCATTCCACTCGTGGCGGTACAGTGACGGCACATAGACGCCCTCAATCTGCGCCACGGCGCGGAGAAATTCCGGCCTGCTCCACCCCTCGCGCTTGGCGCGGCGATAGAGCTCCAGAATTTCCGGCGTGCTCTCCTCGCCCTCGCCGACGGAGAAGAAATCGACGAAATCCGCCAACGGCTCCGGGTTATACACGCATGCGCCGCCCGCAAAGACCATATGCTCCAGTCCCGTGCGGTCGGCCGCATGCAGCGGTACGCCGGATAGGCGCAGCATATTGAGCACATTCGTATAGCTCATCTCATAGCCGATGGTGAAGGCAATGAGGTCGAATTCCGACACCGGGTCGCCGCTCTCAAGCGCATACAGCGGCAGGCCGTTTGCGCGCATGGCATCCTCCATATCACCCCACGGGGCAAAGACGCGCTCACACCACACGCCCTCCATGCGGTTCATGACCGCATAGAGGATGCGCATGCCGAGATTAGACATGCCGATCTCATAGGTATCCGGAAAGCAGAAGGCAACGCGCAGCTCAACGCTGCGCTTGTCCTTCATCGTCTGACCATATTCCCCGCCCACATAGCGCGCAGGCTTCTGTACGGTGGGCAAAATGCGTTCCAACTTTTCTGTCATAAAGCTTCCTTACTTGACGAGACTCAGCAGATACTGGCCATACTCCGTCATGCGGAGCTCCTGCCCCCGTGCTGCGACCTCCTCATCTGAAATGAATCCCTGCTCCCAGGCAATCTCCTCGGGACAGGCAATATAAAGTCCCTGCCGGGACTGCACGGCCTCCACATACTGCGCGGCGTTGAGCATGCCCTCCGGCGTCCCCGTGTCGAGCCATGCCATGCCGCGCGTCATCAGCTCCACATGGAGCCTCCCCTGCTGCAGATACAGCTCGTTGAGGGCCGTGATCTCCAGCTCGCCGCGGGCGGACGGCTGCAGGGTGTGCGCCAGCTTTGCTGCGTCGCCGTCATAGAAATACAGGCCGGGGACGGCGTAGCGGGACTTGGGCTTTTCCGGCTTTTCCTCGATGGAAAGGACCTGCCCCTGTGCGTCGAATTCCACGACGCCGTAGGCACTCGGATTCTTTACGGGATAGCCGAAGACCGTCGCGCCCTCCGTTCGGGCTGCGGCGGCACGGAGCAGCTGCTCGAGCTGCGCGCCGTGAAACATGTTGTCGCCCAGCACAAGGCAGCACGGCGCGCCGCCGATGAATTCCTCGGCGATGAGGAAAGCGTCCGCAATGCCGCGGGCGACCGGCTGCACGCCGTATTCCACATGGATGCCAAACTGGGAGCCGTCTCCCAGCAGGCGGCGGTAGGACTCGCAGTCCGCCGGAGCCGTGATGAGCATGATATCGCGGATGCCTGCCATCAACAGCACGCTCAGCGGATAATAGACCATCGGCTTGTCATAGATCGGGATCAGGGGTTTGGAAACGGCGCGGGTCATGGGGTACAGGCGGCTGCCCTTGCCGCCGGCGAGAATGATACCTTTCATCCGAATGTCCTCCCTATGATGTTGAATATGATATGCAAGCCGGGGTATCACGGCGCTCGTACCGTTGTGTTTCCTCCCGGCACTTATGACACGTTCGCGGCCGGTCTTCCGCCTGCCTCCGGGTGATAGGTCGGCACGACCTGCGCCAGCAGCGTCCGGATCGCGGGTGAATTTTCCCGGCAGGCCGCTGCAAGGGCCGAGAGCTGCCGCTCAAAGGCAGGAACGTCGATGTCCAGCGGACGGCCGATATGGATCAGATGGTTCGGCGTGGAGCGAAGCCCCTCTTCCTGCATGAGCATCTCTTCATAGAGCTTCTCACCGGGGCGCAGGCCGGTATAGCGGACCTCGATATCCACATCCGGCTCAAAGCCGGAAAGGCGGATGAGGTTGCGGGCCAGATCGTCAATGCGGACCGGCTCGCCCATATCCAGCACGAAAATCTCGCCGCGGCCGGCATAAGCGCCCGCCTGCAGCACGAGGGATACCGCCTCAGGGATCGTCATAAAATAGCGGATGATGTCCGGGTGCGTCACGGTTACGGGGCCGCCCTCCTCGATCTGCCGCCGGAACAGCGGGATGACGCTGCCGTTGCTGCCGAGGACATTGCCGAAGCGCACGGCCACGAATTTTGTTTTGGAGCGCTCCGCCATGGTCTGCACGATCATCTCACAGACGCGCTTGCTCGCACCCATGACGTTCGTCGGGTTCACGGCCTTATCCGTCGAGATGAGCACGAAGGTCTCCGTGCCGTAGCGGTCCGCGGCCTGCGCCACATGGAGCGTTCCGAATACGTTATTTTTAATGGCCTCGTTCGGGCTTCCCTCCATCAGCGGCACATGCTTGTGCGCCGCAGCGTGGAACACGATGTCCGGCCGGTACTGCGCAAACAGGGAGCTGACCCGCATTTCGTCGCGCACGGAGCCGATGCACACGGCAAGGTCCAGCTCCGGGTGTGTGCGGTGCAGCTCCTGCTCGATGGCATAGGCGTTGTTTTCATAGATATCCAGCAGCACAAGGCGCTTCGGCGTATGACGCGCGATCTGGCGGCAGAGCTCACTGCCGATGGAACCGCCGCCGCCCGTGACGAGGATCGTCTTGCCGGACAGGTAGCCCGCGATCTGGGAGAGGTCGACCTCCACGCAGTCACGGCCGAGCAGGTCCTGTACGTCCACATTGCGGATCTTCTGGATGTTGACCTCGCCGTTTGCCAGCTGATAAATACCCGGCAGGATCTTCAGGCGGCAGCCTGTCTTTTGGCAAAGCTGCATAATATTTCGCCGTTCGCGCACGGCTGCCGTCGGAATGGCCAGCACGATCTCTTCGATGCGGCGGGACTGTGCCAGTGCGACAATGTCGTCCCGCGTTCCGGCGATCTTGACGTTGCGGATGTACTTGCCGAGCTTGTCGCGGTCGTCGTCGATGACGCACACCACGTTGTTCTGGGAATTTTCGCTCGTTTGGAATTCCCGCAGCACGAGCATGCCGGCACTGCCTGCACCGATGAGCATCGTGCGCTTCTTGCGCTTCTCGCTGCCGGAGCGGTGCAGGATCGTGCGGATGAGACGATAGGAAAAGCGTGATGCGCTGAGCAGCGCCACCAGATACAGCCCGGCCAGAACCGGGAAGCTGCGCGGCAGGTCGAGCACGCCGAACAGGATCAGCAGCAGCGTCGCGGCGGCAAACAGGAAGCAGGCACACAGAATGTGCAGCAGCTCCTCCACTCCGGCAAATTCCCAGAGGCTGCTGTAGAGCTTCAGCGGTATGAACAGGGCAATCATGCCGATCGCCATCCACGGGAAAGCCGCATGCAGTGCAGGCAAAAAGCTGCTGTCGCGCATGAGTGTGTGGATGCTGAGGTCGAATCGCGACAGCAGCGCCAGCAGGCATGCCAGATACAGCAGCACGACGTCGAGCAGCATCAGGCATGCGACGCGGACGACGAGCTTCCAGTTGATTTCGGATTTGCGTTGTTTCATAGACTCTCTCTCATTTCTGCCCTTTCCTGCCGTTCCCCGGCAGGACTGCCCGCAGGTGGAAGATCGCCTGCCTGCACCAGCGCAGGCGCGGCCACAGCGCGCAGTAGACCCGGTAGCCGGGCGCCCTGCGCGTAAAAAAATGTCCTTTTCGTTCGAAGGCCACAGCCCGCGCGATGACCTGCTCCGGCCGGATCCCCCGCTCCGGCTCGGTCTGGCGGTCCCCGCAGAAAACGAGCGTGCCGTCCTGCCCGAAGCCGGTCAGGCGATGCAGCACATAGCTGCCGTCGGCGCGGTGGTAGAGCAGGACCTCACCCCGGCGCAGACGCTCCGGCACGGGGCCGAGCGTTACGCGGTCACGGCCGCCGGCCAGAAGCGGCAGCATGCTTCCGCCCGTCACGGTCAGCACGACGGTAGCTTCCAGCCGCTCCCGCAGCAGAGGCTCCGCCTGTGCAAGATGCAGCGGACGCGGCGTATGCGTATTTTTCTCCACTCGCCGCGCCCCCTCTGCGCAAACCGCTTTTCTTCCGCACCGGTTTGTGGTATACTAGGATTATAATTCTGCAAGCACCTGCAGCGTCTGGGCTGCGGCCCGCAGCTGGATGACGCGGACGGCCCGCGGCATACGCGCCAGCTCCACGACCGGCTCGATGTTCAGAACGCCGCGGAAGCGGATGTCCCGCAGGGCGTCGAAGATCGGCTTCCACTCCAGCGTTCCGTAGCCGGGGAACAGATGCAGGTCCTCAAAGACCGGCCGGATCAGGCCGTAGTTGTCGTTCAGATGCAGCGTGGCCAGATTGCCGCGCCACGCACGGATCATCTCCGGCACGTCCTGCCCGCTGATGTGGGCATGGCCGGTGTCGAGGCACAGCTGCACACGGTTCGAGCCGATGCCGTAGACGAGCTCCAGCATGTCTTGGGCGGTTGTGTAGGGCACGGGCGCGTCGCCCGGCTGCTGCAGATGGCGATAGTCGAACGTGTTTTCCAGATTGATCACAATGTCGAACTTCTCCGCCAGCGGCAGAAGCTCGTGGAACCAGCGGACATTCCAGTCGTGGATGCGCGGCCAGAGGCTGCGGTCCGGCATGCGGTGCAGATACAGCACCGGATGGAAGATCAGCTGGCGGCAGCCGAGGATGGCGCAGCCCTCCATCGTCCGCTCATAGATTTCATAAGGTGATTCGTAGTGCAGGTCGTCCGGAATGGCCTGCTCCCAGGAGGCGTGTGCCTGCGTGATGGGCAGCCCGATCCGGTCCGCCGTGCGGCGCACCCCGCGCGCCCACTGGCGCCAGTCGTCTCCGCGCAGCGGCGCGTCCTGCGGGCGGCTGTATACGCTCAGCGGGAAATCGAGGCTGTCGAACCCCGCGTCCCGCACCGTCTGCATCGCGTCCTCGACGGTGGTCTCCAGGCAGAAGCTTGCCATGGCGCTGCTGATGAAATGCACGATGTCCGTGCCTCCTTTGCCGCATTCTCTTTTTCCAATTCAGTATACCATCGTTCCGTTTCTTTGTCAAATGAACTTCGCCGGAGGGAGATATAAAATGAAAAGAATGCCAGATCGGCTCGCGGCTCCCGTCCGCTTCATCCGCCGGATCGCTTTGTTCCGCGTTCCACTCTATGCCGCAAATGCGTCGTTTTATCTGGTGCTGTCCGTCTTCCCTGCAATTTTGCTCGTTCTGGCGCTGCTGCCGCACACCGGCCTGACGGAGGCGCACCTGCTCTCTGCCCTGCACGGCGTGATCCCTTCCGTGTTTGAACCTGCGCTGGAGTGGGTCATCCGGGACCTCGGGAGCAATTCGTCCCTCACGCTTATCCCGGTTTCGGCCATTATGGCCATCTGGTCGTCCTCCCGTGGTGTTTACTGCATCAAGACCGGTCTGAACTCGATCTACGGCGAGCGCGAGAGCCGCGGCTATGTCTATACGCGGCTGGTCAGCGTGCTTTATACCGTGCTGCTGCTTGCCGCCCTCCTGCTGACGCTGGTGCTGCATGTCTTCGGCAGCCAGCTTACCGCGTGGATCGCCGGAAAGCATGTGCCGATCCTGCGCCTGCTGTCGCGCGTGCTTCGCTTCCGGGGCCTTGTGCTGTTTGCCCTGCTGACGCTGCTGTTCTGGGCGATCCTGTGCGTTTTCCCGAACCGCCGCATTCCCCTGCTCCGCGCGCTGCCGGGTGCAGCCGGTGCCTCGCTCGGCTGGCTGGTGTTTTCATCGCTGTTCTCCGTCTATGTGCAGCACTTCGGCTCCTACTCCGTGTTTTACGGCAGCCTTGCCGGCATCGCCATGGCCATGCTGTGGCTTTATGTGTGCATGTCCATTCTGTTCTATGGCGGCGTGCTCAATTGCCTGCTGTTCGAGCGAAGATCGCAGCAAGGGAAATAGGAAATATATCGTTTTAATATGAATTTTTGAATCTGTATTCTGACTTTATATTTTTCTGCCGAAAAAAATCAAAATATTTGAAAAAAGTACTTGCAATTTGGCGGGAGGTTTGATATAATACCCATGCGCTGAGGGAAACGACACAGCGACAGAGAAGTTCATATGGGGGTATAGCTCAGCTGGGAGAGCGCTTGAATGGCATTCAAGAGGTCAGCGGTTCGATCCCGCTTATCTCCACCAAAAACACTCGATTTCACTTGAAATCGAGTGTTTCTCTATACTTTTCAGTCTGTTTTGTACTGGGCGTTTTTGCCTTGGACAACAAATGGACAACAGACCTTCTCAATTTCTTCTTTCTTACTGCGGGAAGGAAGAAGTTATGGCATCTGTCAAAGAAGAAATAATCACGCCGGACTCCCCTTCCCCGGGAGCCCGGCTTTCTTTTACTCCAGATATTTTTTCAGCTTCTTCATGTGGTCGATGGCCTCCTGCAGGGAGGCTGCTTTTGCCGGAAGTGGGTCTGTTCAAACTGCGGCGGATATGCTATACTAAATATTTGGGAAAAACATTTGCCCTGCGGGGCGTGAGGTGAAGCATGAAAAAGCTGCTGGTCTATTTGAAGGATTATAAAAAAGAGAGCATTCTAGGGCCGCTGTTCAAGCTGCTCGAGGCTTCGTTCGAGCTGCTCGTGCCGCTTGTCGTCACGAAGATCATCGACGTCGGCATCGCCACGGGCGACGTTCATTACATCGTCCGTATGGTGCTGCTGATGGTCGGTCTGGCGCTCATCGGCCTCATCTGCTCCATCACGGCGCAGTATTTCGCGGCGAAGGCCGCCGTCGGCTTTGCGGCCGGGCTGAAATCCGCTCTGTTCCGCCATATCCAGAGCCTGTCCTACAGCGAGATGGACCATCTCGGCACGGCCTCGCTCATCACGCGTATGACGAGCGACGTCAATCAGCTGCAGTCCGGCGTGAATCTGGTGCTGCGCCTGTTCCTGCGCTCGCCGTTTATCGTGTTCGGCGCGATGGTCATGGCATTTACCATCGATGTCCGCTCGGCGCTCGTCTTTGCGGTGGCCATTCCCCTGCTGTCCGTCGTCGTGTTCGGCATCATGCTGCTGACCATGCCGCTCTACCGCCGTGCACAGGCCGGGCTGGACCGCCTGCTGCGCCGCACACGCGAGAATCTCAGCGGCGTGCGCGTCATCCGCGCCTTCCACAAGGAGGCTGAGGAGACGGCGCAGTTTGCGGAGGAGAATGAGAGCCTGACGCGTCTGCAGCTCTTTGTGGGCCGCATTTCCGCCTTGATGAACCCCCTGACCTATGTCCTCATCAACAGCGCGATCGTCGCCCTGATCTGGACGGGCGCGTGGCAGGTCGAGCGCGGCGCGCTGACGCAGGGCCAGGTCGTGGCGCTCGTCAATTACATGTCCCAGATCCTGGTCGAGCTCATCAAGCTCGCGAACCTCATCATCACGATCACGAAGGCAGCGGCCTGCGCCCGCCGGATTGAAAGCGTGTTTGACGAGAATTCAAGTATGACGTTCCCGGGCGAGCCCGCTCAGGATGATCCCACTGCACAGGACGCAGTCGTGTTCGAAAATGTCGCGCTGCGCTATGGCGGCGCGGGCGCAGAGTCGCTGTCCGGCCTGAGCTTCCGCGTGCGGCGCGGCCAGACCGTCGGCATCATCGGCGGCACTGGCTCCGGCAAGTCCTCGCTTGTCAATCTCATCCCCCGCTTCTATGACGCGACGGCCGGGCGCATCCTCGTCGACGGCGTCGACGTGCGCGACTATCCTGCCGGGCAGCTGCGCAGCAAGATCGGCATCGTGCCGCAGAAGGCCGTCCTGTTTGCCGGGACCATCGCGGAGAATCTTCGCTGGGGCAAGGAGGACGCAACGGAGGCCGAGCTTCAGGTCGCGCTCGAGACCTCGCAGGCGGCAGAATTTGTCTCAACCCGCGAGGGCGGGCTGAATGCCGAGGTCGCGCAGGGCGGCAAGAACCTCTCCGGCGGCCAGCGGCAGCGCCTGACCATCGCCCGCGCGCTCGTGCGCGATCCGGAAATTCTCATTCTGGACGACAGCGCCTCTGCGCTGGACTACGCGACGGATGCGCGTCTGCGCAAGGCCATCCGCGCCCACGACGCGAATGTCACCGTGTTCCTCGTGTCGCAGCGCGCGGCCTCCATCCAGTATGCCGATCAGATCCTCGTGCTGGATGACGGCGCGCTTGTCGGGCAGGGCACGCATGCTGAGCTGCTCGAATCGTGCCCGGTCTATCAGGAGATCTACTATTCCCAGTTCCCGAAGGAGGCGCAGAACGCATGAAAAAGAGAAACACCATGCGCAAGCTCCTGCGCTATCTGAAAAAATACTGGCTGCTGCTGGCACTGTCTCTGCTGTTTGCGGCGCTGACCGTAGCCATGACACTGTATCTGCCGATCCTCATCGGGCAGGCAGTCGACCTCATCGTAGCACCGGGAAAGGTGGAATTCTCCGCCATTGCCAGTCTGCTGCTCAAAATGGGCATCCTCATCGGCGCAACGGCGCTGTCGCAGTGGATCATGAACGCCTGCAACAACCGCATCACCTACCGCACCGTGCGCGATATCCGCAGCGATGCCTTTGCGCGGCTGGAGATCCTTCCCCTGCGCTACATCGATGCGCACAGCTACGGCGAGATCGTCAGCCGCATGATTGCGGATGTCGACCAGTTCGCAGACGGCCTGCTCATGGGCTTCACGCAGTTCTTTACGGGCGTGCTCACCATCGTCGGCACGCTGCTGTTCATGCTGTGGATGAATCCTGTTATCACGCTCGTCGTTGTGGTCATCACGCCGGTGTCGCTGTTCGTTGCGAGCTTTATCGCCCGCAAGACCTACGCCATGTTCAAGGAGCAGTCCACCGCCCGCGGCGAGCAGACCGGCATCATCGACGAGATGGTCGGCAATCAGAAGGTCGTGCAGGCCTTCGGCTATCAGGAACGCGCACAGGACCGCTTTGACGAGGTCAACGAGCGGCTGCGCAAGTGCTCGCTGCGCGCCATTTTCTTCTCGTCCATCACGAATCCGTCCACGCGCTTTGTCAACTCGCTCGTCTATGCGGGCGTCTGCGTGGCGGGCGCGCTCAGCGCCGTGCACGGCGGCATCTCCGTCGGCCAGCTGACAAGCTTCCTCAGCTATGCCAACCAGTATACGAAGCCCTTCAACGAAATTTCCGGCGTGGTAACGGAGCTGCAGAATGCGCTGGCCTGCGCCGACCGCATCTTCGAGCTCATCGAGGAAACGCCGCAGACCCCGGAGCCCGCCGATGCGAAGACGCTCACGGACCCCGACGGCAGCGTTGCGCTGGAGGACGTCTCGTTCTCCTATGTCCCGGAGCAGCACCTGATCGAGCATTTTGATCTTGCCGCGAAGCCCGGTCAGCGCATTGCCATCGTCGGCCCGACCGGCTGCGGCAAGACGACGATCATCAATCTGCTCATGCGCTTCTACGATGTTGACAGCGGCTGCATCCGCGTGAGCGGCGAGGATATCCGCGATTTGACGCGCGGCAGCCTGCGCACGTCCTACGGCATGGTGCTGCAGGACACCTGGCTCAAGACCGGTACCATCCGCGAGAATATCGTCATGGGCAAACCGGACGCAACGGAAGAGGAGGTCATCGCTGCGGCTAAGGCCTCGCATGCGCACGGCTTCATTCGCCGCCTGCCGCAGGGCTATGACACGCCGATCACGGAGGACGGCGGCGGCCTGTCCCAGGGGCAGAAGCAGCTGCTGTGCATCACGCGCGTCATGCTCTGCCTGCCTCCGATGCTCATCCTCGACGAGGCGACGTCCTCCATCGACACGCGCACGGAGATCAAAATTCAGGAGGCCTTCAACCGTCTGATGCAGGGCCGCACGAGCTTCATCGTCGCCCATCGCCTCTCGACCATCCGCGAGGCGGACGTCATTCTGGTGATGAAGGACGGCCACATCATCGAGCAGGGCAACCACAGGACCCTGCTGGAGAAAAACGGCTTCTATGCCGAGCTGTACCGCAGCCAGTTCGATATTTGAAAAAACCCTGCCCGGCGGGAGCGGATGCTCCCGCCGGGCAATTTTTATGCCTCGATCGCCGGATTGTAGAGATATACGTTCCTGCGGTCGAGGTGCTCGCGCAGCTTCTCGATCGCCTCGCCGAAGCGCTGGAAATGCACGACCTCCCGCGCGCGGAGGAAGCGGATGACGTCGTTCACATCCGGATCGTCCGACAGGCGCAGAATGTTGTCATACGTCGAGCGGGCCTTCTGCTCGGCCGCAAGGTTTTCGCACAGGTCACTGATGGGGTCGCCCATGACCTGCATCGTTGCGGCTGACCAGGGCGTGCCGGAGGCAGCCTGCGGATAGACGCCAGCCGTGTGATCGACGAAATACGGCGCAAAGGAGCTCTCCTGCTGCTGCTCCTCCGTCAGGTTCCGCGTGAGCTGGTGGACGATCGTGCCGACCATCTCCAGATGCCCGAGCTCCTCCGTGCCGATATCCGTCAGCAGGCCGCGCTGCTCGTCAAACGGCATGGAATAGCGCTGGGAAAGATACCGGAGCGCAGCGCCGAGCTCGCCATTCGGGCCGCCGTACTGCGAGATGATGATGCTCGCGAGCTTCGGGTTCGTGTTTTTGATCCGTACCGGATACTGCAGCTTCTTCTCATAGACAAACATCGTCAGCCCTCCCCGTCGTTTGCAGCGTACTGCCACGGCCACGGGCCGCGCAGCCAGTCATAACCGGACTCGCCCACGGCGCTGCGCTGGACGATGGGGCCGTTCTCGGCCTCCCAGGCGGCTGCCGCCTGCGCATAAAGCCCAGAATAGGAGCGGAACAGCTCCGCCGCTCTGGCATCGCCGGGATGCGTGTCGAGGTATTCGCCAAGCTCCACCACAGCGAAGCCCAGCGCCTGCAGGTCGCGCTGCAGCGTACCGCTTAGCTCGCCACTGTTCTCCTGTCCGCGCAGCGGAAGGTCCAGCCCCGGAAACAGGGTACCGCGCACGGCCCCGACCGCCGCTGCATAGACGGGCGGATCATCCCTCTGGAATGGGACAAAGGGATTTGCCAGCGGCGCGCAGGCCGGGAGCATGCCGCAGGCGGCATCCTGCTGTTCCGTGCGCTCCGGCTGCGGCGCTTCCTGCGCGGCCTCCTGCCGCGCCTCGCGGAGCGCCGCCTCGATCATGGGTTGCGTTCTGAATTCCAAATATGATTCCTCCTTTATTTCGCGCTCATCCCATGGTATGCCGCGCTCGTTCGGCACGTTCCTACACTTTGGGCAACACCGCATAATTCACCTTCGGCCTTCGCCGGACATTTTTCGCCGAATGCTCTTACTGAATTGTGCGGTGCCGCCCCGAATGTTGACAAATCAATAAGTTTGTGCTATACTTTGCAGACAAGTTGATAAATCAACATATCGAAATGGAGGAACACCATGGAAGAACGCTATGGGGTCTTTACGCAGCGCATCGCGCGCATCAGCCGCTGCATCCGCCGCCTGAAAGCGGAGGAAATGGCGCGCTTCGGTCTGAAGGGCCCACATGTCTCGTGCCTGTACTATCTCGGGCTGGACGGCCCCCTGACGGCGGCGGAGCTTTCCGAGCGCTGCGATGAGGACAAGGCCGCCGTCTCGCGGACACTGGAATTTCTGCTGCAAAACGGCTATGTGACCACGGAGGCCATATCGCGCCGCTATCGTAGTCCCCTGTATCTGACGGACCGTGGGCGCGAGATCTTCGCCGCCCTGCAGGCACGCATTGCCTCGATGGAGGACGCTGCCAGCATGGGCCTGACAGAGGAGCAGCGGAGCAAAATGTATGCCGCACTGGAATTGATCTGCGGCAATCTGGAGCGGCTGTGCGCCGCAGAACAGGAGGATACCCTATGAAACCCGTCCGCATTCTTGTCGACTCGACCGTCGATCTGCCGGAGCGCTGCCGCGCACAGGTGCGCGCCGTTCCGCTGACGGTGCATTTCGGAGACGAAGAGCTTATTGATGGCGTTACCATCGACCGCAGGCGCTTTTATGAGCGGCTGATCGAGTCCGACGTGCTGCCCACGACGAGTCAGGCCACTCCGGCGGCCTTTGTCAAAGAATTTGAGGCCGTCCGGCAGGCCGGAGAGAGCGCCGTAGTCATCACCATCTCTGCCGAGCTGTCCGGGACCTATCAGAGCGCCTGCATTGCCGCGGCAGACTATGAGGATATCTATGTTGTTGACAGCCGCAGCGCCGCCATCGGATCCGGCATTCTGGCAGAGCTGGCGCTGGAATGGGCGGCGGACGGCATAGCCGCCGCCGAGCTTGCCGGGCTGCTGACGAAAAAGCGGGACGACATCTGCCTGCTCGGCCTGCTCGATACGCTGGAGTATCTCCGCCGCGGCGGGCGCATCTCACGCACAGCGGCGCTCGCGGGCGGGCTGCTCGGCATCAAGCCGGTCGTTACGCTGGAAAACGGGGCCGTGACCATGATCGGCAAGGCGCGCGGCTCGAAGCAGGGCAACAACCTGCTTGTGCAGAAGGTACGCGAGAGCGGCGGCATCGACTTTTCCCTGCCGATCCTGCTCGGCTACACCGGCCTGAGCGATGCCTTGCTGCAGAAATATGTGGCGGACAGCGCGGCGCTCTGGCGCGATCACTGCGGCAGTCTGGAGCAGACGCTGCTGTGCAGTGTGATCGGCACACATACGGGGCCGGGTGTCGTAGCGGTCGCGTTCTTCAAGAACGGTGTTTGAGCGCAGTCAAATTGTAACAAACTGACATGCTTTTATACAATTGACGTCAATACGGCGTATGTAAAATTTGAAACGTTTCATGCAGTTCGGTTTTGGGCAGGCTACATGGAATTATTTCAAAATATTTTGCAAAATCCTGTTTACAAACGGAACATAGTATGATATATTGAGCATGTAAGCAGGAATCATGGATTCTTCCACACAGAGCTGAATTTCCTGTTACAGGAATCGGCCGTTGGCAGGCGGCTGAAATTTAAAAAGAAAGTTGGGAAAGTTATGCCTCAGTTTGTACAGTCCGAACAGCAGCGTGAACTGATCAGTTCTCTCGTCCAGGAGCTTCCCGCCTACCGCAAGAAGATGCGGATGTCTCAGGCAGAGCTCGGTGATGCCGTCGGCAAGAGCCGTCAGAAGATCTCCGAGATGGAGCGCGGCTCTGCTCCCCTCGGTTGGGACACCTATCTGGCTATCCTCATGGTTCTGGGCGCTCATGGCGTTCTGGAGCCGCGTGGCCGTGATGCCGAGCGCCTTGCCGCTACCGGTCGCCTCATCGGTGGTCGCATCCGCTTCTGATTTCTGAAAACGGGATAGAACGCAAATGCATGTAAAGGTCCGCTGTTATGCCTGACAGCGGACCTTTTTGCAGCATGAACGGGGCTGGCACCATTCGCAGCGAAAAAATTTTTCGCATTCCTGTAAGATTTTCTCTCCGGCGCGGTCTTATTGGCAGAAAGGAGGTGGCGCCGTGTCAGAGCTTGCGGAGATCTACCGCATTTATTTTGATGATGTCTACCGCTATCTGCTTGCCCTTTCTCACGATGCCCAGCTTGCCGAAGAGCTGACGAGCGAAACATTCTGCCGCGCTATGCGCGCGCTTCCCGGCTTTCGCGGGGCCTGCGATATCCGCGTCTGGCTCTGCCAGATCGCGAAGAACTGCTTCTATACCGAGCAGAAGCGCATGGGCCGCATCGAGCTGCTGGATGACGGGAAAATGGAAGCACTCCCCGCTTCCACCCCGAGTCTGGAGGAACAGCTCACGGACCGGGACGATGCCGCACGCATCCGGGCCGCGCTCCACAGCGCGCCGGAGCCGTATAAGGAGGTCTTCCTCTGGCGGGCGCTCGGCGGTCTGAGCTTCAGGACCATTGGGCAGCTTTTCGGCAAATCGGAAAACTGGGCGTGCGTGACCTATCATCGCGCCAAAACCATCATCCGAAAAAACATGGAGGGATCAACATGAATCAGGAATGCAGCATTGTGCGGGACCTTCTCCCGCTGTATGCCGAGCGGCTTACGAGTCCGGAGACCGCTGCCTTTGTAGAAAAGCACCTGCGCACCTGCGCGGACTGCCGCGCCGCCCTGCAGGAGACACAGGCCCCGCCTGCCCTGCAGCCCGCTCCGGACGCCGCGCCCCTGCAGCATTTGCAGAAAAGGCTGGCGCGCAAGCGCCTGCAAATCATCGTGATGACGGCTCTGTTTGTCCTGACGGCCGTGATATCCGCAGCCGGCATTTTGAATGCTCCGATCTATTTCCCCTATACGGACGATCTTGTGCAGGTGACGGAGGATGCGGGGGCGCTGGAGCTTACGTTCCGTGCTGATGTCGCCAACGTCTCGACGGAGCGCTTTGTCGATCCGGACGATCCGTTGCGCGAGATCTGCCTTGTGGAGGCCTGGTCGACGCTCTGGGAGCGCTGGTTCTCCGGCCCGCATACACAGGCCGCCCGGCTCGAGGCGGAGGGCGGTAAGCCGCTCACCGTTCTCTATAGCGAAAACGACGGCACGGAGGCCGTTTATCTCGCGGGAAAGCCGATGGCCTCCGGCGGCATGATCGCCCTGCCGTCCCTGACGCTCAATTACTATGCCTTTGTAGCCCTGATCGTTCTGGCAGCCGCCGTGTTCGTCCGCATCATTGTGCGGAAAAAGCCGCGTGCCTGCGTCTGGACGGAGCGCGTGATCCTGCTGCCGGTCGCCTATCTGCTGGCGCACGTCATCCTTCTGGGGCTCACTGCCACGACCTATTCTCTGCCGCATGATTTTGTCTTTGTGTTCTGCGCGGCGCTGCTGCTGTACTGCGCGCTGCTGCTCCTGCACGGGCTGATCCGCGACGCGCTCGAGCGCAGAAAGCGCGCCTGATACCCGCTCAGCGGCGCTCAGGAAACGCTGCTGCAGAAGTATCAAAATACAAATATGTAAAGGACCGCTGCGGCGACGCAGCGGTCCTGGCTTGTTTATTCGCGATAGCCCTTCATCATTTCCTGAAACAGCTCATACGTCGACGGCGGCGTATAGGTGATGGCGTTTGCACCTGCCTCGATGGTGCGCAGGATACTCTCGCCGGTCTTGCCGCCCGTTGCGATGATGGGCACGTCCGGCAGGGCCTTGCGGGCCTCCCGTACCAGCTCCGGCGTCTGCGCAGCGGCTGCGATGTTCAGAATGGAGGCTCCAGCCTCGATGCGCGCCTCGAAGTCCGTGCCGAATTTCGTCACGGTGATGACGGTCGGGATATCGATCACGCCGGAGACCGCGCGGAGATTCAGATTGTTGATCGGCGCATTGAGCACAACGCCCATCGCGCCCTGCGATTCGACGTCGCGCGCAAGCTGCACCGTGCGCAGGCCGCGCGTCGTGCCGCCGCCGACGCCGCAGAATACGGGGACATAGGAATATTTGATGATCGCGTCGCTGATGGCCTGCTGCGGCGTGAATGGATAGACGGCAAATACGGCATCCGCGTCACAGTTCCGGATAATGGCCAGATCGGTCGTGAATACGAAGCTCTTCAGCCTTCGGCCGTTGACGATGATGCCGCTTGCTTGATAGATCTCCTGCGGCATGCGCAGGATGTGGCGCAGGCGGCTGTCGATGTTGGGGGGCTGCTTTTCCATACAAGAGTCCTCCTGTCTCTTTTTTGCCAGTATACCACGAAATTATGAATACTTTGAGAACAAATCATTTCCGTTCTGCCTTACTCTGCTGCGGAAAGCGCACGGCGCAGAAAATCGCGGTAGGCTTCCGCCGCCGACGCCGGGAACACGATCTCCGCCCGGCCGCCGAAGCCTGCGAGCCAGCCGAGGAACGTCGGTGAAACGGAGATATCCGCCTGAAAGACAAAGTGGTCCGGCCCGTCCGGCACGAGCAGGCGGTCACGGCCGAAGCGGTCGAGCACAACGCCTGCCAGCGAGTTTTCAAACCGCAGCTTCATGCGGCACTGCTCCCCGCGGAACATGCCGAACACCTGCTGGGAATAGACGGCCGGGTCAAAGGAGCGCGTCTCGTCGTTGCTCTCGCGCGGGACGCCCGTCGCCGTGATCTCCGTCATCTTGTCCACGCGGTAGTGCGTCAGGCCGTGCGGCGCGCCGTAGGCCACGAGATAATAGTTCTCATCCTCCCAGCACAGCGCGATGGGGCTTGCCTCATAGGTCTTCGGCCGGAAGCGGCGCCGACCCTGCAGATCCCAGTCAAAATAGCGGAACGTGATGCGGCTGTTCCCGGCGATGGCCGCATGCAGCGTATCGACATTGCGGCAGACGTCCTCGCTGCCGCTTTTGGCGCGGCCGGTAACGACGACCTCGCGCCGCAGCAGCTCCGCTTCGTGCGCGCTCGAGAGGGCGGCGAGCTTGCGGATCAGGGCCATGGACTCCTTTTCGGAGAGGAACCGCGCCGCCTGCACGGCGTCGACGAGCAGCTTCAGCTCTGAAAGGGCGAAATCACGCTCCGGCACATAATAGCCGCCGTTTTTGCCGCTGACCTTGCGAATTTCCATGCCGTAATCGCGCAGGGTGTCCAGATCATCATAGACGCTTTTGCGCTCCGCACGGATGCCCTCGCCCTCCAGCGCGGCAAGAATCTGCTGCATGGACACCGGGTGCTGCTCGTCCGTGTGGCTGCGCAGATAATCGCGAAGGATGAGGAGCTTCAGCTTCTGCCGTTCCGATTTTGCCATGGTACTCTCACCTCTGCTGTCAACATACCACACCGGCGCCATAAATTGCAAGCCCCGTTTTGGGAAATGGAAAAAAATTTCCCGCAGGGCTTCTCTGCTTGACGATTCCGCCGCTTCGTGGTATCCTAGAATAGAATATCATGACACGAGGATACGCTATGAAGCTGAATCGCAATGAAAAATATGTCAAATGGGGTCTCACGGCCTTTCTTGTGATCGTCGCCGCCGGACTGTTCTGGCTCGTTTTCTCCAACCTGCGCGGCTTTTATGATCTGATCGTCGAATTCCTCAACATCATCGCCGCTCTGCTCTACGGCTGCCTGTTTGCCTATCTGATGAATCCCGTTATGAAGGTCACGCAGCGGATCATGGACAAGCTGCTTGCCAAACGGAACCTCAGCGATCGGATGGCCGCGCGCATCAGCAAGATCACCGGGATCTGCGCTGCCGTGCTGGTGTTCTGCCTTGCGGTCTATGCACTCATCGCTCTTATCGTGCCGAACCTGATCGCAAGCATCGAGGAGCTGCTGCAGCCCGAAAAGCTCGAAAGCTATTATGCGACCATCAGCAAGTGGTTCCGCGGCATTTTCACGAACAGTGACATCCAGTCCTTCCTGGAAAAGACCGTCGGCGACCCGCTGGAAATGGTCATCGGCTGGCTGAAGAAGCTCGATTACAGCGTGATCGTCACGAGCCTGACGAGCTCGGTCTACAGCGTTGTGATGGTCATCTTCAATATCCTGCTCGGCATCGTCGCGGCCGTGTATATCCTGATCTTTAAGGAAGAGCTCTGTGCGCAGGCCAAGAAGGTCACCGTGGCGGTCTTCAGTCGCCAGCATGCCGATCGCCTGCTGGAGCTGGCCCGCCGGACGAACAGTATCTTCGGCGGCTATGTTATGGGCAAGATCATCGACGCCGTGCTCGTCGGCGTCATCACCTACTTCGGCGTGCTGTTCATGGGCATGCCCTATGCGGCGCTCATCGGCACGATCGTCGGCGTGACGAACATCATTCCCTTCTTTGGCCCCTTCCTCGGCGCGGTGCCCTCGGCCCTGCTCCTGATGATCGACAAGCCCGTCAACGCCCTGTATTTCTGCATTTTCATTCTCATTCTGCAGCAGGTCGACGGCAACATCATCGAAAACCGCATTCTGGGTGAAAAGCTCGGCATTTCGGACTTCTGGGTGCTCGTTGCCATTCTGGTCTTCGGCGGTATCTTCGGCTTTGCCGGGATGCTTCTTGGCGTGCCGGTCTTTGCCGTGCTCTACACCGTCATCGGTGACCGCGTCAACAAGCGCCTTGCCCGTAAGCGCCATCCCCTGCAGACGAGCCTGTACTATACGATCCGCACCGTGGACGACCTGCCGCCCGTGACGGAGCCGAGCTACACGAGCGCTGCCGAGGAACCGGCTTATGAAACACAGATCGATCCGGACGACGATATGGAGATCGACGATCCGGATTATGACGATATCCCCGGCTGAGCCGGAAAGGAGGAATCCATGGACGCATTTTTTGCCTCTGCCGCCGAATACTTTCAGGGAAGCGGCTCCGGCTTTGTCTCGGTGTTCTGCACCGTGTGGCGCTACCTTGCGCCGGTGCTGGCCGTGCTGCTGCTGTGGCGCTGTGCCCGGCCGCTGCTGAAATTCCGGCGGGAGCCGGAGACGTGGGCATGGCTCGTCATGCCGGACGGCAATCAGCTCCCCCTGACACACTGGGAGAATATTCTCGGCCGCGCGAAGGGCTGCGACATCGTCGTGGACTTCCCGACCGTTTCGCGCACGCACGCTGTTCTGACGCGTTATGATGATGGCAGCTGGTCCCTCACGGACATCGGCTCACGCGGCGCAGTCACGCTCAACGGCGAGCCGGTCCAGATGGCTGCCGTAAACTACGGCGATACCATCTCGCTCGGCGGCGTGGACATGGTGCTTGCACCCGTCACGCAGTCCGAGCTCGAGGAGCAGCTTGCCAGCCGCACGCGCCCGGCCCATCAGTCCTCCCCTGCGCTGACCCTGTTTCTGCTGACGGTCTTCCAGCTCCTGACGACGCTGCAGCTCTGGATGGGCGCGGAGGCCGAAACGGCCCAAACGATCGTGCTGAGCTTCCTTGGCCTACTGGTCATGGGGTGGCTGCTGTTTGCCGTGCTGCGCATGATGCGCCGCAGCGGCTACGAGGTGGAAACGCTGGCTTTCTTCCTCAGCACGCTCGGCTTTGCCGTCATCGCCTCGGATAATCCCGCCAATCTCACAAAGCAGCTCATCTGCCTGCTCGGCGGCATCGTGATCTATCTGATCATCGGCTGGTCGCTGCGCGACCTGTCCCGCGCGAAGAAATTTCGCTATCTGGCCGCCGTCGGCGGCATGCTCCTGCTGCTCGTCAATCTGGTGTTCGGGCAGGAGAACAACGGCGCGCGCAACTGGATCTCGCTTGGCGGCATCTCGTTCCAGCCGTCCGAGCTGGTCAAGCTCTGCTTCCTCTATGTCGGCGCATCCACGATGGACCGCATCGTAACGAAGCGGAACCTGTTCCTGTTCATTGTCTATTCCGCCGCCATCTGCGGCTGCCTTGCCCTGATGAACGACTTCGGCACGGCGCTCATCTTCTTCGTCGCGTTCCTCGTCATCGCCTTCCTGCGTTCCGGCAGCTTCGCCACGGTCACGCTGGCCTGCGCGGCCACGGGCTTTGCAGGCGTTCTGGCCGTTCGCTTCCGGCCGCATATCCTGCGCCGCTTTGCAACATGGGGCCATGCGTGGGAATATGCCTCTGCGGGCGGCTACCAGCAGACGCGCGCGATGATGTGCATCGCCTCCGGCGGTCTGTTCGGCCTTGGCGCAGGCAACGGCTGGCTCAAATATGTGTTTGCGGCGGATACGGACCTCGTTTTTGCTTTCCTCTGTGAGGAATGGGGCCTGATCATCGGCCTAAGCGCCGTTGCGGTCATCGTGATTCTTGCGGTGTTTACCGTCCGCTCGGCCAAGGTCGGCCGCAGCAGCTTCTATACGATCGCGGCCTGCGCCGCCGTGGCGATCCTGACTATCCAGACCATTCTGAACGTGTTCGGCACGATGGACCTGCTCCCGCTGACCGGCGTGACGTTCCCGTTCCTTTCCAACGGCGGCTCGAGCATGCTGGCCTCGTGGGGCCTGATCGCCTTCCTCAAGGCGGCGGACACGCGCCAGAACGCCAGCTTCGCGGTCCGCACCGCAAAGGCAGAGGAGGTGGAGCCGCTTGAATAAGCTTGCAAAACGCGCGTGGTTCGCACTTGCGCTGGCGGGTGTGCTTTTGCTCGGCATGGGCGTGATCGTGGTGCGCTACTTCATCGATTCACCGGACTGGGTCACGTTCCAGAACAGCCCCCATGTCTATACGGACGGCGTCATGAACAGCGGCAAGATCGTCGACCGCGGCGGCACCGTCGTACTCGATGCCACGAACGGCAAGTCCTATGCCGACAGTGCCTCGCTGCGCCGCAGCATGCTGCACCTGCTCGGCGACCGCGAGGGCAATATCACGCCGTTCCTGCTGCAGGAATACGGCTCGGAGCTTGTCGGCTTCGACCGCATCAACGGCACCTATTCCACCGGCAAGCGCGAGGGTCAAATGGCGTTGACCGTAAGCGCAGATGTGCAGCGCACGGCGCTGGCGGCGCTGGACGGCCGCAAGGGAACCGTCGGCGTCTATAACTACAAGACGGGCGAAATTCTCTGCGCCGTCTCCTCCCCAACTTATGATCCGGACGATGTGCCGGATGTGGAGGGCAATCCCGAGACCTATGAGGGCGTGTATGTCAACCGCTTCCTGCATGCTACCTATACGCCTGGCTCCGTCTTCAAGCTCGTCACGGCTGCGGCCGCGCTCGACGAGATCCCGGATATCCTCTCCCGCACGTTCACCTGCGAGGGCAGCGCCGTCATCGGCGGCGAGACCATCCAGTGCAACGGCGTGCACGGCACGCTGAACTTTGAAGAGGCGCTGGCCCACTCCTGCAACGTCGTTTTCGGCGAGATCGCAGCGGAGCTCGGCCCAAAGACGCTGATGCGCTATGCCGAGCAGGTCGGCGTCACGCGCCGCTACAGCTTTGACGGTACAACGACGGCCGCCGGGAGCTTCGATGTCTCCGACGCGGCGGAATCCGAGCTGGCATGGGCCGGCATCGGCCAGTATACGGACCAGATCAACCCCTGCCAGTATATGACCTATATGGGCGCGATCGCCAACGGCGGCTCCGCCGCGGAGCCGTACCTTGTGAAAGAGGTCACCTACGGCGACTCCGTCAAGTACAAGGCCTCCACAAGCTCCACAGGACGTCTGCTCGACAGCACGACGGCCGGCCGCCTTGCGGACATGATGCACAATGCCGTCGTCAACGTCTACGGCGAGTGGAACTTCGCCGGACTATACGCAGGCGGAAAGTCCGGCACGGCGGAAAACGGCGGCGGAAAGGCTGCCAACGCCGTCTTTGCAGGCTTCCTGCAGGACAGCGACTATCCCCTCGCCTTCATCGTCGTGGTCGAGGAGGGCGGCGGCGGCGCGTCCGTCTGCACGCCGATCCTCAGTCAGGTGCTCAGCGCCTGTGTGGTCGCCATGGACGCCGATTAAGCAAAAAAGCTCCGCAGGATGGGAAAAATCCCATCCTGCGGATTTCTTATACATTTTCGTTCATCCGGCGGGACAGCTCACCGAGGTGCTTGGAAAGATAGATGAGCTCCGGCGAGAGCTTCGTCAGCCTCCCGTTCTCCACGACGTAATTTTCGATCGTCACGGCGGAGAGGTCCATCATCCGCCGCAGCTCGTTCTGGATGTAGTGCATCTGCACGCAGTGCGGCGAGCGGTCGACCGTCGCAAAGCGCAGCGTGCGGATCTTGCCGGTGTAGAGCATGGCGCTGATCTTCGTGATGGCCATATTGATATGGGTCTGTTCGAGGCACAGCTCAAACACATGGCCGGACGATGCGCACAGCTGCGCAAAGCCCTCCGGCTCCATGTCCGGCAGGCAGCTGCCGACGATCAGCACTGATTCGCCGACGTCATAGACGTTTGTTTTCATCAGCTCTTTCATGATTTTCTCTCTCCCTTAATCCAAAACATCAAACAGCGCGCCGTCCAGCGTCAGCACATCGTCCATGGGAATGTCCGTTCCGTCCAGAAGGCGGATGCGGCGTGCAATGAGATCGATCTGCTTCACGATCCCGCTGACGGTCTCATAGACTCCGCCGGATTTCCGTTCATCCGGCCGGAACCGGGTCAGGCGGACCTCCGGCCGTTCCACCAGATGCTCCAGCAGCAGGCGGAAGCGCCGATCCAGCGAGGCCAGCTCCGCCTCGGCCGGGGCGATCCGTTCCTGCGTGAGGCGTGCGTTTTCGCGGATGGCTGCATCATAGCCGGTCAGGGCTGCAAACGGCGCGAACTGCGCCGCGCGGTCGGCCATTGGCATGGGCGGGTGCTTTTTGGAGACATGGTGCGGCAGGTGCAGGATCGCGTCATATTTTCCGGTCATGTATTCCTCCTCATGCCTTATGCCCGCCGATCCTGGCGTTTCGCTCGCGGGCCGTTGCGCCCTCCTCCAGACTCATGCCCTTGAGAATGGCGTTTTTGCCGAATTTCTTCTTGATGGCCAGCGTCGTCTCCTGCAGCTTCTTTTCGCGCGCCAGCGCCGCCTGCTCCGCCTCGCGCCGGGCGTCCTCGGTGGCAAGATCGGTGAACAGGTCCAGCTGCTCCATCTCCTCCGGCTGCGCCTCGTCCTCCGGGACGATGTGCGCAGCGACGAGATACATGCGACGGACGAGCAGTGCGCCGTCTACGATGCGGTCAAACAGGGCGGAGGCCGCTTCCATGATCCGCCGTGTGGAGGACGACGGTGCGTCGAGCTTCTGCGCGCCATGCGCGGCCTTCGGCACGCGCCGCCCGTAGCGGTCCTGCTCCACCGGGCCGGAATAGGCCGTGCGGCGGGCCGGGTCCGTCAGATTCTCAATATCATAGCCGACTGTCAGCACGACCTGGTCCGTCACGAGGCCCTTTTCCACCAGCTCCAGCGAGAGCTGATCTGCCATTTCCCGCAAAACGAGCCGGGCCTTTGCAGCCTCATAGGGGCAGCTCAGCACCTGTCCGGAGCTCAGGCTGTTTTCGGACGGACGGTAGGCCTTGATGGCGGGGATCGTGCACGGCTCCCAGCCCCACGCGTGGTCGATAAGCAGCTCCGCATTCTTGCCGAACAGGCGGTAGAGCAGCTCCTCATTCTGCTCGGAGCAAAGCGCGACGTCCCCCATCGTGAACATGCCGTGCGCCTCGAGCCTGCGGGCGATGCCGCGGCCAACGCGCCAGAAGTCCGTCAGCGGCCGGTGTGGCCAGAGCTCCCTGCGGAATTTCATTTCATTGAGCTCTGCGATGCGCACGCCGTTTTCATCAGCCGGGATGTGCTTTGCCACAATGTCCATGGCGACCTTGGCGAGGAACAGGTTCGTCCCGATGCCGGCCGTCGCCGTGATGCCGGTCGTTTCGAGTACGTCGCGGATGATGGTCTGTGCCAGCTCATGGGCGGTGCAGTCATAGGGATAGTCCGTCACATCGAGGAAGACCTCGTCGATGGAATAGACGACGATGTCTTCCGGTGCGATATATTTTCGGTAAATTTCGTAGATGCGCGTACTGTATTCCATATAATAGGCCATGCGCGGCGGCGCGATCACAAAGTCCACCGCCAGCGCAGGGTCGCGCTGCAGCGCGGAAAACTGATGCGAGCTGCCGGTCAGCGTTCTGCCCGGCGCGCGCGCCTGCCGCCAGGCGTTGACCTCGCGGACGCGCTGCCGCACCTCGAACAGCCGCCCGCGGCCGGAGATGCCATAGCTCTTGAGTGTCGGCGTGACGGCAAGGCAGATCGTCTTGTCCGTCCGCGACTCATCCGCCACAACGAGATTCGTGTTCAGCGGGTCCAGCCCCCGCTCGCGGCATTCCACGGAGGCATAGAACGATTTGAGATCAATGGCAAGATAGGTGCGCTGCTTCATCGTTTCCTCCCCGTCGTTTTCTGCTATTTTACCATATCGGCAAAGAGATTACAACACCAGCACAAAGAGCCGTGGCGAAACGCCACGGCTCGATGCATACATTAAAGTTCAATTCTCCTCCAGCAGGCCGAAGCCTGCTACGGCCGAGGCCGGGAGCGAGAAGACGATGGCGCCTGCGTCGCTGTCCGGCCCAGCCTTGCGCAGAATGGAGCGCATGATCTCGGCCTTCTGCCCCGCCGCAGAGACAATAAGAATGACCTCCTTCTCCGCCGCGATGGAGATGTTGTAGAATTTCGGCGCGCCCTTTGCGCCGGTCCCCTTGCCGTGAAGGACCGTGCCGCCTCTGGCCCCGGCTGCGCGTGCCGCGTTCATCACGGCGTCCGTGCCGCCCTCGTTTGCAATGGCGATGATCAGCTCATAGGCGCAGCTCAGGTCCGGCGTGTATTTCGGGCTTCTCCCGCCGTTCAGATATGCCACCGTATTTCCTCCTCCCACACTTTTGATCGGCACGGCGATGACGATGCCGTGCCCCGGCACGCCGATGTGCAGCCGCCGCTTCTGCGCCGCAATCAGTGCGGCTGTTTTCTCCGCGTCGGCGATCGTCAGTACAACGCGGCGTTCATTCGATTCAATGCCGAGCAGGTCGAGCATGCTCTGCACGGCCGTCCCGCGCCCATGGAGCGTGACGGTCAGCGGCAGGCCGAGCCCTTCGCACAGGTCCGTGAGGATCTCAAGCCGCTCCGGCGCGATGATGGAGATCACATAATTCATGCCGCATCCTCCCAAAGCTCCACAATGTCGAAGTCGCCATAGTGCTCCGGGGCCACGGCTGCGCGCTTTGCCCGGCGCTCATAGAGGAAGCCGACGGCCTGAATGGACAGCAGCGGCATCATGGCGACAAGGGCCACCACGCCGAAGGCGTCGCGCAGGATGTTGCCGCCGAGCGCGCTGCTTGCGCCCATGACGAACTGGAGCATGAATGTTGCCGTCATTGGGCCGGAGGCCACGCCGCCGGAGTCGAAGGCGATGGCCGTGTAGATGTCCGGCACGAAGAACGACAGCGCCAGCGCAATACCGTAGCCGGGCACGAGGAACCACAGAATGGAGATGCCGGTCAGCACGCGCAGCATGGAAAGACCCATGGCCAGCGCAATGGCGACGGAGAGGCTGCGCTGGATGACCTTGCCGGGGATCGCGCCTGCGCTGACGCTCTCGATCTGCTTTTCCAGCACACCGACGGCAGGCTCGGCCGAGATAATGAACCAGCCAAGCACCATGGCGAGCGGAACGAGCAGCCAGCCGTGCACGGCCAGCTCTGCGCCCAGCTCCGCGCCGAGCGGCGAAAAGCCGACGTTCACGCCGGTGAGGAACAGGACAAGACCAACGTAGGTATAGAGAATACCGATGAGGATCTTGGCAAGGCTGCGGCCCGGCAGGCGCAGCAGCGTGACCTGAAACAGGAAGAAGATCGCCACGATCGGCAGCATGGAGATCGCCATTTCCATGAGGTAAAGCGGAATGGAGGCGAGGAACGCGCCGCCGATGGCAGTCGAGCTGCCGAATGAGGCCGAGCTGAGGTCGGCAACGGCGTCGCTGCCCTGATAGAAAAAGCCCAGGATCAGCACTGCGAGGATCGGCCCGACGGAGCACAGCGCCACAAGGCCGAAGCTGTCAGCCTCCGCGCGGCGGTCGCTTCGGATATTCGACACGCCGAGGCCCATGGCGAGGATGAACGGCACGGTCATTGGACCGGTCGTTACGCCGCCGGAGTCAAAGGCAATTCCGAGAAAATCGGGGTCTGAAAAGGCGGCCAGCAGGAAGATGAGCGCATAGCAGCCGATCAGCAGCCAGCGCAGGTTCGCGCCCGTGACGATGCGCAGCATGCACACGGCCATAAACAGGCCGACGCCCACGCCGACCGTCAGCAGGAGCACTGTGCTGCTGATGTGCGGCACGGTTTCGGCCAGCACCTGCAGGTCCGGTTCGGCCACGGTGATGGCAAAGCCGAGCGCGAAGCTCACGCCGAGGATGAGCGGCAGATTCTTTGTGCGCGTCAGCGCCGTGCCGATCTTGGTGCCGATGGGCGTCATGGACTGCTCCGCGCCGAGCGAGAACAGGCCCATGCCGACGACCAGCATCACGCCGCCGATGAGAAAGCTCAGGAGCAGGTCCGGCTTCATCGGCGCGGCGGCCAGGCACAGCAGAACGACGATCAGAACGATCGGCAGCACACAGCGTGCCGATTCGGCGACCTTTTCTCGCACGGCAGAGCGGTCCTCCCGCCAGTCGATGGGTCTTTTCAAACGGTTCCTCCCTTCTCGAGCAGCTTGCGCTGCAGTCGGACATATTCCGCCGCCTCCTCCGGGCTGAGCGCCGACAGAAGGACGGAGACCTCATCCAGCACCGCGCCCAGCCGCTCCCGGATGCATGCAGCGCCGGCCTCCGTGAGGACGACGTCCACACGGCGCACATCGGCGGCATCCGGTGTGCGGACGATCCAGCCCTTGGCCTCCAGATGCTTCAGCAGGGCGGCGATGCGCGCGGAGCTGGCATACAGAGAGCGGCTCAGCTCGGACGGCCCTGCCGTTCCGCCGTGGCGCAGCAGGAAATGCAGGACAAAATATTCGCCGCCGGACATCTCGTCCAGCCCGCGGACGGCAGGAAGATGGTGCAGCGCCGTCCGGAACGACAGCAGCTCGGCTGCAAGTGCGGAATAGTCCATGGTCTTTGTTGGTTCTCCTTATATTGCTAACACTATTAGCAATATAATACCATACCAAACCCGAAAAGGCAAGCCTTTTTCACCGCTGCAGCGACATTTGACTTTCCTCTGCCCATATGGTATACTAGCAGAGAAGAACCGGAGAATATATCGGTGGAGGAGGCCTTCCATGAAAAAATGCTTGCTTGCCCTTGCGCTGCTTTTTGCTGTCCTGCTGAGCGGCTGCGCCATCGTGCAGACGACGGATCTGGCCGATTACGGCAATACCGGCGGCGAGACCTGGCACGGCAGCGCCGTTTTTGACCTGCTCTCCAACCTGACCTCTACCGGCGATGCGGACGGTACGCAGAGCGCTGCGCCGCCGCGCATGCAGGAGCTCTTCCCGATCTTCCCGCCCGATGCGCTGCTGCAGCGTGCGCAGGACCGGGATTACCACCACCTCTATCGCTATACGCTCCTGCAGGACGAGCTGTTCACGCGCCTGTCCTGCCGCTATTCCGCCGCGGACTATCAGGCGGAGGTCGACCGCCTCGCGGCGCTCGGCGCAACCTATGACACGACGCTCTTCCGCCTGCCCGCCTATATCTGGATGCTCCACGACACGGACAACTCCGAATATGTCCTGCTGGAGGAATCCACGCGGACGATCCACTACATTGCCTGCCAGACGGACGAGCTGGCTGCCCTTGCCATGCCCGAGGGCTGGTATCCCGGCGAGTCGCTCCGGGCCGTCCGCATCGCGCCGCCCGAGGGAAAGGAGAATGCATCATGACCTGCCCGCAGTGCGGCACCGAGAATGCCGCTGACGCCCGCCTCTGCCGCCATTGCGGCGCAACGCTGCCGGAGGGCCCGCAGCCCGTTCCCCTTCGGCTGCAGCATGTGGCTGCATCCCGCCTGTGTCTGCTCACGGCGGCGGTCTCCACGGCGGGCCTTGTCCTGTTCCTGTTGCTGACTCTGCTGTTCCCCGCCATGCAGCACGGCTTCCACGAGCTTGCCGCCTCTGTCGGCGTTCTCCTGCCGAAGGACGGCCGCCTGTTCGGCGGCGCGGCGTTTTTCTTCTTCCTGCCGTCCGCTGCCCTGTGCGCCGGTCTGTGGCTGGCATGGCGCGCGGCGCGGAAGGAAGAGCCTGTTCCGCTGACGGCCTATCGCGCGTTTCGTGCGGCTGCCTGGATAGAATTCGTGCTACTGACGGTCCTGTGCCTGCCGCTGCACCTATATCTCTTCCCCTTCCACCTGCCGGACTTTGCGCGGTCGCGCGTGCTGAGCGGCTATATCGGTCTGCTGGTCATCTGGGCGATCAGTCTGGTGTATTTCTGCGTGAGCCGCCGCTTTCTGCGTGCGCTCGGCTGGCGCGCACTGCGCGAAAAGCAGGGCACGGGTCCCTGCTGCGTGATGCTCGGCATCAATGTACTTCTTGCGCTTGCCATGGTGCTCGGCGCATTCTCCGGCCTCTTTTCGGAGAGCCTGTTCTCCGGCTTTTTCCCGCTGGCCTTCTTTGATGGCCTGTGCCGCGGCGGCGGGCGGCTGCTTGCCGTGCCGAGTCTGCTGGCGTGGGCGGCGATCCGGGTGCTGCTGGCTCTTCTGCTGCTCCGCCTGTGGCCGCTGCTGCAGAAGCCCGAAAAATGATTTGTCAAAATTGCGGTGTGAACGTTGTGTTTGCACCGCAATTTTTTCGCACGAAAACGGCATACTATATCCGAATCAAATGATCGGAGGAACGTTCATGGGAACGAATCACATGGGGCGGCAGAGCATCCGCTTTCCGCAGCCGCCGGTCGTGCGCGGCTTCGCCTCCGTCGCCGGGAAAAAGGAGCGCGAGGGGCCGCTCGGCGATCAGTTTACGGCAACGGTGCAGGACACGACATTCGGCGAAAAGAGCTGGGAGCAGGCCGAGCGCCGCATGCAGCAGATGACGCTGGAGCTGGCGCTGGAGAAGGCCGGGCTGACCGATGCAGATCTTGACGCGGCCTTTGCCGGGGACCTGCTGAACCAGTGTATCGGCTCGAGCTTCAGTCTGCGCAACCGCGGCGTGCCGACGCTGGGTCTTTACGGTGCTTGCTCGACGATGGCGGAGTCCCTGCTGCTTGCGGCTATGTCCGTCAGCGGGGGCTTCGCGCGCACGGCGCTGGCCATGACCTCGTCACATTTCGCCTCATCCGAGCGGCAGTACCGCTTCCCGCTGGGCTATGGCGGGCAGCGCACGCCGACGTCGCAGTGGACGGTCACCGGCGCGGGCGCAGTCCTGCTCGGCGGCGGGGAACGCGGCATCCGCATCACGGCCGCCACGATCGGCAGCATTGTCGACCGCGGCATCTGCGATGCGAACAACATGGGGGCGGCCATGGCCCCGGCAGCCTTTGCGACGCTGCGGGCACATTTTGACGACCTGCACTGTGCGCCGGAGGACTATGACGCAATCATCACAGGTGACCTTGGGAGGCTCGGCAGCGAAATTCTGCACGGACTTCTCGAGAAGGACGGCATCCGCGCAGACGTGCAGGACTGCGGCGTGATGATCTTCGATGCGCAGCGGCAGGACGTGCACTGCGGCGGCTCCGGCTGCGGGTGCAGCGCCTCCGTTCTGTGCGGGCCGCTGCTTTCCCGTATGGAGCGGGGCGAGCTGCGCCGCCTGCTGTTCTGCGGAACGGGCGCGCTGCTCTCTCCGCTGTCCACCCAGCAGGGCGAGTCGATCCCTGCCGTCTGCCACGCCGTCGTTCTGGAAAGGAGCTGACATGGACTATCTCAAAGCATTTCTGGTCGGCGGCCTGCTGTGCGTCATCGGCCAGATCCTCATCGACCGAACGAAGCTGACACCGGCGCGCATTCTGGTCGCCTATGTTGTAGCGGGCGTCCTGCTTGGTGCCGTCGGGCTGTATGACAAGCTCGTCGATTTTGCGGGCGCGGGCGCGACCGTTCCGCTGACGGGCTTCGGCAATACGCTGGCCCGCGGCGTCAAAAAAGCAGTGGACGAGGACGGCGCGCTCGGCATCCTGACGGGCGGCCTGACTGCCTCTGCCGCGGGGATCACGGCGGCCGTGATCTTCGGCCTGCTTGCCAGTCTCATTTTCAAGCCGAAGGATAAATGAAGCCGCGGCGGTTATACTAATGCCGCGGCAAAACCGCGAAATCAAAATTCAGGAGGCTTTTCCACCATGGAAAACCGCAATCAGAACCAGAAGCAGAATCAGAAGCAAAACCAGCAGAATCAACAGCAGAGCCAGCAGCAGAATCAGAACGAGAACCGCCGCTAAGCAGCAAAATGCCGCCGAGCCCATTCGGGTTCGGCGGCAATGTAATTCTGCTTATTCCTTGATCGTGCCGTCTGCGTGGAACACCGGCAGCTTCTCAAGGTAGATGATGTCGTCGCGGTTCTGGGCGTCGCCCTCGGCGAGGATGGCCATACGGCCTGCGATGATGCCGCCCGCCTCTTCCACGAGCTTCTCAACAGCGGCGAGGGACTCGCCGGTAGAGATAACGTCGTCGACGATAAGGATGCGCTTGCCGCGCATGAGCTCGGCATCGGCTTTATCGAGGTAGAGATGCTGCTCCTTGGCCGTCGTGATGGAGTTGACCTTCACATCGAACACGCCGGACATATAGAGCTTCGGCGCCTTGCGCGCGAGGAAATATTTGTTCTGGCCGCTCTGACGGGCCATCTCATAGATCAGGGGGATCCCCTTGGCCTCGGCAGAGATCATATAGTCGTACTCCGGCGCCTTCTTCAGCAGCGCCTCAGCCGTCTTGACCGTCAGCTCGACGTCGCCGAAAATCACAAATGCACCAATATAGAGGTCGTCAGAAACTTTGCAGATCGGCAGATCCCGCTGGACCCCCGCAATTGTCATGGTATGATACATCGGACATTCTCCTTTTTACTTCCAATTGCTGCGCAACAGCACTTGAATATTATAGCGCGATTCCCGAATCTTGTCAATGCCGAGCCCTTCTTTGCAGAAAAAAAGTTGGGTTTTCCGGAGAATGGGCGGGAATTTTCGTGGAAAGCTATGCGCGAGGTGATAAAGCATGCAAAATGAGATCGAAATGCTCCGCTCCATCCGGCAGAGCACGGAAATGGGCTGCAGCGGCATCCGCGCCGTGCTGCCGGAGGCGCAGAATCCCGCCATGCAGAGCGCGCTGCGGAGCCAATGGAAGGAATATGACAGCATCTACGCCGAGGCGGACCGCCTGCTGCGCGAGCGCGGCGTGCGCTTAAGCGGCGTGAATCCGCTGGCAAAATACGGCTCCATGCTCACGGCGAAGCTGCGCGTCCGCAGTAGCCGGAACACGACGGCGAGAATCGCCGAGATGCTCGTGCAGGGCAATACGCGTGGCATGGTCAAGAGTATGCAGAACCTGCGCGCCATGGGCGTGCTGGACCCGAAGGTCTCGTCCCTGTCCACGCGGCTGCTGCAGACGGAGCAGGCCAATATCGAGGAAATGAAGCACTTTCTCTGAGCCGGCTCAGAGCGCGGAGACGGCCGCCTCCAGTGCGCGGATCATCTGTGCAAGCGGCATGGAGGCCACGCCCTGCGGGGCCTGCTCCGGCAGGAAGGGCACATGGATGAACCCGGCGCGGACCGGCGTTCCGGCATAGTGATGCAGGAGCGTGTACAGCAGGTCATTGCAGACATAGGTCCCGGCCGTGTAGGACACGGCGGCCGGGATGCCTTGCGCCTCGATGGCGGCTGTCATGGCGCGCACCGGGACCGTTGCAAAGTAGGCGGTGGGGCCGCCGGGCACGACAGGCTCGTCCTGCGGCTGATTTCCAAGGTTGTCCGCTATGCGCGCGTGGCGCAGGTTGATGCCGACATATTCCGGCGTCACGGCGCTGCGCGTTCCCGCCTGCCCGATGCACAGGACCGCATCCGGGCGGCACTCCGCCGCGCAGGCGAGCGTTCTTGCAGCCGCAAGGCTGAAGACGGTCGGGATCTGCAGCTTCCGGAGCTGCCAGCCGCCGATCTGCTCCGGCAGGGCCTTCACGGCCTCCCATGCCGGGTTGATCGTCTCGCCGCCGAACGGCTCAAAGCCGGTGATCAGAAGCGTTTTCATGTGCATTCCTCCAGCAGACACACGGCGTGGCAGGCGATGCCCTCGCCGCTGCCCGTAAAGCCGAGGCCTTCCTCGGTCGTCGCCTTGACATTGACGGCCTCCGTGCCGAGCAGGGCGCGCAGGCGTTCCTGCATGGCGGGAATATGGGGCCGGAGCTTCGGCCGCTGGCATAGGACGGTGATATCGGCGTTGCCGACGGCAAAGCCCGCCGCATGCACGCGGCGCACGACCTCCTCCAGCAGCAGAAGGCTCGAAATGCCCTTGTACTGCGGGTCGTTATCCGGGAACAGCAGGCCGATGTCGCCGAGACAGGCTGCGCCGAGCAGGGCGTCCATCAGAGCGTGCGTGAGCACGTCCGCATCGGAGTGACCGTCCAGCCCGCGCTCGAACGGAATTTCCACGCCGCCGAGGATGAGCTTGCGCCCCGGAACGAGGCGGTGTACATCATATCCGTGTCCGATCCTCATGTCGTTCTCCCCTTCCAGATCGCCTCTGCGATGCGCAGATCGACCGGTGTTGTGATCTTCAAATTTTCGACATCGCCGGGCGTCAGGCGCACCGGCCTTCCGGCCGCTTCCATGGCGGAGCAGTCGTCCGTGAGCGGCAGCCCCTGCGCGATAGCCCAGCGGAGCACGGAGCGAATTTCCTCCGTCCGGAAGACCTGCGGCGTCTGGACGGCAAACAGCGTGCTGCGGTCCGGCGTTTCAAGCACAAGGCCGCTTTCGGCGCGCTTGATGGTGTCGTGAACAGGGACGGCTGGCGCTGCAGCCCCGCAGGAGACGGCAGCGGAAACAGCCTGCGCGATCACCTCATTCGTGACGAGCGGACGCGCACCGTCATGAATGGCGACATAGGGCATGGCTGCCGCAGAAAGGCCGCACAGGACGGACTCCGCCCGCGTTTTCCCGCCGGGAACGACGGAAACGGGCTTGGAAAGTCCTTCGCACAGGGCCTGCACGGCCTCCAAGCGGTCTGCACGCGTAACAACGATCAGCTCTGTGATCTCGGGCGCAGATGCCAGTGCTTCGATCGACCGCCGCAGGACGGGTACGCCGTCCAACGGTGCCAGGAGCTTGTCGATGCCCTGCATACGCTGCGCGCTGCCGGCTGCGACGATAACGGCCGAGCAGCGGATATCTCCCCCGCTCACAGCGCCATCACCGTTTTCTTGAATTCCGCGCCTCTGACCATAAAGTTCTTGAAGCGGTCAAAGGCGGCGCTTGCCGGAGACAGCAGCACGATATCACCGGGCTTTGCCTGCTGCGCAGCGGCGTGAACGGCCTCATAGAAATCCGGAATTTCGAGGATCTCCGGCGCATCCGGAACGGCGCGGGCCGCGGCTGCGATCTTCGGGCCGGTCGCGCCGGTGCAGACGAGGAGCCTGACGTGCGCTGCGATTTCCGGGCCGAGCACGTCATACGGGATGTGCTTGTCATAGCCGCCCGCGATAAGAATGACCTTCTCGGAGAAGCTGCGCAGGCCCGCGATGGTACGGCTCGGGGACGAGGCGATGGAGTCGTTATAGAACTTTACGCCGTCCTTTTCGCGCACGAACTCGATGCGGTGCTCCACACCGCCGAAGTTCCGCGCGACATAGCGGATATTCTCATCCGAGGCCAGCCCTTCTACCGCGAGGATGGCTGCCATGTAGTTTTCCACATTGTGCAGGCCGGGAATTTTGATCTCCTCCTGCCGCACGACGGGTACGCCGTCGCGCCGGATCACGCCGTCCCGGAAGCTCGCACCGTGCGCAGGGACGGTCTGCCGCGAGAACATCCGGACCTCTCCGGCGGCCTCCGGTGCAAACCCGGCCGTGATGGTGTTGTCCGCGTTCAGGATGAGCACGTCCTGCGCGGTCTGCCGGGTGAAAATATGCTTTTTTGCGTCGATGTACTCCGCCATGTCGCGGTGTACGTCGAGATGGTTCGGCGCAAGGTTCGTCACGACGGCGATGTGGCAGCTGTGGTGCAGGTCCATGAGCTGGAAGGAGCTCAGCTCCAGCACGACAAGGTCGTCCGGCTTCATATGCTCCGCCTGATCGAGCAGCGGCGTACCGATATTGCCGCCGGTCCAGACGCGATAGCCTGCATGCTTCAGGATTTCGGAGATAAGCGTGCTTGTCGTCGTTTTTCCGTCTGAGCCGGTCACGCCGATGATCCTGCAGGGGCAGACCTCGAAAAAGGCCTCCATTTCCGAGGTAAACTGCGTCCCTGCGGCACGCAGCGCCTGCAGCTCCGGCTTTCCCGGGTGCAGTCCGGGTGTGCGGAAGGCCACATCGCCGGAGATGCCCGTCAGATAATCATCGCCGAGGTGCAGCTTCGCGCCGAGGCGCTCCAGCTCGAGCACCTCCGGGTCGAGCTTCTCCCGCGGCGTGCGGTCGCAGCCCGTGACGTCAATGCCAAACCGCAGCAGCAGGCGCACGAGCGGCCGGTTGCTCACGCCAAGGCCGAGCACCAGAACGCGCTTCCCCTGCAGCCGGGTGAAATATTCCGTTACAGTCATGATCTATGTCCTTCTTTCCCCTGCGCCGCCCGGCGCAGGCGTTGAACTACTCCCATATTATATCCGCTCGGGATAAATTTTGCAATCCGTTTGACATTTCCGCCAAAATAAAGTAAAATAAACACGACTGGGACGGACAGCCGCGCATCTGCGCTGAAAAGCGCCCATGTGAGGAAAGTCCGGGCACCACAGGGCAAGGATAACGGGTAACGCCCGCCGAAGGCGACTTCAGGAAAAGTGCAACAGAGAAATACCGCCCCGCTCGCGGGGTAAGGGTGGAAAGGCGAGGTAAGAGCTCACCCGCCGCATGGGAACATTGCGGCGCTGTAAACTCTATCCGGTGCAACACCGTGGAGGAAGCATATGGCCTGCCCGGCCGCTTCCGAGGGGGTGGCTTGAGCGCAGCGCCAACGCTGCGTCGAGATAGATGGCTGTCGATCACAGAACCCGGCTTATAGTCCCAATCAAACATGAAAAAATGACGCCGAGAGGCGTCATTTTTTTGCCTGCCGGAAAATCATTCGATTTTCCGGCAAAGGATTGCAGTCCGCTGCGCGCACGATCGCCCGCCTCCGGCGGGCGATCCGCACACTGGCGGACTGAGCTGTATTTTCTCCGACGTACACGCCGCCGGAGAAAATAATTTCAATTGATTCGCCGCCTGCGGGCGGCGAACTCTGCGAGGCCGTTATACACCGCATATGCTGAGATGCTCCGGTGCATCATGGTCGATTCTCTCAGATCAGCGCGAAATGTGCCAGCGCATGGGCCACGCCCTCGTCGTCGCAGTCGTCCGTGACATAGTCAGAGGCGGCCTTCGTCTCCTCGAGCGCATTGCCCATGGCAACGCCGGTACCCGCATAGCGGAGCATTTCATTGTCGTTTTCGGAATCGCCGAAGGCCATCAGCTCGTCCGGTGTCCAACCGTTCGCCTCAGCCATGAAGCGCATCGCAGGCAGCTTGCCGCCCTCGGCAGGGATGATATCCTGCCCATGGATGAACCACTGCGTCGAGCGTGCATGCGGCATGAACGACAGCGGGCCTTCGCGAACCTCCTGCGCCGTCAGGAACATGACGGCCTTGACGACCGGCTCCTGCAGCATGGTATGCAGGTCGCAGCGCTCCGGGATCTCCGTATGGATCTCTGCCATAACGACCGGCACGCGGTCGTTGAAATGGTAATTGAAGCGCGAGCGCTGCTCGCTGACGAGCCACAGCGGGAGCGAACGCTCGTCACAGTAGTCCACAAGGGCGCGGACCTCGTCCGGAACCATTGCCACCGTGCGCAGCAGGTTCCAGCTGCCGTCATAGACGATCTGGCCGTTGTTGGTCAGATAGCCGTCAAACGTCATGCCGCGGAGCATCTCCTGCTCCTCCAGCTCGAAGCGGGAGCGGCCGGAGGCCACATAGACGCGAATGCCCTTCTCTCGCAGGGCGCGGATGGCCGCCTTTGTGGAATCCGGGCAGCGCTTGGTCTTCAGCGAGACCAGCGTGCCGTCGATATCAAAAAAAACAGCGCGGATCATCGTGTTCTCTCTTTCTGCGGCTTACAGGCAGGACAGCTCCAGCTTGCCGTCCTGCGCCTGCAGGCCGATCGCTGTGATGGGGTTCTCATAGCTGTCGATGAGCTTTTCGGCGACGACGTCCTCGATGTCCTTCTGGATGGTGCGGCGCAGGTTGCGCGCGCCGTAGGTCAGAGTATAGGACTTCTGTACGAGGTAGTCGATGACGCTCTCATCCCAACGGAGCGCCACGCCGTGCTCTTCAAGGGCAGTTTTCAGCTCACCGAGCATGATGGCGGCGATGCCGCGGAAGTTCTCCTCCGAGAGGCGGTTGAAGCAGATGATCTCGTCGACGCGGTTAAGAAATTCCGGGCGCAGGAATTCGGACAGGGCCTTCATGGCCTTGTCGCGTCCCTGCTCGGTCGCCGTGCGGCCGAAGCCGACGGAGCCGCCCTGCCGGTCGGAGCCCGCATTGGACGTCATAACGATGACGGTGTTTTCAAAATTCACAACGCGGCCCTGCGAATCGGTGATGCGGCCGTCATCCAGAATTTGAAGCAGAATATTCAGCACGTCCGGGTGAGCCTTTTCCAGCTCGTCGAACAGAATGACGGAATAGGGCTTGCGGCGGATCTTTTCCGTCAGCTGGCCCGCCTCGTCATAGCCGACATAGCCGGGGGGCGAGCCGATGAGCTTCGAGACGGAGTGGCGCTCCATGTATTCCGACATATCCAGCCGGATGAGCGAATCGACGGAGTCGAACAGCTCGTTAGCCAGGCACTTGACCAGCTCCGTCTTGCCGACGCCGGTCGAGCCGACAAAGATGAACGAAACGGGGTGCTTCTTCACGGCGATGCCGACGCGGTTGCGGCGGATGGCGGCGGCAACGGCATGGACGGCCTCGTCCTGTCCGATGATGTGCTGCTTCAGCCGGTCCTCGAGCTCACGCAGCTGGGCATATTCCTGCGCGCGAATTTTACTGGCGGGAATTTTCGTCCAAAGCTCGATGATGCGCGCAAGGTTCTCCATGGTCAGGACGGGCGCGGGCTTCGCCTCCAGCTCGGCGATCTCGGCGTCGAGGCGGCAGACGTTGCTGCGCAGCTTGGCCAGACGCTCGAAATTGTCCTGCTGTTCCGTGTCCTCCGTCAGCATCTTGATCTCAAGCTGGTAGTCGTCGCGCTCCTTGCGCTTTTCGGCCAGATCGGAGATCTCCTTGCTGTGCAGGTTCAGATCGGAGCAAGCCTCATCAAGCAGGTCGATGGCCTTGTCCGGCAGGAAGCGGTCCGTGATATAGCGCTCGGAGAGCACGACGGCCTGCCGCGCCATTTCGGGCGGGATGGTCACGCCGTGGAACACTTCATAGTAATGCGCCACGCCGCGCAGGATGGCGACGGCCTCCTCCAGCGACGGCTCATTGACTGTGACAGGCTGGAAGCGGCGCTCGAGCGCGGAGTCCTTTTCGATGTATTTGCGGTATTCGGCAAACGTCGTTGCGCCGATGACCTGAATTTCGCCGCGCGACAGCGCAGGCTTCAGAATATTGGCGGCGTTCATGGAGCCTTCGGCATCGCCCGCGCCGACAAGGTTGTGAACCTCATCGATGACAAGAATGATGTTGCCGCAGGCCTTAATCTCGGCGATGAGGCTCTTCATGCGGCTCTCAAACTGGCCACGGAACTGCGTTCCGGCGACGAGCGACGTCAAGTCGAGCAGATAGACCTCTTTGTCGCGCAGCTTGAACGGGACATCGCCCGCGACGATGCGCTGCGCCAGACCCTCGGCGATGGCCGTCTTGCCGACGCCCGGCTCACCGATGAGGCAGGGATTGTTCTTCTGACGGCGGTTGAGGATCTGCACCACACGCTCCGTTTCGACCTCGCGGCCGACGACCTTGTCCAGCTCACCGGCGCGGGCACGGCCCGTGAGGCTCAGGCAGTAAGTGTCGAGGAACTTGTGTTTCTTCACCTTGGGCTTTTCCGTCTTGCCGTTCTGCGTCTCCTTCGGCTCCTCGCGCGGGGCGACCTCACCCTGATTGCCGAACAGGCGGTTCATGTGCGGGAATGTCGCCGTGCGGCTGCCGATGTCGTCCTCGTCGGTCTCGTCCGGCTCCGGCTGCATCATGGCCATCATCTCGCCGTTGAGATTGTCCAGATCCTCATCCGTGATGCCCATGCGCTCGACGATGTCGTCGACCTGCTTGATCTTCAGCTCGCGGGCGCACTTCAGGCACAGGCCCTCGTTCGTGCTCACGCCGTTTTCGACCTTCGTAATAAAAATCACAGCGATGTTTTTCTTGCATCGGCTGCAGATGGTAGGTTTCATAAGCTCACTCCTCCCGGAAGCAGTCGCGCCTCCGTAAAAGTCCCGCGGTGCGGGTGTTTTCCTGCTTACGGCAGGAACAGGCTTGCCGTTCCGGTACCGGCCAGCAGGGCCGTTCCGTCCGAACGGGCAAGAATGCAGACGGCAGTGCCGTCCTGCTCCGTCTCGGCGACGGGCTCCAGCGCGCTCGTGTAGAGCAGCGCTTTTTCAGCCGTCAGAATGCCGACATAGCTGCCGCAGGCCGAAAGGCTGACCGGCATGAAGCTCAGCGACAACTGCGCCAGAACGCTGCCGTCCGGCTGCAGCGTGATGAGCTCTGCGCGGCTGGAGGTCTCATAGGGATCGACCAGCAAGGTCACAAAGCCGTCTCCGCCGAAGTGATAGTCGGCGATGCGGCCGTTCTCCGCGACATAAGCGCCGCGCTCTGTGCCGTCTGCCGCAAAGAACCGGACCCTGTCCTCCGAAACGGCGCAGACGACGCTGTCCGTCACGAAGGCGATATCATAAGGCATCTCCGAGCCGAGTGCGCACTCGGCGGCAATTTCCTCGCTGTCCGTGCGATAGAGCTGCAGCGAGGCAGAAAATGTGATGTCCGCCTGCCCGAGCGCGACCGCAGCTGCATGGCTGCCGTCCGGCGAGACGGCGCAGGCGCTGAGATAATGCGACTTTGTGCTGCGCTTATACAGCAGGCTGCCGTTCGGGTCATAGACCTGCAGCAGCGAGCGGCCGCTGTCCCCTGCCGTCAGCATGGCGCTGTAGCCGCCGGAGGACAGGTCGGCATCAAAGATCGTCTGTTCCGGGGTCTGCGAAAAGACGGCGCTGCCGCTCTTGTCCAGAACGGTCAGGTAGTTCCCGCCCGCGTCATAGCACAGCAGGCGGTCCTGCCCTGTGCAGATGACGGGAGCGGTCATGGCATGCTGCTCGGAGCCGAGCTGCTTGCCCTCCTCGGAAAACAGGGTCACGCTGCTTCCGGTGGCAACGCCGAGGCCACCGTTCAGCTGGCCATAGGCCGTGCTGCCAAGGGTTTCAAAGCTGACGGAGCCGTAGTTTTCCCCGTTTTTCCCAAGATAGCGCAGCGAGCGCTTCAGCCCGTCGAGCACATGGGTCTTCGTCAGCAGGAAGGCTGCGAGAAGCGCCAGAACGATCAACACAGCCAGCAGGTAGAGCGGCCAGCGGCGGCGCGGCTTCTGCGGCTCGGGATCCGGGAGCGGCTTGATATGGTCAGGCATCGAACGTCACCTCCCCGTCGTCATACCAAAGGTGCGTCATGTACAGGCCGCCGGGCGGCACGGTCGGTCCAGCGGCGGTGCGGTTGCCGCTTTCCAGAATGCGGGCGATGTCCTGCGGGCGGATTTTTCCCTCCGCAGCGTAGACGACCGTTCCGGTCATGGCGCGCACCATATTGTAGAGAAAACCGTTTGCGCACACGCGCAGGAGGATCAGCTCTCCCCTGCGCTCCACGTCAAAATAATACACCGTGCGGACCGTGGACTTCACGTCCGTTCCGACGGAGCGGACGGCAGCGAAATCATGCGTGCCGACAAACTGCGAGGCAGCCTCCTGCATGACGGCTTCGTCCAGATGCTTGGGATAGAACCACGCCCGGTTTACAAAGAACGGATCGCGGATGCGGGAATTATAAATCTGATAGGTATATTCCTTCCGCACGCAGGAGCCGATGGCATTGAAGCCCATTGGAACCTCCCGCGCGCCGGTCACGACGATATCGGCGGGCAGATGCGTGTTGAGCGCATAGGCCACGCGGTCGACAGGAATACGGGATTCCGTACGGAAATTGGCCACATAGGTGCGCGCGTGGACCCCGGCATCCGTCCGGCCGCAGCCGGTCATATGCACCGGGTACCCGACGACATCCGCAGCGGCTTCCTCCAGCGTCTGCGCGACGGAGCAGGCGTTTTTCTGCACCTGCCAGCCGTGATAGGCCGTTCCGTCATATTTCAGAAAGAGTGCGAGATTCCGCATGCTTCCTCCCAGCCGTTACAGTCCATAGCTCCGCAGGACGATGACGCCGGCCAGCACGGCAGCGCCGAGCGCAAACGTCAGAATATCGCGAAGCTGAAAGCGGAGCTGCTTCAGCTTCGTGCGGCCGGAGCCGCCGCGGTAGCAGCGGCACTCCATGGCCGTGGCCAGCTCGTCGGCGCGCCGGAACGCGCTGATGAACAGCGGCACGAGGATCGGCACAAGGGCCTTGGCGCGGTGGAACAGATTTCCCGTTTCAAAATCCGCGCCGCGGGCCTTCTGGGCCGAAATGATCTTATCCGTCTCCTCGATGAGCGTCGGGATGAAGCGCAGGGCAATGCTCATCATGAGAGCCAGCTCGTGCACCGGGAAATGGATGGCCTTCAGCGGCGAGAGCAGGGATTCCAGGCCGTCTGTCAGCGCGATGGGAGACGTCGTGTAGGTCAGAAGGAACGTGCCCGTCACGAGCATGACGATGCGCAGCACCAAGAAGCCCGCGTTGACAAGGCCCTCCCTCGTGATCTTGAAGATCCAGAACTGCACCAGCACATCGCCCTTGGTATAAAATACGTTGATGATAGCGGTAAAAATGATGATAAACAGCAGCGGCTTCAGGCCCTTGAACAGCGCGCGCGGGCGAATGCGCGACAGCGCGACTGCGGTGACGAGAAACGCGAGCATGACTGCGTAGGAAATGACCCACTTTGCAAGGAACAGCGCCACGATGTAGACGATGACCATCAGCAGCTTTGTGCGCGGGTCAAGCCGGTGGACGACGGTGTCGCCGGGAAAATACTGGCCGAGCGTGATGTCTTTAAGCATGGGCACGGCCCTCCAGCAGCGCGCGGAGCTGCGGCACAGCCTGCTCCACGGTAAAGGTCGTCGGGTCAACGTCCACGCCCAGCTCCCGCAGGCGCAGGAACAGCGCCGTGACCTGCGGCACGGACAGGCCGATCTCTGCCAGACGCGCCGCATGGGAGAACACCTCGCGCGGCGTGCCGGACATCTCGATCGTTCCCTCGTTCAGGACGAGCATACGGTCGGCCAGCTGCGCGACCTCATCCATGGAATGCGTGACCATGAGGATGGTGGCGTGCGTCGCCTTCTGATAGTCACGAATATTGCCGAGAATGCTGGTGCAGCCTGCGGGGTCCAGCCCGGCTGTCGGCTCGTCAAAAATGACAACCTCCGGCTCCATGGCGATGACGCCCGCAATGGCGACGCGGCGCTTCTGCCCGCCGGAGAGGTCGAACGGCGACTTTTCCAGCAGGGACTCGTCCACGCCCGCGAATCCGGCTGCGCGCAGCACGCGCGTACGGATCTCCTCTTCACTCAGGCCCATGTTCTTCGGACCGAACGCGATATCGCGGTAAACGGTCTCTTCAAACAGCTGATACTCCGGATACTGGAACACCAGCCCGACACGGAAGCGGCTCTCCCGCGTTGTTTTCTTGTCCTGCCAGATGTTCGTCCCGTCCAGCAGGATCTCGCCGGACGTCGGGCGCAGCAGGCCGTTCAGATGCTGGATGAGCGTCGATTTGCCGGAGCCAGTGTGCCCGATGATGCCGAGGAACTCCCCCTTTTCCACGGAGAAGCTCATGTGCTTGACGGCATCGTGCTGAAACGGCGTTCCGGCGCTGTAGGTATGCGAGAGGTCTCTGACCTCGATGGTTGCGGCCAATGGTCTTTCCTCCAAATCGTTTGTCAGGTCTTCACCCTGATCGCGGCAAGAAGTACCTGCGCACATTCCTCCGTGGAAAGCGCGTCGAGCGGCAGGTCAAAGCCCGCCTGATTCAGCGCATAGAGCACCTTCGTCGTCGCCGGTACGGTCAGGCCTACGGATTCCAGCAGTTCGACCTGCGGGAAGACCTCCTTCGGTGTTCCGTCCGCGAGAATGCGCCCCGCGTCCATAACGATCACGCGCTGGGCGCGGATCGCTTCGGTCATATGATGGGTGATGAGCACCACGGTGATGCCCATTTCCCGGTTCAGGCGCTCGATGGTCGAAATGACCTCCTCGCGCCCGTGGGGGTCGAGCATGGCGGTCGGCTCATCGAGTACGATGCAGCGCGGCCGCATGGCGATGACTCCCGCAATGGCCACGCGCTGCTTCTGCCCGCCGGAGAGCAGGTGCGGCGCGTGCAGACGGTAGTCATACATCCCGACGAGCTTCAGTGCCTCGTCCACGCGTCTGCGGATTTCCTCCGAGGGAACGCCGAGGTTCTCCGGCGCAAAGGCAACATCCTCTTCTACAACGTTGGCTACCATCTGATTATCGGGATTCTGGAACACCATGCCGACCGTGCGGCGGATGTCGACCAAAAGAGACTCGTCGGACGTGTCCATGCCGAATACCTGCACACTGCCGCCCTCCGGCAGGAGGACCGCGTTAAAATGCTTTGCCAGCGTGGATTTGCCGCAGCCGTTGTGGCCGAGGACGGCGACAAAGCTGCCCTCCTCGATGGATAAATTTAGATCGTCAAAAACCGTGACGCCGCCGCTTTCGCTCTGGGCGTCATAGGAGAACTTCAAATGTTCTGTCCGGATGGCCTCGGTCATGCTCTGCCCTCTCTTGTCCAGCGCCCTGTTGCGCCGCACGGGAGCACAAGGCCGGAATCGGTCACGGGAAGGCCAAGCTCATCCGAGACCGTCCCGCCGCCGAAGCGCGGCGTTACCACGCTGTCGAGGAGGCATGTCAGAACGGACGGCGCGAGGCCTGTCGTGTAGGAATTGATGATGAAAAACAGCGGATCTTCCGACAACACGCCGGAGACGAGCTTCAGGAACGGGAAAAGGTCCTTTTCGAGCTTCCAGATCTCGCCGGACGGGCCGCGCCCGTAGGACGGCGGGTCCATGATGACGGCGTCGTAGCGGCGGCCGCGCTTGATCTCGCGCTCGACGAACTTGGCGCAGTCGTCGATGATCCAGCGGATGGGTGCGCCGGACAGACCGGAGGCAGCCGCATTTTCGCGGGCCCAGGCGACCATGCCCTTTGCGGCGTCCACATGGCAGACGGATGCGCCTGCCGCAGCGGCTGCGAGTGTCGCGCCTCCGGTGTAGGCAAACAGGTTCAGCACGCTGACGGGCCGCCCCGCGCGGCGGATCTGGTCATCGATAAAATCCCAGTTTGCCGCCTGCTCCGGGAACACGCCCGTGTGCTTGAAGTTCATCGGCTTGACCTGGAACGTCAGCTCACGGTAATGAATGCACCAGTGCTCCGGCAGATGGTGCGCAGACCAGTGCCCGCCGCCGGTGCTCGAGCGGGCATAGCGCGCGTCAAAGCGCTTCCAGCGCGGGTCCTGCCGCGGCGTGCTCCAGATGACCTGAGGGTCCGGCCGCACGAGATAGAAGCTGCCCCAGCGCTCGAGCTTTTCTCCGTCGGAGGTATCGAGCACCTCATAATCCTTCCATTGATCGGCTTTCCACATGGGCTTTCAGCTCCTGTCTGTCTTTTTGCGGGCTGCGGGCATCGGTGTGCGTGCGGGCGTGGGCGGCTCAGTCGATTCCGTCGGTTCCGTCGGCTCCGTCGGGAGCGTCGGATCGGTCGGGCCCTCCGTCGGCTCGGTCGGCTTAACGGATTCAGCAGTGTGGATGGTGCAGACCTGCTCCTTATCCTCGGGATTGTAGACGAAGTCTGCATCCTTGTTGACTTTCCAATTCTTATTATAAATCAGCTTGCCGACTTCTTCAACCGTATTTCCGTCGGCCTTTTCACAGTATTCGTTGGCAATTTTGCCGCTTTCCTTGCAGATTTTGACCATAGTATGGCAGGTGCACTCCTTTGTGGGCGCATCTTCATAGAACAGACGCACCGTTACAACGCGGTTGCTGCCATTCTCGCGCACGTCCTTCTTGCAGGCCTCGATGGGCTTGCCGCCACAGTCAGCGCATACGGAATAGTAGCCGACGTTCTCGGGCTGCGAGAATGAGGCGGACTCCAGCCCTTCGTGCAGCGGACGCATGACCTGATTCCACATGGAAATGGCGGGGTTCGTCCAGTCACCGTCGAGAATGATCTGCTCCGGCTCGTCATAACCGCACCAGACGACAGCCGTATAGTACGGCGTGTAGCCCGCAAACCAGCGCGTCTGGTTGTCGTTGGACGTACCGGTCTTACCGGCTACGGCGATGTTGTCCATGGCCGCGGCGGAGCCGGTACCGGCCAGCACGGCATTCTGCAGCATATAGTTGATATAGAAGTCGGCCTTCTCGCCGATGGCGGTGTGGCTCTCCTGTGCATTGTCGAGGATGACCTTTCCCTCGGGGTCGACGACCTTTGTGAACGTGCGGGCCTCGCGGAACGTGCCGCCGTTCGGGAAGGTGCCGTAGGCCTGCGTCATCTCGCGCACGGTGACGCCGCGCGTGAGCTGGCCGAGACCGAGCGGAGCAAGAGCGATATCCGTATAGGAGTGGTCGCCGATCTGCAGCTCGTCCACGAGGGTCGTAAAGCCGAGCTTCTGCGTCAGGAACTGGTAGCTGTTCTCCACGCCGAGGTCATTGAGGACCTTGACGGAGATGGTGTTGAGCGAACGCGTCAGACCGCGCAGCACATTGCAAAGGCCGCTGTAGGTTCTGGCATCGTTTTGCGGCCAGTTGCGGTCTTCGTTCAGCGGAGAGTCCTCGTAGACCGTCGCGGGCGTAATGATCCCGGCGTCCAGCGCGGGCGCATAGACTGCCACAGGCTTGAATGACGAGCCCGCAGGCTGCTTGCTCTGCGTGGCGCGGTTGAGCGTCAGGCTGCCGCCCTTGTCGCCGACACCGCCCGCCATGGCGACGATGTCGCCGGTCTTGTTGTCCGTCACAACGATGGCGGACTGCAGCTGCTGAACGCTCACGGTCTTCGGCACGTTGTCAAGGTTCTCGTAGACCTTGTCCACAATAGCCTGGACCTCGGGATCGATCGTTGCATAGATCTTATAGCCGCCCGTCAGGAGCTTCTGCTCTGCGGCAAGCTCACTGTAGCCGTAGCGCTCCACAAGCGCATCAACGACATCGCGCCATACCGTATCGACAAAATAAGAGTAATAGTGGTTCTTGTCGACGGCGTTGTTCACCTCGCCGCACTGCGGGCAGAAATACTCGCCGTCCGTCTCCGTGTACTCCGCGCGCGTACCGGTGAAGCCGCAGCTCGCACAGGTGTATTCCTCCTCGTCATACGTTCCGTTGCGGAAGACCATTTCCTGATCGACGGCGGCCTGATAGGCCTCCTCCGTCTCAATATAGCCCTGAGCGTACATTTCCTTCAGGATCGTGAGCTGACGCTCGCGGTTGTTCTCCTCGCGGATATAGGGATCGTAGAGCGAGGGATTGTTCGTGATGGCGATGAGGCTGGCGCACTCGGCCGTCGTCAGGTCGGAGACCTTCTTGCCAAAGTAGACGCGCGCCGCACTCTGGACACCGTAGCAGCCCTCACCGAGGTAGATCGTGTTGAGATACCACTCCATGATCTCGGACTTCGTATAGCGCTTTTCGACCTCCAGGGCGCGGAAGATCTCCTGTACCTTGCGGTCGACCGTGACCTCATCCTCCTGTGACAGGTTCTTGATGAGCTGCTGTGTGATAGTCGAGCCGCCGAACGATGAGCTGCCGCCCGCAAAGCCCTTCACGGCTGCCAGTGTGCGGATCCAGTCCACGCCCTTGTGCGTGGGGAAGCGCTTGTCCTCGATGGAAATGGCCGCGTGGACGAGGTCAAGGGGAATATCGTCATAGGAGACCCAGATACGGTTCTCCGTGCCATAAAGCTGCTGCAGCTCACGGTATTCCCCCGTCTTGGGGTCGGTATAATAGATGATCGAGGTCTGTGCCAGTGAAATATTGTCCAGCTCCAGCCCTTCGGCATATTCCTCGGCCTTCGGGATGATATCCAACTCGACATAGCTCTTGAATTTCGACAGGAAGATCGAACCGGCGATCGCGGCGATGAGCGCAACGGTGCCGACGGCGATCAACAGCACAAGGATGATCTTGCCCAACACGTCGAGGACGGTCCGCGTGATGCGCCAGGCCAGATGCGGCTGCTTTTCCTGCTTCGGTTGTCTTGCCATGACAATTCCTCCGTTCTTCGGGAAGCGCCGCATCCTACGGACAGGCGCAAAAATCCATGATCCTTCATTCTCTATTTTTTAATTATATCATGCCTGTCAATCACTCCGGCACATTCCGAATGAAAATTTTCTGCGGCAGGATTTCTCTGCTTGTAGATACGCAACGAGACTTTTTACGGTGGCTGAAAGGGCAGAAAACGGATTTTCCGGCGGTTCGTCAGATTTCCACTTGATTTTCCCGGCAGCAGCGGTTAAAATAAAGCCAGACAGACAGGAGGTGCCCCATGGAGCAGCAATACGGAAGCGACTTTATTTCGATCACGGATGAGGACGGCAAGGAATACGAGCTGGAGATCCTCTCGACCATCGAATACCAGGGCGCGGAATATCTTGCCCTTGTCCCCGCAGAGGAGGACGAAGCGAGCGAGGAGCTCGAGGTCAGCATCCTGAAGTCCGTCACGGAGGACGGCGAGGACCTACTCGTTGCCGTGGAAGACGAAGATGAGCTGGCTGCCGTCTACGATCTGCTGATGCAGTCCCTCTATGAGGACGAAGAGGAAGCAGAAGACGAGGAAGAATGACCGCCCTTTCTCATAATTAAATAGTCATCAAGCAAGATCCCTGCTTGGTGCGTGATAGTTCCCTTTAAACCCACATCATTTTTTCGGGACGCCGGACGTTCGCTTCGGATTGCAGGCCTCCCGTCCTGGCTCTGACCGTGGATGGAAGTTGGAAGCAGCTAAGAATCGGAGAGGCGACCCACCTGCCCGTTTCGTGCAGGTTATAAACGGAGCTACACGGCCAAAGCGGGGATCTTGTGCGTCTTCCCAGCATCTCTCTGGCATTATCGCGCAGAGCGGTATCATTTTCTTAACGAGTTTGTTAAGAAACAGAAACTTTTTTCGTCAAATTTCCAGAATGCTCTTGCAACAAGCGCAAATCCTTAGTATAATAAGACCTGTTATTTTCCGGGGCGTGCGCCCCGCGATTCCCACGAATGAGAGGTAAACAGACTATGAGTGCATCCCGCGAGCGCAAAAAGCGCATGGTAGAGTCGGAGCAGGCCGCTCCGCAGCAGGCAAAGAAGACCAAGAAGAAGCTCTCTGAGGGCTGGATCTTTGCCATTATCGTCATTCTGATCCCCGTGATCGTTTTCGGCGTCATCTTCGGCGTGCAGGCATCCTGGCGCAATGCGACCGTTGTGTCTGTCGGCGATCATAAGGTCTCCACGACGGAATTCAACTATTTCTATCGCGGCGCACTGAATTCGATCTACAGCACCTACGGCAGCTACATCTCCCTGCTCGGCATCGACACGAGCACCCCGCTCGACGAACAGAGCTATGCCGGCAGCGACGAGTATGACACCTGGGCCGATTTCCTGGCGGACAGCGCCAAGACCTCTGCTGTGGATGCCTACACCGTCTATGACAAGGCCGTCGAGGCAGGCTTCTCCCTGAGCGACGACGACAAGGCCTCTATCGACAACGAGATCAACACCCTGAAGACCTATGCCGGCGTCTACAGCATGGATCTGGATGAGTACATCGAGGCCATGTTCGGCAAGGGCTGCAACGAGAAGAATTATCGCCACTATCTTGAGGTCTCCAAGCTGCACGACGCTTACATTGAGTCCCTGACCTATACGGAAGACGAGCGCAATGCCCGTTATGAGCAGGACACGACCGAGTTCGACACCGTCACCTATTACAGCTACGCCGTCAAGGCCTCCGATTTTGAGACGAAGTCCGACAGCAGCACTGACAGCACCGAGGCCACGACCTCCACGGAGCCGTCCGAGGAAGCCATTGCCGCCGCCCGTGAGGCTGCCAACGCCATGGTCTCCGATTTCAAGACCGATGACGAGAATGTCTCCGTCATGACGGAGCGCTCCAAGAGCGAGGTCACGTCCTCCATCTCCGAGGATGCCGCCAACTGGCTCTACACCGAGGCGAAGCCCGGCGAGGCGAAGCTCTTTGAGAAGGACAACACGTTCTATGTTCTCCAGCTCACGAGCATCAATGACAACAACTACCAGACCGTCAATGCTCTCCAGCTCTATATTGCGAAGGACGCCGACGATAAGGAATACAAGGACGGCGAGAAGACCTCCGAGGAGCGCGTCTCCGAGCTTGAGGCTGCCCTGAAGGAGGATTCCTCCGAGGAGAAGTTCCGCGAGTACATCAAGACCTATGCGGACAACACGTCTTCCTACACCATCACGAACGGCGCGCACCGCAGCATCACGCCGGAAGTCGCCCGCACCTGGCTGTTCGATTCCAGCCGCAAGGCCGGCGACACGAAGGAATTCGTCGATGACAACGGCGGCACCTATGTGTTCTTCTTCCAGGACTTCGCCGAGACCTACCGCGACCTGCTCGTCACGAACAAGCTGAAGACCGAGTGGTACGACGAGGTCACCTCTGCCGCGACCTACACCTATGATGCAGACGCCGCCAAGCACGCAAATCTCGGCCTGACGATCGCCAACATCTACGGCAGCTCCTCCAGCAGCAACTAATACTGATTCCTGATTAAAATATTTCATCAGGAATCCCGTGTGCTACGCACACTCGCATCGTGCTGACGCACGCTGCGCCGTCTCATGCAGAATCTGACGCGCCCTCGGCGCTATAAAAAGCTTTTAAAGCTTTTTATCAGATTCTAGTATAAACGCACATAAAACCAGCCCGCAGCGGAAACACTTCCGTTGCGGGCTTTTTCTGTCCCGATTTGAATCATCCGGAGGGATCGCGAATGCAGAAACGAGGAACATGGCTTCGGGCCGGGCTGACCGGCGCGGCGGCCGGGGCAGTAAACGGTTTATTCGGCGCCGGAGGCGGCATGCTGCTGCTTCCCCTGCTCCATCGCCTGACCGATCTGCGGGAGCATGAGGCCTTTGCCTGCAGCGTCTGCACGATGCTGCCGCTGTCCGTCGTTTCTCTTGTTGTCTACTGGCTGCGCGGCGGTGAATTTCTGACTGCGGCCCTCCCCTATCTTGCGGGCGGCGCGCTGGGCGGCATCGCGGCAGGACTCCTGCTGCGCCGCCTGTCCGCCGTGTGGCTGCACCGCGCGCTCGGCGCGCTGATCGTTTGGGGCGGACTGCGCCTCCTGCTGCGATGAATGCGTGGTGGGCCGCAGCTCTCGCAGGCGCAGTCTGCGGCCTGCTCTCCGGCCTCGGCATCGGCGGCGGCACGCTGCTCATGGTCTGGATGACCGGCGTTGCAGCCCTCCCGCAGCAGACCGCGCAGGGCATTAATCTGCTGTATTTTCTGCCGTCGGCTGCCTGCGCGCTGTTCTTTCATATTCGCAACAGGCTGATCCGCTGGGATATCGTGCTCCCGGCCGCATTGGGCGGCTGCGTGACTGCGGCGATCGCCGCATGGATCGCCACGGGGCTGGACGTCTCGCTGCTGCGCCGCCTGTTCGGCGGATTTCTGCTGCTCACCGGCCTGCGCGAGCTGTTTTTCCATCAGCAGCGCGACAAGAACGCCAGATAGCCCTCGAGGATCAGCGAGGCGGCGACGGCGTCGACGGTATTTTTGCGCTTTTTCCCGTGATAATTGCAGTCGCTCAGGATCTGGTGTGCCTCAACGGTCGTCCGCCGTTCGTCCCAGAGCACGACCTCCATGCCGCAGGCAGCCTGGATCGTGGCGGCCATCTCGCGGTACAGCGCCGCGCGCGGGCCCTCCGTGCCGTCCATATTGCGCGGGAATCCCATCACGAGCCGCTCCGCGCCGCTCTCCTGCACAAGTGCGGCAATTGCTTCCGCTGTCTGCTGCGGGCGGCGGCTGTGGATGACGGTCGTGCGGCCGACGATGCTGCCGCTCGCATCGGAAATGGCGATCCCCGTCCGGGCGTCGCCGTAGTCAATGGCAAGAACTCTCATGGTGCCTCCGTGGTTTTTTACTTTACCAACACTGCACAATTGCAGCTTCAGCCTACGCCGGATATTTTTCGCCGATTCATCGGCTTGAAAAGGTTGAGGGACACAAAGTACATCTGCGCCTTTCAAGTCTTGTCTCGACAAAAAATTTCTCGGAGTTCTCTTGCTGAATTATGCGGTGCTTTTCTTTCATTATAGCATGCTTTTATGTACAGGACAAGGGAAATCAACTTGGCTGGAAGTTTCTTTCGATTCCGCTTCAAATCAGCATTGGCTTTATCTTCAAACTATGCTAAAATAAGAGAAACGGCGGCGCATCCCGCGCCGGACAAAGGAGGAACCCGTATGGCTTCCCTGCTCATTCGCGATCTTGACACCGTGGTCACCTGCGACGATGCGGACAGCGTGCACCGGCACGTCGACCTGTACTGCGAGGACGGACGTATCCGTGCCATCGGCCCTGATCTTGCCGTTCAGGCCGACGAGGTGCTGGACGGCTCCCATCTGCTGTGCTATCCCGGCCTCATCAATACGCACCACCATCTTTATCAGCAGTTCTCGCGCAATCTGCCGGAGGTACAGAATCTTGAACTGTTCCCCTGGCTCAAGGTGCTCTATGAGATCTGGAAAAACCTCGATACCGAGGTCGTGCGCTATTCGTCGCTGACCGGCATGGGCGAGCTGATGAAAAACGGCTGCACGACCTGCTTCGATCACCACTATGTCTTCCCTGCCGGGTGCGGTGATCTGCTCGGCGCGCAGTTTGCGGCGGCCGACGAGCTCGGCATGCGCATGGTCGCCTCGCGCGGCAGCATGGACCTGTCCGTGAAGGACGGCGGCCTGCCGCCCGACAGCGTCGTGCAGAGCGTGGGCGCCATTCTGGAGGACAGCGCCGCGCTGATCGAGCGCTGGCACGATCCGTCCTATGGCTCCATGCGGCAGATCGCGCTGGCTCCGTGCTCGCCGTTCTCCGTTTCACGCGAGCTGCTGCTGCAGAGTGCGAAGCTGGCGCGGCAGTATCATGTCCGCCTGCACACGCACCTTGCCGAGACGAAGGACGAGGAGTGCTACACCCTTGACCGTTATGGCCTGCGTCCCCTCGCCTATCTCGAGTCGCTCGGCTGGGTCGGCCCGGACGTCTGGTTCGCGCACGGCATCCACTTTACAGACGCGGAGCTCGACCTTCTCGCAGAGACCGAAACGGGCGTGGCGCACTGCCCCGTTTCCAACATGAAGCTCTCCTCCGGCGTGGCGCGCATCCCCGAGATGCTGCAGCGCGGCATCCACGTCGGCCTTGCCGTCGACGGCTCGGCCTCACAGGACGGCTCCGATCTGCTAGAGGAGATCCGCATCTGCTATCTACTCCATCGCCTGCATTCCTCTGCCGCTGCGCCGAGCGGCTACGACGTGCTGAAGCTCGCCACGCGCGGCTCCGCCTCCCTGCTCGGGCGTGAGGACATCGGCTGTCTTGCGGTCGGCAAGTGCGCGGACCTGTTCCTCGTCGATTCTCGGCGGCTCGAGCTCGTCGGCGCGTGCTATGATCCCAAAAACGTCTTCGGCACGGTCGGCCTGCGCGCTCCGGTGGACTATACTGTGGTGAACGGCCGCATTACCGTCGCACACGGCAAACTGACCGGTGTCGATGAGGCCAAAACAGCCGAGAATGCCCGCCATGTCTGCGACCGCTACCTCGGCAAAAACTGATCCCGAAACAAACGCTCCCCTCCCGGAAATGCGGGAAGGGAGCGATTTTCATACGGACAGCTCTGTCCAGAAATTCAGACTGCGGAAGAACAGCGTCAGAGCCAGCAGATCGGCGCTGCCGCCGGGGCTGAGGTTGCGGCGCGTCATTTCGGCGTCCAGTGCCGTGAGCTCGGCCTCCCACTGCGCCGGCGGGAGCCGGAGAATGCGCTCCGCTTCATTTTGCGCAAAGGCCAGACCGGCCTCTCCGCCGCGGTAGAGCAGGTTGCTGTCAGACAGATGCGCCATGCTCCACAGCAGCACACCGAGAGGCGGCTGGCTGCGCGTGGCCTGCAGCAGGGCCTGCAGCGAAGGAAAGCCATCCATGGCCTCCTCACGCGCGCCGGGGCGGCCGTAGCGCCGCCGGACCTGCGAGCCATGCGTTCCGACAGGCGGAGCCAGCGCTGCGGCATCGGCTGCGGCAAGCGAAAATATGGACTCCTGCGCGCCGCTCAGATGCCTGCCCATCGCCGCCAGCAGCAGCGAGAGCGCATACAGCGCGCCCTTGTGCGTGTTCACGCCGCCGGTCGCCTGCAGCATCTGTGCCTCTGCCTGCCGTCCTGCATTCTGCAGCTGCGCAGGTGCAGCGCCGTCCAGCCCGAGGCGGACCATCCGGCAAAACCACGGCCGGAGCGTCTCTGCGCTGCGGAGCATGAGCAGAAGGTCCATATCCGTGTGTGCGCCATTCGTGCGTGCGTCGACAAGGCCGGGCTTCGGGGAAAGCGCCGCCTCCTCGCGAAGGGCATCCGCCGCAAGATCGCCGAGCGTTGTGCAGGCAAATTCTGCGAGCCTGCGGGTCGTCTCGGCGCAGATGGCATCCAGCCCATGCGCGCGGCTGCGGGAGCAGACCGCAACGGGTCCGCCGCAGACGAGGCAGCGGCGCATTTCCGGCCGCGAGAGCTTTTCTCCCGCGGCATCCAGCACATCCAGATCGTAGAGCCGCCCGACCTCCGTCGACTCCAGCTCCATGCAGACGTCCTTGAGCACCTGCGCCAGGCGGTCATATACCAGCAGGGCCTCGCAGCCGGTCACGGCTTCCGTCAGGCAGCATGAAACCGGTCCGCCGAGGCGTTTTGTAAGGGCGGCGACGCCTGCCTGAAAGGCAAAGCGCGACAGCGGCGTATCCTTGACAGGCCCTGCCATATTCATCGTAAACGAAACGAGCGGCAGGCCATACTGCGCAAGCAGCCGCTGCTGCCGCCCGGCCCGGTTTTCACGGGCAAGGAGCACCTGCTCCAAAGAGACTTCGACAGGCTTCATAGGTCGTTTCCGGGACCAGCGCGCGCACGGCGGCGACATCGCCCTCCTGCAGGCGCGCACGGACTGTGGTGGCGGAGATCGCGCTCAGACGCGGGATCTCCGTAACGTGGATGCCATAGGCGGGCAGAATGGCCTGCATACGGCGGTTATACTGTGCCGTGACGGCGCACGTCGGCTCCTGACCGACAAAGCGCTCCGTGATATGGAGCGCGGGCGCGATCGCGCTGCCGAACAGCGTCAGGTCGAGATCGCATTTTGCCTCCGGCGCGCGGGCCTGATCCTTGAGGAAATAGGCCGGGAACGTCGCGGGGCTAATGAGATAGTCGCCGCCGGGATAGGCCCGGACATTCGGCAGATCGGCAGTTCCCTCGCGCACCAGCCGCAGGCGCAGCTCCGGTGGGAACAGGCTGTCCGTGTCGCTGAGGACAAAGACAAGGACCTGCGCGCAGCGCGCGGCGGCATAGGCAATGAGATGCCGGTGCCCCAGGGTGAACGGGTTGGCATGGCAGACGATGCTACCGACCGGCCGCTCCGGCCCGACCGGGATACCGGACAGAAAACGGCGCAGCCCACCGCGGCCATGCTCCATCATCAGCATGTCCGCCGTCTGCGCCAGCGTCGTAAAGCCGAGCGAGCGGAACAGGCCGCTCTTTCCCGGCGCGGTAAACAGGAACGGGTGCGGCACGCCGTGGGCAGTTGCGTCCTGCAGCAGGGCCGAGACGACCTCGGCGCAGGCTCCGCCGCCCTCGGCCTCCGGCGAGACGGCGATCTGGCGCAGGACCTTGCCGCTGCGGGTGCCGCAGGCGAGGAGCGCACCGTCGTCTGCCAGCAGCAGCGCCGTGCACTCCCCCGCCTCCTCGAGCCGCAGCCCGGCCCCGGTCAGCAGGCGCGCATGGGCAGCCTGCAGACCGGGCGGGACAGCGGTGCAAAGCAGCAGATCAGGCATCCTCGTCGATCTGGCGGATGACGTCGATGATCGTATTGTCGCGATACATCACGACGCCGACGACGCGGTCCTTATAGCGGATCGGCTCCGGCACGCCGACGATCTTTTCGGCGCGCTGCTGGAGCTGCTCGATGGTAAAGACGTGCAGCCCGGCCTTCTCAAGCTTCTCCTTCACGTCGGGGCGGCGCGAATTGACGGCAATGCCCTGATCCGTCACGACGACGTCCACGGCGTCGCCGGGCGTGACGACCGTGTTGACGTGCTTCACGATGGTCGGGATACGGCCGCGCGTCAGCGGAGCGACAACGACGGACAGGCTCGCGCCCTCGGCCGTGTCGGGGTGGCCGCCGATGGCGCCGCGGATGACGCCGTCCGATCCGGTCAGAACGTTGACATTGAAGTCCGTGTCGATCTCCAGCGCAGAGAGCACAACAAAGTCCAGCTGATCGACGGCGGAGTCCACGAGATAGCTCGCGTAATACGTTGCGCCGATCTGATGGTGGAAGTGGTTATTTTTCAAGGACTTGGCCGCATCGAGATCAAAGCTCTGCACGTCGAGAATACGGTCGATGAGGCCCTCCTCGTGCATGGCCGTGATCTGGCCGGTGATGCCGCCGAGGGCGAACCGGCAGTGGATGCCGCGGTCGAGCATCTTCTGGCGGAGGAAACGCGCCGTGGCGAGCGAAGCGCCGCCGGAGCCCATCTGCATGGAGAAGCCGTCATAGAGGTAGCCCGCCGCGTCGATAACATTGGCGGCATTGCGGGCGATGAGCAGCTCCTTCGGGTCCTTCGTGTAGCGCGTTGCGCCGGACATGATGCCCTTTGGGTCGCCGATGTCGTCCGTGACGACGACGTAGTCGACCTCGTCCTCCGGGATGGCCCAGGGAGCGTTCGGATAGGCGACGAGATGGTTCGTGATGATCACGACCTCGTCGGCATAGGCGGCGTCCGGGCGGGCGTAGCCCAGCGAGCCGCAGGCGATGCCCTCATCGTCATCGCGGCTGTAGCCGTTGGCATTGCCGTAGGGGTCGCAAGACGGCGCGCCGAGGAAGGCGACGTCGATGTGCAGCTCACCCGTGCGGATGGCAGAGGCGCGCCCGCCGTGAGAGCGGAACACGACCGGGCAATCCATCAGGCCGCGGGAGACGGCCTCCGCCAGCTCGCCGCGCATACCGGACGTTTCGATGTGCGTGATAACGCCGTTCTGAATGTGGCGGATGAGCGGAGCGTGAATGGCTGAAAGCGACGAAGCTGCGAGCTTAAGATCATGGAAGCCCATTTCTGCAAGCTTATCGAGCACCATATTGACGATATGGTCGCCGTTGCGGAAATGGTGGTGGAAGCTGATGGTCATGCCGTCGCGCAGGCCCGTCAGGCGAATGGCATCCTCCAGCGAGGGGACGACCTTGTTCTGGTGGTGATAGCGGTCGGCAAACGTCTCGGTGACGCGCTTGCCCACGCCGTGATATTCTCCGTGGTGCGCGATCTCGTCCAGATGCGGAATTTGATGCAGGTCCGGCATGTCAAATCTCCTCCACTTCATCGATCTTGCTGCCCGCCTCATAGAGGTCGAGCAGGCGGCGCGCGCGGGTGACGACCGGCTTGTCGATCATCTTGCCCTTGAGGCTGGCGACGCCGCTGCCGCGGGCGTTGGCCTCCTCAATGGCGGCCATGATGAGGCGCGCTTTGTTCAGATCTTTCTCGCTGGGCATGAAGACGCGGTGCAGCGGCTCGATCTGCCGCGGGTTGATGACGGACTTGCCGTCGAAGCCGAGCTTCTTGATGAGCATTGCCTCGGCGAGGAAGCCCTCCTCATTGTTGACGTCGGAATAGACGGTGTCCAGCGCGGCGATCCCGGCGGCGCGGGCCGCATTCAGGATCATGCACCGGGCAAACAGCAGCTCAATGCCGTCGGAGCGGGTCGTCTTCAGATCGGTGACGTAGTCCTCCGCACCGAGGGCGATGCCGATGAGACGGTTGCTGGCGCGGGCGATCTCGGCCGCGTTCAGAACGCCGTTTGCGCTCTCAATAGCTGCCATCATGCCGGTCGTGCCGACGGGGATGCCGGACTCGCGCTCGATGCGGGCGATCTCGCGCTCACAGTCGATCACGTCCTGTGCGGAGTCGGTCTTCGGCAGGCGGACGACCTGCACACCGGCGCGCACGACGGCCTCGAGGTCCTCGATGCCGAGGCCGCTCGAAAGATCGTTGATACGGACGACGGTCTCACGCGAGCCGAAATTCAGGGAGCGCAGCGCATTGAAGACGAGCAGACGCGCGGCGTCCTTCTCCGTGTAGGCCACGGAGTCCTCGAGGTCGAACATGATGCTGTCCGCGCCATAGATGTGCGCGTCGCGGATCATGCCGGGGTTATTGCCGGGAACGAACATCATACTGCGGCGCAGTCTGTCTTTGATATACATCACTTGACCTCCCAACGATACGCGGCAGAGCCGGCGCTGCGGAACAGCGCGGCCGTGACCCGCGCGCGGATGGTGCAGTCCAGTGCGCCCTTGTCCACGGCGGTCACGGCGGCGTTTTCCACGCCGTATTCCGTGAGCGTTTCCGTGATGACGCTGCGGATCTGTGCGCCGAATTGCTGCAGAACATTGCTGGTCAGATCGATCTGAATGCCGCCGGCCTCCGCCGGCTCCAGCGTGACCATGATGTCATTGGACTCCATGGTGCCCGCCGTGGCTGCTTTGCGCAAATCCATTGCATAACCCTCCTGCATGAGCCGGTCAGAGACTGGCTTCGAGATTGCCGCGGACGGCGGCGAGGAACGCTGCGGACGTTACGGCATGCGCCTGCACGCCCTCGTCCACGAGGCCGACCAGATCCTTCGTCATCGTGCCCTGATTCAGGGTCGTGAAGCAGGCCTGTTCGAGCTTGCCCGCAAACTGCTCCAGCTCCGTCAGGCCGTCGAGCTGGCCGCGCTTGCGCAGGGCGCCCGTCCAGGCGAAGATGGTCGCCATCGGGTTCGTGGAGGTCTCCTCGCCGCGCAGATGGCGGTAATAGTGCTTTGTCACGGTGCCGTGAGCGGCCTCATACTCCGTCGTGCCGTCCGGCGAGACAAGCACGGACGTCATCATGGCAAGGCTGCCGAAGGCCGTGGAGACCATGTCGCTCATGACGTCGCCGTCATAGTTCTTGCAGGCCCAGATGAAGCCGCCCTCGCTGCGGATGACGCGGGCAACGGCGTCGTCGATGAGGGTGTAGAAGTAGGTAATGCCGAGCTCCTCGAACTTCGCGCGGTAGTGCTCGAACTCCTCCTCAAAGACCTTCTTGAACTCGCCGTCATAGATCTTGGCGATGGTGTCCTTCGTGGAGAACCACAGATCCTGCTTCGTATCAATGGCATACTGGAAGCAGGAGCGCGCAAACGAGCGGATGCTCTTTTCCTTGTTGTGGGCGGCCTGCCAGACGGCGGGGCCGTCGACCTTCTGCACGAGAAGCTCCTTCTTCTCGCCGCTCTCGCCGACGAACGTCAGCGTGGCGGAGCCGGGCTCGGTCGTGTAGAGGTCGACCGACTTATACACGTCGCCATAGGCATGACGGGCGATGGTGATGGGCTTTTTCCAGTTCTTTACGACGGGATGGATGGTGTCGATGCAGATGGGCGTGCGGAACACGGTGCCGTCCAGAATGGAGCGGATCGTGCCGTTCGGGCTCTTCCACATTTCGGTGAGCTGCGGATACTCCACCATGCGCTGCTTGTTCGGCGTGATGGTGGCGCATTTGACGGCCACGCCGAGGCGGCGGGTGGCGTTGGCGGCCTCGACCGTCACCTGATCCTTCGTCTCGTTGCGGTGCAGCAGGCCGAGGTCATAATACTCGGTCTTCAGCTCCACAAAGGGCAGGATGAGTTCGTCCTTGATCATCTTCCAAAGGACACGGGTCATCTCGTCGCCGTCCATCTCCACCAGAGGGGTCGTCATTTTGATCTTTTCCACGCTGTTGCTCCTCCTGTCAGTTATGAATGTTATGGATTCAGTCCGCGATGCGCGCGGCGTAATAATTCATCAGGCAGCCGTCCAGAATGATCTCGCGCTCATCCTGCGTCAGGCCGCGGATATGCAGCATCAGGTCCTCAACGGAGCCGTCCTTGCGGATGACCTTCGCGGGGATATCCTCGCGGGCCTCCTCCACGGCGCGGCGGACGTCCGGGACGAATACGCAGTCGCCGTCGGCATAGTCAAACGGGGTGCCCTCGTCGATCGTGAACGGCAGGATGCCCCAGTTGATGCAGTTCGAACGATAGCGCTTCGTCGCATAGCTGTAGCAGATGTTGGCGAAGCCGCCCAGGACCTTCTGACAGGAGGCGGCCTGCTCGCGGGCAGAGCCGTCGCCGGGCTTGTTGGCGAAGACGGCGGAGCCGAACTGCGTCGTTCCGGCCAGTGCGGCAGCGTCGCCGACGGCGGACAGAACAGCCTTCAGGTGCTCCGGCAGCTTGCCCTCGCGCCGCTCGGCCTCCTGTGCGGCGATGTCCTTCGCATGGCCGACATATTCCGGCACGCGGCGGCTGAGCGTAAACTCGGCCAGACGCAGCGGATTCGAACGGTAGGACGACGTCTCGCCGGAAGGAATGAGCTCATCGGTCGTCGTGACCGGATCGTGGATGACGGCGGCCAGCTCGACGAGCAGGTTCTCGGTCAGCGGGTACATCTTCGGCCAGTCGGTGATGTTCGGGCCCATGACGAGCTCAACGGAGGGATCGGCCTTGCCGAAGCCGTAGTAAATGCGGTTGTCATAGACCGCACGGTCGAAGTGATAGGGCTGCGGCTCCGCAACATAGTCCATGTCCGTCGCGGGCGTGATGCGGCCGCCGTTTGCAGCCGTTGCGGCGATGGAGCGCGCGTCCATGAGGCACACGGCGGCGAACTGGCCCTCGCCGGGCTTCGAGCCCTCGCGGTTCGGGAAGTTGCGCGTCGTATGGCGCAGAGACAGGCCGTTGTTGGCGGGGACGTCGCCTGCGCCGAAGCACGGGCCGCAGAAGCTCGGCTTGATGACCGCGCCGGCCTCGAGCAGCTGTGCCGTCGCGCCGTTGCGCGTGAGCGCAAGCGAAACGGGGACGCTCGTCGGATAGACGTTCAGGCTGAATTCGCCGTTGCCGGTCGAGCCGCCGCGCAGAATGTCGGCAGCCTCGGTGATATTGTCGAACAGGCCGCCGCTGCAGCCCGCGATCACGCCCTGATCTGCCCAGACGCCGCCGTCATGCAGCTTGTCGGTCAGCTTGACATGGGCCTTCGGGAAGCGGCGGGCAGCATCCTGCTCAACCTTCTCCAGCAGCTCCTTCGCATTGGCAAGGAATTCCCGGATGGGATAGGCGTTCGAGGGATGGAACGGCAGGGCAATCATCGGCTCGACCTTGTCCAGCTCGATGGTGATCATCTTGTCATACCAGGCTTCTCTGCCCGGATGCAGCTCTGCATAGTCCTGCGGGCGGCCGTGCGTCTCAAAGAAGCCGCGCGTGATCTCGTCCGTCTCCCAGATGGAGGACAGGCAGGTCGTCTCCGTCGTCATGACGTCGATGCCGTTGCGGAAATCGATGGGCAGATTTGCGATGCCGGGGCCGCAGAACTCCAGCACGCAGTTGTTGACAAAACCGCTGGCGAACGTTTCCTTCACAAGAGAAATGGCAACGTCGTGCGGGCCGACGCCGCGGCGCGGCGCACCGGTCATGTATACGAGAACGACCTTGGGCATGTTGACGTCCCAGGTGTTCTTGAGCAGCTGCTTGGCAAGCTCCGGACCGCCCTCGCCGACTGCCATCGTGCCGAGCGCGCCGTAGCGCGTATGGGAGTCCGAGCCGAGGATCATCGCGCCGCAGCGCGCGAGCTCTTCACGGGCATAGGAATGGATGACGCTCTGGTTGGCGGGCACATAGATGCCGCCATACTTCTTCGCAGCGGACAGGCCGAAGACATGGTCGTCCTCGTTGATGGTGCCGCCGACTGCGCAGAGGCTGTTATGGCAGTTCGTCAGCGCATACGGGATCGGGAATTCCTTCATGCCCGAGGCGCGCGCCTGCTGGATAATACCGACATAGGTGATGTCGTGCGAAACCATGGCATCAAAGCGGATCTTCAGGCGCTCCGGGTCGCCGGACGTGTTGTGCGCCTGCAGGATCTGCCATGCCATGGTCTGCTTTCTCGCTTCGTTTTGGGGAATGGACGCCTTCTCCTCCGGACGGCCGTCTACGAGATAGATGCTGTTCTCATGAAGTTGAATCATAATGCCACCCCTGGTTTTGTTTTGAAAGTATTTTCCGGCCGGCTTCCTCACCGGCAGGAATTTGAATGCCCCGAGGGCGCAAGGCCGCTCGTGGTACGTTTGTAGTGTAGCATATGCGCATGCATTCGTCAAGCGTCGGTTGGAAGAAGCTGGAATACAGGGCTTCTCTTTTTGGTACATTTGTTTTTGCTATGTGGACAGAAAACTTATACTTTTGTCTATTTTGCACAGAGATAGCTGCATATTCCACGCACGGTTGGCTCATAAAAGATGCATATCGTGGTTAATTATCCATGTCTTTCTCCGTCAAAACGAAAAAAAGTGGAGCAGGCTCACCTGCTTAGCCTGTATTGTCCGAAAGTCTCGCAGAGTTCGCCGCTCGCAGGCGGCGAATCAAGTAGAATCATTTTCTCCGGCGGCGTGTACGTCGGAGAAAATACAGCTCAGTCCGCCAGTGTGCGGCTCGTTCGCAAAAGCGGACAGCCGTGCGCGCAGCGGACTGTGAGCCCTTTGCCGGGAAAGGCCGAAGGGCTTTCCCGATTGAAAAAAAGTGGAGCAGGCAAACCTGCTCCACCAAATATAATGCGATATTGGAATAATTTAGTCCTCGTCGTTCTGCGGAACGAGCAGAGCGCGGATGGACAGAGAGATGCGCTTGCGGTCGGTGTCGACGTCGATGATCTTCGCCTCGACCTCCTGGCCCTCCTGCAGGGCGTCGGAAGCCTTCTCGACACGATGGTCAGAGATCTGGGAGATGTGGATCAGGCCGTCAACGCCGGGCATGATCTCGGCAAAGGCGCCGAAGTCGACCAGCTTGACAATCTTCACGGTGACGACATCGCCAACGGAGTACTTCGCGAGGAACTGGTTCCACGGATTCATCTCCGGAGTCTTGTAGCCAAGGGAGATCTTCTTCTTCTCCGGATCGAACTTCAGAACGAAGACTTCGATCTGGTCGCCGGGCTTCACGACCTCACCCGGCGTGCGGATGTGGCCCCAGGACAGCTCGGAGATATGGACCATGCCGTCCACGCCGCCGATGTCGACGAAAGCACCGTAGGAAGTCAGGGACTTGACGGTGCCCAGATACTTCTTGCCGACCTCGATCTCGCTCCAGAGCTTCTCAACGGCAGCCTTACGGGCCTCGGCGTTGACCATGCGGATGGAGCCGACGACTCTGCGGCGGGCGCGGTTGAACTCGGTGATCTTCATCTTGACGGTCTGGCCCTTCAGAGCGGACATGTCGCCGCCCTTGGGGATACCGGTCTGAGAAGCCGGGATGAAGACGCGAACGCCCTTCACATTGGCCACGAGGCCGCCCTTGTTCTCTTCGGTGATAACGCCCTCGACCGTGTCCTTGTTCTCGGCAGCGGCCTCAACGTCGTCCCAGACCTTCATGCCGTCCAGCTTCTTCTTGCTGAGCTGCACGGTGCCCTCCTGATCGTTGACGCGAACGACGAAAACCTCGATCTCGTCGCCGACCTTGAGGATGTCCTCCGCCTTGACGGTAGGATCTGCGCTGACTTCGTCATACGGAATGTAACCGGCATGCTTCGTGCCCAGGTCTACCTGGATCTCGGTGTTTCCGATTGCGGTAACAGTGCCAAGCACCTTATCTCCTGTATTTAAAGTCTTGATGCCCTGGCCGAGAAGCTCCTCAAAGCTCTCCTCCGCAGCTGCATCAACGGTAGTATTGATTTCGCTCATAGTGTGGTTGACCTCCTTTATTATCCACGCAGGCGTCGAAGCTCCTGCTGTGATGCCAATGGTTCTGGCCTGCCGAAGCTTCGGCAGATCCAGCTCTGACGCGTTGTCCACAAGGAAGACCTGCGGGCAATGCGCGGCGCAGATATGCGCCAGACGCCCGGTGTTGGAACTTTTCCGGTCGCCGACCACGATCATGGCGTCGCACTGCGCAGCCAGCGCAGCGGCTTCCGCCTGTCGATTTTCGGTCGCTTTGCATATTGTATCAAAAAACTCAAGATTTGTACACACTTTTTTTGCGATTTTCTTGCAGGAATCCCATAAAAACTGCGTACTTGTGGTCTGTGAGACCATGGTAAATGGCAGATCGTGTCGTTTTGGGTCGTCATCGAGCCATTTCTGCAGGGCTTCGCCGTCCGGGAAGACGAGCGGATGCCTGCACCAGCCTGCGATGGCCACGACCTCCGGGTGCTCCGGTGTGCCGATGATGAGCGGCTGGCGGCCGTTTGCCTCAGCCTCCTGTACGATACGGTGGATGCGGCTGACGAACGGGCATGTTGCATCGATGATCTCCAGCCCGCGCGCCTGCAGCGCTTCATAGACGGCGCGCGAGACGCCGTGCGAGCGGATGATGACGGCGCTTCCCGCCGGGACCTCCTCGGGAGAGGCGATCTCCCGCACGCCGAGCGCGGCAAAATGCTGCACGACGTGGTGGTTATGGATGATCGGCCCGAGCGTGACGGCGCGCTTTCCTTCGCGCACGGTCTGCTCCACCAGACCGACCGCGCGGTCGACCCCGAAACAGAACCCGGCCGAAGCAGCTACGCGGACGGACATTGCATGCCTCCGAGTGCATAGCACTTATCCATCATTTCCTGCGTCAGGTGCTCGAGCTCATCGGACGACGGGCGGCGACCCTCAAACTGCGGATGATAGGCTTCGCCGAACACGAGTGTCAGGGGCGCCCAGAAGCGCTTCTTGCGCGTCAGGAACACCGGAACGATCGGTGCGTCCGTCCGGCAGGCGAACGTCACGGCGCCGACATGCGGATGGGAAACATCCCCCTCGCGCACGCGCGTCCCCTCCGGGAAGATGAGGAGCTTGTCCCCCTCGCGCAGCACGCCGAGCGCCGTTTTCACGGCATGGATATCGTTGGCCTCGCGGTCGACCGGGAAAGCGCCGAGCTTTGTAATGAACCAGCCGAGCACGCGGTGCGAAAACAGCTCTTTTTTTGCCATCGTGCGGAAAATGCGCTTCTGATGAGAGCAGACGATCACCCAGATCGCGTCGGAAAATGAGCTGTGATTGCAGCAGATGACGGCGGGGCCGTTCGGAATATTTTCAAGACCGCGGACATGGACGATCGGATGCGCGAAGCCCATGAGGATGCGGATGGGCCAGAAGACTGCGTGGTAGAATTTCTGCGGAAAACCGCTCATACTGTGACCTTCTTCCGAATGAGCTTTAAGATCGCGTCGATGCTCTCCTGCAGCGTCATGCCGGAGGTATCGAGCAGCACGGCGTCATCCGCGGGGCGGAGCGGCGCAATGGCGCGGTTGGAATCCCGTTCATCGCGGGCGATCAGATCGGCAAGGACGGCCTCATAGGTATCCGGCGCGCCCTTCTCCTGCAGCTCGAGCCAGCGGCGGCGCGCGCGCACCTCCGGCGAGGCGGACAGAAAGATCTTCACATCGGCATCCGGCAGAACGACCGTGCCGATGTCGCGCCCGTCCATGATCACGTCATGCGTGCGGGCGACCACGCGCTGCTGCTCCAGCAGGAACTGACGCACGACCGGCAGGGCCGAAACGCGGGAGGCCGCCGTGGAGACTGCGGGCGTGCGGAGCTCGGAGGAAATATCGGCTCCGTTCAGCCAGACGTGCTGCACGCCGTCCTCCGTCCAACGGAGCTCAAGCTGCAGCGACGGGAGCAGAGCCGAAACGGCATCTTCATCCGACGGATCGATGCCGTGGAAAAGGGCCGCGCAGGCCACCGCGCGGTAGATCGCGCCGGTATCGACATAGACAAAGCCAAGCTCCGCCGCGGCTCTGCGCGCAATGGTGCTCTTTCCTGCGCCGCCGGGGCCGTCGATCGCGATGCTGTAATGCTGCTTTTCCATGTTGGATCCTGCTCTCCCATTCAAATACCGAGAAATATTATACTCGAAAATAAAATTCTTGTCAACTTCAAATTGTGCCGGATTCTCTGCTAAACGTCCAAAAATTGCAGTCTTCGCAGCGGAAAAACTGAAAAAAGTGAACAGAGACCGCGCAGTACTCGCTGCACAGTCCCTGTTTTACGCACATTATTCTATTACAGTACCTGTGCCGCTGCATGCGCCGTGGCCCATGCGATCTGCAGATTGAAGCCGCCGGTGTAGGCATCGCAGTCGATGAGCTCGCCTGCAAAATACAGGCCGTGCACGAGCTTCGAGGCCATCGTCCGCGGATCGATCTCCTTTGTGCTGACACCGCCGCGCGTGATAATGGCCTCCTCCACCGGCCGCGTGCCGGAGATGGGGATCACAAAGCGCTTCGTCTCCTCGAGCAGGGCGCGCCGCTGCTGCCTGGTCAGGGAATTGGCGCGCAGCGCCGGGTTGATGCCGGCGCGCCGCAGCAGCACGGGGATCATGGAGTGCGGGAAGAGGTCTGCCAGCGCATTTTCCATGCTGCGGTTGGCATAGGCCTCGAGATCGCGCAGGAAGCGCGCATCAAGCTTTCCCTCGTCCAGCGCAGGCTTCAGATCGAGCACGAGGGAATAGGACTTCCCCGGCTTCAGATGCGCCGAGGCCGACAGGACCGTCGGGCCGGAGACGCCGAAATGCGTGAACAGCAGCTCGCCGAAGTCCTGATAGACCGTTTTCCCCTTTTCGTCGCGGAGCTGCACGCCCGTGTTGCGCAGGGACAGGCCCTGCATCTCGGCGCAGGCTTCATCCGGGCTCACGAGCGGCACGAGCGAGCCGCACGGCGGCTGGATCGTGTGCCCGGCCTGCTCCGCCAGACGGTAGCCGTCGCCGGTCGAGCCGGTCAGCGGATAGGACGCGCCGCCGGTGCACAGCAGCACCGTGCTGCATGCGACCGGGCCGTCCGAGGTCAGAACGCCGTTTATCGCGCCGTCCGCGATCGAAAGGCCCGTCACCGTGGTCTGCCGCCGCTCGACGCCGCCGCGCTGCAGCGCGCGCTCCAGCACGTTCAGAACATCGGCGGAGCGGTCCGAGACGGGAAACACGCGGTTGCCGCGCTCGACCTTGAGCGGGCAGCCGCCCTGCTCAAAAAAGGCCATTGCCGCTTCCGGCGGGAAGGCCGCCATGGCGCTGTAGAGGAAGCGCCCGTTGCGCGGAATATTTTTCAGCGCCTCTTCGGCGGTGCAGGCATTTGTGACATTGCAGCGGCCCTTGCCGGTGATGAGGAGCTTTTTGCCGCAGCGGCTGTTTTTTTCGAGCAGGAGGATCCTACGCCCGCGCGCGGAGGCCTGAACTGCGGCAAACAGCCCTGCCGCTCCCCCGCCCACGATCACGGCGTCAAATGTGGACTTTTTCATAGACATGGTACTGATCCCAGACCTGCTCCAGACGCTCGAGCGTCTGCGCGGTCTCGTGCTTGCGGCGGGACGTCAGCGCGACGATCAGTGCGTTGACAACGCTCATCGGCGCGACGAGCGAATCCACGAGCGAGACCATGTCGCTCTTGGCCGTGAGCAGATAGTGCGCGCTGCGGGCGATGGGGGCCGTTTCGGAGTCCGTCAGGGCAATGACCTGCGCGCCTGCCTCGCGGCAGTACTGCAGCGCCTTGCCCGTCGCCGTGGAATAGCGCGGGAAGCTGATGCCGATGACGGCGTCCTGCGGCGAGATGCGGACGAGCTGCTCAAAGACCTCGCTCGTCGACGGCGTCGTGATGAGTCGGACGTTTTCAAACATATAGTGCAGGTAATAGCTCAGGGAGCTCGCGAGAGCCGCAGAGGAGCGGACGCCGAGCACATAGATGCAGCGCGCCTGCAGCAGGGCCTCCACCGCGCCGGAGAAGGCCTCGCGGTCGAGATGCTCGTTCGTATGGCGCAGCCGGTCCATATCCGCCTGCAGGATCGTCGAGACGACGTCCTGCTCGCCGAGGCGCTCATCCGTGACCTCAATGCGCTGCACGGAGGTCAGGCGGTTGAGCACCATTTCCTGCAGCGCGCGCTGCATGGCGGGATAGCCGTCATAGCCCAGCTCCGCCGCAAAGCGCACGACCGTCGACTCGGACACCTGCGTGATCTTGCCGAGCGCGCCCGCCGTCAGGAAGGCCGCCTTATCATAGCTCTCCAGAATATAGGTCGCGATGCGGCGCTGGCCCTTGGAGAATGTTGTCAGCTTGTTATGTATGTTCGTCAGGATGTCTGCCGTCATACAGGATCTCCCCCTTCTGTTTCCTGCCGCAGCGCGGCAAGCTCCGCTTCGGTGAGCGGACGCCATGCGCCGGGCGCGAGCGTTCCGAGCTGCAGCGGTCCCTCTGCAATGCGCCGCAGCCGGAGCACCTCCAGCCCGGCCGCCGCGCACATGCGGCGGATCTGGCGATTTCTGCCCTCGTGGATCGTGATGAGAAACCGGCCCGGCGCGGTCTGCTCGACCTCCGGCGGGCGGATGCGAGAACCGTCGAGCACGAGTGGACGCCGCAGCCGCTCAGCCACGCCGTCCAGAGGACCGCGGGCCGTGACCTCATAGACCTTGCTGATCTCGCGGCGCGGGTGCATCAGCCGGTCGGCCAGCGCGCCGTCGTTCGTAAAGAGCAGCAGGCCCTCAGAATCATAGTCCAGCCGCCCGACCGGATAGACGCGCGTGCCGCAGTCTACGAGCGAGGCGGCCGTTCGGCGGCCGCGTTCATCCGACAGCGTTGTGATATAGCCGCGCGGCTTATAAAGCATCAGATAGACGTGCTCCGGCGGAGGCGGGATGGGAACGCCATCGACCGCAATGGTCCGGCAGTCCGGCTCCGCCGATGCGCCAAGCGCACACGGCACCCCGTCCACCGTGACCCGGCCCTGCCGGATCAGTTCCTCCGCTGCGCGCCGCGAGGCAACGCCGCGCGCAGAAAGGATCTTCTGAATTCGTTCCCTCATCGGTACACTCTCCCCAGAGCAGCGGGATGCGCGCGATGCAGCGCGTCCCGAGAAATACGCCGCCCTCTCCGGCGGGTTCGCCGGGCGTTCCGGCAGAAAAGGCCACACGCGGCCAGAGCGGCCGCACGGTAACGGTTTCCCCGTCGCGCAGCGCATAAGTGACGGACTCCCCTGCCATAAGCGCAGCGCTTCCGCCGGACAGCAGCGGCACGGACGCGACGCACGCCCCGGCCTTCACCGCTTCACGCTCGGAAAAGGCGGCAAACGCCTCGTCATACAGGCAGGCATGATCCTGCCAGTCGTCCGGCGCACACAGCGTGACGGCAATGAGCCGCCGTCCGTTCCGTTCCACGGCGCTGACGAGCGTCCGCCCGGCTGCGCGGGTGAAGCCTGTCTTCACGCCGATCGCGCCGTCCAGAGACCACAAAAGGCGGTTGTGGTTCGTAAAGCTGCGCCCCTCAATCGTGATCTGCCGCGTGGCGACGACCTCGGCAAAGGCCGGGACCTGCAGCGCGGCGCGCGTCAGGCGCGCAAGGTCGAGCGCCGTGGAATAGTGCTCCGGCGCGTCCAGACCGTTCGGGTTCGTAAAATGGGTGTCCCGCAGGCCAAGCTCCCGCGCCCGTCCGTTCATGGCCTCCACAAAGGCCCCGACCGAGCCGCTGTGCGCCAGAGCCAGCGCGACGGCGGCATCGTTGCCGGAGTGCAGCAGCAGGCCGTAGAGCAGAGCGCGGACCGTGAGCTGCTCCCCCGCCTTGAGATAGAGCGAAGAGCCTTCGATCCCGACTGCCTCCTGCGGCACGGTGACAACGGCATCCGGAGCGCAGTCCTCTGCGATGAGCAGACCCGTCATGATCTTTGTCGTGCTGGCGATAAGCGCGTGCTCTGAAGCATTGCGTGCAAAGCAGACCTCTCCGGTGTCCGCGTCCAGCACGGCGGCGCGGCAGGCCGACAGGGCCGACGCGCACGGAGACAAAAGGGCGGCAGCGATCAGAAGCGCCGCCGCCCGGAGCATTCGTTTCATTCTTCCTCACCGGGCCTAGTATGCCCGGTGAGGCGCGGTTCATGCGAGGTCGACGTCGACCTTTTTCTCCGCGCGGTACTGCGAGATCATCTCGTTGATGCGGTCGACCAGCTCCGGGATCTGCTCGATGAGGCGGTCAGCCGTCGAGGTCGCAGGCTCCGTGATCGGGAGCATACGCACCCGCTCGCCCTGCAGCACCAGAAAGGCAACCGGGACGATCTTCACGCCGCAGCCCGCACCGCCGCCGAACGGGAGTGCAGAGGCGGCTGCCTTCGGCTTGAGGTCGCTGCCGCCGGAAGCCATGGCAAAGCTGATCTTGGAGATCGGGATGAGCGTCGTGCCGTCGCCCGTGGAAATGGGCGTACCGACAACGGTGTTGGCATCGACCATCTCGCGCACCTTCGCCATAGAGGCGCCGAGAAGCTCCGAAACATTCTGACTCATGATTCTGTTTCCTCCTCCTGCTGCGGCAGTTCCTGTTTGCCGAACTGCATTTTTTCGATCTCCGGCAGCTCGTCCAGCGATTCCAGACCGAACGTGCGCAGGAAATCCGGTGTTGTGCGGTACAGAATGGGCCGTCCGGGCACATTCAGCCTGCCGCACTCCTCGATGAGGTGTTTATTGAGCAGCGCGCCGACGGAATAGGCACTGTCGACGCCGCGGATCTGCTCGATGTAGGCCCGCGTTGCGGGCTGATAATAGGCAATGACCGTCAGGGTCTCCAGCTGTGCGGACGAAAGCCGGGGCGGCTTGCGTGTTTCCAGTGCTCGGGTCACATAGGAGGACATCTCCCCCGAGGAGCACATCTGATAGGCGTGCTCGAGGCGCAGGATGCGAATGCCGCGCCGCTCGTAGGACAGGCGGTCCATCAGCGAACGCACGGCCTGCTCGGCCTCGTCCGGGTCGCATTCAGCGGCCATGGCAATGCGTTCGAGCTCGACCGGCTCGCCCGCCGCAAACAGGATGGCCTCAGCTACCCGTTCCAGCTCCGTCTGTTCCATGTTCTACCCTTTCCTCCGGCATTTTGCAAAAGCGGATGTTCAGATCGTCGTCGCCGTCCTCCAGTCTGACGGAATGCACGCGGCAAAGCTCCAGTACGGCGAGGAACGTCGCAACGATCTCGCTGCGCGAGCGGCTGCCGCGGAACAGCGCGCAGAATTTCTCCACGCCGCGCATCAGCAGCTGCTTGAGCACCTGTGCGGCCTTTTTTGTCACGGGATACGGCTCTAAGCCGACGATGCCCTGAAAATTCGAGAGCTTCGGCGGCAGACGCCGCTCGCTGCGCTCTGCCATGGCCGCCATGGCGCGCAGAAGATCCTGCGGCTCGTGGCGGTAGCGATAGGTCGCGTCCGGACGGAGCGGCTGCGGCGCATGCGGAAAAAAACCGTTGCCGATGTCGCTGCGCGGCTCAAGGAAGGCCACAGCCGTGCGGATCTGCTCATAGGCCTCCGCACGCTGCTTTTCCTCGAGGGAGCGGATAAGAAGCTCCATCTCGCTCATGGCCTCCTCGCGCTCGGCGGCGGAGAGCAGCATCTTTGTTTTAATGAGCATGAGATGGGACGCCATGGCGATGAATTCGCTGGCGATCTCCATATCCAACCGCTTCATCTCGTCGAGATAGGCCAGATACTGCTCCAGAATGGACGTGATGCTGACGTCCTGAATTTCGATCTTGTTTTTGCTCAGCAGAAGCAGGATGACGCTCAGCGGACCGTCAAAATCTGCGGGCAGCTCATCGCGCGTGTGCATGACGCCCGCAAGATGATAGGTTGGTTCTTCCATGCGCCTCCGGCTCCTTTCACTTTAGAGTATACCATTATTTTAGGAAAATGGCAACCCACAATCCTTAGCCGACCGCGTCAAATATGGCGCGCACAAGGGGCTCGCGGCCGGTCCCCTTCTCTGCGGAGAACGGCAGCAGCGGTGTCTGCTCGCCCAAACGCAGCGTTTCGCGGATGCAGGCAAGGTTCGGCTCGATCTCGCGTGCCTTCAGCTTATCGAGCTTGTTGGCAACGACGAGGAACGGCCGCCCGGTGCTGCGGAACAGGTCCGCCATGACGCAGTCGAGCTTCGTCGGTGCGTGGCGGGCATCGACGATCATCACGCCGAGGGCGATGGGCTCCGGCTCGGCAAAATACGCCTCCATGAGCTTGCCCCAGCGTTCCTTTTCCGATTCAGCGACCTGCGCATAGCCATATCCCGGCAGATCGACGAAGTGCGCCTTGCCGTCCACGCGGAAATAGTTGATGTGGACGGTCTTGCCCGGCTTCTGACCGACGCGCGCAAAATTTTTGCGCTGCAGCACGCAGTTCAGCACGGAGGATTTGCCGACGTTTGATTTTCCGGCAAAGGCGATCTGCGGCAGGCCGTCGTGCAGGAACGCACCGGCCTGCGCCGCAGATTTTACAAATTCCACTCGCTGTAAATTCATCATTGGCGGATCCCCTGATTCGGCTGGGCCGTGTCATGCTGCGCGACCGGGAGGACGCGCTCCGTGGTCTTGCGCACCGCAGGCTCTTCCTGCACGGGGCGGACGAGCGCGGCGTCCAGCACGGCGTCGGCATGGTCGACGAGCAGGAAGTTGAGCGCGCGGCGCACCGTCTGGTCGATCTCCTGCAGATCCTTTTCGTTCTCGTGCGGAATAATGACGGTCTTCACGCCGTGGCGCAGCGCTGCCATGGTCTTCTCCTTCAGGCCGCCGATGGGAAGCACGCGGCCGCGGATGGAGATCTCGCCCGTCATGGCGATATCACGGCGGACCGGCGTCCCGCTGAGCGCGGAGGCCAGCGCCGTGCATACGGCGATACCGGCGGACGGACCGTCCTTCGGCACGGCACCCTCCGGGAAGTGGACATGGATATCGCGCGTCTTGTAGAAGTCGGACGGGATGTGCAGCTGCTCCGCGCGCGTGCGCAGATAGCTCACGGCCGCCTGCACGGACTCCTTCATCACATCGCCGAGGTTTCCGGTCAGGATGAGCTTGCCGCTGCCGTCCATGACATTGCACTCGACCTCGAGAGTCTCACCGCCGACGGAAGTCCAAGCAAGGCCGGTCACAAGACCGATCGGATCGGTCTCCGGCAGCTTATCCGGCAGGATGCGGCGCGGGCCGAGGAAGCTCTCCAGATTCGTGCCCGTCACGGTCACGCGGCGCGGGGCCTCGTCTGAAAGGAGCTGCACGGCGCATTTGCGGCAGAGCTCCCCGAGCTTGCGCTCGAGATTGCGCACGCCGGATTCGCGCGTGTAGCAGCGGATGATCTCGCGCAGGGCATCGTCCGTCACGCGGACCTGCGATTTCTTCAGGCCGTTTTTCGCGAGCTGGCGCGGCAGCAGATGGTCGCGCGCGATGCTGCGCTTCTCCTCGTCCGTATAGGAGCCGAGCTCGATGACCTCCATACGGTCGAGGAGCGGACGCGGGATGGTGTCGGCCGTGTTGGCCGTCGTGATGAACATGCACTCGCTCAGGTCGAACGGAATTTCGAGGAAATTATCCCGGAACGTTGCGTTCTGCTCCGCATCGAGCACCTCGAGCAGGGCGGATGACGGATCGCCGCGATAATCGCTGCCGAGCTTGTCGATCTCATCGAGCAGCAGGAGCGGATTGTGCGTTCCTGCCTGCTGCATGGCAGTCAGGATGCGGCCGGGCATCGCGCCGATATAGGTCTTGCGATGGCCGCGGATCTCGGCCTCGTCGTGCACGCCGCCGAGCGAGATGCGGGCAAGCTTCCGGTTCAGAGCGCGGGCCACGCTCATGGCGATGGACGTCTTGCCGACGCCCGGAGGGCCGATGAGGCAGATGATCTGCCCCGGCTGCTCCGGGGCAAGCTGGCGCACGGCCAGAATTTCCAGAATGCGCTCCTTCACCTTCTCAAGGCCGAAATGGTCCTCATCGAGGATGCGGCGGGCGATGCGGATGTCCGTGCGCTCGCGCGTGCGGGTATTCCACGGCAGTTCGAGAGCGACGTCGAGGTAATTGCGGATGACGCTGGCCTCGGCGGAGCCATACGGCTGCTTTTCCAGCCGCTGCAGCTCCTTGTGGAGCTTCTCATCGGCCTCCTGCGGCAGGTGGAGCTTCTCGATCTTCTCGCGGTATTCATCGATCTCCGCGTCCTCGTCGTTTTCGCCGAGCTCGCCGCGGATGACCTTGAGCTGCTCACGCAGATAATAATCGCGCTGGCCCTTGTCGATGCTCTGCTGCGTCTTCTCCTGCAGCTGGGCCTCGAGGCGCAGGACCTCCAGCTCCCGCGCAAGCAGGCGGTTCGCCGTTTCCAGACGGCGCACCGGCGCAAGCTGGGACAGAACGCGCATTTTTTCCTTATAGTCATAGGATGCCGCCTGCGCCGTCATGTCGGCCGCAGAGCCGGGATCCTTTTCGGACAGCAAATGGAGCATGATGTCCTGCATCGGGCGCTGCGACAGCTCCGCATATTCGCCGAACAGCTCGATGGCCTGCCGAAGCAGGGCCTCCGTGCGCGGCGTAATGCTCGGCGTCTCCTCCTCGGGGATCGACTCGACGCGCGCCATCATGCACGGCGCCGTCTGCAGCATCTGCGTGGCACGGGCGCGGTATTCGCCCTGCACCAGCACACGCACGGTGTCGCCGGGGATCTTCAGGACCTGCAGGACATGGGCGACCGTGCCGATCTCATAGAGATCGCCGAAGCCGGGATCATCCTGCTCGATCTCCTTCTGGGTCACCAGAAAAATGTGCTGGTCGGCGTTCATCGCCGCCTCCAGCGCGCGAACGGACTTCTCCCGCCCCACATCAAAGTGCATGGTTGCCTGCGGAAAAAGGACCAGCCCGCGCATAGCGAGCACCGGCATCCGTTCAGACAAAATCAGTTCGTTCATAGTTCTCCTTCCTCCCCGCCGGATGCGGGGACGGACCACAAAAGGGGCGCACAGACACCCAAGTGTCCGCAACGCCCCCTTCTGTGTCTTGTTATCCTGCGCTCGGACGCTTCCGGCGCGCAGCGCCGGCCTTGTGCCGGATCTCCGGCTCGCTTCCGTCCTCCACGCAGGCGCGTGTGATCAGGACCTCGGAGATCGTGGGATCCGAGGGAATGTCATACATGACCTTCGTCATCACGCTCTCCAGCACGGCGCGCAGACCGCGCGCACCGATCTTGCGGTCGATGGCCTTCTGCGCAATGGCGTCGAGCGCCGCATTTTCAAATTCCAGCGTCACGTTGTCCAGCTCGAGCAGCTTGCGGTACTGGCGGCACAGCGCGTTCTTCGGTTCGGTCAGGATGCGCACGAGCTCTTCCTTCTTCAGGCTGCCGAGGGTCGTGACGACCGGCAGACGGCCGACCAGCTCCGGGATGATGCCGAATTTCAGAAGATCGTGCGGCTGCACCTGCCGGAACAGCTCGCCGACATCCTGCTCCTTCCGGCTCTTCAGCTCTGCGCCGAAGCCGAGGCTGCTGCGGTCCACGCGGCGCTCGATGATCTTGTCGAGGCCGTCAAAGGCGCCGCCGCAGATGAAGAGGATGTTCGTCGTGTCGATCTGGATGAACTCCTGCTGCGGGTGCTTGCGGCCGCCCTGCGGCGGCACGTTCGCCGTCGTGCCCTCGAGAATTTTCAGCAGTGCCTGCTGCACGCCCTCGCCGGACACGTCGCGCGTGATGGAGGTGTTCTCGCTCTTGCGGGCGATCTTATCCATCTCGTCGATATAGATGATGCCGCGCTCCGCCAGCTCGACGTCGAAGTCTGCCGCCTGCAGCAGGCGCAGGAGAATGTTCTCGACATCCTCGCCGACATAGCCCGCTTCGGTGAGCGTGGTCGCATCGGCGATGGCGAACGGAACGTTCAGGATTTTGGCGAGCGTCTGCGCAAAGAGCGTTTTGCCGCAGCCCGTCGGGCCGATGAGCAGGATATTGCTCTTCTGCAGCTCCACATCGGAGTCGCCGCCGTAGAAAATGCGCTTGTAATGGTTATACACCGCCACGGACAGGGCGATCTTCGCCTCATCCTGACCGATGATATAACCGTCCATATATTCCTTGATCTCTTTCGGCGTGGGCAGATGATCGGGAACGGCCAGCTCGGAGCTGCCGGTCTCATACATCTCCTCGTGCAGGATCGTGCTGCACAGCTCCACGCATTCGTTGCAGATATAGGCATTCGGCCCAGACATGATGCGCTTGACCTGTGCCTGCGTCTTGCCGCAGAAGGAGCATCGGATGAGTTTTTCTGCCAAATTTACTTCCTCCTCTGGGCTTTAGCGCTGATAGATCACCTTATCCACAATGCCGTATTCCTTCGCCTGCTCGGCCGTGAGGAAATGGTCGCGCTCGCAGTCGCGGGCGACCTCTTCAACGGGTCTGCCGGTGTTCTTCGCCAGAATTTCATTCAGACGGCGCTTCACATCCGCGATGCGCTGGGCGTGGATCTCGATATCCGTGACCTGACCCTGCGCGCCGCCGGACGGCTGATGGATCATGATCTCCGCGTTCGGCAGGGCGAGGCGCTTGCCCTTCGTGCCGGACGACAGCAGGAACGCGCCCATGGACGCGGCCATGCCGATGCAGATCGTGGAAACATCGCACTTGATATACTGCATGGTGTCATAAATCGCAAGTCCGGCCGTTACCACGCCGCCCGGGCTGTTGATGTAGAACTGAATGTCCTTGTCGGGGTCCTGCGCCTCCAGATAGAGAAGCTGGGCGACGATCAGGCTGGCGGTCGTGTCGTTGACCTCCTCCGACAGGAAGATGATGCGGTCGTTCAGAAGGCGGGAGAAAATGTCATAGGAACGCTCTCCGCGGCTCGTCTGCTCGACGACATAGGGAACCAAACTCATAATCATGCTCCTTTCTGCGTGCATTCCCGCCGGGGTCACCGGCGGGAGTGCGGATCGCCTGCCGCAGCAGGAATCAGAAACATTCTAACCGCTCTGCAGGCGGATTATTCCTCGGAGGCAGGAGCCTCTTCGGCGGCCTCAGGGGCCTTGGGTGCAACGGCGACAGCGGAGTCGGCGATGAGACGGGCAGCCTTGCGCAGCTTGAGATCGCTCTTCAGGCCGTCGGCGTTCAGGGCCTTCTTGACGTCGTCCAGCTCCATCTTGTAGCTCTCGGCGAGCTTCTTGTACTCTTCCTCGCACTCTTCCTCGCTGACCTCGATGTTCTCAGCGGCAGCAACGGCGTCCAGCAGGACGTTCGTGCGGACAGCGGCCTGAGCGGACGGGCGCAGGCTGTTTCGGATGGCGTTCATGTCGCCGCCCATCATCTGGGCATAGGCCTGCAGGGAAGCGCCCTGGGAGCGGAGCTCATAGTCCATGCGCTCCATCTCCTGATCGAGCTCCTCGTCGATCATGCTGTCGGGGATCTCGACGGTCATGTTGGCGGCAGCCTTCTCGACGGCGGCGTTCTCGAACGCGCGGTCGATTCCGGCCTGCTTCTCGTCGCGGATGCGCTTCTCGATGTCGGCGCGCAGCTCGGCGACGGTGTCGAACTCAGAGACGTCCTTGACAAACTCGTCGTCCTTCTCGGGAACGACGGTCTCCTTGACCTCATGGACCTTGACCTTGAAGACGACAGGCTTACCGGCAAGCTCCTCGGCGTGATAGTCAGCCGGGAACGTGATGTCGATGTCCTTCTCCTCACCGGCGCTCATGCCGGCGACCTGCTCCTCAAAGCCGGGGATGAAGGTGTGGGAACCGAGCTTCAGCTCGTAGTTCTCGCCCTTGCCGCCCGCAAAGGCCTTGCCGTTCTCAAAGCCCTCGAAGTCGATCACGGCGGTGTCCCCCTCCTGTGCCGGGCGGTCGACCGTGGTGATGCGGGCAACGTTCTGGGCCATGCGGTCCAGCTCGGCCTCGACCTCGGACTCCTTGACCTCGACCTCGGCCTTCCCGATCTCGAGATTCTTATATTCGCCAAGCTCGGCAACGGGATACAGATCCGTCACGATCGTCAGCGTGACGGCGCCGTCGTCGGCGATGTCCATCTTGGAAACGCTCGGGCGGCCGACGGGACGGATGTCCTGCGTCAGGACGGCATCCTTGTAGATATCCGGGAACATATCCTCGACAGCGTCCTCAAAGAAGACATGCTTGCCATAGGCAGCCTCGATGACCATACGCGGAGCATGACCCTTGCGGAAGCCGGGGATCATGATATCCTTGCGGTACTTCAGATAGGCGCGGTTCAGGGCAGGCTCCAGCTCCTCACGGGTCAGTTCCACCGTAACGGATGCGCGGGTCGCTTCTTTCTCTACGCTTTTGACATTCATTTCTAACATCCTCCTATGTGCTGCGCCGGTCGGCGCGCATTGATACATTGATGAATCCGCACTATTTTATCAGACTATTCACAAAAAAACAAGTCGATTTTGTGAATTTTCGGTTTTTCCGCAGGAAAATTACAGGGAAAATATTCAGCGAAGCCGGATCGGGGCAAAATTCGTATAATCCGCAGCGCAGAGCCGGTAGGTCACGCCGTGGTGCACGCCCTCGATGGCAAGGCGGTGGCTGCTGCCGTGCAGGTGGCCGTAGCAGCATTCCTTCACGCCGTAGCGCTCGAGGAGCGCCAAAATTTCCGGGCATTCGTAGCCGCGGTAGCGCGGCGGATAGTGCAGAAAGCACAGCTTTTCGGGCGTATCTCCCGCCGCGCGGAGCGAGGCCTCCAGACGCAGCAGCTCCCGCTTGAAAATTTTATCGTTATGACTGCCGTCCGGCGCGTCCTCTTCAAAGAACCAGCCGCGCGTGCCGGTCAGGGCGATGCCGTTATAGAAATAGCAGTTGTTATTCAGCAGATACAGGTCCGGAAAGCCGTTTTCCTCGCAGAAGCGGTAGAATTTCGCGGCCGTCGTCCACCAGTAATCGTGATTTCCCTTGACGATGATCTTCCGCCCCGGAATGGCGGCGATCATGGCAAAATCCTCGCGCGCGCCGTTCAGGTCCAGCGCCCAGGACAGGTCCCCGAGCAGGACGGTCGTGTCCTCCGGCCCGATGACGGACAGGCCTTCGCGGAGCTTGTCCACATAGCCGACCCACGCGCCGCCGAAGACGTCCATCGGCTTGTCGCTGCCGAGGGAAAGATGCAGGTCTCCAATCGCGTAAAGGGCCATCCCTCACGCTCCTTTCATTGCAGCAGTTGCAGAAGGTTCCGGAAAAAGATCCGGTCGAGCAGGTCCGCGGGATAGCCCGCAGCCTGTAAATACGCATAAAACGAAGCCCACGAGGAGACGTCCGTAAAGCCGCGCGCCAGCTCGTCGCAGCCGTCGAGGTCGCCGCCGAGGGCCACATGGTCCTCGCCGCAGAGCGTGAGCATGTGCTCGAGATGGGCGCGCAGCGTGTCGAAATCCGCTCTCCCGCCGAGGAACGGCGGATAGAGGTTCAGGCCGACCGTGCCGCCGGTCTGCGCCAGCGCGCGCAGCTGATCGTCCGTCAGGTTCCGCGTGCAGTCGCACAGAACGCGGCAATTGGAATGACTGGCCAAAATGGGAGCCTGCGTGCAGTCCATGAGCTGCCAGAACGCAGCTTCGGACAGATGACTCACATCGATCCGCAGGCCGAGCCGCTGCGCCTCCCGGACAAAGTCGCGCCCACGCGGCGTCAGGCCAAGCGCGGAGCCGTGCCAGCCCGCAAGCGCGTTGTCGGCATTCCACGTCAGCGTCAGCATGCAGAAGCCCTGCTCCCGCAGCCATTCGAGTCTGCCCGGGTCGCAGCCGATGACCTCGCAGCCCTCCACGGACAGCAGCGCGGCGATCCTCCCCTGCTCCGTCAGGCGCAGGGCCTCCGCACCGTTTGCGGCAAAGCCGATGCGGCTGCGGTTCTTCTCCACCTCGCGGCACAGGAGGGCCAGCGGCTCCGTCAGCAGGCGCTCCGTCCCGCCGCCAGGCCGGCCGGCGTTGCTGCAGAACGCAAAGACCTGGGCATAGGCCTCCAGTCCGGCCGCCTTCTGCAGGTCGATATGGCAGGAATTCCGTTCCAGCCCCTCCCCGCGCGTCCAGAGCTCATAGGCGGTGTCGCAGTGTCCGTCAAACAGCTTCATGAAAATGCATCCTCCAGATGCCGGATCTCCGGCCGCTTCGTCTGCGTGCCGTTCGGCGCGTAGACCTCGATCACATCGAAGCGCGGCTGCTTCGTCTGTTCCGGGTGCTCACATAAGTACAGCTCCGCCGTGCAACGGATGCGTTCCTGCTTGTGCCGGTCGACAAATTCCAGCGCTTCGGCAAATGCGGCGCTTTTGCGCAGCTTGACCTCGACAAAGACGAGATAGTCGCGGCTTTCCGCGATCAGGTCGATCTCGCCGAGGCGGCAGCGGTAATTCGCCGCCACGATGGTATAGTGCCTGCGGCGCAGATAGGCCGCGGCGGTCTCCTCGCCCCAGCGGCCCGTCAGATCATTCCGCATGGAGATTCTTCAGGAACGTGCGGCGATGGATGGGGCACGGACCGAATTCGCGCAGCGCGGCATAGTGCGCGCGCGTACCGTAGCCCTTGTGCGTGGCAAAGCCGTACTGCGGATATTTTTCATCCATTTCCAGCATGAAGCGGTCCCGCGTCACCTTGGCCAGAATGGACGCAGCCGCGATATTGGCGCTCAGGCTGTCGCCCTTGACGATCGTCTGCACGGGAAGACCGAAGTCCGTCTCGCGGTTGCCGTCGATCAGGGCGATATCCGGCCGCACCCGGAGCTGGTCCATGGCGCGGCGCATCGCGAGGAACGTCGCCTGCAGGATGTTGATCTCGTCGATCTCCAACTCGGAGGCAAACGCGATGCCGTAGGCGAGCGCCTGCTCCGTGATAATGTCATACAGCGCCTCGCGGCGCTTGGCCGTCAGCTTTTTCGAGTCGTTCAGGCCGGGAATGTCCAGCCCGCGCGGCAGGATGACTGCCGCAGCGCACACCGATCCGGCCAGCGGGCCGCGCCCGGCCTCGTCTACGCCGCAGACCGTCTCATAACCCGCCTCCCAGCAGCGGCTTTCATAATTCCAAAGTTCCGTCATGCCAATTCCTCATTTATTTTAATCATCCGGCGTGAAGCTCAGGCGCTGATGCAGGCCGTCCACCACCACGTCAAATATAACGCTGCCGTCTTCGTTATCCGTTCGGTCCATTGTGACGTCCCTGCCGCGGCAGTATGTCCGCGCGACAGTCTCCGGGTCCGATGTCTCCACTTCGCTGACGAATACGTCGCGCATCTGGTTGTTGCTGCAGAGATTGAAGATCTCGCGGATCAGTTCGTAGCGCATGTCTCTGTCCTTTCCGGAGGGTCCTCCAGCGTAAAGCGGCCGATCTTACAGCTGCGGTATTCCTCCAGCAGCACACGCGCCATGCGCTCCGTGTCGATCTCGCCGCGCGCCAGCAGGAAGCCGCGGCGGCGGCCCGCCTCGGTCAGCAGATCATAGCCGGAGGCGTCCTCCGGCGGGTCGAGCTTATAGCGGGCGCGCATGGCCTCGGGGTAACGCGCCCAGAGCATGGCCGACAGATGGCAGGCCAGCGTTTCCACATCCAGTACGTCGTCCTTGACCGCGCCGGTATAGGCCAGCCTGCGGCCGACCTCCTCATCGTCGAATTTCGGCCAGAGGATGCCCGGCGTGTCGAGCAGCAGAAGGCCGCTGTCCACCGTGACCCACTGCTTGCCACGCGTGACGCCGGGGCGGTTCTCCGCCTTTGCGCCCTTGCGCCCGGCGATCTGATTGATGAAGGTCGATTTTCCCACGTTCGGGATGCCGACGATCATCAGCTTCAGCGCGCGGCCGGTCTGTCCCTTGTCCGCATAGCGCTGCAGCTTCTCCGCCAGCATGGAGCGGACGGCGGGCACGAAGCGGTCGATGCCGCGGCGGCTCTTGCAGTCCGTGCGCACAACGGTCATGCCCTGCGCCTGCCAGTAATTCTGCCAGACGTCCGTAGCGGCCGGATCGGCCAGATCGATGCGGTTGAGGATCATCATGCGGGGCTTCTGCCCGCAGATGGCGTCAATGTCCGGGTTCCGGCTGGAAAACGGGATGCGTGCGTCCACGATCTCGCAGACGGCGTCCACGAGCTTGAGGTCAGCCTCCATATTCCGCCGGGTCTTGGTCATGTGGCCCGGATACCACTGGATATTCATGCGGTCATCCATTGTCCAGCGCTCCGATCCGTCCAAAGTCCCGCGAAGCGCTCTCGCCGCAGCCTGGGAACAGAATGCACAGCACCTTGCCGATGACCTGTGATTCCTCGATCTGCCCAATGGAGGCATAGCGGCTGTCAGCAGAGCGGTTGCGGTTATCGCCCATCACGACGAGGCAGCCCTCGTCCACGGTCAGGGGGAAGCTCGTGCGGTCATAGTAGGGCAGCACCATCGGTTCCAAGATATAGGGCTCGTCCAGCGGCTCGCCGTCGACGTAGACCGTGCCATAGCCGTTTCCGTCATAGAGGATATCCACGGTCTGGCCCTCCGTGGCGATGACGCGCTTGACGATCGGCTCGCCGTTTTCAAAGCTCTCCTTGCGCGCGACGATGACGTCGCCCTGCTCGAGATCGCCCATAAACAGATTGCTCAGCAGTGCCACATAGTCGCCGTCCTGCAGCGTCGGCATCATGGACGGTCCGTCTACGCCGACGAGACGGACGAAAAACACAAACACGATCGTGATCGCGGCCAGAATATAGACAAGGTCATGCAAAAGCGAGTAGCAGTCATAGAGCGGATTTTTCGGTTCCTTCTTCGGAGTCTGCTCCTGCAGGTCCTCCATCGGCTGCTCCGCGTCGAAATTCTCCATCAAAGTCATCCTTCCTGTCTGGCGGCAGGCCGCCATTCATTCAGGATAAATTATACACCAACTCGTTCCAGAAATAAAGCCCAAAAAACGGGGCTGCCGCAAATCCATGCGGCAGCCCCGAAATGGCGGTCGATAAAAATCAGAGATCCTTCAGCCGTGCTTCGCTCTCCTCGAGCTGACGCAGCAGGGCGGCATACTTTTCGGCCTTCTCCTGCTCTGCGCGGACGACCTGCTCCGGTGCCTTTGCGGCAAAGCCTGGATTGCCAAGCTTAGCCTGCACACCGGCAAGGCCCTTCTGAACCTTCTCCTTCTCCTTGGCGATGCGGGCGAGCTCCTTGTCCACATCCACAAGCTCCTCCATCGGCAGGAACAGCTTGGCGTCGTGCGTCACGCAGGACACCATGGAGCCATGGCCCTCCGGCTCCTCAGCCAGGACGACGACGCGCTCGGCATAGGCCAGACGGGTGATGAACGGGATACCGGCAGAGAACAGCTCCTGCTTCTCCGTGACGATATAGAGCGTCGTGCGGCGCGCAGGCGGTACATTCATCTCGGCGCGGCGGTTGCGCACGGCGCGGATGGCCTGCATGATGCTCTCCATGCCGTCCTCCTCCGCCTGGAAGCAGAGATCCTCGCGGTACTTCGGCCATGCGGCGACGATCAGCGCCTCGCCCTCGTGCGGGATGGCCTGCCAGATCTCCTCTGTGATGAACGGCATGAACGGATGCATCAGGCGCAGGATCTGGTCGAGCACATACAGCAGCACCTGCTGGGCAGAGCGCTTCTGGGCCTCGTCCTCGCCATAGAGGCGGGCCTTTGTCAGCTCGATATACCAGTCGCAGTAGCTGTCCCAGATGAAGTCATAGATCTTCTGGACGGCGACGCCGAGCTCATACTTGTCGAGGTTCTCCGTAACGTCGGCAATGAGCGTATTGAGCTTCGAAAGGATCCACTTGTCGGACGTCTCGAGCTCGGACAGGGCGGGCAGCTCGTTTTTGTCGATGCTGAGGTTCATCATGACATAGCGGCTGGCGTTCCAGAGCTTATTGGCAAAGTTGCGCATGGCCTCGCAGCGCTCGATATAGAAGCGCATGTCGTTGCCGGGCGAATTGGACGTGAGCATGTTCATGCGCAGGGCGTCCGAGCCGTAGCGGTCGATCATCTCGAGCGGATCGATGCCGTTGCCGAGGGACTTGGACATCTTGCGGCCCTTGTCGTCGCGGACAAGGCCGTGAATCAGCACGGTGTGGAACGGCGGGCGGCCCGTTTGCTTGCAGGCCGAGAAGATCATGCGTGCGACCCAGAAGAAAATGATATCATAGCCCGTCACGAGCACGTCCGTCGGATAGAAGTACCGGAAGTCCTCCGCATTCGTGTCCGGCCAGCCGAGGGTCTCGAACGGCCACAGCGCCGAGGAGAACCAGGTGTCAAGCACGTCCTCATCGCGGGTGATATGCTTGCTGCCACACTTTTCGCAGCAGGTCGCATCCTCGCGGGAAACGGTCATATGGCCGCAGTCGGCGCAGTACCACGCCGGGATCTGATGGCCCCACCACAGCTGACGGGAGATGCACCAGTCACGGACGTTCTCCATCCAGTTCGTATAAATTTTTGTGAAGCGCTCCGGAACAAACTTCGTCTCGCCGTCGTTCACGACGCGCAGCGCCTCTTCGGCCAGCGGCTTCATCTTTACGAACCACTGAGCGGAAATGATCGGCTCGACGTCGCGGTGGCAGCGGTAGCAGGTGCCGACATTGTGGTTATACGGCTCGACCTTGACGAGGTAGCCCTGCGCCTCGAGGTCGGCGACGATCTGCTTGCGCGCCTCATAGCGGTCAAGGCCCTGATACTTGCCGCCGTTCTCGTTGACGACGCCCTTGTCGTCGAGGACGCGGATGACCTCGAGATTGTGGCGCAGGCCGACCTCAAAGTCGTTCGGGTCGTGAGCCGGCGTCATCTTGACGCAGCCGGTGCCGAAGTCCATTTCGGCATAGTCGTCCGCCACGACGGGGATCTCCTTGCCGACGAGCGGCAGGATGACGTTCTTGCCGACGATGTCCTTGTAGCGCTCGTCATTTGGATTGACGCACACGCCGGAGTCGCCGAGCATGGTCTCGGGCCGGGTCGTCGCGATAATGACCTCGCCGGAGCCGTCTGCCAGCGGATAGCGCACATGCCACAGATGGCCGGGCTTGTCGACATATTCGACCTCGGCATCGGACAGGGCCGTGACGCAGTGCGGGCACCAGTTGATGATGCGGCTGCCCTTGTAGATGAGGCCCTGCTCATACAGGTTCACGAACACCTCGCGGACGGCCTTCGAGCAGCCCTCGTCCATCGTGAAGCGGGCACGGTCCCAGTCGCAGGACGCGCCGAGGCGCTTCTGCTGCTCGACGATACGGTCGCCGTACTGATGCTTCCAGGCCCAGACGCGCTCGAGGAACTTCTCGCGGCCGAGGTCATAACGGGTCTTGCCCTCCTTGCGCAGCTCCTCCTCCACGCGGATCTGCGTGGCGATACCGGCATGGTCCACGCCGGGGATCCAGAGGGCGGAATAGCCCTGCATGCGCTTGAAGCGGATGAGCACGTCCTGCATGGCGGCGTCCATGGCATGGCCCATGTGGAGCTGGCCTGTGACATTGGGGGGCGGCATGACGATGGTAAAGGGCTTCTTGTCCGGGTCGCGTTCGGCATGGAAATAGCCGTTGTCTACCCAGAATTTGTAGAGCCGGTCCTCAACGTCGCGCGGCTCGTAGGTCTTTGGCAGTTCTTTCATAGTCTTCTCCTTTTTGACGATAAAAATCGCCCTGAGCTTCATAATATGCTCAGGGCGATGCAGATTACCGTGGTACCACCTGAATTCCCGCCATGGGCGGGCACTCTGGCTCTGTAACGGGAGCACCCGTGCGGCCTACTGCAGGTTCGGCACGCCCGCTCCGAAGCGACCTTCTCCCGACCTGCGCAGGGGCTTTCAGCAGCCGCCCCCTCTCTGCAGCGCGCGGATGGGATACTCCTCTTCTTCCATGCGTTTTCACTATGCGGTTATGATAGCCGAAAACCGGCCGGTTGTCAAGCGTTTTTGGGCAGATAGCAGCTCATTTCGGCGGCCATATCGTCCAGCAGCTTCATGGCTGCCGCGCGGTCGGCGTCGACGGCGGTCAGATAAATCTTGACCTTCGGCTCCGTGCCGGACGGACGCAGGATGACCGTACCCTTCTCGCCGAGCTGAAGCACGAGCACATTGGACTTCGGCAGCGTGACCGCTTCCTCCGTGCCGTGGACGAGATCGCGCGTGACGCGCGCCTGATAGTCCGTGACGGACGTGACGGCGATGCCGCACACGGCCTTCGGCAGCTCGCGGCGCATCTGCGCCATAAAGCCAGCGGAAATTTCCATGGCGTCCGGGCCCTGCAGCTCGCAGCTCAGCACGCGCGCCTCATGCCAGCCGAAGCGGCTGTAGAGCGCGTCCATGTGCTCGGCCAGATTTGTGCCCTCGCGCTTGAGCGCGGCGGCAAGATCGCACGTCAGCATGGAGGCGACGACGGCGTCCTTATCGCGGGCATACGTTCCCTTGAGGTAACCGCAGCTCTCCTCAAAGCCGAAGACGAAGCGGTTCTCCTCGTGCTTCTGCTCAAGGGCGAGAATTTCGCCGCCGATGTACTTGAAGCCCGTGAGGACCCTGCGCATCTTCACGCCGTAGCTTGCGGCGATCTTGTCTGCCATCGGGGTCGAGACGATGCTGCGCACGGCGACAGGGTCTGCCGGGAGCGTGCCCGCCTTCTGCATCGTGCCGAGGATGTAGTCCAGCAGCAGGCAGCCCAGCTCGTTGCCGCTGAGCTTGCGGAAGCCGCCGCCCACCGGGACGGCCACGGCCACGCGGTCGCAGTCCGGGTCCGTGCCGAGGATGAGGTCCGGGTGCGTCTCGCGCGCGATCTTGTAGCTCTCGTTCAGCGCGGCGTCCGTCTCCGGGTTCGGATATTCGCAGGTCTTGAAATCGCCGTCCGGCTTTTCCTGTGCGGGGACGACGGCGACGTTCACGCCGATGCGGCCGAGCACGGTGCGGACCGGCTTGTTGCCCGTGCCGCACAGCGGCGTGTAGAGCAGATTCAGGTTATCGGACGGGACAGTGGCAAGGCGTTCGCCGAGAACGGTCTCATAGTAGCGCTCCCACAGCTCCGGCGCGATGAATTCCACGCCGCCTTCCGCAAGGAAGTCCTCAAAGCTCTTTTCCGCCGGGAGGAAATACGGGATTTTCTCGATCTCGGCAAACACGCGGGCCGCCGGCTCATCCGTCATCTGGCAGCCGTCCGGGCCGTAGCACTTGATGCCGTTATAGATGCCCGCGTTGTGGCTGGCGGAAACGACGATGCCGCAGCCGCAGCCGAGCTGGCGCACGGCAAATGAGAGCATCGGCGTCGGGGCCAGCTCGTGATAGACATAGACATGCACGCCGCGCTCCGCGAGGGCCACGGCGCACAGCTCCGCATAGCGGCGGGAGTTGTGGCGGGAGTCATAGCCGATGGCGCAGCGCTGCGGCAGTTCCGTCGAGGTCAGCCATGCGGCAAGGCCCTGCGCCGTGCGGCGAACGGTGAAGTCGTTCAGGCGATTCGTGCCGATGCCCATAATGCCGCGGATGCCCGCGGTGCCGAACTGCAGCTCCGCGCCGAAGCAGCCCTTGCGCTCCGTCTCGTCGTTCTGCATGGCGGCCAGCGCAGCGCGCCCGGCCTCATTCAGCGGCGCCTGCTCGCACCACTGCTGATAACGTTCCAGTTCCGTCATTTCTGCCTCCTAGAATATGGAATTAAAGTCATAAGCTCAGACTGTCAAATTTGTCATTTTTGTCATTGCGAGGCCCCGCGAGGGGCCGTGGCAATCTCGCAGGATCGGCTGCGGATTTTGGCAAGCCGAGGCGAATCCGAAGCCTGCTCCACGAGATTCCCACGTCGCTTCGCTCCTCGGAATAACACGACCGGGAAAGCTCACGAACGCCCCGCCCCAATGGGACGGGGCGCTGTGTCGTCCGGTTATTTCAAAAACGGTTCGATCAGGCGCTGCGTTTCCGCATCGTCTGCACGCGTCTCCCGCAGCGACTGCAGAAGGGCCTGCGCTTCCTGCTTCGTCTCCGCCGGGGCGATGACGAGCACCGGCGTGCCGGTCTCTGCAAACCCGCCGTCCGCGCCGCGGTGCAGCAGTGCGATGAACTGCTCTCCGGCCGCGTCGCACCAGAGCATATCGTCCTGCCAGAACATCCAATCCGAGTCGATGTCCGACGGCAGGATCAGGCTGTCCATGATGCGGCTGCCGTTTACGAATACGCCGCCCGGCTCGGTAGCTTCAAAGGAATCCGCGTGATTCCGGAAAAGGTAGTGATACGAAATGCCGCTGATGAGGACGGTACAAGGCTCCGCGGAGCCATCCTCCTGCAGAGCGATCGCCTGCATCGTCCGGCTTTCCGCCTTGGCGATCGGCGTATTCCAGTAAGAAATCAGTATTACGCCTGTAACGAGTATGGCTACAGATGAAATAACGGCTATTATAATTGCAATCGTATGTTTTCTGCTTGTTTTCATACAGTTATCCTATTTGAGTACAAACCATGCTTGACCAATCTTCAAATTAATCGGTTCATCCATGACTGCACTCGTGGCAGACGATATTGCAGCTTCATTAACATTGGAGTAATGTGGGGACTGGAAAGAAATATTATACGTCTGTGTCCGCGTCTTTGGAGTATCGGTTTTACTATTATAGTAGAACCAACTGATTGTCTTCAAATACGAATAATATGTTCTTGCGCCCAACACGTTACCCTGGTCCGTGACCCGATATGTAAATGTTTCGTACGTCAAGAACTGCGGCGCAGCCTGCGCTTTATCTCCAGTTCCGGCGTAGTACGAACTATTTGAGCCGCATGCATATTGAATCAACGTAATTCCAGAACTTCCAAATGGAACAAATCTATCAATAACTACACCAGCACAATATGCAAGTATTGTTGCAGCAAAATTAGCTGCAGCACTACCATTAGAAGTGATGGCAGTCATGGCAAAGCAATTATTGACCGTGACTACCCAGTCCTTCAACTTATAACCTTTATAATTGCGAACAGGACTCCAACTAGTAGAAGTAGAGTAGGTGACAGGTGCAGCATCACCGGGAACCAGTAGTTCAGTTACACCATATTCTTGACATAATTCACGAATTCTGTCTGCAACCTCATCAGGTACATCATACTTTGAGATAACAGACTCACAGTTTTCGGTAGTTACACGCAACTGCACCTCATATACAGCAGGGTCAAAACGCTGCGGAGCACTTTCAACTGCATCATTAGTAGCAGCAGCTTGCAACATGAGCATGAGCAAAATTCCAAATACAGTTATCAGGGAGATACAACGTCTAACAAACTTACGATTCATGACAATTCTCCTTTATATTTGAAATATTATTACACGCCCTCAGATTTGCGTAGCAAATGTCACCTCCATATTCTATATTTCTGACTGGCATGCAATTTGCAGCAGATAAATGCCCAACTAGTTTGCTAATATTGAATTCTGTAAAGATTATAACACAATTTGAAAGAAAACACAACTTTAAGAATTCGACAAAAAATAGCGCTGAATTATGTCCAGTACAGATTGATCGTTTAATGATTCGCACAGCGACTGTAAAAGCTCCTGTGCCGCCTGCTCCGACTCTGCCGGAGCGACGACGAGCGACTGCGTGCCGGGAAGCGGCAGGACGAGCGTGCTGCCGTCGGCTGCGATCCAGAACGGATCGGTATCCGCCTGCATCGTGAGCCACGGGTCAAAGGCGTCGTCCGGCAGGATAACGCCGGAGCAGACGCGCGTACCGTCGACATAGATGCCGCCGTCCGTCCCCGTCTCGAACGCGCCGACTCTGCCGCCGAGCAAATAGGAGCGGGACGTGCCCGCGATGCGCACGGTGCACGGCGTGGCCGAGCCGTCCGGTGCGAGGGTCATGCCCTGCATGGTCCACTCGTCGGCGCGCTCTGCCGCATGGTCGCGGTTGGATGCGAAGAAAATGCCGATGCCGCAGACCACAAGGAGCGCAGCCGCGACGGCGGTAATGAGAATACGGTTCCGGCTCATGGCGCCGGTTTACACGTCTTCGATGATCGCGGAGTTGTTCTTGGCCTGCGGATTGACGAGGGCGCGGAACTTCGAGCGGGAATTGCGGATCTCGCTCAGAGCCTCGGCCACAGCCTCCTCCGTGCGGCGCAGGGAATCGTCGACGTAGTCGTTCGTGACCTTCTTGAGCTCCTTGATCTTATCCTGCGCGGCGCGCACCATATCGTTGGCCTGATTCTTGGCCTCGAGGTAGATGGCCTCCTGCGAGACGAGCTGGCGGGCCTGTGCCTGCGCGGACTTCATGATATTCTCGGCCTCGCGCTTTGCGTTCGTAATGAGCTCGCTGCGGGAATCCACGATGGTCTTTGCCTGCTTCAGCTCGCCGGGGAGCTGGTTGCTGATCTCGTCGAGCAGGTCGAGGACCTTTTCGCGCTCAACAGCGCACTTATCGCTGCTGAACGGCACGGAGCGTGCGTCCTGCACCATTTCATACAGGGTGCCGATCAATTCTTCAATGCCGTGTTCGTTCATGATATTGCCTCCTAATCGTTGCCGCCGCCCGCCCCGGTCTTGCGGAGCAGGGTGATGGTCGTTTTTCCGTAATGATAGTCTTTTGAGCGGGTCAAGCCCGGAAATTCCTCTGCAAGCGGTTTGCCGAGGGGTCTTTCTGTGATAATTATACCACCATCCGACAAAATGTCAATTTCCGATAGGCGCTGAATCGCCGTTTCGAGGGATTTTTCTGCATAGGGCGGGTCGAGGAAGATCAGGCGGAATTTCCGCCTGCACCGCGCAAGATATTGTGTGAAATCCGCGCACACGACCTCTCCCCTGTCTTCAAAATGCGTGCGGCGCAGATTCTCGCGCACAAGGGCCGCGGCATCCTGCCGGTGGTCGACAAAAACGGCGCGTGAGGCTCCGCGGCTGAGCGCCTCGATGCCGAGCTGACCCGTTCCGGCGAACAGGTCGAGCACGTCGCCCGCGATGTCGAACTGGATGATGTTGAACAGGGCTTCCTTCACGCGGTCCGTCGTCGGGCGCGTGAGCATGCCCTCCGGCGTTTTCAGCTTTGTGCCGCGCGCCGTTCCGGTGATAACTCTCATGGCTGTGTTTGCTCCTGTCCGTGAAAATGGTCATAGACCGCCTGCGCCTGCGGCGCGGGCAGCACCTCCTGCAGCTCCTCCCGGCTGGCGGCACGGATGGCCGCGAGCGAGCGGAAGCGGCGCAGGAGCTGATTGCGGCGCTTTTCCCCGATGCCGGGGATGGCGTCGAGCTGCGAGCCGCGCACATGGCGGCTGCGCAGGGTGCGCTGATAGGTAATGGCGAAGCGGTGTGTCTCCTCCTGAATACGCCCGATGAGGGCGAACACCGCCGGGTTGCTCTGGATGCTGATCTCCTGCCCGTCCGGCGTAACAAGGGCGCGCGTGCGGTGGCGGTTATCCTTGACCATGCCGAAGATCGGCAGAAACACGCCCATTTCCGAAAGCGCGGCGCGAACCGTTTCGGCATGCACAGCGCCGCCGTCGATGAGCAGAGCGTCCGGCCGCTCGGCAAAGCCGCTGTCGCCGTCGAGATAATGGCGGAAGCGGCGGCAGAGCACCTGCCGCATGGAAGCATAATCGTCCTGATCCGTCAGGCCGCGCACCTGAAAGCGCTTGTAATCGCTCTTTTTCGGCTTGCCGTCCTCGAAGACCGTCATGGAGGCGACGATATCCGTCCCCGCGATGTTCGAGATATCATAGGCCTCGAGGCGGCGCGGCGGTTCGCGCAGACCGAGCATGCCCTGCAGCAGCACGAGCGTGCCGCTCAGGCGCTCTGCCTTTGAGGTAGCGCGCTCGGCCTCCTCGCGGGCGTTTTTCTCCGCCAGCTCCACGAGCCTGCGGCCGTAGCCGCGCTGCGGCGTGCGGATGAGCACATGCTTGCCGAGCTCCTGCAGCAGAAGCTCTTCGAACAGCGCGGCGTCGTCCATCTCCGCCGGGAGGAAAATGCGGCGCGGCGCGGCCTTGCGCGTCAGATAGTACTGCTTGACAAGCGACGACAGCGCGTCGTCCGGCTCCTCCGGCACAGGCAGGACCTCATAGTCCTTATCCATGAGGTTGCCCTTGATAAAGTGGAGCACCGCAAAGCAGGCCTTTGCCTCCGTCTGGTACCAGCCGATGACGTCTGTATCTGCCATCGTGCCCGCCGTGACGAGCTGCTTCTGCCCGAGCAGCTCAATGGCGCGCAGACGGTCGCGGTATTCCGCCGCGCGCTCAAAGCGCAGCTCCTCGGCTGCAGTCTCCATCTTCTCCTGCAGCTCCTGACACAGGCTCTGGTGCTTGCCCTCGAGCAGAAGGACGGCCTGCTCCAGCCGCGCGTGATAGTCCGCCTGCTGCATGCAGGGCCTGCACCAGCCGTCGCAGCGCTCCATCTGATAGTTCAGGCAGGGCCGTTCCCTGCCGATGTCGCGCGGGAATTTCTTGGAGCAGCCCGGCAGGCGGAACGTCGTGCGCAGGGCGTCGATGACCTGCTGCGTGCGCCCGCGGCTTCCGTAGGGGCCGAAATAGCGCGCGCCGTCGTCCGTGACGCGCGTGGCCAGCGTGATGACGGGATAGGCCTCACGCAGGTCGACGCGCAGGTAGGGGTAGCCCTTGTCGTCCTTGAGCAGGATGTTGTATTTCGGCATATAGTGCTTGATGAGCGAGCATTCCAGCACGAGCGCCTCAAACTCCGTCGCGGCGGCGATCGTCTCGAAATGATCGACATTCGACACCATTTTGCGCGTTTTTGCATTATGCGCCGCCGTATCCTGAAAATACTGGCTGACGCGGTTTTTCAGTTTTTTTGCCTTGCCGACGTAGATCACGGTCCCGGCGGCGTTTTTCATCAGATAAACGCCCGGCTCATAGGGCAGCGACAGCGCGGCCTGCTTCAATTCCTCACGGGTCATGCTTGCTCCATTCTGACGAGAAAGCTGCCCCAAACGCCGCCGATTCCGTGCGTTTGGGGCAGCCGTTCATGTTGAGCGGATCAGAAAATATCCTTGACGAGCATCTGCGCCAGCGTCTTGACTGCCGCTTCCTCGTCCGGGCCTTCGGCGATCAGCGTGACCTCCGTGCCCGTGGTGATGGCCATGGAGAGTACGCCCAGCAGGCTCTTGGCATTGATCTTCCGGTCGTCGACCTCGATCCAGATGCTGGAACGGAATTCATTGGCCTTCTGAATGAAAAACGTAGCCTGTCTGTTGTGCAGACCAGACTCACACTTGACCACCGATTTTTCTGTATACATCCTGTGTCACTCCTTCAAATTTGAGGCTGCGCGAGGTGATATGCTTCTCTTAGAATATAACAAAACAGGGGCATTTGTCAACTGTTTTCTCAAGTTTGCCGGGATTTCCCGTCAGGCCAGCTCGGCGATGGTCACGCCGTCCTCGCCCTCGCCGTAGACGCCGAGGCGGTAGCGCTTCACGCAGCGATTGCGCTTCAGCTCGTCCTGCACGGCCTTGCGCAGGACGCCCGTGCCCTTGCCGTGGATGATACGCACGGAGGCGAGATTGGCCATCATGGCGTTATCGAGGAAGATATCCAGCGTAGCAACGGCCTCGTCAGCCGACATGCCGCGCAGGTCCAGCTCCGTTGAGGCGCCCGCGCTGCGGAAGGCGCGCTGGCTGCGCTCGATGATCTTCTTGGTCTGCTGCTTCGTCTCCTCGATGAGATATACCTCGTCCGGCTGCGCCGTGACCTTCATGATCCCGGCCTGCAGCAGATAAGAGCCGTCCTTGTTGATGGCCAGCACGCTCGCTCGGGTGCCGAAGCGGACAAGCTCAACCGTGTCGCCGACGCGGATGGCACGCGCGGCCTGCGGGCGGGACTTCGGCGCGTCGTCATGCCCGGCAAGGCGGTCCTCTGCCTCGTTGAGTCTGCGGCGCAGCTCGGTCTGCTTCGCGTTCGAGCCCTGCACGTCCGCGTTTTCCCGCAGCTGCTTGCGCAGCTGCTTCAGCTCGTCTGCGACCTCGTTCGAGGTGCGGCGGGCATCGTCGATGATGCTCTGCGCCTCGGCGCGGGCCGCGCGCACGGCTTTTTCGCGTTCGCGCTTGATCTCGGCGTAATAGGCCTCGGACTTCTCCTTCATCTGCTCCGTTTCCTGGCGCAGGCGCTCGGCCTCGAGCTTTGCGGCTTCCATCTGCTGGCGCTGCTGCTCGAGTTGGTTCAGGACGTCCTCAAAGTTGCGGTCGTTTTCGTTCACAAGGCTCTTTGCCTTGTCGATGATCGGCTCCGGCAGGCCAAGGCGGCGGGAAATGGCAAAGGCGTTCGATTTGCCGGGGATGCCGATGAGCAGGCGGTAGGTCGGCCGCAGCGTCTCCACGTCGAACTCGCACGAGGCGTTCATGACGCCCTCCGTGCGCATGGCATAGAGCTTCAGCTCGGCATAGTGCGTCGTGGCGGCCACGCGGCTGCCGCACTGGCGGCAGAACTCGATGAGCGCATTGGCAAGCGCCGCGCCCTCGGCCGGGTCCGTGCCCGCGCCCAGCTCATCGAACAGCACGAGCGTGTCGCGGTCGCAGTCGGCAACGATGTCGACGATATTCTTCATATGGGCGGAGAAGGTGGACAGCGACTGCTCGATGGACTGCTCGTCGCCGATGTCCGCCAGCACCTGCCGGAAGACGGAAATGGCGCTGCCGTGGTCCGCCGGAATGTGCAGGCCGCACTCCGCCATCAGCGTCAGAAGGCCGATGGTCTTGAGCGTGACGGTCTTGCCGCCGGTGTTCGGGCCGGTGATGATGAGCGTGTCGAAATCCGAGCCGAGCCGCAGCGAGACGGGAACGACCTTCTTGCGGTCGATGAGCGGATGGCGCGCCCGCACGAGCTCCAGACTGGCGTTCGTGCGGATCTCCGGCTCCATGCCGTCCATCTTGTGCGACAGGCGCGCGCGGGCAAAGATGCAGTCGAGCTGCACGAGCATCTCATAGCTGTGGCAGATGCCCTCGCGGAACGAGGCCGCCTCAGCCGACAGTGCGGCCAGAATGCGTTCGATCTCCTTCTTCTCGCGGATCAGCAGCTCACGCAGGGCGTTGTTCGCATTGACGGCGGACATCGGCTCGATGAAGAACGTGCTGCCCGTCGAGGACACATCGTGGACCAGGCCGGGAATCTCGCTCTTGTATTCGCTCTTGACCGGCACGACATAGCGGTCGCCGCGCAGCGTGATGATCGGGTCACGCAAATACTTGGAAAAACTCGGCGAGGAGATGATCTTCTGCAGGGAATCCTTGACCTTTGCGCTCTGGATGCGCATATGGCGGCGGATATCCGCCAGCTCGCTGCTGGCCGCGTCGGCGATCTCCTCCTCGGAGAGGATGGAGTTCGTGATCTTCTCCTCAAGATAGCGATTCGGCGAAAGCTCCTGGAAGTAGACGTCCAGCACGGTCGGCTCGCCGTCCTCGCTGTAATAGGCCTTGACATTGCGGATGCAGCGCAGCACACCCGCAATGCGCAGCAGCTCCACCGGCGTCAGGCAGCCGCCGCGGTCAGCGCGCTCGAGGCTGGCTGCCACGGGCTTGAGCTCATGGAAGCCCGGCGCGCCCTTGCGGACGATCATGCCGCAGGCCGCCGTCGTCTGCTGCTGGAGCAGGCGGATCTCCTCCGCATCGTCCAGCGGCAGCAGGGCGCGGCAGCGGTCCTTGCCGTCCTCGGAGTTCGCGCAGTCTGCAAGCTGAGCCAGAACGTTGTCCAGCTCGAGCTTGCGCAGGGATTTTTCGTACAGTTCTGTCATGGTACAGATACCTCAGATATGGATTCAAAGAAATAGAGATTTATAGAAATCCAGCGTGGAAAAGCCGCGCTCCAGCCGCGTGCAGAGATAGCTCTCCGTGATCTGCCCCAGCTCGGAGAGCGACGGCTCCGCAAGCCGGAACGAAAACACGCGCGAAGATGGCGCGGAGTCCAGATAGCGCAGGGCGGCGCGCGTCCCGGCACTCATGGGAAGACGGATGTCGTTCTCTCCCTCCGTGCGGCAGGCAGCGCACTGCAGCACGCCCTGTGAGATGTTGAAGCGATCCGGCTCCGGCGCTCCGCACACGGCGCAGCCGCGCAGGTCCGGCTCATAGCCGCTCAGGCACATGGCGCGCAGCTCAAAGACCGCCTTGACGAGCTTCTGCGGCAGGCCGAGCCTGCCGAGCGCATAGAGGGCGTTGAGCAGCAGTGATACGAACGGCGGATTCTCCTCGCCCTCCGGGCTGAGCACGTCCGCGGCCTGCGCAAAATAGGACGCCAGCGACAAAAGCTCCAGATCGTTCCGCAGTTCCGGAAACATCTCCTTTGCCGTGGCCTCCGTAACGACATAGCGCCCGCCGCGCTCGAGCAGCGTGAACTCGGAATAGGCCAGCAGCTGGCAGGCCGCCTTGCTGCGGCTGCGGCTGCTGCGGACGCCGCGCGCCCGCACAGTCAGCTTGCCGTATTCGCGTGTCAGCACGGTCAGCAGCTTGTCACTGTCCTGATAGGCGACCTCGCGCAGGACGATGCCGTCTGTTTTGATGTACATGCTCCGACCTCCTGCCGGGCTTTGCGGGACGGCTCACCGCCCCGCCGAGGCCTCGCCGCGCGTCGGCTCCTGCCGATACAGCAGCCACGCCTCCGGTGCGCCCGTCTCCCAAAATATGCTCCAAAGCTGTTCTCTCGTCATGCAGCAGGCCTCCTGTCATCGGTGCTCCGTTTTGCAAACGGGCTGTCCTTAGGATAAGCCTGCTTTGCGCAATTATTCGTAGCCAAAGTTACGGATCATAGCCTGACTGTCGCGCCAGTTCTCCTTGACCTTGACCCACGTCTGCAAAAAAACCTTCGTGCCCATAAAGCGCTCGCAGTCCTCGCGCGCCTCCGTGCTGATCTTTTTCAGCATGGAGCCGTTCTTGCCGATGATGATGCCCTTGTGGCTGGCCTTCTCGCAGTAGATCGTCGCGTCGATGTCGATGACGCCGCTGTCGCGCTCCGAAAATTTCGTGATCTCAACGGCCGTGCCGTGCGGAATTTCACGCTCGAGGTTCCACAGCAGCTTTTCGCGGATGATCTCCGCCATGACCTGCCGCTCCGGCTGGTCCGTCGTCATATCGTCCGGGAACAGGAACGGGCTGTCCGCCGCATGGCGGGCGCACTCCCGCAGCAGGTCAGGGATACCGTCGCCGAACTTCGCGGACACCGGAACGACGGCGTCGAACTCAAATTTTGCGGCATAGGCCGCGATGACGGCAAGCAGATTCTCCTTCTCGACCGTGTCGATCTTGTTGATAACGAGGATGACCGGCGCATGCGCGGCGCGAAGCTGGCCGAGCAGCTCTTCCTCCTGCGGGCCGATGTGCGCGATGGGCTCGACGAGCAGCAGCGCGGCATCCACATCGGCGACGGAGTCGTGCACGACATTGTTCATATAGTCGCCGAGGCGCGTGCGCGGCTTATGGAAGCCCGGCGTGTCGACGAACACGAGCTGCGTGTCATCGTGCGTGACGATGCCGCAGATGCGGTTGCGCGTCGTCTGCGGCTTGTGGGAAACAATGGCGATCTTTTCGCCAACGAGGTGGTTGATGAGCGTCGATTTGCCGACGTTCGGCCGCCCCACGATCGTAATCATGGCAGATTTCTGGCTCATGGTTCTTCTCCTATAGTAAATTCAAAATCAGCTTGTTAAAATGTCATTCCGGACATTTCCGCCAAGCTGCTTTCAGAATTGCAAAATCAAATTTTGTAGCATGATTTTGCAATTCTGCCGCTGCAGCGGGTGATGGAACGCGAAAGGACACCCTGACGGTTTCTTTCACACTTTCCTTCCCTCCGAAACTTTCGGCTGGGCAGGTTTTTTGACAGCAAAATACATTTGGTCCTCGGCCCGGTCCGCATGGCCGCCGTGCACTGCGCCGACCACGCCGCCCATGGCGCGGTAAAATGCCTGCGCGGGCAGATTGTGGCAATTGCAGCCGCAGAAAAACTTCTGGATGCCGCGCTCGCGGCAGAATTCGGTCAGCTGCGCAAAGGCGCGCCTGCCGAGACCCATCCGCCGGTAGCCCGGCAGAAAATACAGCGAGTTGAGGCAGAGTGCAAAGTCCTTATAGCGTCCGTAGGTGTAAGGTCCGTATGTAAAATAGCCCACGCATTCCGCCCCGTCCATGGCAAGGAACACCGCGTTCGACGGGTCGGCGATGCGGGCAGCGTCGCGCGCCGTATGGGCCTCGAGGTCATATTCGTCGATCATGGCATCGGGATAGATGCCGCGGTAGGTCGTATCCCACGCGCGGCGGCGCGTTTCGGCCAGCAGGCGCGCGTCCTCCGGGCTGGCGCGGCGGAATTCGACGCTCATCGCTGCAGACCGAGCTGCCCGGCGATGATCTCCTCGCGCGTGCGCATCTGGCGCTTCATTTCGCCCTCGTCCATGTGGTCATAGCCCAGCAGGTGCAGGATGGAGTGGATCGTCAGATAGCCCGTCTCGCGGCGGAGCGAATTGCCGAAGCGCTTGGCCTGATCCCGCGCACGCTCGAGCGAGATAGCCATATCGCCCAGCGGCAGCAGACCGGTCTGCGGATCGATGTCCTCCTGCACGTCCTCCGGGAACTGCCCCGGCGTGAACTGGAACATCGGAAAAGACAGCACATCTGTCTCGCGGTCGATGTTCCGCATGGCGCGGTTGATGGCGCGGATGCCCGCGTCATCCGTGACGAGCACGTTGATCTCGCAGGGAACGTTCACATGCTCGGCCTCCAGCGCAGCGGCGATGCACTTGCGCAGGTGCAGCGTCAGCGGCAGGCTGCGGTCTGCGCGGTTGGAATAGCGCACAATGATCTGATGCTTCATGGCTTTCTCCTGTATACTTTTTTCTGCCCCGGCAGGCCGTTCTTCGCACTGTGCTCCGCCGTCTCATAAGCTGCGATGATGCGCTGCACCAAGGCGTGGCGCACGACGTCGCTGGCCGTCAGGCGGCAGATGGCGATATCCGGCACGTTGTCCAGAATGCGCACGGCGTCCTTCAGGCCGCTGACCTTGTCGGAGGGCAGATCGATCTGTGTAATGTCGCCGGTGATGACGATCTTCGAGCCGAAGCCCAGTCGCGTCAGGAACATTTTCATCTGCTCGCGCGTCGTGTTCTGCGCCTCATCGAGGATGATGAAGCTGTCGTCGAGCGTGCGGCCGCGCATATAGGCCAGCGGCGCGACCTCGATGTTGCCGCGCTCGAGATATTTCTGATACGTCTCCGCGCCGAGCATATCGTAAAGCGCGTCATACAGCGGGCGCAGATACGGGTCGACCTTGTTCTGCAGGTCGCCGGGCAGGAACCCGAGCCGTTCGCCCGCCTCTACGGCGGGGCGCGTCAGGATGATGCGGTTGACCGCCTTCTCGCGGAAGGCCGCCACGGCAGCCGCCACGGCGAGGTATGTCTTGCCGGTACCAGCCGGACCGACGCCGATCGTGATGGTATTTTTCAAAATGGCCTTCATATAGCGCTGCTGTCCAAGGGTCTTTGCCTTGACAGGACGGCCCTTTGCTGTGATGCAGACAACGTCCTTCGCCATTTCGCCGATCTTGTCCTCGTTCCCGCTGGAAACAAGGTCGATCAGATAGCGCACCTTCTGCTCGTCGATCGTCTCGCCCTTTGCGGCCAGCAAGAGCAAGCCCTCGATGGCACGGCCTGCGCGGTCCGCCGCCTCGTCCTCGCCCGAGATCTTCAGCTCCGTGCCGCGGTTCGTGATCTTCACACCGTAGGTCTGCTCGATGCGCTTGATGTTTTCGTCAAACGAGCCGAACACATTGATGATCTGTTCGATGCGTTCGGCATTGATGATTCGTTCGCTCATGGGGATTCTCCTTTGTCAGTCCGCCGCCTCCAGCGGCAGCGTGCGGGAAATCAGCTCCGTGCAGTCGCTCTGCGCCTGCAGGATGCACAGGCCGCCCTGCATCAGCAGGCTCTCCTGTGTGGCATCGATCCTGCCCGCGAGCATCTGCGCCTGCACGGCGCGCCGCCACGCCTCCTGCAGCAGCTTTTCCGTCTGCACCTGTGGCGCGGGGACAGGCTCCAGCACATATTCCCGCAGGATCGCCGTCTCCAGCCGCAGCGGATACGCATAGCCGGAGGTCCGGACAGCCTTTTCCACGATCATTTTATCACAATCCTGCTGGGAAATGCTACTGTTTCCCCATAATTTTATTCTTTTTTTCCCGACGATGAGCGTGACCTGCTTCCACTCCCGGCCGGTATAGCGCTTTTCCAGCCGCTCCGCGGGCGTGACGACGGTCCCCGTATGCCACGTCCTGGCATAGATCTCGGCCGAGGCGCACACCGGGCGGATGAACAGGCCGTAGTCCTCATATCCGGAGACGAGCAGCTGCCCCTGCCGGACGGTATCGCCGACGGCGCACAGCCGCATGCCCTCCGTTACGGAGACCTCCGTGAGCACGCCGTCCCGCGCGGCTACCACATTGGCCACGGCGTAGGGAGCGCGCGTGTCCGGCGGCTGCTGCCGCTCCGTCACGAGCACCTGCACCCGCCCGCCGGAGCGGTTCACGGCGAGCCATGCCAGCTCCGGCATGCGCAGCAGCATCCGGTTGCGTGTCTCGGGCGAATCGATGGACGGGCCCCATGTTCCCGGCGCGATGCCGAGCTCCTCGAGCGCCTGCACGATCTGCCCGGCCGGGAGCCTGTCATTTCCCTCGACCTCGATCGTCCAGACGAATTCCTGCAGCACGAACGTTGCCGCGGCCGCCGCCAGCAGCCCCAGCAGCAGGACGGGCCGCCGCAGAAGACCGCCGAACTGCGCCCGCAGGCCGGAGCGCTCCGTCACCTCCGCCGTGCACAGGCAGCGCAGCGCCAGCCCCTGCAGGCGCTCTGCCTCACGCGCAGGAACACAGAGCGACAGGTGCAGCGCATCCTCGCGCTCGATGTCCCAGAATTCCAGCCGCGCAGCCGCAAGGGCGTTCAGACACTGCTCCGGCGCGGCGCCGGTCAGGCGGAAGCGAACGCTCCCGCGCAGATAGCGGATCAGCCGGCTCATCTCAGGACACCTCTACGCAGCGGATCGTCCCGCCGATCTCCACGCGCCGCTGCGTCATGCGCAGGATGCGCAGCCCGCAGCCGCTGACGGTCAGCGTACCGCGCTGCACCGCGATACAGACGCGGGTGTCCGTGTATTCCAGAATGCCCCCGTGATTTTCGATGCAGACGCTTGTATTGCCGTGCAGCTCGGCCAGCGGCCCCTGCGACACGACCTCCTGCGGCAGCGTCAGGCGCTGCGCCAGATTTTTTCCCCGTTTCATTCGATCACCCGGAGACATTCTATGCTCGCTTTCCGCATTCCTTTCCGGCTCCGGCAATATATTCCGGTGAGGTGATCTTCTGTGCTGCTTGTGCTGCTTCTGGCGGCCGCCGGGCTCCTGCTCGCGCCGCAGGCCGCCGCATCCGGCGCGCTGCAGGGCCTTCGCGCCTGCGCAGCGCGCGTCATTCCCGCGCTGCTGCCGTTTTTCGTCGTCTCCCGCATGCTGACTGCCCTTCCGCTGCCCACGCCGGGGCGGCGGGCGGACCGTCTGTTCCGTGCCCTGTTCGGCGTCCGCGCCGCGTGCCTGCCGGCCCTGCTGACCGGCCTGCTCGGCGGCTATCCCGCCGGGGCGGCCGTCGTGACGGAGCTGTACCGCGCCGGTGCACTTTCAAAGGCAGAGGCCGAGCGCGCCCTGTGCTTCTGCAACAATTCCGGGCCGGGCTTTTTTGCCGGACTCATCGGAACTGCCGTGCTCGGAGACGTGCGCCGTGGGCTGATCCTCTACGGCCTGCATGCGCTTTCCGCCCTGATGACAGGCCTTCTCCTGCCCGGCTCTGCTCCTCCGGCTGCCCTGCGGACGGTGCGCCGGGAGAAGCCCGTTCTTTCTTCCCTGCTGCCGGAAGCCGTGCAGGGAAGCTGCGCTGCCCTGCTGCAGGTCAGCGGGCTCATCGTCTTTTTTTCGTCGATGCTCGCCGTGCTGCGCGCCGCCGGGCTGACGGCCCTGCTGCCGAACCGGCTGGCCGAGGCGCTGGCCTGCGGCGCGCTCGAGCTTTCCAGCGGCATTCTGCTGCTCTCCGGCCCCGGCGCGGAGGCCGCCTGCGCCCTTCTGATGGGCTGGGGCGGGCTTTGCGTCCATTTTCAGGCCATGAGCCTCTGGCAGACGGCGGGGCTTCGTCCGCACGGTTACTTTTCCGCAAAGCTGCTGCACGGCCTGCTCTCGGCCGTGCTGGCCCTCGCCTGCTTTGCGCCTTGTCCGGCCGCGCTGCTCTCGGCCGGGGCGGTGACCGGCTGTGCGCTGCTTGCTCCCCTGCTGCGAAAAATTCGGGCTGGAAATTTGCGCCACGCTGCGGTATAATATCAAAAAAGGAGGTGGCCCGCATGCTGTTCCGAAAAAAGATCGACCGATTCTGCTCCTACTGTGTCTACGCCGGGAAGCTCGACGACGAAACGTATCTCTGCGCCAAGCGCGGCTTTGTCGCTGCCTGCCACCACTGCCGGAAGTTCAAATACGATCCGCTCAAGCGCGTGCCGAAGCGCCGCAAGCCAAAGGATTTTTCCGAATATGACGAGCTGGATTTTTCCCTGTAAATATAATATCGGTATATCGCTTGGCGAAAAATCCTGAAGGGACTTTTAGAAGCAAGCTGAAGCAGGTCCTTCCCATATCGGGAGGACCTGCTTCGTTCTATCTGGTAAGAATTGCGCAGGAAAGGATGCTCGGACGGTTTCTTGTACGTTTTTTCTGCAAGACTTTAGGTCGGTCGGCGTTTTCGGCCTCGTGATTCATGACAGTCTTTTTACTTGCCTGCTGCGGTACGAATAAACCGCATGATGATCGTTGCGACCTGAGCGCGGGTGGCATTGCCCTGCGGATCGAGGAGAATGCCATTCCCATTGTCGGTCCCCTTTATCAGACCCTCGGCGACCGCCCAGGAGAGAGGCTCCACGGCATAGCCGCTGACATCGCCCCGATCGGGATACTGATCCAGATTTCCACGCGCTGAGGTATCAAATCCGGACTTCGCTGCATAGCGGAACAGGATCGCCGCCATCTGCTCCCGGGTGATATTGCTGTCCGGTTCAAATTTATTGTTGCCGACGCCGTTCACGATGCCGTTTTCGGCTGCCCAAGCCACGGCCTTCGTGAACCAGCTTCCGTTTGGCACGTCTGTGAAGGGATTCTCCCATCCGACCGGGCTTCCGGCGTAGCGCCAGAGCACCGTGACGAGCATGGCGCGCGTCATGCTGCTCTCCGGCTCAAACATGCCGTTGCCGACGCCGTTCATCAGGCCGTGCGCAATGGCGTAGTCGACGCCCTCGTGGTACCAGCGTCCGGTGTCCACGTCGTGATAAGGCTTGGAGGGACAGCTTGCGCCGCCGTCACAGCTGCCCTCGGTGTTCCCGCAGCGTGAGCAGACACCATTGACATAATCGTGCCCCAGAGCAGGAATATAGCCATCACGGTAGCTCTCGCCGCAGGCGCAGAAGTGCTCAGTGTAGCCCGCGTTGATGCAGGTCGGATAGACGGTGTCGGTGCGGTAGGTATAGTCGTGGACGTGCCCGCTGCCGCCGTCGGTCTCATACCACTTCAGCTCGCAGCGGCGGCAGTAGTGGCGGATCATGCCATAATACGCAGAATACTCGTATTCCTCCGTAGCGACGACCTCGTCGTGCCCCAGCGCGGGGGTCTGCGTCGGCTGGGTCAGGGTCAGACCGCAGAAGGCACAGTGCGTGCCGCCGGTGTAGCCCGGGCGGGTGCAGGTGGCCTCGATCGGGTCGTTGTCGACGGGCTTATGCGCGACGGGGGCGGTATTTCCCGACGCGGTCACGGCGCCGCAGACGGCGCAGACCGTGCGCGTGAAGCCGCCGGTACAGCAGGTCGGCGCGACCGTTTCCGTCACGGGCTGATGGGCGGTGCAGGCGCCAGTTTCGAAGGTGAATTCATTGTCCACGGCGTAGGTCTGCGCAGCCGTCCCTGTCGTGCCGCGGATGACGAAGCCGTCGATCTTCGTCAGACCGCCAAACGGATTCTCCGGGTCGACCGGGCAATATCCGAACGCCTGATAGCCAATGTAGGCGACGCTGGCAGGGATGGTAACGCCCTTGCCCTTGCCATAGGTGAAGAACGCGCCCTCGTCCAGCACGCGCAGGCCGTCGTTCAGATGAATTGCCTTGATATACGGCGCGGAGAAGGCGTTGCTGCCGACAAAGCGCACGGAATCCGGCAGGACGATGCTCTCGCAGGCGCTGTTGTTGAATGCCTCCCTGCCGATGTACTGCACACCGCCGAGGTCGATGAACTTCATATTCTTCGCACCGGCGAAGGCGTAGTCATCTACGTATTTGCAGCTCTGCGGGAGGATCAGCCCCGCGAGATTCGGCTGGTCGAAGGTGGGGTTCAGCTCTATCTGACCCGCAAGGAACTCATAGGTGACGGAAACCGTGCCGTCCTTTAGGCTCAGGACGGTGCCCTCCGCCATCGAGCCCTTGTAGGCATAGGCGGCCTTGCCGAAATAGACCACGCCGTTCGGCTGATCGTGGAACCAGCCGCAGTTCTGGAAGGCCCAAGAACCGACGTGGGTCACGTTCTTTTCCAGCTCGCCGAAATCCGTCAGCGCGGCGCAGCCGGAGAAGCAGCCATCTCCGATCTGGCGGACATTCCTGCCGCCCTTGATCGAGCGCAGACGGGCGCAGCCGCTGAACACACCGTCGCCGAGGGTGATGAGCGAATCCGGCAGCGTCACGCTCTCGAGCGCAACGCAGTCGCTGAGCGCGCCGCCCGTCAGAATGCGGACGTTCTTCAGGTCGATCGACTTGAGGTTGGAGTTGCCGTCCTTGTTGTTGTAGGGGTCGCCGTTGGAGATCGGGCCGCGCACCTCGAGCACGTCGTCGGGCAGAACCACGTGCGCCGTCCTGCCGACGCTAAGGCCCTTCAGCGTCGTATTGCCCTTCGGGATGGTCAGATTCTTGATCTGGTAACAGCCGGAAAAGCAGCTCTCCTCCAGAACCGCCGTCGTCGGCAGCTTGAGGTCGGTCAGATGGGCAAATTTTCGGAGATTGATGTAATGGACGCTCTCCGGAACGGTAAGCTTGGCGATGCTGCCGCCTCCTTCCGTGATGCTGAGCGATTCCAGCCCGTCGGGCAGGATCAGCTCGTTCACGCCGGCCAGACCGTCCTGCTCGATGCGCACCATTTTTGTGCCGGGACGGACGGTCAGCTTGGAGGGGTATTTTTGCCCCTTGCAGCCGAGGAACACGCTGCCGCAGTATAGCTCCGTGCCGTCGGCAAGCCCCTCATACCACTTCGAGGTGTAGATGCTGGAGTCTTCCATATCGGTCAGCGACTTGGGGAAGGTGAAGCGCTCGATATTCTCGCAGTCGTAAAACGCCCGCTCCTCCAGCGTGGTCAGCCCCTCGGGCAGGACGAGGCTCGTCAGCCCATCACAGTCGTTGAAGCCGCCCTCGCCGATGACCTTCAGCCCCTTGTTCAGCTTGACGGAGGTCATGCCGGTGCAGTCGCAGAAGGCGTTGTTGTCAATGCGCTCAACGCTGCCGGGGATGTCCACAGAGGTCAGGGAGGCGCACTCATAGAACGCCGACGCGCCGATCAGCTTGACGCTCGACGGGATGGTCACGCCGGTGATGTCCGACCGCCAGAACGCCGACGCGCCGATGACCTTCACGGTGTCAGGGATGACGGGCATCTTGCTCGTGCCCTTGTAGTCCAAGAGCTGCCCCTTCCAGATGAAGAAGTCTGAGGCGCTGTCGTCATACAGCCACTGCTGGTGCAGCTCTCTGAGCTTTCCGGCAAAGGCGCCGACGCTGTAGCCGCTCTTCTCGCCGAACGCGCCGCCATGCAGGAGGGTGTTCTCGCCGCGGATGGTGATGTCGGACAGATTCTGGCACTTTGCGAAGGCACCCGCGCCGATCTCCGTCACGCCGACGGGAATGTCGATCTTTTGCAGGTAGTAGTTGTGGTAAAACGCATTTTTGCCGATGGTTTTCAGGCTCTGCGGCAGGACGATCTCGCGCAGCTCAAAGTGGGTCTTCGCTGACCAGTCGTCGTCATCGTAGAATGCAGCGTCTGCGATGTACGTCACCGTTTCGGGCAGGACAACCTTGCGGACAAAGATATTGGGGTTGCTGTAGCCCTCCTCGTTGTGGAAGCTTTGGATGCCCACGACGGTATAGCCGTCGATGGTCGAGGGGACGGTGACCTCCGCCTCGTAGCCGTAGTAAGCGGTGATCTCAATGGTCGTTGGTGAGACGAATGCGTAGGTAAAGCCGTAGCCCGCGTCGCCGGGCAGCTTTTCCTCGCCGGGGATGCCCGCCGCATTCACCGCCGGAAGCAGGGAAAGCGTCAGGGACAGGGTGAGCAGCAGGGACAAAATAATCCGTTTCATGATACTACAGATCCTTTCTGCATGATTTTCGTTCCTGACCGGTAATCCGAAAGCAGCCGGTCGAAAAGGTCCTGCCGGGATTTGGGCTCGCTTAGGTTCTTCGATAGTTCGATGGTCTGATTCTTTTTTTACTATATCATAGACGCCACCGTTTTTGAAAAGTCTTTCATTTTTGTCATTGACATTTCGGAAACCCATGTACTATGATAACGTTGTCAAACGGTCAAAACCTGCCCAGTCAAAAGCTACGGACGGACGAAATGCGTGAAAGGAAGGTATCCTCTATGAGATTTTCCGAAAGACTCAACGAATGGATGGAGCTGGCAGACTGTACCGCAAAGGAGCTGTCTGAGGCATGCGGTCTGTCTGCCGCAACGCTGAGCCGCTTTCGCTCCGGGGAACGTACTCCCGATCAGGAGGGCCTTAAGCTCCTGCTTCAGGGCCTTTGTTCCATCGCCGCATGTAAGGGAAAGCAGCTTTCACCGGACTCGCTCTATGCGCAGTGCACAGACTGCATGGATCTGCAGCGGTCCGACCCGGAGATACTGCGTACAAAGATCAACCGGCTTCTGACCGTTCTGCATATTTCTTCGGCGGAGCTGGCGAAGGCTATTTCCTATGACCCTTCCTTTCTTTCCCGCATTCGCAGCGGGCAGCGGGCACCTGCCGATCCCAAGCGCTTTGCCGCCGATGTTGCAAGGTTTGTTGTCCGCCGGTTTGATGGGGAAAGCGGTCGTTCGGCCGTAGCGCATATGCTCGGCGTTCCGTTCGGCTCTCTCTCCGGCGAGGCTGAATATTTTCGTGCCGTCGCAGACTGGCTTATGGGCAGCGCTGCGGCAGAAGACACGGAGAGCTCCTCTGTTTCCGCCTTCCTGAACGCAATGAACAGCTTTGATCTGAATGAGTACATCCGGGCGATTCACTTCGACGAGCTATGTGTTCCCAACGTGCCGTTTCTCCTCCAGACTGCCAGAACCTATCACGGCCTGGAGGAGATGAAAAAGGGAGAATTGGACTTTTTCAAGGCGACCGTCCTTTCCAAATCGACTGAGCCTGTATTCCTCTACAGCGATATGCCGATGGAGGATATGGCAGCTGATCTGGATTTTTCCAAGAAATATATGCTCGGACTGGCCCTCCTTCTGAAAAAGGGCCTGCATCTGAACATCATTCACAGCCTCAACCGTCCGTTTCAGGAGATGATGCTGGGATTGGAAAGCCACATCCCGCTCTATATGACCGGGCAGATCTCTCCTTACTATCTTCAGAGCGCACCGAACACTGTTTTTTGCCACTTTCTGAAGGTTTCCGGCTCCGCCGCGCTTTCGGGCGAGTGTATTGCAGGCTGTCATGAAGACGGAATGTATCGCCTTTCAAGGGGAAAGCGTGATCTGGCCTATTACCGGAAGCGTGCAGATGATCTGCTGCAGAAAGCGAAGCCCCTGATGGACATTTATCGAGAGATGTCGCAAAATGAACTGAATGCCTTTCTGGCGGCAGACAGCGAAACCGCCGGGAACCGTCGAAATCTTCTGTCTGCACCGCCTATCTATACGGCAACGCCCGAATTTCTGACGGCATTTCTGACAGTTCGCCACATACCGGAGGCGGAGCAGCGGAAAATTCTTTCTTTTGCAGAACAGCAGCGCATCCTCTTCCTCCGCGTGCTGCAGGACAATCATGTCAAGGATGAACTTCCGCTGCTGACACAAGCTGAATTTGAGGAGACCTCCGTTTCTCTTCCGGTTTCCGGCCTGTTTCCGGAGCACGATTTCCTCTATAGCTACAAGGAATATCTGGAGCATCTCCGTCTGACGGAAAATTTTGAAAAGTGCCATCCGAACTATTCCCTGGAATTGGTGCATTTTCAGCCGTTCAGCAATCTCAATATCCTGATTCACGAAGGGAAATGGGCAATGGTATCAAAAAATAAAGCGCCGTGCATTCATTTCGTCATTCGCCACCCCAAGCTGCGCCGTGCAATTGAGCGCTTTATTCCTCCGATCATAGAGTGCGAATAAGCCACGGTGCGCGGGTACATCGGGCGGCATTACGTCATTGCATTTCTTTCCTCCAAAATTGGGGGCCGCGCAGGATCTCCTGTAACCCGCCTTATCCTTGACAATGCTGTGGCGTATCTGCATCCGTTTCATGTCTTTTACTCCGCATCCAGCGGCTTTGTGATGCCCGTCCGCCGCTCCCTGGACAGTCCGCCTGCCAGCACGGTGTCCGCTCCGGTAAAGCGCGCCCTCCGGATGACGCCCTCGCCGTATTTTTCGCGCAGGGCATCCACGGTCCCATCCAGGATCGCCTTGCGGGCATACTGCTGCGCGCCGCCCACGGCAAACAGGTCAAGCTGGCGCGGCTGCGGCTCCTCCAGCCTTGTGGCCTGCACGCCGAGCTGGCGCAGCGGCGTCTGCCCGTCCCATGCCTCGGCAAAGACCCGGCAGGCGCAGCGGAACAGCTCCTCCGTCCCGTGCACGGCCTCCCGCAGCATCGTCTGGTGAGAAAACGTGACGAAATCCGCGCTCCGCAGGCTCACGGAAATGCACCGCGCCGCCTTGCCGTCACGCCGCAGGCGCATGGCGACCGTTTCGCAGAGCGACAGCAGCACGCGCTGCGCCCCTGCCTCCGTTGTGACATCGGCGGGCAGTGTTGTGGAATTGCCATAGCCCCTGTTCGCCTCCGGCTGCGGCAGTAGCTCCTCGCTGCACCGGCCGTTTGCCGAGTGCCACAGTGCCAGTCCCGGCTTGTTCAGATAGTGCAGCACCAGCCCCGGGTCTACCTGCGCCAGCTCGCCGATCGTATGGATTCCAATGCGGTTGAGCCTGCGCTCCGTGGCAGGTCCGAGCATGAACAGCTCCCGTACCGGAAGCGGCCAGAGCTTCTGCGGAACCTCCTCCGGGAACAGCGTGTGGACCTTGTCCGGCTTTTCAAACTCCCCCGCCATTTTGGCCAGCAGCTTATTGGACGAGATGCCGATATTCACCGTAAAGCCCAGCTCCTCGCGGATGCGTGTGCGCAGCAGCTCCGCCGCCGCGACCGGCGAGCCATAAAGCCCCTCCGTGCCGCTCAGGTCGGCCCACGCCTCATCGATGGAATACTGCTCCACGACCGGCGCGAATTCCCGCAGCAGGGCAATAAAGCGCCGGGAAGCCTGCACATACAGCGCATAGTCCGGCGGCACGAGCTTCAGCCCCGGACATTTTTGCTGCGCCAGAAAGATCTGCTCGCCTGTTTTCACGCCGCACTTTTTCGCTGGAATGCTCTTGGCCAGAATGATGCCGTGCCGTTCTGCACGCTCCCCGGCCACGGCGGAGGGAATGTCGCGCAGGTCCTCCTGTTCGCCCAGCACCCGCACGCGGTAGGCCGCCGACCACGACAGGAACGCGCTGTTCACATCCACATGAAAGATCACCCGGGACATCCGTACACCACCCGGAAAAGCGTCCAGCGATGCGTCCGCACGGTATAGCGCAGCTCCAGAAGCGCCTCCTGCTGCCCCAGCTGCGTCTTGCAGAGGTACTGGATGGCCTCCACCCCGGCATAGGAGATGGGCCGGGAGCAGACGACCTGCCGGATCGGGACGGTGCGCAGCATATGCTCACTGTCCTCCATGCGGAAGCGGATCGGCGTCAGTGCACCGTCCGCTGCGCAGACGGAGATCATCTCGATCTGCCGGTTCACGATATCCTCCATGCGCTCACCTCCGCTTGTTTCTGCTCTCATTATATCAAACATTTGTTCGTAAATCAAGGCAGAAATCCATGGGGAAGGATTTGCATTTTGTGGGAAACTCTGCTAAAATAACGATGGAAAAGAATACGCGGATGTCCCGGTCACGTTTTCGCCAAAGGCTGCCTGCTATCCAACCTCGCCCTGTGAGATCGCTGCGTCGCTTCGCTCCTCGCAATGACACGTCAGGATAATGCAACGGTGCCCTTCGGCCATTGAATGTTCCCCTACCGGGCGCTCACCGCCGCACACCGGCTCTCGGTCTTTCCCATTTATATCGAAATCCTTCCTGGAGGAACCTATGCTGAACTATCGCTGTCTCGTGCTCGATCACGACGATACCGTCGTGCGCAGCGAGGAGACCGTTAATTATCCCAGCTTTCTCGAAGCCCTGAAGGTGCTTCGCCCCGGCAGGACCATCACACGCGAGGAATTCACCCGCTGGTGCTTCTCCCCCGGCTTTTCCGCTCTTTGCAGCGACTATATCGGCCTGACGCCCGAGGAGATCGACGTGCAGTACGACATGTGGCGAAGCTATGTCGCCACACATATCCCGCCCCCCTATGACGGCCTGCGCCCCATCCTGACGCGCTGGAAGCAGGAGGGCGGCCTGCTGTGCGTCTCGTCGCACTCCGCGCGTGAAAACATCCTGCGCGATTACCGGCTGCACTTCGATCTGGAGCCGGATCAGATTTTCGACTGGGACCTCGGCGAGGACCGCCGCAAGCCATCGCCCTACGCCCTGCAGGAGATCATGCGGCTGTATGACCTGCGTCCGGATGAGCTATTGATGGTGGATGATCTCAAGCCCGGCTATGACATGGCCCACGCCTGCGGCGTGCCGTTCGCCTGCGCGGGCTGGTCGCACGACGACCCCGAGATCCGCGCTTTTCTGCGCCGCTTCAGCGATTTTTATCTCGAGACCGTGCAGGAGCTCGAGCCGCTGCTGTTTGGCGCTTGACAAATATGATATAATAGAAAATAATAGGAAAGCGGGGTGAACAGATGGAGAAGACCGGCGTCAAGATCGTTGCCAAAAATTCAAAGGCGTTTCATGAATATTTCGTCGAGGAGCGCTTCGAGGCGGGCATTGAGCTGTTCGGCACGGAGGTCAAGTCCATCCGGCTTGGCACCCTGAACCTCAAGGACGCCTGGTGCAGCGTGAAGGACGGAGAGCTTTGGGTGCGGCAGATGCATATCAGCCCCTATGAAAAGGGCAACATCTTCAATAAGGACCCTATCCGCCCGCGCCGCCTGCTCATGCACAAGCGTGAGATCCAGCGGCTGGCCTCCAAGGTCCAGCTCGACGGCTACGCCATCGTTCCGCTCTCCGTTTATCTGAAAAACTCCCGCGTCAAGGTCGAGGTCGCGCTGTGCAAGGGCAAAAAGCTCTATGACAAGCGGCAGGACGCCGCCAATAAGGACGCGCGCCGTCAGATTGACCGCGCGATGAAAGAAAGGAATCACTGACCATGGAAAATCCTGTTGTGACCATTGAAATGGAAAACGGCGGCATCATCACCGCCGAGCTCTACCCGGATGTCGCGCCGCAGTCGGTCTATAACTTCATCTCGCTGGCAAACAGCGGCTTTTATGACGGCCTCATCTTCCACCGCGTCATTCCCGGCTTCATGATCCAGGGCGGCTGCCCCGAGGGCACCGGCATGGGCGGTCCCGGCTACTGCATCAAGGGCGAGTTCCTGTTCAACGGCGTGGACAATAAGCTGAAGCATAAGCGCGGCGTGCTGTCCATGGCGCGCGCGCAGTCTCCGAACTCCGCCGGTTCGCAGTTCTTCATCATGCATCAGGACGCGCCGCATCTCGATAAGCAGTATGCTGCGTTCGGCAAGGTGCTCTCCGGCATGGAGGTCGTCGACGCCATCTGCCAGGTCAAGACGGACCGCAATGACCGCCCGGAGACCGAGCAGAAGATGAAGTCCGTCCGCGTCGATACAAAGGGTGAGACCTATCCGGAGCCGAAGAAGCTCAAAGATCCCTACGGCAGATTTTAATTTGTAAGCTTTCGCAGGAGGCAGGCTCTCCCCTGCCTCCCGCGCAGCCCATATTTTCTCGATCCGGGGGCGTACCGGTTTCGACGGGGGTAGTGAGGCTGGAATAGCGGGCCGTGGCGCCTGGCCACGATAAAACGGGCAACTTTTTAAAATCAACTGACAACAATCAGTACGCACTGGCTGCCTAATTAGGCGCCCATCCGCCCCGGAAGGTCCACGAGCCGGGCTCGGGTGTGATTTGAGTGGAGACCGTGCGTGCGGTAAGCTTTGCCCGCACCATGCATCATGAAGCTACCAAATCCGGCAGGGTGTCCGTTCCCGTCCGGATGAGGGAATGTAAATAACGGACTGCGCCCGGAGAAGTTCCAGTCAAGTTGCTTTCGGACGGGAGTTCGACTCTCCCCGCCTCCACCAAAGCAGAGCCAGACGAACCGAGAGGTCGCCTGGCTCTGCTCCTATCTCT